>Ga0208940_1000207_pt1 | contig 79397 bp, 57 predicted proteins | sample AD_JPNNA6_MetaG_FD_184445 | JGI IMG/M metagenome (GOLD analysis project Ga0208940, IMG submission 184445) | Active sludge microbial communities of municipal wastewater-treating anaerobic digesters from Japan - AD_JPNNA6_MetaG (SPAdes) (version 2) | ecosystem: Engineered > Bioreactor > Anaerobic... | reverse complement strand
TTCAATAAAAAGTCAATTTTTGCTTTCGGAAAAAAGTCAGATAACTTTTCAATTAGTGGCGTAGCTAAAGTAACATCACCTATTGATGCAGTCTGAATGATCAGAATCCTATGAATTATTCTTTTTCTCAATATGTTTACAAATGATTAAACCGGTACATCATAATCACGCAGCGCTTTGTTAAGCGAGGTTTTTAAATCGGTAGATGGTTTTCTCTTTCCGATTATCAGAGCGCAGGCAACCTGATATATTCCCGATGGAAACGATTTTGGAAAAGTACCTGAAATCACCACTGATCTGGCAGGAACAAATCCCTTATATTCGATAGGCGATTCCCCGGTTACATCAATTATTCTTGTTGATTGCGTAATGACTACATTTGCTCCAATTACAGCCTCTTTTTCAACACGAACACCTTCGACGAGGATGGATCGCGACCCTATAAAACAATTATCTTCGATTATCACCGGCGATGCTTGAACGGGTTCTAACACACCTCCAATTCCTACGCCACCGCTAATATGAACATTTTTCCCGATTTGTGCACACGAGCCAACGGTAGCCCATGTATCAATCATAGTTCCACAATCTACATAAGCGCCAATGTTAACGTAAGAGGGCATCATCACAACCCCGCGTCCTAAAAAGGCGCCATAACGAGCTACAGCATGAGGAACAACACGAATACCATACTTTTTGTAATTTTGTTTTAGCTTTATCTTATCATGGAATTCAAGAATCCCGGCCTCAGTAGTCTCCATATTACGGATGGGAAAATAGAGAATAACAGCCTTTTTTACCCAATCATTAACTTTCCAACCCGAATCGCTTGGCTCTGCGCAACGTAATTTCCCTTTATCAAGAAGCTCAACAACATATTCGATGGATTTGATAACTTCGGCATCTTTAAGAAGATCACGATTTTTCCAAGCGCTCTCTATTATTTTAATTAACCTTTCCATTAATAATAAAAATGAAAGTTTCAAAAGTAGGCAAAATATTATTATCCCTATTAATCAACAGAAAGCCTTCCTGTGCCGAGCTCTTGATTTCAACAGATTAACCACGGTTTAATATTCGTTTGGTTTAATTCTTATTGTGTTGATTACAAACACATAATTGGGATTATTTCTACTTTTGTAAGCCGAAAACTAAAATCATGATTTAAATAAATGGGACGTATTCTAGCGATTGATTATGGACAGAAAAGAGTAGGACTGGCAGTAACTGATGAAATGCAGATTATTGCCACCGGATTGGATACTGTCCATGTTAATGACCTGTTTGCCTATTTAGAAAAATATATTGAGGGTAAATCAATTGAAAAAATTGTTGTTGGCGAACCTCGCAATTTAGATAACACTCCATCGGACTCACAAAGATTTATTGAGCCATTTATTAAAAAATTAAAAAAACATTTTCCTGACATTCCTGTTTTTAGAGTTGACGAACGCTTTACATCCAAAATGGCCAAAGATGTTATACTTAGCTCTGGCATTGGAAAAAAAGCAAGGCAAAAGAAAGAGTTAGTTGATAAAATTAGCGCAACCATTATGTTGCAATCATTTATGCAACAACAATTAATGAAGGAAAAATATTAAAACAAACAAAATGATATTACCTATTGTCGCGTATGGTCACCCGGTCTTAAAAAAAATGTCGGAAGAAATTCAACAAGATCATCCTGGGTTAAATGAGTTGATTAACAATATGTTCGAAACAATGTACTCCTCAGGAGGCATTGGGCTTGCAGCGCCACAGGTTAACCACTCGATCAGGCTCTTTATAATTGACGCAAACCCAATGGCAGAGGATTATCCTGAATTAAAGGGTTTTAAGCAGGTGTTTATCAATCCCTATATTTTAGAGGAATCAAATGAGATTGTATCTGCTGAAGAAGGCTGTTTGAGTATTCCAAACATACGCGAAAGTGTGCCCCGCCCAAATGAGATTGTTTTAGAATACTACGATAATGACTGGAATTTGGTTGAACAAAGGTTCAAAGGTTATGCGGCAAGAGTTATCCAGCATGAGTATGATCATGTTGAAGGCATTTTGTTCGTTGAAAAGATTAGCCCTTTGCGAAAGACATTAATTAGCCGGAAGCTGAAAGAGATATCAATAGGTAAGGTAGATGTAGATTATAAAATGATTTTTCCGCAGAAAAAACGAAACTAAGATTTCAATTTGTTGTTTAATCATAAAATACTAATTACATGATTCGAAGAAGTTTTTTTTACATCACTTTTGTGGCAACGATACTTTTTCTGGCCAGTTGCCAAAGTTCACGAACGAAAGCCGTTAAGCTCGTTCAAACAATGGAGGATTCGGTGTTTGGCTCCACAGGCGCAATTGACAGGGTAAAAGTAGGCGAACTAATTGATTTGTATATAAACTTTGCTGATAAGTTCAGTAAGGACAGCCTTGCACCGGTTTACCTTTTCAAAGCTGCGGACATGGCCATGAACACAGGGCGATCATTGGAAGCTATCCAACTATATGAGAGAATATTAGATAATTATTCGGAATATTCTAAAGCTCCAGAAGCCTTGTTCTTGATGGGATACGTGTATGAAAATAACCTTGGAGAGTTGGCTAAAGCTGAAGAGATTTACAAGAAATTCTTAGAGCTATATCCTGATAACGACTTCGCTGATGATGCAGAGATATCGTTGAAATATTTAGGTAAAAGCCCTGAAGAGCTCATTGAGATTTTTCAGCAACAGGGTGTATTTTCAGGCTTTGGGGAGGAGAATTAAGTGATTTGGAGTTTTATTTCTCTGTTTTTTCTTCCAAGTTAAACTCACTATCAAGAAAGTTTTTTAACTGCGATGGTGTTATATTCAATTTGACATTGCCACGCTGAAAACAAGATATGTACCCAGCCTCTTCGGATACCACAATAGCAACAGCATCGGTTTTTTCAGTAATACCCAAGGCTGCTCTATGCCTTAGCCCTATCTCTCCCGGTAGGTTCTGATTTCCGGATACAGGAAGAATTACCCGTGCTGATCTTATCCTATTATTTAATACGATAACAGCGCCATCATGTAATGGGCTGTTTTTGAAAAACAAGTTTAAAATAAGGTCTTCAGAAATAGCAGCATCAATTACCTGTCCTGACTCAGTATATTGCTGCAGTTCGTTAAGCCGTGCAATCACGATCAATGCACCGGTTTTTGTTACCGACATTTTCCTACACGCCGACACAATAGGGTCAACATCAAGGATAAAAATCATTTTTGTTTTAAACTTTAAAAAACCAAACCGTCTCCGCATGTTAACAAGAAACCGAGGCGTGCCAATAAGAAGCAAAAATTGTCGTATTTCAGGTTGAAAAACAACAATTAACGCAATAAAACCTACTGAAATAAATGCTCCCAGAATTTGGCTAAGCATCTCCATCTCAAGAAGAAGTACTACACGCCAAAAGATGAAAATGGCGAAAATACCTATTAAAATGTTAGTTGCAGCAGTTCCTTTCAACAGATTGTAAAGCATGTAAATAAGTACTGCAACCAATAGTATGTCTATCAGGTCAGCAAGCTTGATCTGGATAAAAGCAGTTATGAAAAAATTAGCCATAAATAGAAGTTAATACTATTTGATTTTCGCTATAATCTAAAATTGATTTGACCTGCCAAAAATAATGAAAAGATGTAACCTTGAATAAACATGTTGCAAACAATTTTGCTGTTTCACTGTTTATAACTAAGCATAGTGTATAAAAAGTTATGTCAGAAGAAACCAAACATAATTTTCCTTTTTTTCCTCTGAATCTTATTGTGATGCCCGGCGAAATCCAGCCACTTCATATTTTTGAACCACGCTACAAACAGCTTATCCATGATATCCAAACATCTGGAGAACATTTTGGTATCCCCTTTATGCTTAATAATAAAATATGCAAACTTGGGTCGTGCGTAAAATTATATAAAATACTTTCGGAAACCAGCACAGGCGAAATGGACATATTGGTAAAAGGGGTGAGCATTATCAGTATTGAATCTATGGAGAATACATTGGGCGAAAAACTATATAGCGGCGGGTCAGTTAAAATTTTAAAAGAATTGAACAAAACACCTTCAACCGAGCTAAGCAACGAATTTAAAAACTACCAGGCCCAACTGGCAAAAATCAATAAGATAGAGGGTAACTCTGAAAAAACTAACGAACCATTAAACGTATTGGATATTGCCGGCCAACTACCACTTGAAATCGAAGAGAAATTTAATTTTTTAATACTGAATTGTCCGATAAAACGAGAAACATTTCTTTTGAACAAGATTAAGTTTCTGCATATGATAAATCAAAAACTGGAACAGTTAGGATATAGATTTTTTTTAAATTGATAACCAGTGCAAAAAACCTGATAAATCCCAAGTCAAGCCCTTTAAAAGGATGTTTTATCCAAAAAACATTTCATCGCTGTTCCAAGATTAAATCGAAAAGAAAAGGATTGAAGTTTTAAAATAAAATGTTATAGCCCAATTAGGATGAGATCTGATTGGGCTATAACATATTTCCAATCAGGATAAAATCATCAGTAGATTTTGTTACTCAATGATTTGTAAGCTAAGAGTAGCCTGGATGGTCACCTTCTTGGTTAAATATATGAGGAAGATACATGTTTTTCAGTGTAAACGGATTCTTATTTATCAAGTGATATCGGATTTTGTTTATTTTGGTTAATAAATCGGAAAGCAGATTATCAACTGATTGCAAAATAGCTTTTACTGATTCATTTAATGACTTTAACAATAGATGATCCCTCCCAGGATTTCCCGAAAGGTAGTTAAGAGCAACTGAAAATAGTTGAACATTTACATTACTTCTTTTAGCTAAACCACAAGGTATCAAATTATTCTGCCCGCTGACAACAACCTCAAATGCAACTTCACTAAACTTTTGACTAGTTAATATCCTTATAAAATTATTAAGATAAACAATGACTAGCTCGAATATTCTTGCTGACTTTTCGAAAAATACCAAATATGTATTTGAAACTTTGCTTCTGATAATTTCTGTTTTCCCTTCAAAGAAATAGTTAGAATTATTTGATTTAGTATTTGAGAGCGAATGAACCGAAGAACTTGTATTATTATCATCTTCAATCATAACTATCGCATCCATTTCATTATAGAATAATTGAAACCAATGCCTAATCTTAGTTATAAATCTCTGATAATAAGGACATAATAAGTTACACAACGGTATTAACAGATACTTGTTTAACTTAAACCATAACAAAACCATTAGAGCCAAAAACTGAAGCGCTGACCATTTGGCCACCATAATAAATAAAAACCAGGATTTTATTAACCCTCTTTGAATTGCTTTAAAGATTGGCGGCGCAACCTTACAAATAAAACTTCCGGCAGATTTTACTCCGGTGTGAAACCAGCTCTTTGGATCAAAACCTGAAAGCATTAATTGATATCTTTTCATTTTAAATAGGAATTTAAGTATGATTAGTATCTTTTTTTTAACTCTTAGCTCTACTCACTTAATTAAGTTTACTATTAACTAAATCAAATTTTTATTTTATATAATTATTAAAAATTTAACGACAAAAATAATATTATAAATTTCATCAAATCAAATAAATACAAAAGTTTTAACTAAAATTTTAACTAAACTAACTTACTAAAGCATTTAAATTAATCAACTTAAATAACTTAAATAATGTTAAATTATCAACTTAACATTGACTTAAGTAATTTAAATAAACTACCTTTGGTGCCTTAAAAAAGTATGGGGTTTAACGATGAATATATAGTTATTATATTGATATACAGATATTTGTCAGGTAAAATAAACTTAAATTATTATGCGTGGTAAATTTTCTTTTCTTGCTCACTATTTAGAAATTGCTCTAAAACAATCTCGTGTCATGCTTCCAGGTGTACGGAGAATGGATGCTTTTTACCATTCATCAGAAACTGAACCTCTTACTGCCCTTACTTCAGATTTTTCTGCTGAATCCGAAGAGCCATTAACATTAGTAATTGATGGGAAAATAGAAACTCTTGAAAAACTAATTAATCTAAAGAGTAATTATAGCTGGTATTCTGAAGACGAGCTACCATATTGTAAAAATGGAGATAGCAACAAGATACCTGATGTTTTCAGCGAGCTAAACAAAACCGTACTTATGGTTAGGTTTACTCGCGAAAAATCAACACAAAAAGATGCTTTGGTTGTTTATTTCAAAGAGAATATGATTGGTTTTGGGATGAATTTAAGTCAAAAGGAGATCAAATCTGACTATAAAGATATTATTGCTCAGATGGTTATTAATACGGTTAACACAATCAGAAATATTTCAAGACCAGATAGAGATATTTGGCTTTCCATACGTGGAATTATGAATGAAAACAGGCTTAAGATGGAGCAGGCAACCCGTAAACTTGAAAATTTAAAAGAGCAATATCAAGATAGACTTGTGGATTCGTGCAACTACTTCCTTTCAAACATTTCGGCTAAAGAGGGAAGAAAATATCTATTCTCAGAAGGAGCAATTAAGTTAATTAAAACGACACCAGTAAGTTACGACCGTATTGAAAACGCCATAAAATTAGCAGTTCAGTTAGCCATAAACTTCGACATCGAAAATCAAGATGAAATTATCTATATCACCGAGAATTATTTGAATTTCAATGCCATTCGAATTGAAGAAGAAAAAACCGAAATGATAAATACTGTTTACGAGCGGCCCTTTAATTATTTAGATTTTCTTGAATCACTTGCTGAAAAGGTTAAAGCTAAAAAGCTTCCGATAAAATCCCAAACTATTATTGATGAGATGGAAGATCCAGTAAGTCAAGCTGCTATAACATGGAATGTAAATCATAACATGAAGGCAATGCAACATCTTTTCCGCCTCTATCCTGATAAGTGGCCGATTATTAGAAACGAATTCAAACCAATTCTCAGAATAGCCTCAAAAGGTGATAATAGATATAGGCAAGTTCAAAATGGATAATTTAATATAGAGTAACATCATGCTTAAAAATAATGACCTTCAATCAAAACATTTTAGAGGTGATTTTCTGGTTTCAAATGGAGCGCTAATAAAATGCAGCAATTTTGAATTTGAAAAGCTTAGCAAACAACCTTTTGTTTATGAAGTTATTAGAGTGATATCATCTGTTCCGCTTTTTCTTGAGGACCATTTTGAAAGGTTTGAACGTTCAATACGAATAGCGGCAATTTCCAACCCATTTTTATTCAGCGAAATCAATGCAACCCTTCAACTTTTAATCAACTCCAACTCAATTGAAAATGGGAATATAAAAATCGTTTATCCTGCTTTGTCCAAAACTTCCACATCAGGGTTAACTGCCTTTTTCATACCACATAAATATCCTGATTCAGAACAATATAGAAAGGGAGTTGAAATAGTTACTTTAATACAATCGAGGCCCAATCCTAATGCGAAAATAAGCAATCCTGATCTAAGGAAGCAGGCAGATGAAATTATAGCAAACAGAAATGTTTTTGAAGTGCTTTTGATTGAAGAATCAGGAATTATAACTGAGTGCAGTAGAGCAAATATCTTTTTTATTAAGCAGGATCAAATAATCACATCTCCAGAATCATTGATATTAAAAGGTATTACTCGTGAGTATATCTTTAAAATTTGCAATCAAAATGGAATTTCTCTGAAAGAAAAAATCATTCATCAATCAAATCTTCAGCATGTAAACGCTACTTTTATAACCGGAACATCGCCAAAAGTATTACCTGTTTGTAAAATTGATGAATATAGTTATACTACTGATAACCCATTATTATTGAAGGTCATGGAGCTTTACAACAAGGAAATAGATAAATACATTTTGAAGAGAAAAGTTCAATAAAATCATCGTTTATTGAACTTAAAACCATTTTGGCATAAAAATTCCCCTATCATTCGAGTACATTTCTTTTAAATAGCTCATTTGTCAACTCATTGTATGTTATAGGTTTAGCCTGAATGGTTAGACTTTTGTCGAGTAAAAACATAGTGGGGGTAGCATAAATATCTAATTGCTGAACAAGGTCTCCTTTCCATTTTTTAAAATCACATACATTGATCCAGTTGTAATCTCCATCATTTATAAACTTTTCAAGCTCATCTTTCGATTCATCAATGGCTATTGCAACAATTTCCAGTTTATGATGATTGTCGGGCAAGTAAATCTTTTTAAGATCATTAACTAACCCTTTGCAGCTAGGGCACCATGTAGCCCAAAACAGAAGAATAGTATATTCTGATTCAATTGAAGAGAGCTTAACGCTATTTCCCTTAAGGTCAATTGTCTCTATATCTGGAATTTGTTTACCAATTGAAAACTTCTTATGACTATCAACTTTTTTTTCTAAAAGCGCTTTTTTCTCCTCATCAATGCATTGGTCTTCAAGGTCAATATTATCGGCAATAAATGTTAAGACCTTCTCAAATCCATAACTGCTGAATCCATTGATCAGGTAATCCATTACATACGCATAAACCTCCGGACTATTTTTCGCCTTTTCCATTATTATACTCACAGCTTTGATATACTCCACCTGCAAATGATCTTTATCTAACCTATTATTTTGATAAAGAGAGAGATATTGAATGGTTTTATTAGAAAACAAGTTGCTATTAAGTAGCGATGTATCATTAAAATCAATATTATCAAAAAAATGAATTTTAAGGAAATTGACATGTTGTTCTTCATTTAAAGACGAAGATGGCATGGGAGTATAATCTGATCGGATCAGCCTGGCGGCAAATTTATTGGGATGCTGCTTAACTATTGATGAAGCCCATTCGCTCATTTCATCATTTACGATATCATATTGCTTAGTTATACTGGCGTAAAACGGATCATCTTTCGGGTACATGTTTATCAGTGGATAGATCAGTTCGAGTTTAAATTCACATACGTTTCGTTTTTGTAAATAATCAAAATAGAGCTGGTTCTCAGGCGAATGGAAATAAACAAGGCTATCAACAATTGAATTATTCGTAGTTTGAAACCGAATATTTTCATCGTTATAAATAATGTCCATCATCTGATTTTTCCCCCAACGCAAGCGGTACATCCCTTTGTAAGCATTATTTTGAAACTGATAAGTAAAGGATCCGTCTGGCTGTACTTGAATCGAGTCAAACCTTTTGTTTTCAGCGCCGTAAAAAGTATGAAGATAGATGTAATCGTCTTTAATTTCTGATATTTTTCCTGAAAGCGTATTGTTTTGCGAAACAGCTAAAACGGGGCAGAGCAGAATAATTAATAAGATACGAAATAACATTGATGTTTTAATTAAGAGTTAGTAAGGTACAAAATTATGAAAAGGTAGATTTCACCTTTTGATAACTGTAACAAAGAAGAGAAAATTTTATTCTTTTTGGATAAAAAGCAGCGCTGGTTGTGTTAATTTAATAAGGTACGATTTGCCGGGTAAAAGCGAATCAAGGCTATAGATTGACTGATCAGGCCAATAAATATCAAAACCGAGAGCATCGCGGATCATTTCAATATTTTCAGCAGGAATTGTTTTTAGTAAATTTATCGGGACAGGGTTTTCCGACATTACCGGAATTAAATTCCATCCACCCTTTAATTCAAGAATTGAGGTGACAGGTTTGCTTCCGGAAATATTGAGATTAAAACCTTCGGATGCTTTAAGAAAATAACCGGTAGTTACATCCCAATTCGAAATTGTATTATTTTGACTTCCGGGTTGATACATACCTTTTAAATTAGTTAATATCAATATATTACCAGCATAATCTGAGAATATTTCATCAAGGCTTTCAGCGTCAGGATGTAAAAAGCCACTTATAGCGTTCCACCCATTGCTGAGAGTAAAACTTGCGTATGCTGGCAGTTCTATTAATTTTGACACTTCAAAATCATCAAAAAACAAACCTAACCTCCCAGTAGCTGCATCGCTGCCAAACCAGAATCCGAGTAATAATTGCTTACCACAAAACTGTTTTAGCGATACCCAATCTTTTACCCAATCATCATGTTTGCCTTGATAAACAAATGTTTCAGGTTCGGATATTATAAATTCGTTATCCATAAATCTTGCCTGTAACGGTTCCCAAGTCTGACCATCATCGGTGGAGGCCATAAGTTTAACCCAATCTTTGCCACCATCAAGATCCCATGACACATAATAGCTTAGCCAGGCACAATTGATATTTGTCAGGTCAATGGGTTGTGAAAGTGTTATATGTGTAGTTTCGTTGTTGGAATATACGCCACTTGGCGCATTACCAATTGAAAACTCAGGTGATTTATACCGGTGTGATGTAATGTTCCATTTTGCACTAACCGTCCATGCTGATAAATCGGAACAGGAATCAAAAAAAATCGTTTCTGACAACCCACAAATTTTCGAAATAGTATCGGTAAAGTGAAATCCTTCAGCGTTTATGTCAACTATAAATTTTATTTCATCTCCTGTTTTCAAGCCCGGTTTAAGTATATAATAGATTGAATCGGTAACCATTGAGTTTAAAGCACTTGTAGAATAATTTTTATTATTTGTAAGCTGAAGGAATGAATTGTCTAATGGCAGGAAATCAATTGAAAAAGGCTTGTCCGAAATTCCGATGCGCATTACACTATATTTTAACCACCCCTCTTGACTGGTTAGATTAATTGGGCTTAAATCTTTGAAATCGGCATAAAAGCCTGCAAGCCTGGCAGTCATAATATTTTGATATAAATTCTCTTCGCAAATAGGAATAATTCGCTCGACTGGCGGCCAAAAGCCATCTAAATTAGTCCCAACTTCTGCCAAAAAGGCAAATGCTTGCTTTTCGCCATACATCCAGTCGCAAGCATCGCCATTTACAATATATAGCAATGCTCCGGGCACATTAAAACGATAGTTGTTTTTACGCGTGAGAATACGTGATTGTTTCTGAAAAAGATTGTGATCGGGTGTCAGAAGATAAGAGACATATCCCCATGGATGTAAAAGCACGCTGCCGTAGGAATGATAATTTAAAACTACTGAAAAACTATACTCTTCACACAGATTTTTTATGAGTTTTGTTTCAGGTTCAGAAAAAGGAGCGTTTCCTCTAAAGGTATTACTTGATGGAATAGGTGATGATCCCATTCCGTCGTACCCCCATTTATACCCAAAATTTCTATTCAGATCAACTCCAAAAGAGCCATCTCCATTGTTCCTTCGATTTTTACGCCACATTCCTCCACCTTGCGGTGATTCCATTTGATTATAAACATAACCATCAGGATTTACACAAGGTACAAAATAGAGTTCAGTGTTGTCAACAATATCGGTTATTTCATCGTCAACTCCATAGTTTTCGAGGATATAATACATAAAATATAGAAGTTGCTGCACTGAAGCCGGTTCACGAGCATGGGTAAGCGCTGTATATAGCACACGGGGCTTTTCCTGAGTAACAGTTGGGTTGTTGGAAATCCTTTGCCAATAAAGATGTCTGCCTTCCGTAGTAGTATCTTCCGAAATTGGTTGTGGTTGAGTTATAAGGCCCGGATAAAGCTCAAACATATTGTCAAGATGACCGAGAATTTCTAAATAGGTACTGAACCCGCCCATTGATCCAAATGTAAATCCTGATGGAACTGAATAACGACCGCTTTGTTTCTGCGCTTCAAAAAGCGCTTTATAATCCTTATTACTGTTACGACTACGATAAAATTCGCTGATATCTTCGATCAAAATACGATAATCAATTCCTGTTGTCTTCAGAAGGGCAAATTCACCTTCAGAAACTTCAAGCCACAAATAATCGTCAGGCTCTATAAAAGCTATATTTATCCCTAAACGATAAACCTCTTCAATATTTTCCAAGCTACAGGGAATCTCAATACGGGTGTATTTTTCTGGCTGGGCACTGATTAATAAAGGCGGAATGAAAAATAATATGATTAGTAATCCGATTCTCATTTAAAAATGATTTGTAAAAAATTTGTTTACAAATGTAAAATAAAATCCAAACAGAAGCCTTTGTGAATAACGATTTACATTGATTTTTAAATTTTTACGAAAAATAAGGGGTAATCAATACAAAGTCCTTTTGACCGGAACTATTTATTTTAAAAGCAAATCCTGATCGTTTTCGTTCCGATCTTGGGAGAAGCCTAACGGCTCGTTACTGTGATAATACTTAACGATCCAATTTTCTGAGTTTTATTAATTTCATCTAACTTTGTCTAGATATTCTCCATATTATTTTTTCAGGTGGATTTTCGATCAAATAAAGTTAAAGAAATACGTGAAACCTACATTAAGGAGCTACAATCGTATTATCCTGTTCATGAGGCAACGGCGCTTCTCGATTTGATTTTGTCGCACAGACTACTGATAAACAGGACGACACTCGCATTGAACCCTGAATTAAGGGTGAGCGAATCGGAGATGTTAATAGTTCATTTTGATGTAAAAGAATTAAAAAAGTACCGTCCGATTCAGTATATTTTCGGTGAAGCTTGGTTTGACGGATTTTCACTTAAAGTTAATGAAAACGTTCTAATTCCTCGTCCTGAAACTGAAGAGCTTGTTCTGTGGGCAGTTGATAGTTTACAGAACAAAAAAAATCTCTCTATCCTTGATATTGGAACGGGTAGTGGTTGTATCGCTATTGCTTTGGCAAAAAGGCTTCCTACTTCTCACATCTCAGCTTGCGACGTATCCCGTGATGCCCTAATATTAGCCGGAGAAAACGCGAAAAACCTGAAACTGAATATTGACTTTTTTAATTTAGATATTTTGAAAAGTGATTCATGGATAAATGCGTGTGTATATGATGTAATCATTAGTAATCCGCCTTATGTTACTAATTCGGAAAAAGCGGCAATGCAGCCTAACGTATTGAATTGGGAACCATCGCTCGCACTTTTTGTCAATGATGACGACCCTTTGATCTACTATCGTAAAACACTTCAGTTTTGTATTAATCACCTGAAATCATCAGGAACTGTTTTTTTCGAAATCAATCAACACTTTGGCAATGAGTTGTATGATTTGTTATCATCCTCTGGGTTCAAGGATATAATAATTAAAAAAGACCTTTCGGGAAATGACAGGATGCTTAGCGCTGTGAAGTTGCAACAATAAGATATTTATTGAATATCAGCGCTGGTTTTAGCCACTATAAAAACCCGGCTGACTCCTCAATATCTCACTTCTGAAATCTCTTTGCGATTTCAGGAGATTGATAGAGTAGAGGAGAAGGTTTTTCGTCTCGGCCAGCAAATCGAAATAGAGCAAGCTGACACGTGTATGTAACTGTTTTTCTTTTAATCGTTTAACCTGATTTATACGGCTTTCGGATATCAATTGCAATATTTCCTGCTGTTTAAGAATAATTTGGTCGAGATCGCTGTATTTTTTAGTTTGTATCTTAACTATAATATCCTTATACAACTCGGATATTCCTGAGTAAATTGCTTCAAATTCTTGCTGTTGAAACTCATCAAGTCCGGTGTGGTTATTATCAATGTGCTCATATGCGGGATTAGCCATGTAGTTGAGGCAATGAGCTATTTCGCGCAGATAATCAACACTTTGTACATAATAATGACCTGTATCAATCTGATCAATCTGAAGATGGGTTACCGTTTCGCTTACATTATCTTTTATTCGTTTAGTTTTTTTATTGAATTTTTTTATCTCCTTTTTCAACTCTTTCAAGCTGTTCCTATCTTCTTCTGTAATCCCCTTAAAAAGTTGTCTATAAAAATCAGGTACTTTTTCAAGAGCATTGACTGTTAATGAAATACATTTTTCAAAAACAACCGATGCGCTTATTATCTCTTCAATTTCATGTTCAATAGCATTATCGGTTCTTTCTTTTTCCATTGTCCTGTGCAACTTATAAGTACGATAGACAAACAATAACACTAATATTACGATTACACCAATAGCCACGATCCCGCCAAAATAAATCACTATAGCAATGATTAAAGCTATAAAAAAAGCCAGAACAGCTGTAAGAAACCATCCTCCAATCACTGAAAATACGCCTTGCACACGATATACAGCGCTGTCGCGCCCCCAGGCTCGATCGGAGAGTGAGGTTCCCATGGCTACCATAAAAGTGATGTAGGTAGTGGATAAAGGAAGTTTTAAGGATGTCCCTAAAGCTATTAACACAGAGGATACCATCAAATTTACAGAGGCTCTTAATTCATCAAATGAGGGTAAATCTTTTGTTTTTACAGAGCTATATATTGTTTTTGGAATTTCAAATCTTTTATCAATCCTGTTTTGGATTCTTTTCGGTATTTTTTCTGAAAATGATTTATTGAGTTTTATTACTCCCCTAACTACTGATCTTGATAAGGCTGAAGTACCAAACCTCTCATAACCAGAACCTTGCCGTGCTAAATTTACTTCAGTAGCAATTACCGTTCTGGCCTTTTTTGAGAACCAAAGAGTGAGCGCCATTATTACTCCCGCAATAACAAGATAAATTGTATCAGTAGTAACCGCTCGTGAAAGCGAATCCATATAAAAAGTATCAGGAGTAGCCCCCGGTGTTGATAAGAAACTTTTGTAGGATGCAAGCCCTGCCAATGGAACACCGATAAAGTTTACCAAATCATTACCTGCAAAGGCAAAAGCAAGCGCAAAAGTGCCTATTATTACAACTATTTTTGTAATAGGGACCTTAAAAATCCAATAGAGTAATTGCAAAAAAACTGTCCAAAAAATAAATCCATACAAAAGAATGTGAATAGTATGACTTTCGAGCCATTCGCTCATTTCCGGAGTTAAAAAAGAAGCTCCTTTTGCCCCTTTCAGAATCATAAAAAAGGTAATTGCTGTAATAGACAGACCCCCAAAAACACCACCGTAATATTTTAATTTGGGAACGAAATTGAAGGTAAAGATTAACCTGACAACATATTGTATAATAGCGCCTATAATAAATCCAAGGAATACCGAAATAAGAATGGCGGAAATAATGGCCAGAACTTTAGGTGAATTAATATAATTTCCAAGTTCCACAATGCTTTCTCCTGAAATATTCATTTTTATTAACGATATTGCAACGGATGCTCCTAACAATTCAAAAATAATGGATACGGTTGTTGATGTAGGTAATCCAAAAGTGTTAAAAAGATCAAGCAAAATTATATCAGCCATACCAACCGCCAAGAATATAATCATCACCTCTGAGAACGTAAATTGGCCTGGATGAAATATCCCTTTTTGAGCAATCTCCATCATACCGCTGGAAAAGGTAGCTCCCAAAATAACACCAAAGCTCACCACAATTAATAGTACCCACATTGGGGCAGTTTTGGATCCAGCAGCAGAATTTAAAAAGTTAACAGCATCATTACTTACACCCACAGCAAGGTCGGCAACTGCAAAAGCAATAAGTATAATAATAATAATCAGGTAGATATCCATAATATTAAAGGTAAAATTTTGTTCAAGTTATTGAAATTTGTGATTTAACAGTCAGTTGTTATTTAAAACAGAAACATTAGATTTTTTTAGATCGAACAGAAAAGTATTAAGACGAAAAATAATCGGAATCATACTCTTACCGGCTTGATGAGAATTTATTAGGTCTGTTTTTTTTTAATTTCAAACACACGTACCTATGTTTTAGTATTACTTAATAATGATTTTTTAATAACAATTTTGTCTGTTAAAATAAGATTTCAGTCTTAAAATAAGCTACGCAAAGAACTAAAGTTTTTAGGATTCAACAAACAATGTTAATAAAAAAAATTGGTTGATCAGTTTCGCACCGGAGGAAAATCTAATTAGGTCTTTAATGATCTTATTTAATAGTGCGGAAATCAAACGGATGAATAAATCACTAATCTCGTTGACCAAAAATTACGCTACCCAACCGGATGATAGTACTCCCTTGTTCAATTGCAATTAGATAATCACCTGACATACCCATTGATATTTCTTTAAATGAGTCAATATGTTGGAAGTACTTTTGTTTTAGAGTATCGAATATGATTTTCAGGTTTTTAAATTCCTTACTTATCTGCGTTTTATCATCAGTAAGGGTTGCCATTCCCATTACGCCACAAATACTTACGTTTTTAAGTTTGTCAAAATAATTGTTATCAAGTATTTCATAAGATTCTGATAAGGTTAACCCAAATTTCGACTCTTCTTCGGCAATATGAAATTGCAACAAGCACGGTATTACTCTATTCAAAGCTGCAGCATGCTTATTAATCTCCTTAAGAACTTTAAGCCGATCAACTGACTCAATCATATTCACAAAGGGGGCTATGAACTTCACTTTATTGGTTTGTAAATGGCCTATAAAATGCCAGTGGATATCTGACGGCAGATGTGGCTGTTTGGCTATCATCTCTTGTACTTTATTTTCGCCAAAATGTCGTTGTCCGGCATTATAAGCCTCCATGATCTCATCTATTCCCTTAGTTTTTGAAACGGCGATTAACTTAACATTGGCAGGTAATTCATTTTTTATCTTTTTGATATTCTGATTGATTCCCATATTTTTTTCTGACAAAATTAAAAAAAATCCGGCAATTTTTCAAAAGCCGGATCATAATTATAACAAAGAGTGTTTTAATCTATTTACCCGGGCATACTTTTATAACGCTCTCTTTTATATTCTTTTGCCCATAATTTTTATCAAACGCATCGCTGAATTTTTTTGCTAATATCTGAGCTTGTTTGTCGTATGCCTCTTTATCTTTCCATGTATTTTTCGGCCAAAGCATCTCTGATGGCACTCCGGGGCAATTTTCAGGCACATCCACATGGAAGAGATTATCGCGTTTATAATTAACGTTTTCCAACTCGCCCGAAAGAGCTGCATTTACCATTTTTCGGGTTAATGTGAGATCAATTCTTTGACCTGTTCCATAAGCGCCGCCACTCCAGCCTGTATTAATCAGATAAACTTTGGTATTATGTTCTTTCATCTTTTTACCCAACATTTCTGCATAAACATCAGGATTTGCCGGCATGAATGGCTGCCCGAAAAAGCGCGAAAAGGTAGCTTGCGGCTCAGTAACACCGGTTTCGGTACCAGCAAGTTTACTTGTATAGCCCATTAAGAACCAAAGCATTGCCTCGTCTTCGGTAAGTCTGGAAACAGGAGGTAACACACCGTAGGCATCAGCAGTTAGAAACAGAATCGTTTTTGGATGTCCCGAAGTAGAGGACTCTTTAATATTTTTAAGATAAGTAAGCAAGAAAGATGCCCGTGAGTTAGGAGTAAGGCGATCATCGTAAAAATCAAATGTGCCATCAGGATAAATCATGGCATTTTCAACAATCGAACCATGATTTAGGTAGTCATCAACATGCATTACTGCATCATAAATATCGGGCTCTTTCTTTGGATTGATATCAATCATTTTTGCATAACATCCAAACTCGAAGTTAGCGATACCATCGTCGCTCCAGCCATGCTCATCATCGCCAAGCAGTGCACGACTCGGATCGGCCGACAGGGTAGTCTTACCCGTGCCCGAAAGGCCTAAGAGTAAAGCTGAATCACCTTTTGGTCCTTCATTGGCAGAACAATGAAGTGGCAAAATCCCCTCTAAAGGAAGCAGATAATTCATCACCGTAAAAAGCATCTTCTTAACACTTCCCATATAAGCAGAGCCAATGATAACGCCAAGCCTCCTGTCAAAATCCATTGCAACGGCCATGTCTGTTGTTTTACCATTTGGCAATTTACGAAGTCGGCCTTCATATTTATCGGGATTCAATTTTCTATAAGGAACAGCTATTAACTCAAATCCATTTTGATAAAATTTACTACGATGTATATCTTTCGGTATAGGGCGAAACATGTTGTCCGTAAAAAGAGCATGTAAAGCATTTGGAGTAACAACTCTCACGGGCAGTGCATATTTGCTGTCGGCGCCAATAACTCGATCGGTAATTTGAACCTGTTTTGCATCCCTGATAAACTGCAGCGCATCATCAAAAAGCATATCGAAAGTTTCTTCGTCAATCGGAATGTTGTTTGGCGAAGTCCAGTCAATATTATGCTCACTCGAACTACGTTTAACCGAAACAGTATCTTTTGGCGAACGACCATTTGATTCTGTCTTGGTCCAGGTGGCAAGCGCTCCCGATTTGGCAATAATAGCTTCACGGTTTTCAACAACCATACGAATAATCTCACGGCGCGGTATGTTGTTAAAAATATTGCCGTGTTGCTGAATTACTTTGGTTAGCTTCTCTCTCAATGTATTGTTCATAGTAAATTATAAATTGAAGTTTTTAATTTTATGTTTTGATAATCAATAAACCATCCTAAAAATGATCTGCAAATATCCATTTTTTAACCATAACAAAGTATAAAACTATCATACAAAAGTTTACGAAATATATTACAGGGTAAGCTTTTCCAAATCAGTTCGATTTTGAATGCCGATAAAGTGAACTTATCGTAACGCTTTATGCCTGCAGCCACTTTAATCAGCTTTATACTTTTGTTCAGCCAAAGTTTTAAAAACAAAGTATTAAATCATTATGATGCAGCTTCTTATCCTCCAGCTCTACCGTGGCAATGCTTATATTTTTTGCCACTTCCGCAGGGACACGGTTCGTTGCGCCCCACCTTTTTTTCTACCTTTACTGGTTCTGGCTTCTGCCGTTGTTGCGTGTTGCTATGAGCTTGTGATAGGAGATCATCTCTACTTTCTGACATTCTACGGCGGTCAGTCCTTCTTGGCAATTGAGCCTCTCTAACATCTCCCGAACTTTGGATAGGTAAATCCCCCTTGATAAGGAAAGAGGTAATTTCACGATTAATCCTTTGTACCATCCTCTTAAAAAGCTGAAACGATTCGAATTTATAAATCAACAGCGGATCTTTCTGTTCATATGTTGCGGCCTGTACCGATTGTTTTAGATCGTCCATTTCGCGTAGGTGTTCTTTCCATGCTTCGTCAATCATGCCGAGGGTAACACTCTTCTCGATGGCCAGATTAATTTCACGCGCTCCGTTTTCATAAGCTTTTTTCAAATTAACAATGATGTTTCTTGTCTTTATACCATCACTGATAGGAATTGCAATATTTTCGAAGTTGGTATGATTTTCAAAAACATCCTTGATCACTGGCGCTGCCTTTTCAGCAATGGCCTTCATCTTTAGTTTGTACGACTGATAGACCTTATTATATAGTTTTTCGGCTAAGGTATCAACGGATTCCTGAAGAAAGTCCTTGTTTTCAAATGGCACGGTGATAGCCATATCTCTTAAAACTTCGAGTCTGAACTCCTCGAAATCACCAGTATCCTGATAGTCGGAAATGACTTGATCGCAAAGGTCGTACATCATATTCGAGATATCCACTTCGAGGCGTTCGCCAAATAGGGCATTACGGCGGCGACGGTATATCACCTCGCGCTGTTGGTTCATTACGTCATCGTACTCAAGAAGACGTTTTCGTATTCCAAAATTATTTTCCTCTACCTTGCGTTGTGCTCTTTCTATAGATTTTGTGATCATAGGGTGTTGAATTACTTCACCCTCTTTTAACCCCATCCTGTCCATTATTTTTGAAATGCGTTCCGATCCGAACATACGCATCAAGTCATCTTCAAGTGAAACGAAAAATTGCGAGCTACCGGGGTCTCCCTGTCGTCCCGATCGTCCTCTTAGCTGCCGGTCAACGCGCCGAGATTCATGTCGTTCTGTTCCGATAATAGCAAGACCACCGGCCTCCTTCACTCCAGCCCCGAGCTTAATATCGGTTCCGCGGCCAGCCATGTTTGTAGCAATCGTAACCTTTCCGGGTTTTCCCGCTTCTGCCACAATATCAGCTTCGCGTTGGTGCAATTTCGCATTTAACACATTATGAGGGATTTTTTGCCGCGTTAACATTCGGCTAAGCAGCTCAGAGGTCTCAACCGAAGTTGTTCCAACTAACACCGGCCGATCTTTTTCTACAAGATTTAAAATATCGTCTATTACTGCGTTAAATTTTTCTCTTTTGGTTTTGTAAACCAAATCTTCGCGATCATCACGAACTATAGGGCGATTTGTCGGAATTACAACAACATCAAGTTTATAAATATCCCATAACTCTCCCGCTTCCGTTTCGGCAGTTCCGGTCATTCCTGCTAACTTTTTATACATCCTGAAGTAATTTTGCAGGGTAATGGTGGCATAAGTTTGTGTAGCTGCCTCAATCTTTACATTCTCTTTAGCCTCAATTGCCTGATGCAATCCATCAGAATATCGCCGTCCTTCAAGAATACGACCTGTTTGCTCATCCACGATCTTTACTTTATTGTCCATCACCACATACTCCACATCTTTTTCAAACATAGAGTATGCCCGTAGGAGTTGATTTACAGTATGAATTCTTTCTGATTTAATTGAAAAGTCGCGCATGATTTCGTTACGCTTTTCCGTTTTTTTGGCTTCTGACAGATCTGATTTATCCAAATCGGCCAGTTCGGAGCCCATATCAGGAATTATGAAGAATGATGGATCGTTATAGGATGAGCTAAGTAGATCTATTCCATTATCTGTCAATTCAATAGAATTATTTTTTTCATCAATGACAAAATAAAGGGGATCATTAATAATATGCATATGTTTGCTCTGTTCCTGCATGTAAAAGCTTTCGGTTTTTGTCATCAATGATTTCATTCCGGGCTCGCTAAGAAATTTAATCAGCGCATTGTTTTTTGGCAGCCCGTGATGTGCTCGCAGCAAATATTCGCCTCCCTTTTTTTGATCATCATCACTCACATTATCGCCACCAAGAATTTGTTTGGCTTCTGCCAATAATTTTGTAACAAGATTTCTTTGCGAATTGTAAAGTCGCTGGACGTTCTCTTTCATTTCATCAAAAAGCTGATTTTCGCCCTTTGCTGTTGGCCCCGATATGATAAGCGGCGTACGAGCATCGTCAATCAACACAGAATCCACCTCATCCACAATTGAGTAATTATGTGGGCGTTGGACTAATTCATCAGGGTTTCCCGTCATATTGTCACGAAGGTAATCGAAACCAAATTCATTATTGGTTCCATAGGTGATATCTGCCATGTAAGCTGCTCGACGAGCCTCTGAGTTTGGTTCATGTTTATCAATACAGTCAACCTTTAGTCCGTGAAACATATAGATCATCCCCATCCATTCAGAGTCGCGCTTAGCCAGATAATCGTTTACAGTAACCAAATGAACACCTTTTCCCGGCAAAGCGTTGAGGTAGAGTGGGAGGGTAGCTACAAGTGTTTTACCTTCGCCGGTAGCCATTTCGGCTATCTTACCCTGATGTAATATTATACCGCCGATAAGTTGAACATCATAGTGCACCATGTCCCATTTTATCATATTTCCACCGGCCATCCACTGGTTTTTATAATGAGCCTTGTCGCCAACGATATTCACATTATCAAGGCTTGCAGCCAGATCGCGATCCATATCCGTTGCCGTAACTATAACCTCGTCATTCTCCTTGAAACGACGGGCTGTCTCTTTGATTACAGCAAATGCTTCAGGTAAAATTTTATTGAGAATCTCTTGCGATTTGTCATAACTAACCTTTTCGAGTCTATCCATTTCATCATACAATTTCTCCTTCTCATCAGCATCAAGATCAGGCTCATTTTCAAGCTGTTGTTTGATTTTCTGAATTTTATTTTCCTCTTCAGCAATATATTCTGCAATATTTTTCCTAAACGAAATAGTTTTTCCCCTCAATTCATCATTCGAAAGGTTTTTTATGGTTTCATAAGCTTTGAGAATATCGTTTAAAACTGGGGTAATCTCTTTAATGTCTTTATCGGCTTTAGTACCAAAAAAGCTTTTTAGAATATTTTTTATCATGATTATGATTTTTCAAGCAAAAAAAAGCCCAATCATCAACAATAATGCCTTAAAAAAACAATGTTTTTTCATGCCATTATGGCCTAAATCAGGCATCTGCAAAGTTAATTCAAAATATTGACTGAGGAATAAAAAAAGAGTTCAAGCCTTTTTATAAAAGATTTAACTTTCTCATTATCAATATTTTTCAAGGCTTTCACTTGAGTATTAGTCCTTCAGGTACAAATTGTGCAGGATTGCCGCCATTTCGCAAAATGTCCCTTACCACAGATGAGTTCAGTGCAGTATATTCTGGAAGTGTCAACAGAAAGATGGTTTCCAATTCATGATCTAGTTTCTTGTTAACTTGAGCTATTGAACGTTCAAACTCAAAATCGGCCGAAGTACGTAAACCTCTCAAAATATATTGAGCTCCTTTACTTTTACAATAATCTACAGTTAAACCGCTATATTGGTCAATTTCCACACTGGGATAATCTCTAAAAACAAACTTTAAAAACTCAATCCGTTTTTCTAATGGAAAAAACGTCTGTTTATCCTGATTTTGGCCTACGGCTACAATGATTTTATCAAAAAGAGGAATTGCTCTCTTAATGATATCTTCATGTCCTTTTGTAATAGGATCAAACGAGCCGGGAAAAACTGCTATACCAGCCATAACATTTATTTTTGAGCAAAGGTAATTGAAATTCATAAGAAAAAGATAATTGACAGAAATTATGCCTCTTAGCTTAAATGGTAAAACTTTAAAATTACTATTTTTGGAAAGTTTTTAAAGGGAGAGGGTATTTTCTCTTGTAAGAAAAACAACTATTTATGACAACAAAAACACTATGTAGCATGAAATTTAAGTATCTGATCGCATTTCTTATCACTCTTTTCTTTACAAACCTTTCTAATTCTCAGGTTGTGATAAACGAGTACTCTGTCTCTAACTTAAGTCAATTTCCAGATAATTATCAGAAATATGAAGATTGGTTTGAATTATACAATACTAGTACTACATCCATAAATATTGGAGGTTATTATTTAAGCGATCGCCCGGGTAATCCTTTTAAATGGCAAATTCCTGAAAATACTGTAATATCAGGAAATGGGTTTTTAAGATTTTGGGCATCAGGCAGAAATGAGGCATCAGGTAATCATTACCACACTAATTTTCGCCTTACTCAAACAAAGAACAATCCTGATTATGTAATTCTCTCTAACCCGTTCGGTACAGCTATTGATTCCCAACAACTTCAAATAACACAACTTGGCCATTCGCGTGGCAGGTTTCCGAATGGTTCTGACAACTGGGTAATCTTTACCAATCCAACACCAAATACAAGCAACAACTCGGCACAAGCTTATATTGGTTATGCTGAAAAGCCCGAAATGAGCCATCAAGCCGGTTTCTATTTTAATGGACAATCAGTTACTATTTCCACTAACGAACCTGAAGTTACAATTAGATATACAACTAACGGATCCACACCTACCTCAAATTCAGCTATTTACACCAATCCCATTAATATTGATAATACAACTTTGTTACAAGCCAAAGCTTTTCATTCTAATCCCGATATATTACCAAGTTTAGTTGAGTTCAACACTTATTTTATTAATGAGAGCAGCACGCTACCGGTATTGTCTATATCAGGTGATCAATTGACCCAATTATTGAATGGTAATGCAAGCCTAAGGCCAAAAGGAACGATTGAATATTTCAATGCGAACAAAGTACGTACAGCAATTGCTACTGGCGAGTTTAATGAACATGGTCAGGATTCATGGGTGCATCCACAACGTAGTATTGACTTAATTACCCGTGACGAAATGGGACATAATTACGCTGTAAAGGAAAAATTACTTACCATATCCGAGCGTGATGAATTTCAACGTATTATATTACGCGCCGCCGGCGATGATAATTATCCGGGCATTGATTCATCTGCGCACATGCGTGATCTATGGGCTCAAAACATGGCAGAAATATCGGGCATGAGTCTCGACGTGAGAAAAGGCGCCAGAATTTTGCTTTTTGCTAACGGGCAATTTTGGGGAGTATATTCAATTCGGGAAAAGGTAAGCGACCATGATTTTACGAAATTTTATTATAACCAGGATAAATACGATCTGCAATTTCTAATGTATTGGGGAGGACTATGGGCACAATACGGCGGGCAACAAGCCATTAACGACTGGTTGGATCTAAGAACCTACATCCTGAACAATGACATGACGAATCCTTTTGCATTTTTTTATGTTGACCAACTTTATGATTATAAGTCTTTAGTTGATTACGTTATTATCAACTCATTTGTGGTTTGCTCCGACTGGCTCAACTGGAATGTGGGGTGGTGGAGAGGTTTAAACCCTGATGGAACACATCAAAAGTGGGGATATATACTTTGGGATGAAGATGCAATTTTGGGGCATTACGTAAATTATACTGGCATACCAGGACAGCATCCATATGTATCACCGTGTTATCCGGAATATTTATCCAGCTATTCTGATCCTCAAAAACATGTTGAAATCTTAAAAAAGTTGATGTACAATCCTGATTTTTATCAATATTACGTGTCAAGATACATTGATTTACTTAACACAGCATTTGTTAAAGAAAGACTTATTGCCTCCATTGATAGCATCGCTGATGTTTTTAGACCCGAGATGCCCAAACATATTGAAAGATGGGGTGGTAATATGACAAAATGGGAAAATAATGTTCAGAAATTGAGAAATTTTATCTCAAACCGTGTAGATTATGTACCTTCCGGCCTCAAAAGCTGTTACGACCTTACCGGACCATTTCCAATTACAGTGAATGTCGAACCGGCAGGTAGTGGAATTATCCGTCTTAATTCACTCGAATTAGGAGTGTTTCCATGGGATGCAAATTATTTTGGGAATATTGATATAAAGTTGGAAGCGCTCACATCAAAAGTTGAATTTGAATTCGATTATTGGGAAATATCTAATCACACTCCAACCCCTGACACTTCCTCAACAACAATTACATTGAATTTGATTAATAATGCGGATATAACAGCGCATTTTAAATTAAAAACCTATACTGACTCATTGATTATTAATGAGATAAATTATAAATCAGCAACATGGTTCAATACCGAAGACTGGATTGAATTTTACAACCCACATAATTATGACCTAGATATTTCAAACTGGCTTTTTAAAGATGGAAATGACAACAATTCTTATTTTTTTCCGCCAAATACCATTATAGCAGCAAATGGATATTTGGTACTGTGTAGGGATACCACCGCCTTTAAATCATTACAGCCCTTAGTTACAAATTATTTAGGTAATATGGACTTTGGTTTTTCAGCAAACGGAGAATTGCTTAGACTTTATAATTCAGAAGGCTTACTTATTGATACTGTGCATTATGGCAACGATGATCCATGGCCGCCAGAGGCTAATGGTCTTGGACCTACATTAGAGCTAATTAAACCATCATTAGACAACGCTCAGCCGGAAAACTGGATGGCGTCAGCCGCTAACGGCACACCTGGAGCGATGAACAGCTTAATCGCAGAAATAAAGGAAAAGAAAAATTTAAAAGAAAAGTTTGCAATTTCAGTTTTTCCTAATCCAGCAAGCGAAAATGTTTACATCTGGATTCATGAGGAAAACCTGATAAAAAGTGGATTGATTCAAATATACAATTCAATGGGGCGAAAAGTTTTTCATAAAGAAAACATAAGATCTGATAAACATGAAATAAATGTCATGGACTTTCCTGATGGCTTGTATATCGTTAAGTTTTATGATAAAGGTACAGAATTAAGCGCATCATCAAAATTAATTATCAATCGAAAATAATACTTAAAACATTCCTTTGTTAAATTCGTAAACTTTCTCGTTCAAAATCCTATTTGTTCCCACAAAGAAAAATATAATATGTCTTATAATTTATATTATGTTAAATACAAATGAAAAAAGTGAAGGAACCGCTACCGATTCCTCCCCTTCGCAATAAAATCAGTCTTTATCTATTTTTTTCTCAATTTCTCTCAGTTTATCCAATTGATTAAGTCGGGCATAAATATCTCTCAAAGTTCTTAGTACATAAATATCGTTCGGATTTAACTCATCAGCTTTTTCAAGATACGGCAAAGATTTTTCGAGCAATTCATCTGACTGTTCTTTTAATTCATTATATTTCTTTTCCTCATTAAGAGGTAAAGCATTTGCCTCTTCGGTAATCGTGATAGCTTTATTAACATAAAGCGCTCCGAGGTTGTAGTTTGAATCAAAAAACTCAGGATCGAGCTCTAATGACTTTTTATAATTTTTCTCTGCTTCATCAAAGTCGCCCATCTGGTCATAATTAGCGCCAACGGCAAAGAAAAGAGTTGGATTTTTGTCATCTTTTGTAATGGCAAGCTGTAGAAGTTCCATGGCTTTTTCTTTCTCGTTTGATGCAAGGTAAATATTCGTCTCTTCGATTATCAATCCGAAATCATCAGGAAATTTACTTCTGCCATCATGAATACATTTAAGAGCTTGAGTTGTATCACTTTCCGATTTGTAGATCTCGGCTAAGAAACGATAAATAGCGGGTTCTTTATAATTCATCGAAACTAATTTTCCAAAATAATTTTTTGAAATATCGTACTGATCAGAGAAATAAGCGCTTTGAGCAGTATAAAAGTACGATATGGTATCGGTTATTCCAACACCGGCATTAATCATTCCAGCATTTTCGAATGCCGATGAGGCTTCTGCAAATTTCGATTCGTTATAAAAGCCAACTCCTCGATTAAAATACTGCTCTGCACAAACAACTAATCTCTCATTAATCTCCTCTGTATTACTTCCTTTTGCATCAAATTCCAAAGCTTTTTTATAAGCATTATAGGCTTTGTCGAGAGCGTTGGCATCTAATTCTTTATATGCAGCCTCATCCGACAGATGGATAGCCAGATAAATATTTCCATAGAAAAACCATGTACGCTCATCATTGATGGTTTTTGGATGTTCGATGGCTTTATCAATGGCCTCTTTGGCCTTGTCAAGTTTTCCGTACCTCAGATGATTAAAAGCTGTGGTACGCATGTTGGGTTGCGAGTAAGCACCTATAAACAGGAATAATCCTAAAGTTAAAATCAATAATTTTCTCATGACAATAATTATTTTTAATTAAACAATTTAATCAAATGTTACACCAAACAATAGTATGTCAAACTTTTTAGCATAAATAGAGTCTGATATTATATTTAAACTATTCAGTATCAGTATCTTTATTATTTTTATCAATGGATTCATTATTTTCTTTTGAAGAATAATCATCATCTTCTTCCACAGTGATATCAATGTTTTCGTCATTTTCATCATTCTCATCATTTTCATCCTGCTCTACTTTTGCCACGGCAGCGATACCATCATCATCTTTTAAATTTATAAGTCGAACTCCTTGCGTTGCTCTTCCCATCACCCGCAATTCTGAAACAGCCATTCTTATTGTAAGCCCTGATTTAGTAATGATCATTAAATCATCATTATCCTTTACATTTTTTATTGCAATAAGATCGCCGGTTTTTTGCGTAATATTTAGTGTTTTTACTCCTTTTCCACCTCTGTTGGTAACTCTATAATCTTCTAATTTAGAGCGCTTTCCATACCCATTCTCCGAAACCACTAAAACATCGCACTCTTGATCTTCCAAACACACCATTCCTATTACTTCATCCTTATCCGAATGCAGCTTCATTCCTCGAACGCCGCTACTATTTCTACCCATGGCTCGCACATTCTTTTCATTAAACCTAATAGCACGACCTGATCTGCCAGCCATTATAATTTCATTATTTCCGTTAGTTAACCTTGCTTCGAACAATGTATCATCCTCACGTATTATAATAGCATTTATCCCATTTTGCCTCGGGCGTGAATAGGCCTCTAACGAGGTCTTTTTTATCATACCTTTTGTAGTTGCCATAACTATGAAATTGTTGGCAACATATTCTTCATCTTTTAGGTCTTTGGTATTGATGAAAGCTCGTATCTTATCGTCAGGTTCAATATTTATCAAGTTTTGTATTGCTCTACCTTTGGACGTTCTGCTTCCTTCCGGAATTTCAAACACCCTCAACCAGTAGCATTTTCCTTTTTCGGTAAAAAGCAGCAGGTAGTTATGATTTGTTGCAATAAAAAGATGCTCTAAAAAGTCTTCATCTCTTGCCGTTCCACCAATTGCTCCTCTCCCACCCCTTCCTTGTACGCGATATTCGGTCAATTGAGTTCTTTTAACATAGCCTAAATGAGAGATAGTAACAACAACATTGTCATCGGGAATGGTATCTTCAATTCTAAAATCGCTTGTAGCATATTCGATTGTGGTTCTACGTTCATCACTATATTTTTCTCTTATCTCAATTAATTCATTTTTAATGATTTCCATCCGCATTTCGACACTTTCAAGCACCTTATTATAATACTCAATTTTTTCCAACAATTCCTGATATTCCGATTTGATTTTTTCACGTTCAAGGCCAACGAGCCGCTGAAGCCTCATATCGAGTATAGCGCGGGCTTGTAGTTCAGTAAGCCCAAACCGTGTTTGCAATCCATCTCTGGCTTCTTCTGGTGTTTGGGATGCCCTTATCATTGCTATCACCTCATCAAGATTATCCATAGCAATAAGTAACCCCTCAAGAATATGGGCACGTTTTTCAGCTTCTTTTAACTCAAAACGAATACGACGGGTAACAATCTCATGGCGATGTTCAATAAAATTTCGTACAATATCTTTTAAATTTAATTGAACCGGTCTTCCTCTAACAAGTGCGATATTGTTGATGCTAAAAGAAGTTTGTAAAGCTGTTAATTGGTATAACTTATTGAGCACCACATTACTTACCGCATCTCTTTTAAGATCATAAACAATGCGTATTCCATTCCGGTCGGACTCATCTCTAATATCCACAATCCCCTCTATTTTCTTATCGTTAATCAAGTCAGCCGTTTTCCTTATCATTTCGGCTTTATTCACCTGATACGGTACAGAGGTTACGATGATTTGTTCTTTTCCAGCAAAAGATTCAATTGTAGCAACGCCTCGTATGATTATTCGTCCTCTACCTGTTTCATAGGCCTCTCTTACACCATCATAACCATAAATTATCCCTCCAGTAGGGAAATCGGGCGCTTTTATATGTTCCATAAGTTCGGCAACAGTAATATCAGGGTTGTCAATATATGCAATGCAACCATTTATTGTTTCGCCCAAATGATGGGGCGCCATATTAGTAGCCATCCCAACGGCAATACCGGATACGCCATTTATGAGAAGATTAGGAACTTTAGCCGGTAAAACTGTAGGTTCCTCTAAAGAATCATCAAAATTTAATTGGAAATCAACGGTATCCTTATTAATATCCTCCAGCATTTCCTCCGACAATTTCCTGAGTCGGGCTTCTGTATAACGCATTGCTGCAGGGCTATCGTTATCAATAGAGCCAAAATTACCTTGTCCGTCAATAAGTGGATAACGCATACTCCACGGTTGAGCCATTCTTACCATGGCATCGTAAACTGAAGTGTCGCCATGCGGATGATACTTTCCGAGCACCTCGCCAACAATCCTGGCAGATTTCTTATAAGACCGGTTGGAAAGAATACCAAGATCAAGCATACCGAACAGAATACGCCTGTGCACAGGCTTCAAACCATCTCTAACATCAGGTAAAGCCCTTGAAACAATTACTGACATTGAATAATCAATGTAAGCGGACTTCATCTGATTTTCAATATTTACCTTAACAATCCTTCCCTCTTCAAAATTATTTTCCATTAACTAACCAATTCAAAATTAAATAGATATCTTTAAAAGATATTTGCTGCAAAAGTACTAAATTATATCGGTTTATTGTTTTATATCGTAACATTTGTTTTTAACACTTTTTTGTTGATAATTTTTCAAGGTGGTTTTCACAGTAAAATTTTGTCATACAAAACGAACTTTTTTCTTTCTGAACATTTGAATAGCAATTTTTGTTATGTTACATAGGTTTTAATCATTGATTAATACAAGCTTTTATAAAGATTTTAGAAAACTAAATTATAAAAAATTGTTTTTTTGTGTATCTTTGGAATATCATTTGATCACCTAAGGCTTTTAAACCGAAAACATTTATAATGGAAGCAAAATTTTCGCAACGAATCAAAGACGTACTGACATTTAGTCGTGAAGAAGCGTTACGAATGGGCAATGAGTATATTGGAGTTGAACATCTGATGCTTGGGATGTTAAGAGAGGGACGTGGTCGAGCAATACAGATTTTGAATTTTCTTGGTATTGATCTTTTTGAGTTTCGCAAATCTATCGAAAAATCAGTCAATACAGAGGTTAAATCATACGCAAGAAAACCTGAAAACCTCCCGTTAGTTAAACAAGCTGAACGAGCATTGAAACTAACTTATTTAGAGGCCAAGTTATTTAACAGCACACTTATCGGTACTGAACATTTGCTTCTTGCCATTTTGAAAGATGAAGATAATTTGGTTACAAACACCCTGAGTAAACTTGGTATAGATTATGAAACAGTAAAAAACGAACTTCAAGCAATGAAATCGAACGAAATAGGAAAAGAGAATAAACCATTGGATGAAACCAAAAGCAAAGAGACTACTGCACAATTTTCGGGTGATCCTCCAGAAGAGGAGTTTGATGAGGGTGGTATTAAGTATTCAAAAAAAACGGTTGCATCAAAATCAAAAACTCCTGTTCTTGACAATTTTGGACGTGATCTAACACGTGCTGCTGAGGAGGGGCGCCTTGATCCAATTGTAGGGCGTGAACGTGAGTTAGAAAGGATTTCTCAAATTCTTAGTCGCCGCAAAAAAAACAACCCAATTCTTATTGGCGAACCTGGTGTTGGAAAATCGGCTATTGCCGAAGGACTTGCATCAAGAATTGTTGCAAGAAAAGTATCGCGTGCCCTTTTCAACAAACGTGTTGTAACACTTGACCTTGCATCAATTGTTGCAGGAACAAAATATCGTGGGCAATTTGAAGAGAGAATGAAAGCTCTGCTCAATGAATTGGAAAAAAATCCCGACATCGTTCTTTTTATTGATGAAATACACACACTTGTCGGTGCAGGCAACGCCTCCGGCTCGTTGGATGCATCCAACATGTTTAAACCAGCGTTGGCTCGTGGAGAGATACAATGCATCGGGGCTACAACATTAGACGAATATAGACAGTATATTGAGAAAGATGGAGCTCTCGAACGTCGTTTTCAGAAAATATTGGTTGATCCCACTACCGTAGATGAAACAATTACGATACTTCAAAACATTAAAGAGAAGTATGAAGATCATCATCTTGTAAAATATACTGATGATGCTTTGAAGTCATGTGTAACGCTGACTAATCGTTACATCAGCGATCGTTATCTGCCCGACAAGGCAATTGATGCGTTGGACGAAGCAGGTGCGAGAGTTCATATTACCAACATGCATGTTCCCTCTCGTATCATTCAGCTAGAAAACAAAATAGAAGAGGTAAAGGCTAACAAAACAAAAGCCATTGGCAGTCAGAAATTCGAAGAAGCTGCAAACTTTCGGGACATAGAAAGAAAACTTCAAAACGAACTTGAAGAGGAAAAAAAGAAATGGGAAGCCGAATCGCGTACAAACCGCGAAACAGTTTCCGAAGAAAACGTGGCAGAGGTAGTTGCAATGATGACCGGCATCCCTGTCAAACGGATTGCACAAAGCGAGGGCAAGCGTCTGATTAATATGGACGAAGAGTTGAAGAGTTCTGTTATTGGGCAGGATGAAGCAATTAAAAAAGTTGTAAAATCAATTCGTCGAAACCGTGCAGGGATAAAGGACCCGAACAAGCCGATTGGAAGTTTTATTTTTTTAGGGCCAACAGGTGTTGGAAAAACCTATTTAGCCAAAGTCCTTGCTCGATTCCTCTTCGATTCGGAGGATGCCCTTGTTAGAATTGATATGAGTGAATACATGGAGAAGTTCTCCATTTCAAGACTTGTTGGAGCTCCTCCGGGATATGTTGGTTACGAAGAGGGAGGCCAGTTAACGGAAAAAGTAAGGCGCAAGCCTTATTCTATCGTTTTGCTGGACGAAATAGAAAAAGCGCATCCCGATGTCTTTCACCTTCTATTGCAAGTACTTGATGATGGCATGATCACTGATAGTCTTGGCAGAAGGATAGATTTTAAGAACACCATTATAATTATGACCTCCAACATTGGCAGCCGCCAAGTAAAGGAATTCGGACAGGGAGTTGGATTCAACACTGCTGCACGCGAGTCAGAAAAGGATAAATTTTCGCAAAGTATTATCGAAAATGCTTTAAAACGGGCATTTGCACCTGAATTTCTGAACAGAATTGACGACATAGTTATTTTCGAGTCTCTTAAAATTGATGATATTCATAAGATTATAGACATCGAACTTAAAGCGCTCTTTAAAAGAATAAGTGAAATGGGTTATCATCTTACGATTACTGACAATGCTAAAGCTTTTATTGTGGAAAAGGGCTGGGATGAAAAATTTGGAGCCAGACCGCTAAAGCGAGCTATTCAGAAATACATTGAAGATCCGTTGGCTGAAGAGATAATCAGTGCAAAACTCGCAGAAGGCGATCAGATAACTCTGGATTTTAAGGAGGGAGAAACAGAACTTGATATTTCGATAATCAAACCCAAGATAAAACAAGAACCAGAAGTGCTGTCAAACTAATCCCGAATTAGGGTTTAATGAATACAATTCTTATTGAGTTGATTACAAATAGTAAATCCTTTAAGCATAGTCAAGTCAATTGCTTCATTTGGAATTACTTCAAATTTAGATTGGCTGAAATAGACAAAAAGAGAGTACAATAAAAATTTACTCTCTATTTCGATTTTATAATAAAACGTTGTCAGTCTATAACTTATGGAATAATTCAGATTCAAAATCGGATTCAGGTTGTTTTACCCATGTTTTTACTGATAGGCTCCAATAGTTTTCAAGTTGATCAATCACATCCTGATTCGAAAAATCCATGTATTTAATGGTAAGGTTAAACCCAGTATGTTCAAACCTAAGTTTGGAGTCGTTTATACCCATAATTAAAAAGTCGTAAGAGTCAAGTGATTGCTCCGGAATATATTTCTTTTTAATGATAACTGCTAACTCTTTAAGCTTTTCATTGCTTGGGTTTTTAAAAACGTACTCTCCCATAAAAAACTTTTCGTTGAGAAAATAAAAATACGATTTCATGTCAATATCAAACATCTCGCTACGGTAGCCAACGACCTTAAATTCAAACTGTTCGGTTCTGTTAGAGTTTACACAAAATGGCTTGCGGTTATCGGAAAGCACTTTTTCAAACTTTGTTCCAAAAGGGGTATTATAAAAATTAATCGGCTTTGAACTTTTGTAAGTACTGTAATTACTTTTATTTTGAAAAAAGCTCGCCAAATAATTTACTAAATCATCTTTAATGCAATATCCATAAGGGCTTTTTCCAGTATATTTCTTGTAGGTTTCAATGTACCTTGCACTGAATTTCCCGAACACCCACTTTGAAAAGATGATGTGAAAAACTGGATAAAACCATATTAAGACAATAACAATTAAAACAAGTGCTCCAAAGCTGATAAGAAGAATTTTAGGAAATCCCATTTCAAAAAAAATTAGGCGACAAATTTATAAGAATTCATTTTCGATTGACTTAACAAAAAACAATAAGTTATGTTAACCGATAGAAAATCCTGAGGTTTTATCTTTATGGACATGATGGCCGTAAGGTTTCACAACTTAAAACCTCCTGTTTTCATCTTTTAACGATAAGTTCCAACAGTAACAAAAAAAACCGCTGTTAGACGGTCAGTTTAACAGCGGGCTAATTTTTAAGTTGTAGCGGGGGAAGGATTCGAACCTCCGGCCTTTGGGTTATGAGCCCAACGAGCTACCTCTGCTCCACCCCGCACTATTTTTTTAAAACGACACCTACATTGGTAACCTTTTCGGGCTGCAAAGATATAATTTGTTTCTTTGTAAATCAAATTTTTGTAAAAAAATGAAACATAAAGCGGGATTTGTCAGTATTCTTGGAAAGCCAAACGTTGGAAAGTCAACATTGATGAATGCTTTAATAGGTGAAAGGCTTGCAGTAATTACAAATAAAGCGCAAACTACCCGGCACAGAATTAAAGGCATTTTGAGTGGCGATGATTTTCAAATTGTCTTTTCCGATACTCCCGGCATTTTAAAACCTTATTACAAAATGCATGAAGCGATGATGACGCAGGTTGATGAGGCAATAGAGGATGCCGATATTGTAATCTACATGATTGATCCCGAAACCCGTGAACTTGATGCTACCTTACAACAACTTACCAAAAAAAAGTTACACAAGCTGATTATTGCAATAAATAAGATTGATACTTGTTCGCAGGTTGAAACTGAGTCGCTGTTATTACATTGGCAACAGATGCTGCCACAAGCTGAAATCATTCCCATATCTTCGCTTCATCAATTCAACACAAAGAGCGTAATCAATACAATCGTTGATAATCTCCCCGAACATCCTGCCTATTATCCAAAAGATGAATTGACTGACAGGACTTATCGCTTTTTTGTATCAGAGATTATTCGAGGAAAAATCCTTAATCTTTACCAAAAGGAGGTCCCTTATTCTGTTGAGGTCGTTGTGGATGAGTTTAAAGAAGAGCCTGAGATAACACGTATCAGGGCATTGATTTTTGTTGCTCGCGAAAGCCAACGGATTATTTTAATCGGCCATAAGGGAAACATGATAAAAAAGCTTGGCATAGAAGCAAGGAAGGAAATAGAATCATTTTTGCAACAGAAAGTATATCTTGAGCTGACGGTAAAAGTAGATAAAGATTGGCGCGATAGCGAACAAGCTTTAAAGCGATTTGGATACATTATTTGATTATCTATCTTTTTAATTATCTTGATATTAAGGTTAAAATGATTATTTTGCAGCAATTCATCTTAAAAAGTTAATATTGTTATTGGCCAGAAATTGAAGTTTATTAATCAATAAAAAAAGTTATGTCGAATATATTGGCGATTGTTGGGCGCCCCAACGTTGGAAAATCAACGCTTTTCAACCGATTGATTGGCAAGCGACAGGCTATTGTGGAGGAATCGAGCGGTGTTACACGCGACCGCCACTATGGAAAAAGCGACTGGAACGGGATTAGCTTTTCGGTAATTGACACAGGAGGCTATGTTTTAGGATCTGAAGATATCTTTGAAGAAGAGATCAGAAAACAAGTTGACCTTGCAATTTCAGAATCGGATGTTATTGTGTTTGTTCTTGATACACGCGATGGAGTTACTGAGCCTGATAAAGATGTTGCACAAATTTTACGCAAATCAGAGAAGCCTGTATTATTGGTCGCCAATAAGGTTGATAGTACACTCCAAATACATGATATAAATGAGTTTTATGAATTGGGATTTGAAAAAATTTATCCGATATCGGCTATAAACGGTAGTGGCACCGGGGATTTACTTGATGAAGTTGTAAGCTATTTCAAAGAAAGTGAAGAGGAGACCGAAACTGACATCCCCCGATTAGCTATTGTAGGCAGGCCTAATGTTGGTAAATCTTCATTTATAAACACACTTATTGGCGTTGAACGAAACATTGTTACAGATATTCCAGGCACAACAAGGGATACTATTCATACACGATACAATAGTTTTGGATTTGACTTTATTTTGGTTGACACTGCAGGATTGAGAAAGAAGAGTAAAGTATCGGAGAATATTGAGTTTTATTCGGTGATGCGATCAATCCGGGCAATCGAAAACAGTGATGTTTGTATGCTTATGGTTGATGCCACACAAGGTTTCGAAAGTCAGGATTTAAACATTTTGCATCTGATCGAGAAAAATCGGAAATCCCTTGTTATTGTTGTCAATAAGTGGGATTTAATATCCAAACAAACCAACACCCATATAGAATTTGAGAATCTTATCCGAAACCTTACCGCTCCTTTTACCGATTATCATATAATTTTTACTTCGGTAATTAAAAAGCAACGCATCTTTAAAGCGATGGAAGCTGCAAGCGAGGCTTTTAAGAATAAAACAAAACGTATTGCCACCTCAAAGCTCAATGATATTTTACTACCTATCATCAAAGCCTCCCCCCCACCTATTTACAAAGGAAAAACTATAAGTATCAAATACATTACTCAACTGCCCGTTGTTTTTCCGGCTTTTGTATTCTATTGTAACTTACCGCAATACATTCGCGAGCCCTACAAACGATTTGTTGAAAATAATTTGCGAAAGCATTTCGGTTTTACAGGAAACCCTGTTCAGATTTATTTCAGAAAAAAATAGGGTTATGGAAAAACCTTTGAGAATTGATAAATGGCTCTGGACAGTACGAGTATTCAAAACAAGGAGTATAGCTACCGATGCTTGCCGTTCGGGTAAAGTAGAAATAAACAATCAGCAGGTTAAGCCATCAAGAGAGATAAAACTTAATGATGTGATCAAAGTAACGATAAACACTCATTTTACCAGAACGCTTATTATTACAGGCTTTCCGATTAGCCGTGTAGCAGCAAAACTTGTAGCGCAATATGCTACAGAGATTACTCCTGCTGAAGAATTTGAAAAACTTAAAAAATTTAATGAGCTAAACTGGGAAAAGCGGGAAAGAGGGCTTGGGCGACCAACTAAAAAGGAACGAAGGCTCATTGATAAATTGAAAAATGATATACCTTAGCCAGCAGCGTTATTGTATTTTAAAAAATTGGTTTTAAGTAATTATTTCAATAAAACAGGCTTAAAATGCTTACTAACAGACAGATATTTTTTCAGCATCTTGCCTTGCCGTCACAAATGCCATTAGGTTTGGAGGTCGAGCGTGCCGAAGGTATTTATATGTATTCGCCCGAAGGCAAAAGATATATTGATTTAGTTTCGGGAGTGTGTGTGAATAATCTTGGGCATCGGCATCCGGCAATAGTGCGCGCAGTAAAAGATCAGTTGGATAATTATATGCACTTGATGGTTTATGGCGAAATGATACAGACACCACAAGTAAAATTAGCACAAAGGTTAACTGACCTTTTACCTCGTAACCTAAATTCGGTATATCTTGTCAATTCGGGGAGCGAGGCAATTGAGGGAGCCTTGAAGCTTGCCAAGCGTTTTACAGGCCGTACAGAGATTATTGGTTTTAAAAATAGCTATCATGGCGGCACACATGGCGCACTTACCATGCTTGGTAACGAAGAGATGAAATATGCATACCGTCCATTGTTGCCGGATGTACGATTTTTACAATTTAACAGCAAGGAGGACCTATTTCAGATCACCGAACGAACTGCATGTGTTTTGGTTGAACCGGTACAGGCTGAAGCTGGTGTAATTATGCCTAAAGATGACTTTTTAATGACTTTGAGGCAGCGGTGTAGCGAAACGGGAACGCTTCTGATATTTGACGAAATACAGACCGGTTTTGGCCGAACAGGCAAGCTATTTTGTTTTATGGATTATAATGTAACACCCGACATCTTATGTATTGCCAAGGCTATGGGTGGCGGAATGCCAATAGGCGCTTTCATTGCTGATAAAAGGATTATGCTTACGCTAACTCATAATCCTGATTTCGGACATATTACCACTTTTGGCGGTCATCCCGTATCTGCTGCTGCAGCAATAGCTACATTAGAAGAATTAACGAAAAACCCAAATCTCATTAATCAGGTAGATGAAAAAGGAGCAATATATGAGTCAGCGCTTAAAAACCACTCATTAGTTAAGGGTATCCGCCGAAAAGGTCTGCTGATAAGTGTTGAACTTCCAACGGTAGAAATCAATCAAAAAATAATACAGAAACTTTTACAAAACGGATTAGTTACCGATCCGTTTTTCTTTATGCCTCAGGCTTTTCGTATTGCACCGCCATTAATAATTACAAAAGATGAAATAGCGCTAACCCTTGAGTTGATAAATAAAACCTTTAAAAATCTGTAACTCACAGGGGGACTTAGAGGCGCTTACCAAACGACTTTATTTCATCCAGTGAATAGCTCAAGATTCAATCGTTCAGTTCAAAATGACTTTCCGATGAATAATTCGGTTTAAACCAGATTTGCAAAGCCCATAAAAGCAAGCGATAAAATTCCGGCTGTGATAAGGGCTATTGGCATTCCTCGCAGCCCTTTGGGAACCTCCATCAGTTCGAGGTTTTCGCGGATACCTGCAAAGATGAAGAGCGCAAGTGCAAAACCTAATGCATTACCTATTGCATACACTGTACCTTCGATAAGGTTATATTGTTTTTGTGTGATGAGTAGCGCCACTCCCAATATTGTGCAGTTAGTTGTAATAAGAGGTAAGAAAACGCCAAGCGCCTGATAGAGCGGCGGGCTAACCTTTTTTAGAATAATCTCAACCACCTGTACTAAAAAAGCGATTATCAGAATGAAAGCAATAGTTTGTAAAAAGCTAAGACCAAGCGGTGTAAGTATATATTGCTGAACAAGCCATGTAACGATAGACGAAACGGTCATCACGAAAAGTACTGCACCGGCCATACCCGATGCTGTGCTAAGTTTTCCGGAAACACCAAGAAAGGGACAGATTCCGAGAAAGTTGGCCAGCACAATATTGCTGACCAGCACTGTACTTATTATCATTATAATGTATTCCATAGTGAAAAGTGTTAGAGATTAAGCTTTTTTGGTAATTAGATTAATAAGTGCAATAAGAAATCCCAACGCAATGAAAGCTCCGGGAGATAAAATAAAAATCAGAATGCCGTCAGATTGAATAAACTTATATCCGAAAATCGAAAAGTTTCCTATCAGCTCTCTCACCGAGCCTAAGATAGTAAGAGCCATTGCAAAACCAAGCCCCATACCAAGTCCGTCAATCATTGAAGAGAAAATGTTGTTCCGTGATGCAAAAGCCTCTGCACGGCCTAATACGATGCAATTGACAACGATAAGAGGGATAAAAATTCCAAGTTGTGAATGCAGCGCTGGAGCATAGCCGGCCATAACAAGGTCAACCACAGTAACAAAAGCTGCAACGACAACAATATAGATCGGTATTCTCACTTTATCGGGCACTAAATTTTTAATGAGCGAGATGGCAATATTTGCCATTACCAGCACAAAGGTAGTAGCTAAGCCCATGCCCAAGCCATTATTGGCCGAAGTAGTTGTTGCCAGAGTCGGGCACATGCCAAGCAACATCACAAATACAGGATTTTCTTTAAAAAAGCCTTTAGTTAAGTTTTGTAATTGATTCATAACCCTATCTCCTGTTAATTTTGTTTTTGTTTCACTTCTTCACACGCTTGAAAAGCTCTGCTCAAAGCGTCGCAAACAGCTCTGGAGCTGATTGTGGCTGCTGTGATAGCATCTACATCTCCCCCATCTTTTCTAACTTTTAAAGAAAACGCTGCAGGATTTTTACCGTCAAACTGCTCTTTGAAATTATCTGCTATTTTGCTGCCTAATCCTGGTGTCTCCTTATGCTCAAGCACCTGATAACTTACAATAGTACCATCGGGTGTAAAACCTACCATTATCCGTATGAGGCCATTATACCCCAGATGAGTGTAGGTGTTTATTGCAACACCGATAACTTCACCATCTTTTATTCCTTCATAAAAAATCAGGGAATCACTGCCCGAGTGCGGTAATATGGCAAAGCGATTTAACTCAGTAAATCCAGGCATTACCATTTCGATGGCCTTTTGCTGTTTCTGACGATCAACTTCGGCAATTGGGTCTTTGGTAAGATTGTACACATAACTTGCCGCAAGGGAGGATACCGCTGTTGAAATTAAAAGCGTTAAAAACATATTTAAAAATGTAGATTCCAGTTTTGCCATATCAAAATATTTTTTTTGATGTCGTTATTATTTATTATTACCGAGTTATACACCAAAACGTTTTGGTTTGAAACTTTTATTAATTAGTGGCGTAAAGGCATTCATAATAAGAATGGCAAAAGAAACGCCTTCGGGATAGCTACCCCAAAATCTAATGATCATTGTAAGTAATCCGCAGCCTATTCCAAAAATTATCTGTCCTTTTGCCGACATGGGCGAGGTTACCATATCGGTAGCCATATAAAAGACCCCGAGTATCATACCTCCGGTAATCAAGTGAAATAGAGGATCAGCATAATAGGTAGGGTCAATAAGCCAAAAAATGGCAGCGAATAGTAGCGCTGTCAATAAGTAGGACACAGGGATATGCCATGTGATTACCTTTTTATAAAACATGTACGCTGCGCCAATCAACAAAGCAATAGCTGACATTTCGCCAAGTGAGCCGGTTTGAAATCCAACCAACTGTTGAATATAATCGGGCATAGCTGGATCGCTCATAATCTGATCAATGGTTTTATTGGCCAAATGCCCCTCTTTAAGTAATCCTAATGGAGTAGCGCCAGTTAACGCATCGGTTACTGATTTTGCAAATAATGGCTTTGGTATTGGCCATGTCGTCATTTGTGCAGGAAACGAAATCAATAAAAAAACACGACCAACGAGCGCCGGGTTAAAAGGATTTTTGCCCAATCCGCCGAAAGCCATTTTAGCTATTGCTATTGCAAAGATAGCGCCTATTATAATTATCCAAGTTGGCAAGTTGGCGGGCACATTGAAGGCAAGAAGAACTCCCGTTATTACAGCAGAGCCATCGTTGATTGTTACATCTCCTTTAAGAAGATATTTCTGGATAAGGTATTCCACAGCAACACAGGCAACAACTGAAATGCCAATAATTCGTACTGCATCGAGCCCAAAAAAGTAAACCGAGACCAGCATTGCCGGAATCATGGCAAATATGACGCTATACATGATTTTGCGAACGGAGTCGGTGGTGTGAATATGTGGCGACCCCGAAATGGTGAGTAGATTATTCATGATTTACTGTTTTACCCTGGTTCTAATAATTTTTCCCACTTTGTCCTTACCAAGCCGTATAAAATCGAGCAATGGGCGCCCTGATGGGCATATATAATGACATGATCCACACTCAATACAGTCCATTATTCTGTTAGCTTCGGCATCATCCCATTTATCGTGTGGTACGAGCTGTGCTAAGAGGAATGGCTCAAGCCCCATCGGACAGGCCGAAATACATCTTGCACATCTGATACAATTCTTTATAGGCGCACGCTTAGCTTCTGTTTCCGGCATTAGCAGCAACCCCGACGAGCCTTTAGTAATAGGAGCTTCTGGTGAAACTAATGCTTTCCCCATCATTGGCCCTCCGCTTATCAATTTTCCCAAATCCGCAGGCATACCACCCGCATGTTCTATCAGGTATTCAATAGGCGTTCCTACTCTTACCAAAAAATTAGCATGTTTACGAGCTGCATTTCCTGTTACGGTAACTACACGTTGGATCAGTGGTTTATTTTTTTGAACAGCCTCATATACAGCATATGCAGTTCCTACATTATCAACCACACAGCCCGTTTCCAAAGGTAATTTTCCTGAGGGCACTTCCCGACCGGTAAGAGCCTTGATAAGCTGCTTTTCACCACCCTGCGGATATTTTACTTTCAATGCATGCACTGTAATACCTTGAAACTTCTCGGTTAATTTAGTCAGATGCGCAATAGCATCGGGCTTGTTAGCTTCAATACCTACCATCGCCTTATCCACGCCAAGAGCTTTCATCAATATTGAAGTTCCGATAAGTATCTCCTCACCTTTCTCCATCATCAGAATATGGTCGGAAGTTAGATATGGCTCACATTCTACGCCATTGATAATCAGATATTGGATCTGTTTGCCTTCCGGTATCATCATTTTAATATGAGTTGGGAAGGTAGCCCCACCCATACCAACAACACCCATATCGTTGATACGTTGTATGATCTCCTCTTTGCTAAGCTTAATGGTTCTTTCGATGTCAGGTGAAGTATCAATTCCCTCTTCCCAAACATCTTCCTGAGTATCAATAAAAACTGCTGTTCGCTTATAGCCGGTTTGATCAATGATCTGATCTATTTTGGCCACTTTTCCTGTGGCAGGAGAGTGAATATTTGCAGAGATAAAACCGACGCTTTTAGCAATCAGTTGTCCGGTTTTGACATCATCTCCACGATTGACGATTGCCTTTGCAGGCGTTCCAAGATGTTGGGAAAGCGGAACAAATAATTTATCCGGCAAAGGCAAATGCTGAATGGCAGCGCCTGCTGAAATTTTGTTTTCCGGCGGGTGCACACCTCCAAGTTTAAAAGTTTTTAATATCATTTTTCGTCTATATTAGGATAACGAAATTTTTGCGGTTAACCTTCAGTGGCAACTGGAGCAGGCTCAGTAGGGGCATCTACTTTTTCTACAAGCTTTTCCTTTCGTGGCGAAAAATTTAACTCATGGATTGAATTGGTTGGGCATACTAATGCACATTTGCGACACAGCTTGCATTTATATGGGTCAATGTATGCAAGATTATTAATTAGTGTGATAGCATCAAACTGACACTCTTTCACACATTTACCACAGCCGATACATGCTACTTCACAATTTTTCTTTGCCGAAGCGCCTTTCTCTTCATTTATACAACCAACATAAATCCGGCGATCTTTTTTCCCTTTAGGACGAAGTTCAAATATGCCTCTTGGACACGATTTTACACAGGCATTACAAGCAACGCAATTATCTTGTATCACTACCGGCAAACCAGTCGCTTTATCCATGTAAAGAGCATCGAATTTGCAGGAATCCACGCAATCGCCTAATCCCAAGCAGCCGAATGGGCATCCGCTCTCTCCAGAATATAGGTTGTGTGCAAAAGCACATGTGAGCGGGCCGTCATATTTTACTTTTGGTTTTGCGTTGGTCAGTGAGCCATTGCAGCGTAATACAGCAATTAAAGGCTCCTTTTCCTCTGCTTCCAACCCTAATACCTTTGCTACCTCTGCCATTGCTGTATTGCCGCCAACCGGGCAGTTTAGATTATCCAAATTACCTGCGGCTACTATTGCTTCGGCAAAAGCACGACAGCCGGCAAAACCACAGCCGCCACAGTTAGCGCCGGGTAAAATAGCCTCAACGACATCAATCCTCGGATCTTCGATAACCTTGAATTTTTGAGCTACAAAATAGAGCACTACAGCAGCCGTAACCCCAATTCCACTCAGGGCAATTACCGCATTAAGAATTATGTTATCCATGAGAGCACTGTTTTGTCATGTAATTAATTCAATCTCACTTAGTTATTTGGATAATAAAAATAATCTGAACAAATATTTGCTCACTTTTGTCCAATTAACTTTGACGCAAAATTATATCATACACCAATCGTTTATACACTATTTCTCAATTTAAAATGATTATAAACTCACCACTATTCAAACATAACTTTTTAGGCTTCGAAATGAATAGTTAGATCAATATCACATTAAGGGAAAGCTGAAAAAAAAGAGAACGACAATGGTAAATTTGCTGCGAAAAGGCTGAAAAGAAACCCAACGTCCATTCAACCAAAAGAGTCGTCATCTTGCCATCGCACTCAAGCCCGTCCCCCACCCTTCAAAAATTAGTTGACAAGAATTATGGAAAACATAAAGATTAACAATACAAAAAAAAAGTATTTTTGAAATTTAAGATTTAAGGATTTGAAATAAATGAAACTATACGAAACATTAGAGCAACAACTAAAAAAAGAACCCAACTTCGTAACAGACAACGGAGAACTGAAAAAATGGGTGGTGCTAACCAAAGCTCAAAACTTTGACGAAGAATTAATTGGACTGTTGCTCGACAATGCAGAACTGAAAGAGAAGTTTTTTGTAAACGTGAAAGGGACATTAGTTTTTAACCAAAACTTGTTTGTGCAGTTTTTGGAGCAAAAAAACTACCTGAACGACAGCTACACCCAATACAAAAACAAGGTTGGATTGACCATAGACGGCAAATACCTGAAACAACGCAACGAAGTGGCTTTGGTATGGCCATTTAAGGACTGCATTTTGGAAGGCGGACAAAGCCGTGAAGAAGACAAACGAGAAGAAATTTTCTTCAACGAAATTTTAGCACAAGACGAAATTACGCAACTTTTTGAACCAAAAGTGTTAACCAACGCCAAACGTATTGACAAAGACGGAGAAAAACCGCTTGACCAATTTAATAGAAATGAAAACGGTACTATTACTGACAATCTAATAATTAAAGGTAATAATCTTCTAGCCCTGCATACACTAAAAAAAGAATTTGCAGGAAAAGTTAAACTAATTTATATAGACCCACCGTATAATACAGGGAATGATAGTTTCCTGTATAATGACTCATTCAATGAAAGCACTTGGCTAACATTTATGAAAAATCGTCTTGAGATTGCAAGAGACTTGTTATCAAACGACGGAATAATATTTATTCAGTGTGACGATAACGAGCAAGCATATCTTAAAATTTTGATGGACGAAGTATTTAAAGCACAAAATTTTGTAGAAACATTTGTTTGGAAAAATACAGATAATGCACCAGCTCTTTCAAAAAAGACACGAAAAAACATTGAGTTTATTCATTGCTTTGAAAAAGTTCTTGATACAAGTAAGGGATATGTTGGGCGAGACAGCGATAATGATGATGCTCCATTATTAAATAGTAGTAACCCGATAACTATTTTAGAATTCAAACCAGAAATTATACAGTTTAAAATTCCTGACGGAACTTATCCTAAAGGTAGTTATGATAAAGTCGAAGTTCTTGATGATTTGATTGTTAAAAAAGGAAGAAATGAAAACATAATTAGATTAAAAGGGCAATTTAAATGGCAACAATCTTTTTTAGACACTGAAGTTAGCAATGGGACTTATTTTATGATTAAAACAAATAAGTTTTCTATTAGGTATCAAAGGAAAATTGCCTCGAATATGGCTCCTGATAAAATGATTGATGAAATTTATCTTTCAAAAGCTATCGGCGTAGAAACAAATGAAGATTCAAAAAAGCACATTGATTCTTTAAATCTTACTTTTAATTCTTACCCTAAGCCCGAATCTTTGATTGGTTTTCTAATAAAGGCAGTTACAAAAGAAGGCGACATTGTTTTAGATTATCATTTAGGCAGTGGAACTACAGCTGCAGTAGCTCATAAAATGAACCGTCAATACATTGGTGTAGAACAAATGGATTACATAGAAACGATTGCAGTGGAGCGACTTAAAAAAGTGATAGGCGAGAAAGTAGTTTTAAAAACAAAAGAAAAAACACAATCAAAATTGTCCATAGCAAGCAAATCTGATGCAGAGTATTACAAATTGAAATACGACAAAGGTGGTATTTCACAATCTGTTAATTGGCAAGGCGGCGGCTCTTTTGTCTATCTCGAACTCAAAAAATACAATCAAACATTTATTGAGCAGATTGAAGAAGCTAAAGATACAGAATCGCTTTTACAAATTTGGGAGCAGATTAAAGAGAAGTCTTTCTTTAAATATAGTATTGATTTAAAAGAGTTTGATAAGTCCATTTCGGAGTTCAAGCAATTTACATTGGAGATGCAAAAAGAAATACTAATGGGATTATTGGACAAAAACCAACTGTATGTAAATCTATCTTCGCTCAATGATGCCGATTTTGCTTGCACCGAAGATGAAAAGAAAGTAACCAAAGATTTTTACAATATGAAAAGATGAGCAAGATGGAATTGAAGTATTTGACAAAGGAGGAACAGGATAAAATAACGCATAAAATTATCGGCTGTGACATGGAAGTGCATAATACACTTGGCAATGGGTTTCAGGAGGTAATTTATCAACGTTGTCTGTCGATAGAGTTGAAAGAAAATGGTATCGAGCATCAACGGGAGTTTGAGATGCCTATCTTTTACAAAGGGCATAATGTGGGCTTGCGAAGGGCTGATTTTTTGGTTATGGGCGAAATAATGTTGGAGCTGAAAGCAGTTATTAATTTGGAAGATGTTCATTTGGCTCAGGCAATGAATTATTTGGAAGCCTATAATTTGCCAACCGGTTTGCTTATCAACTTTGGGGCAAAGAGTCTTCAATTCAAACGGCTTTTTTATAAATCTTGGAAATCTAATAATCTTTTAAATCGAGGTTTAGACAATGAATAGTGAAATATTGCTGTATCAATCCGATAACGGGCAGTTAAAAATACAGGTTCGTTTGGAGAATGAAACCGTGTGGCTTACACAAGCGGATATGGTAGAGTTGTTTCAAACCACTAAACAAAATATAAGCCTTCACATAAAGAATATCTTTGATGAAGGCGAGTTGGAAGAAAACTCAGTTGTCAAGGAATACTTGACAACTGCCACAGACGGTAAAAACTACCGGGTAAAGTATTACAATTTAGATGTAATAATATCAGTAGGTTACAGGGTAAAATCGCTTCGTGGCACGCAGTTTCGTATTTGGGCAACCGAACGCTTACGTGAGTATTTGATTAAGGGTTTCACAATGAATGATGACTTGCTGAAGCAGGGCGGTGGCTACTTTGAAGAGCTACTTGAACGTATTCGGGATATTCGTTCATCCGAAAAAGTGTTTTACCGTAAAGTACTTGAAATATACGCCACAAGTTTAGACTATGACCCGCGAGCAAGCATTACTCAGCAATTTTTTCAAACGGTTCAAAATAAGCTACATTGGGCTGCACATGGTCATACTGCCGCCGAGATTATTTTTCAAAGAGCAAACGCTCAGTTACCATATATGGGCTTAACGGCTTTTAAAGGTCGAAAACCCACAAAACAGGAGATAGGAGTTGCTAAAAACTACCTTTCAGAAGAAGAGTTGTCGGTGTTAAATCGCTTGGTTTCGGCATATTTAGATATTGCAGAAATTAACGCTATGCAGCGCAAGCCAATGTACATGAAAGAATGGATTGAAGTGCTGGACGGTTTTATCAAAATGAGCCGTCAGGACGTTTTAACGAATGCGGGGAAAATTTCAGCTGAAATAGCCCAACGCAAAGCATTAACGGAATACGAAACCTACAAAAGCAAATCGGAAGTTGGGTTATCGGAAGTTGAAAAACAGTTTATTGCGAGCATAGAGCAAGCAAACAAAAAACTTAAAGCGTTGAACACTAAAGAAAAAAAGGAAAAGGAATGACATTTTTACACGACATATTCAATAATCCATTTGCTAAACGTGCTTTGGCACAAGTTGATATCCCAAATTGGATTAGAGACAATTTAAAATTTGAACAAAGACCCTATCAGATAGAAGCGTTCAAGAGGTATATATACTTAGACCAAGAAGATTTTGATGAAAAGCCTCAAAAGCCCTACCACCTACTTTACAATATGGCTACAGGTAGCGGAAAGACTTTGATAATGGCAGGATTGATTTTGCACCTTTACCACAAAGGTTATCGCAATTTTTTATTTTTTGTAAACAGCAACAATATCATTCAGAAAACGAAAGATAATTTTCTCAATCCGCAGGCTTCAAAATACTTGTTCAACGCCAAAATTGTAATTGACGGAAAAGAAGTGCTAATCAAAGAAATTGACAACTTTGAAGAAGCCGACAATCAGAATATCAATATCAAATTTACTACTATTCAACAGCTCCATATTGACCTAAACAACACCAAAGAAAACAGCGTAACTTACGAAGATTTTATGGACAAGAAATTGGTTTTGATTGCTGACGAAGCTCACCACTTGGTAGCAGGAACAAAATCGGGCAATATGTTTGGCAGTTGGGAAGACACCGTAAAGAAAATTCACGATTCCAATTTTGAAAATATCTTATTGGAGTTTACGGCAACCATTGACACCGTAACAGCAGAACTTGTAAAACACTATCAAGAAAAGGTAATTTTCAAATACGACCTTGCCGAGTTTCGTAAAGACAAGTATTCCAAAGAAATCAACCTCATTCGTTCATTATATGACGAGCAAGACAGAATCATTCAGGCCTTGATTTTGAATTTGTATCGTCAGGAATTAGCAACTTCAAACAATATCAATTTGAAGCCTGTAATTCTGTTTAAAGCCAAAAGGACAATCAAGGAATCAGAGCAGAATAAAGAGAACTTTCACAAACTGATTGACGATTTTTCAGTGGTAATGGTAGAAAAAATTCAAAAGACTTCTACCGTTCCCATCGTTCAAAAGGCTTTCCGATTTTTTGAAGCCAAAGGCATCCCGCACAGCGGGATTGTAAAACGCATTCAAGCCAATTTCAAATTTGAAAATTGCTTGAGTGCCAACAATGACGCAGAAGCCGAACAAAACCAAATTTTGCTCAACACCTTGGAAGATGAAAACAATCCAATCCGTGCCGTTTTTGCCGTTCAAAAGCTGAACGAAGGTTGGGACGTTTTGAATTTGTTTGACATTGTTCGCCTTTATGAAGACCGGGACGGCAAAGACGGAAAGCCAGGAAAAACTACACTTTCAGAAGCCCAGTTAATTGGACGTGGTGCAAGGTATTATCCGTTTGCTTTAGAAAAAGGGCAAGACAAGTTTACCAGAAAATTTGATGACGATATTTCCAATGACTTAAAAACATTGGAAGAATTGTATTACCACACCAAAGAAGATAGCCGTTACATTTCAGAATTGAAAAAAGCCCTTGTCGATTCGGGTATTTATGAAGATGATGCTAATTTGGTTCAACTCAATTTATTTTTAAAACCTGAATTTAAGAAAACAGATTTTTACAAAGACGGACACGTTTTCTTCAATAAGAAAATTCCAAAGAGTTTTGACAACATAAAATCGTTTGCCGATTTAGGCGTAAAGAAAACTAATCACCGACACACTTTGTCTTCGGGAGTTGGTCGAATGTCGAGTGCATTTTTTGAAATGGAGCCTACACAATCAAATGATGAAGTAATTAAAACCAAAGATGTTAAGCTGACTGATATTCCGAAAAACACAATCCGTTTTGCATTAAGTCAAAACCCGTTTTTCTATTTCGACAGTTTATCACATTACTTTCCAAGTGTTGGTTCTCTTTCTAACTTCATTGAAAACAATGACTTTTTAGCAGGTTTAGAAATCACCTTCAACGGAACAAGCAACCGACTGAAAGAAATTAGCCATTTCGACTATTTGCAAGCCTTAAACGGACTTCTGCAAAACATTGAAGCAGACATAAAGAGCAATTCTACAGAATACGAAGGTTCAGACTATATCAAAGAGCCAATTCATAAAGTATTCAAAGACAAAGAAATCAAGATTTACAAAGACAGCGAACGAGCAAACGGACAAGAAACATTGGTAGCCAACGAGCCTTGGTATGTTTACAATGCCAACTACGGAACAAGTGAAGAAAAGAAATTTGTAGAACTGTTTTCAAGACGATTTGATGGACTGAATCAAAAGTTTGATGATATTTACTTAATTCGTAATGAAAGAGAAATTAAAATCTTCGACAAACTCGGAAGAGCTTTTGAGCCAGACTTTTTACTATTCTGCAAACAACGTGACGGAGAACAAATGACTTTTCAGGTTTTCATAGAACCAAAAGGAGAGCATTTAAAAGGATACGACAAATGGAAAGAGGATTTTCTAAAAGAGATAAGTAAAGAAAAAAGGACAATAGAAATCAATACAGATACGTATCTGATAAAAGCCGTTCCGTTTTACAATTACGTTAACGAAAACGAATTCAAGACAATATTAGAAAACACATTAAAAGTTTAGAATTGTCAACTTTCGTGTAGGAGGATAGAAACTGCTCCACAATCTCTTACGGCACATACTCTCAATCGTTGTTCTAAATATTGATCGGGTAATTGAGGCAGATGGCCAATTAATGGAAGAAAATATAAGCAATAATAATAGCTGCAACAATTCCGGCGAGGTCAGCTATCAATCCGCAGGTAATTGCATAGCGTGTTTTTTTAATAGCTACCGAACCAAAATAGACTGCTATAATATAAAAAGTGGTGTCGGTTGCTCCTTGGAACACCGAAGCTAACCTCCCGACAAAAGAATCAGCGCCAAAAGTATTCATAGCGTCCACCATCATTCCTCGAGCTCCCGCACCGCTAAGTGGTTTCATAAATGCTGTTGGCAAGGCTGCAACAAAATCTGTATTAATCCCTGCTTTAGCAAAGCCATGACCTATCGCTTTAATAACAAAATCCATTGCGCCCGATGTCCTGAAAACGCCGATAGCTACAAGCATAGCAACTAAATAGGGTATAATCTTTATAGTAATAGTAAAACCCTCTTTTGCTCCTTCGATAAAGGATTCGTACACGTTCACTTTTTTTCGTACTGCCAAAACAATGAAAGAGATGATAACGGAAAAAAGAATAAAGTTACCGGCTAATGAGGATAAAAGACCGATTTTCTCTTGAGTAAGGGTTGTAAAATACCAGATTATTAATGCTATAATTAGAGTAAAACTACCAAGATAGGCCAGAATTATCCTGTTGAAGAGATTAATCTTTTGAATAACTGCAACTGAAATAATCCCTGCCAAGGTGGAGAAGAAAGTTGCTAATAAAATAGGAATAAAAACATCGGTGGGATCAGCAGCGCCTAACTGAGCTCTAAAAACCATAATGCTGATCGGGATAATGGTCAGACCGGAAGTATTAAGGACAAGGAACATTATCATTGCATTACTAGCGGTATCTTTCTGATGGTTTAACTCTTGCAGTTGAGTCATTGCTTTGAGTCCGAGCGGTGTGGCGGCATTATCAAGTCCAAGCATGTTGGCAGCCAGATTCATCATTATGGAACCTGTTACCGGATGGTTTTTTGGAATTTCAGGAATAAGCTTGTGGAATAATGGCCCGACAAGTTTTGCCATTATTTTTACTACGCCACCATTTTCACCTATTTTCATCAATCCGAGCCAAAGGGTCATCACTCCGGTAAGGCCCAGGGAGATTTCAAAGCCTGTTTTGGCCATTTCAAAAGTACTTCCCATCATTTCGGTGAAGATATCCACATCACCAAAAAAAAGAAGCCTTATCAAGCCTATAACAAAGGCAACAATAAAAAAAGCGATCCAGATATAATTGAGAACCATGCTTTTATATTTTTCTAGTTACTGCTCCGAAAGAAAAACTGTTTCACCCGACACAATCGTCATCAAAACTTTTACATTTGGTATTTCATTCTCCGCTATAGTCATAATATCTTTATCAAGGATAACAAAATCAGCAAGTTTGCCAACACTTATACTCCCTTTTTCATTTTCTTCAAAAGCTGCTTTTGCAGCCCATAATGTCATTCCTCGCAAAGCCTCTTCTCTTGATATTGCATTTTCCATCTGAAATCCTGTTTCAGGTTTACCATCAAGATTTTTGCGAACAACAGAGGCGTAAAAGGTATGTATCGGATTTATATTTTCTATAGGAAAATCTGTTCCTAATGGCATCCATCCATTTTGCCGTAACAGATCATTATAGGCATAGGCTCCTTTTATTCGTTCCGCCCCTACCCTATAGCCAACCCAAAACATATCAGAAGTTGCATGTGTAGGCTGAACCGATGGTATCACAGAATATTTGCCAAAGAGGTCAAAATCGGAGGGAGCAACGACCTGAGCATGTTCGATGCGCCAGCGCAAATCATTTTTGTTTTTCAAAATGTCTCCATAAATCGTTAACATAAGCCTGTTAGCCGAATCTCCAATAGCATGTGTACATACCTGAAAACCATTGTCATATGCCATTTGGCAATATTTTTTTAGTGTCTCCGGATTTTCCACCAGCAGCCCTGAGTTACCAGAATTGTCGCTATAATCATCTATTAGTTTGGCTCCACGCGAACCGAGGGCTCCATCGGCATACAACTTAATAGAGCCTATGTTAAGATTCTCATTTTTTGTTATCCCGTTTTTAAAATAAGCATCCAAAGTCTCTTGTGTAGGTGAAAGCATGGCGTAAACTCTCATTTTCAGAAGACCGGCTTTTTGTAACGAATCAATAATTTTGATTATCTCTTTTGTAAGTCCTGCCTCATGGACACCGGTAAGCCCTGCAGCAAAACAGTTATGCTGCGCCGTTAGCAGCGCTTCAGATATCATTGTAGCATCGGGTTTTGGAATAACCCGAGTTACCAGACCAATAGCATTATCAATCAACATTCCTGTTGGCTGACCATTTTTTAGCGCCACTTCCCCACCGCTGATTTTTGTCGCGGCATCTATACCGGCTAACTCCAAAGCCTTTTGATTTACCAAAGCGGCATGTCCGTCAATTCTCGTTAGGATTACAGGATTTTCAGGAAAAAGTTTATTCAGCTTATCATTATCGGGGAAGGTTTTATCAATCCAGAGGTTTTGATCCCAACCGCGTCCTTGAAGCCAGTGAATGGAAGGAAATTTATGCCTATGATTTTCCATTATCTCCAATACCTTTTCAAAAGATTCAGTTCCTGTAAGGTCAGCGCGCTGAAGCAAACCAAGACCATAACTATAAAAATGACAATGTGCATCAATGAAACCCGGATACAGCGCTTTTTTATCTAAGTCAATAATGCATGAGGAGCTATATCTATCGGAAATCTCAGACGAGCTACCCAATGCGACAATCTTGCCATCCTTAACAGCAACAGCTTCGACAATAGAAAAATCCCGATCTACGGTATAAGCAGTCGCATTTAAAATAACCAGATCAGCTTTTTCTTTTGGGCTACAAGAAAATAGAGAGAGAGCGCTCATCACGAATATCAGTTTTGTAAGTTTATTCATTGTAATTGATCAAGTAGTTTTATTAATTCTTCAATTGTATTGAAACAAAAAGTTTTTTCTTTAAAAATCAGTTTTATCACACCGTCAGATATATGAATAAACGGCACGCCGGATTTTACTTCAGAGCCTGCAATTACCTCAAACCCCTTCCGCCTCAATGCTTTTGCTGTCCAATTGTGTGTTATTCCTTGTCCTGAGAGAATGATTTTTCCTTTTAAATTGGTTTCAAAGATAAAGTTTCCATGTTCAACTTCGAATTTTATTTTTTCTTTATCGAAAAACAAACCTATCTTTTTTGTTAAAACAAGGTCTTCCGGTATTCCCGTAATTATTGGTTTATGTCTTGCCATAAGCCACAGCCTATCGGCAAATTGTATAGCTAAGTTAATATCATGGGTAATTAACAAGATTGATTTTCCGTGTATCCATGCTGCTTCACGCAACAGTTGCATTATTTCTACTTTTCCGGGAAAGTCGAGGAAGGCTGTAGGTTCATCAAGAAAGATAAATGGCGTTTCCTGTGCTAACGATTTGGCGATCAGCACTTTTTGGCGCTCTCCATCGCTTAGTGTATCAAATTTTCGTGAGGCCAAATGAGCTATACCGGCGCTTTCGATGGATTTTTCAATAATAACATGATCATGCTTTGACAATTTCCCGAAAAAGTTAGTATAGGGCGATCGGCCATACGCCACCATATCATAAACACTTGCATTACTAATCTCAACCATCGCAGTAAGCGCAACACTTATCAGCCTTGCCAAAAAAGCCGGAGGAGTTTGGTAAATGTTCCGATTATCCAGAAGTATGTTACCTTTTAAAGGTTTTTGCAACCCGCTGATGGTTCTTATTAATGTTGATTTCCCTGCTCCATTTGGCCCTATCATACACACAAATTCACCGAGGTTTAACTCTAAATTAATATCCTGATGCAGAACACCTGATTTGTCGTGTCCGGTCAAATATCCAATATCTACTCCGTTAAGTTCAATCATCATTTCGATTAATCAACGATTTTCATTGTGTTTTTTTTCACTAAAAGCCAAATCACTATTGGAGCGCCTATGAGTGAAGTAATGGCATTTATAGGCAGTGCGCTGTCAATTCCGGGTAATCTTGCAATAATATTACATACAAGCGCCAGCAAAGCGCCGCAAAGTAACGACCCTGGTAAAATAATCCTATGATCGGAAGTTTGAAAAATAGTTCGTGCGATATGTGGAACTGCAAGTCCAAGAAAGGCTATCGGGCCGCAAAAAGCTGTAACAGTGGCGGTAAGGAGTCCTGTTGTAATTAGTATCCAGTATCTTGATTTCTTTGTGTTCAACCCAAGATTAATTGCATAATATTCTCCTAACAGAAAGAGGTTTAAGGGTTTGATCAGTAAAACAGAGAGGGTAAGTCCAATAGCTGTCAGTAATGCAAAAGTGGTGATAAGGGAAAGCGGTACGTTTCCAAAGCTGCCAAGGCCCCATATTACAAAAGCCTGTAAATCTTCTTTCAAGCTATAGAATTGCAAAATACCTACTAATGAGCTAGTTGCATAAGCGATCATGATTCCGATAATCAAAATAATGGTATTGCTATTGAATCTGGAAGCAAGAAGGCTTATGATAAACAATACGATAGATGAACCTACGAAAGCAGCTATTATTACGGAATATTTCCCACTGATCTGGCTTACGGCAACAAATGACCCTCCTGGTATGGCAATAAATAACATAACGAGTGCAACTCCTAAACTTGCACCCGAGCTTACGCCAAGCACTGAAGGACCCGCAAGCGGATTGCGGAAAAGTGTCTGCATCATCAGGCCAGCTACACCAAGCGCCGCACCGGCAAGCATAGCTGTAATAGCCATTGGCAACCTCGACTGAAGAATTATTGTAACGAAAGATAGATCTTTAACTTCCATACCAAAAAGAGTCCTGACCACTTGTAAAACAGGAATGGAAACCGAACCCAACAGTAAATTAAGCACAAACATCGCTATAATCATTAATGCTAACAAAATGAATATCAAACTGTTAACACGTGAATTAAGGTGATATTTATATTTTGACCGGTTCACTTTAATATCGAGTAATAGCTTCTTGTATAATCAGGTAAAAGTTCAGGATGAAAAATGGAGATATAGTCGGCAAGCAGCAGATGAGGTTCAAGGGGGCTTTTTTGAAAATAGGGGTTTAAAAATGTATTGCAATAAAAGATTTTCTTATTTTTAAAAGCTGCTAATCCTGCATATCTCATATCTTCATCAAGCAAATCCTGAAAAGTATATGTATCTCTCGCAAAGATAAGTATGCGCCAGTAATCGGCATTGACCCCAATATGATAAACTGTTTCGAAATCTAATACAAAGCTGCCTGATTCATCATTATCGTTAAACATATAGGTTGCGCCGGCATCCGAAATCATCTGTGACAAATAACTTTTCCCACCGGGTAAATTCCAGAACCCGCCATATTGTTTACCTGATAATACCTTAGGACGAAAGTTGACATCGCTTGCCAACTCCTTAAGTTCATTGTATTGATTAACAATAGAGTCAAACATATCCATTGCCATTTTACTTTTTCCTGTCAAAACTCCAAAAAGCTTTATCCATTCCGATCGTCCAAGAGGATCATTTTCAAGATGTTCTGCAATTGGCAATATCATAAGACCGGCATTGCGCAAAGTCTCAAAATTTTGCCCGTACTGCATACTTACAAGTATCAGATTTGGATTAAGGCTAATCAACTCTTCCAGTTTAAAGTGATCGCCAATACCGATCTCTTTTATCTTTCCATCATTTACCAATTCAGCAAAACGATCTGATACGACATAATCGGCGCTTGATACACCTGTTACCCGATCAATCACACCGAGAGCATCGGCAAAAGCTATATGAGTTGCCGACAGACAAACGACACTTTCCACAGGTGTTTGTATAATTTTTTTACCGACAAGACCTTTTACCAATTGTGAATCGAACCTATCCGCTAAAATAAAATGATCAATTAGAGTGGTTCCATCGCTGGAATATAAATTGAGAATTTTAAATCCTTTGCCTTGCAAAATTTGAAAACCTTTTGCAAACGTTGGATTTAACTCATCGGGAGTAGCCTCTTCGTTATCAATTGGGGCTGAAGGAGAATGGCATGAAGCAAAAATTATTAAAAAGAAAAAATAAATGGGGATTTTTAAAATCTCCCTCTTAAAAAAAAGGTATGCTTCTCGTTGATTATGCATTTTCATAAAAAGCATGCTTAACTAAAAAGTTCCTCATCACGTTCAAGTAACAAAATGGAATGATGTGGTACTATAAAATATTTCTCTCCATGAAACATAACTTCCACAGCTCCTTTTTGCATAAAGATTGCTAAATCACCCTCCTTTGCCTGTAGGGGGATATACCTTATTTTTTCTTCATTTTTCTTCCATGGCTCATCAATTTCATCGTTAGCGGAAGGTATTGGGTAACCGGGCCCTACTTTCATAACAAATCCTGTTTGCACCTCTTCCTTTTCCTTAAAACCAGGTGGAAGATAAAGCCCTGTGCTGGTCTTTTGCGAATATGCTTTCGGCTTGATCAACACACGATCGCCGACTACAATCAATTTACTTAACCCTTGAGCATCTGTCATAAGAATTGCATTTCGTTTTACGGACAAAGATACAAATATAGTATTTTTGTGAGCTAAAATCACTAATCACCATGCGTATTGTATTTTTCAAAAGGCCTAAGCCCAAACGTTTTGAATATAAACCTCGATATTGGGACGAAGAAAAAGAGCGTCTTGAAGAGCGTAAAAAACATCTGGGAGAAGAAAGTTCGGAAAGAAATACTCTCATCCGTGATATCAACCTTCACTGGCGTAAGATTGACCGAAGGAACAGGAACAAGGCAAAAAGTATCAATCTTGTGGTTTACCTTTTTATCATTTTGCTTTTGCTCTATTTCATTTTTAAAGCCTGAATAATAAGTATTTTATCATGCCTGATATTATTCATCTTTTACCCGACTCTGTTGCTAACCAGATAGCTGCCGGCGAGGTCATTCAGCGTCCTGCGTCAGCAGTAAAGGAGATGCTCGAGAATGCCATTGACAGTGGAGCTGATAAAATTGAATTAGTAATCAAGGATGCCGGAAAAACGCTCATTCAAATTACCGACAACGGTTGCGGCATGTCAGAAACTGATGCGCGATTATCATTCGAAAGACATGCTACCTCAAAGATTAGTTCTGTTCAAGATCTATCTTCAATTCGCACGATGGGCTTTCGCGGAGAGGCATTAGCCTCTATCACCGCCATTTCGCATGTAGAGATGAAGACTAAAAGGCATGGGGCAGAATTGGGCACACATATTATAATTGAAGCTTCCGAGGTTAAAAGTCAGGAGTTTTGCCAATGCCCTCCCGGAACGACAATTATGGTAAAGAATATCTTTTTCAATATTCCTGCCAGGCGTAAATTCCTTAAATCGGACAATGTTGAGCTGCGTAATATCATTGAGGAATTCCAACGTATTGCTTTGGCGAATCCCGAAATTTCGTTCAGCCTGTACAATGACCGTAAGATAATTTTTCAGCTTTCACCTTCCAATCTTAAGCAGCGCATTGTAAACATATATAATACAACATACAACCGACGCTTAATCCCTGTTGAAGAATCTCTTAATATTGTAAAAGTCAATGGGTTTATTGGAAAACCCGAATTTGCACGTAAACAACGCGGTGAGCAGTATTTTTTTGTTAACAAGCGTTTTATCAGACATCCTTATCTAAATCATGCAGTAGAGAATGCCTACGACGAGCTGCTACCTGAAAAATCATTTCCCAGCTATTTCCTTTTTCTCGAAATTGATCCGGCTATCATTGACGTCAATATTCATCCTACAAAGACAGAAATAAAATTTGAAGATGAAAAGATCATTTATTCCGTATTGAAATCAGCCGTAAAAGCTGCTCTTGGAAAATTCAGCATTACTCCGGCTATTGACTTCGATGTTGAGCCTTTATTTGATTTCCCTACACGAACAAAAGACGCTTCAACAAAACAACCTACAGTCGGGTTCAATCCTGACTATAATCCTTTTGAAAAGAGACAAGCGCCCTTAACACCACGGCAAATCAGCAACCGCGATAACTGGGACAAAATGATACCTCCTAAAGATTTCTCTTTTGGAAAAGAGACGGATAGTAATACCGATTCTGTACCTAAGCTGATCGAGGATGATAATAGCGATATGGCTATTCAACTGCCGGAGAGTAACTTTCTTCAGTTACATCGTAAGTATATTATTACACAAGTGAAGTCGGGACTGATGATCATTGACCAGCAAAGAGCACACGAACGAATAATGTATGAACGTTATCTTGAGCTACTTTCCAAGCGAGTTACGATCTCTCAGCAAGTCCTGTTTGGAGTCAAAATATCGCTTTCGGCAGGAGATTCCGAACTGCTCAACGAGATTATGGAAGATTTAAATCTGCTCGGTTTTAATATAAAAGCTGATAAAAATAAACCGTTTCAGTACATTGCTGAAGGAATCCCAGCCGGAACAGAAATAGAAAATGTTCCAGATACCATAGACAGAATTTTGCATAACTACAAACAAGGGCTAATAGAATTCGCTCAGAGCAAAAGGGTTAATTTAGCTCGTTCGATGGCCAAAAATTTATCAGTAAAAACCGGTAAGGTTTTGCAGCAGGCCGAGATGAAAACTATTACTGAAGAATTGTTTTCGTGTCAGGCGCCCGAAGTATCGCTTGATGGCGAGCCGACTGTGAAAGTAATAAATATAAATAAATATTTTAATCACAAGGAATGATAGATATTTTGAACAATAAATTAGAATCCAGGTTGAATGAATAAACTATTTATCGTATGAATTATCAGCAATATAGTCCTCAAAGGTTTAATGTATTGCCACCCGTTGTAAAGAACCTTTTAATTATCAACGGGTTGTTTTTTTTGGCTACCATTGCCTTGCACAAATCCTTCGGGATTGATCTAGCCTCCTATCTTGGGCTTCGCTTTCCGGGTTCTCAGGCCTTTAACCCTTATCAGTTTGTTACCTATATGTTCATGCACGGCAGCCTTTCTCATATTTTTTTCAATATGTTTGCTTTGTGGATGTTTGGTTATACGCTTGAAAATATTTGGGGGAGCAAACGCTTTTTAATCTATTATTTAGTTACAGGTATCGGAGCAGGATTGGTTCACTATGGGACGCTCTATCTTGAGTATCGCCCGCTTATAATAACCTTAAATGGTATAATTGATGATCCATCGGTTGAGAATCTTGTAAATTTTAGGGCATCTATACAGGGAACAATTTCACCCTATGCCGGTGAAATTTTTCTGAATTACAATAATTTCATCAAAGCGCTAAATCAATTAATTCAAAAGCCTGAAAGTCAAGCTTTAATTGAGAGCGCCCGAGGGTTTGTGATTGACTACAAACAGTATATGCTCAGCCGTCCTAACGTCATTGGAGCTTCAGGCGCCGTATTTGGCATATTGCTCGCCTTCGGCATGCTCTTCCCCAATGTAAGGCTTTACCTATATTTTTTCTTTCCGATAAAAGCCAAATGGTTCGTTATTCTCTATGGGTTATTAGAGCTTTATCTTGGTTTCACACAGTCGCATAGTAATATCGCCCATTTTGCTCACCTCGGCGGAATGGTTTTCGGGTTTATTCTTATTAAATATTGGAAACATAAACGCATATATTAATCATGTTTGCCTATCAAAACCCTCTTGACAACATTAAAAAATTTTTTAAAAGCAAATCGCCTTTAGTTTATCTCATATATATTAATCTGGGGGTTCTTATTTTAGTACATCTTACTAATGTCGTTTGCTGGTTATTTGAAATTAAAAACCATGCCGGAACAAATGCTAATGTATCATTACTTACATATTACCTATCCCTCCCAGCCGATTTAGGACAGATATCACTTCGACCGTGGACACTATTAACTTATATGTTTCTGCACGAAAACATCCTCCACTTCCTGCTCAATATGATAGTGCTGTATTTTGGCGGGAGGATTTTTTTGGAATATTTAACCGAACGGAAATTGTTGAGTGTATATATTTTAGGAGGCATTGCCGGCGCTTTGTTCTATATCGGGGCTTTTAATTTTTTTCCGGTCTTTAAAGGATCAATTTCCGATTCTATAGCGTTAGGAGCCTCAGCATCAGTTTTGGCAATACTTTTTGCTATTGCAACTTATGTTCCTAATTATATTATCGTTTTATTCATTTTCGGAAGGGTAAAGCTTAAGTATCTTGCTTTAATCATTGTGCTTGTTGATATACTAAGCATACCTTTGGGAAATGCCGGCGGCCATATTGCACATCTCGGAGGCGCATTCTGGGGATTTCTATATATCATTTTATTAAAACAAGGCTCTAACCTTTCATTCCGACTTAAAAAAATAAATTTTGGCCATTTGAAGTTCAAAAAAAGAAAGACAACTTACGAAAATACTTATCAAACCGGCAGACCGCTCACAGATGAAGAGTACAACTATAGGCGAAAAGAAAAACAGGAAAGGATTGATGAGATTTTGGAAAAAATTGCTCGCTCAGGGTATAGCAGCCTTACTAAAGAGGAGAAAGCCCTGCTGTTTCAGTCGAGCAACAAAAATAATAGCTAATGAGGCGTATAAGGATATTTAGAACCGGAATAAAGATGCTCTTGTTGATTGTCAACATCTGCTTTCTTGTAATGCTCCTTATATCCTATTGTGCTCCTATCTATAGCCCTGATGTTTTCTTTTTTCCTGCAATAATCGGCCTTTTTTATCCAATATTGTTAATAATCAACTTTGCCTTTGTCATATTTTGGCTTATTCAGTTAAAAATCTATTTCCTGCTATCGTTGCTTGCCATAATTGCCGGTTGGAACATTATGAAGAAAAACATCGGGATAAATAAAAATAAATATCCTGAAGAACTACAATCAGGATTTAAATATCTATCGTATAATGTTCGACTTTTCGATCAGTTCAAATGGGTAAAAGGGCAGGATTATTTTACAAGGGATGCAATATTCAAATTTATTGCTTCCGAAAGCCCTGATGTTCTAAGCTTCCAGGAATTTTTTCATGGCGACGAAAACTATTTCCCCACAATCGGGCCGTTTATTAAAATGCAACTAACCGACTATTACCATGTTGATTATTCAAAAGTTGCCGGCAAACAGAAACATTATGGTCTGGCAACCTTTAGCCGCTTTCCGATTGTGAACAAAGGGTCAATAAGATTTGCCAATTCTACCTCAAACTCCGGTATCTATACCGATATTGTAATCAATAGCGACACGATCAGGGTCTTTAATTTTCATCTTGAATCCATCAGGTTATCTAATGCTGATTATAACTACGTTGCTGAGTTTATTGACCCGAGTATTCAATCACAAAGGAATTCAAGCTCCGATATAATACTTGGTAAATTTAAAAAGGCTTTTATCAAAAGAGCGGAGCAGGCCCGAATTGCAGCCGAATATATCCAAAAATCACCCTATCCTGTGATCGTCTCCGGCGACTTTAACGATACCCCTATCTCATACAGTTATCACCTTATTTCAAAGGGGCTTGATGATGCATTTCTTAAAGCCGGACGAGGGTTGGGAACTACATACGCAGGCAAAATACCTTTTATCCGAATTGATTACATTCTGAACAGCAAAAAATTAACTTCTTCGAATTTTACTATACACAAAGTCTCCTACTCCGATCACTATCCAATATCATGTATTTTCTGGCTAAACAATAAAAGCGATTAGTAAAAACCTCATTGACCCGAATTGCTATTTAATATATAAGGAGTGATCTTAAATATATTTAATTCTGGTATCATATCCTGAATAAAGTCTGTTTTTAATATTCTTTTGTTTGATATCGGCAAGTTCTTACGGAAAAATTTTAAATAAAGCGCTTTTTATATCTCCCCTCTATTTTTATAAATAGCCCAAGCCTTTTTCAATTTTAAAAGTGTTTCCTTAAAATTATTTTTATCAAGTCAATTCGGGATGATCCTAAACCGGTTAGCTTAACTTTGAAAACATTATTCTTGACACCCCTCCTAAAAAATGGTTTTTATCGCTTTTCAATTTACATGTCAAACTGTTCACATTTTTAAACATGATATACACCTCCGGCAGTGCATTTCGATACTTTTAAAGCAATACGCTCCTCCCCCATTGCTTTAGCGAAGTTGGAGATGCTTCTGCATTTATACGACCCCAAATCGCATCTTGTTAAAAATTTTCAGGATACTACCTTTTCGATATCCGACTATTTTGCCCTACCTACTCTTACTACTTTGAAATTATTGTTGGTTTTTCTTATATAAGTAATTAACAAAAACAATAAATTACAACTTTAGTGATCTAGATTTTTTCTCCTTTACCCAAGCCCACAGAAAAGCCGATACAGCAAGGGTTATACCGCTGATAAAATAGACAACGCTTTTATTGTCGGCATTTTGAATAACGCTTCCAAGTACAAAGCTGGAAATTAATTGAGGTAAAACCACCGATAGGTTAAATATACCCATAAAAAATCCCATTCGTTTTTTGTTTACTTTTTCAGTCATTATTGCAAAAGGCAAGCTTACTACTGCTGACCATCCTATACTAAGCAGTACAAATAGCGCATACATCATTGCCGTTGACCTGACGAACAAAAAAATCAATAGATAACCTAACGACATAGAGGCTACAGCAAGAACCTGTGTTTTTACCTTACCTATCTTTTTTGCGAGTGGTTCCAGTAAGAGGATTGGGAATATAGCTCCTGCGCCGTTAAGAATAAAAAACGACCATCCGATAATACTACCAAGTTTTGTCGGGTCGGTAGCATTAAAACGCTGTTCTAAAAATGCAAAAGAGTAAATGAACATTGTCTGGATACCTACCCACGAAAAAGCATGTGCAATATATATCTTTAAAAGCTCGCCCCATTCAGTTGCAGAAGCTTTAACCTCACCTGTCTCAGTCGCTTCAAGCTTTCTGGGTTCAGCGATAAAAAACATAGGGACAACCGAAAAGAGAAAGACTATTGCAGCTCCTATGAAGATCAAAGTAAAATTCCCGAGTAATGCACTTATAAGATAGGCGCCTGCGCCAAATAAGTTAGATATGGCCTGCATCCAGGTATATCCTTTTGTTCGTGGTTCACCTTCAGGGGTTACATCTGCAATTATTGCACGTGTAGGGTTTAAACTTATATTAATAGCCAAATCAAGAGTAAGGGCGACAGTAATAGCAACGGCTATTATACTGCCGATACCCAGCGCCTGACCAATAAGGCCAATATATGGCAGCGCTAAAATTGAAAGGGCAGCAAACACGCCGCCAATAATTATGAAAGGTCGTCTTCTGCCGCCCCAAAACCATACCTCATCGCTTATTAGACCAATTATCGGCTGACCAATAATACCGGCAAGAGGGCCTGCAGCCCATACAATACCTATTTCATGAATATCAAGCCCGTAGTTTGTCCGCAGAATCCAACTTAAAACGGCAATCTGCACTGAAAGCCCAAAACCCATAGCTGTTGCAGGTAAACCTAAAACAACATAAAACAAGTTTGTTAATTTTTTTTGAAAAGGAAACATACTTGACAAATTAAGTTTTTAAATCAATTAATTATTGTATAATTATTTTAACTATATCATTTTCAAAAGTTTTTAACAAATAGACACCTCTATCAAGAGTCGATACATCAATAAAATCTTTACCCTTACCCTCAATTAATAATCTACCCGAAGTGTCGTATATATAAAAGCTTTTTTTATTAGGAAAGTGTATTATATTTGACTTCGCCGGATTAGGATATACAAAAAAACCAGAGGCGCTATTCATATTATCATTTATCGTATAAACAGTATTGGAAGAGCCGGGCGTGGGTTCATCAAAAAAGACCCACATAGAGTTACCATCAGGACTGCGACCAAAAGAAACGTCAGTTTGTTGTGAGCTAAAAGTATATGTATCAATCGCAGAATAATTGTTCTGTTCATTATTGAAAATACCTATTGACTCGCCATCTGCTGAAAGCTTAAAACCTGCATGAAAAGGACCTTGTTCCATGTCGTCATCAGCCCAAACAATAAGATAGTCTCCTGGAAAAATGGCATGATTAGGCATCTGCCATTTTGTTGGATTATTCAGCTTGTCAGATAAATATTTATCGCCTAACCATATAGCTTCCGGCCCGGCATTATAAAGTTCTATCCAATCATCAAATTCTCCATTCTCATCAAAAATTGTTGAAGCATTTGAAGCCATGAACTCATTAATATATAGCCCTGATGTATAAAGTGGGGCAAAGTATAATTCTTCTGTTTCGCAAGGATAAAAAATAAAATTTCCAGAGGCATCCTTTACTTGGAAATGATATCTGAGAGTTACCTGGCCAAGTACTCCATCAAGGGTTGCCTCAAACTTATCATTCTGCAATGGCGTCATAGGCATAGTAACAAATTCCGACTGATTGAATCTATATCTAAGCCATACTTGCACCTCTGGCTGATCGTCCCACACTGTCAGGCTAAAATTAACAGGGTTGCCAACACCGCCATGCTCAACCTGTATATAATTAATTACCGGATATATCGGATTTAGTTGGATCTGCTGCTGCAAAGAGTTTAACCTCGTCGTAAAATAGGGTTTAATTCCATACTTGACGTGATTCCCCCATGCGTTGTCGTATGCTTCAAGAAAAGTGTCTGTATTGAAACCATAGTCGAGCGGATAATAAGGATCGTCAATGATGTAAGGATATATCCTATCCCTGATGTCATCCATATAAGTATAATAATCAGGTTGAATGAGTATCTCCTGTGCTATTTTGTTCAGATAAAATGAAAAAAGGTCTTTATAACGTTGCACCGACATCAGCCTTGTGTATAGAGGCCGAGGCTCCGACTGCTGATTGGATGGCGCCCAATAATAGATATTACGATTTGCCCAATCAATATTAGCCCAATCCACGCCAAAGGTATTGTCAAGATCATACGGTATATATTCAAACCGGCCGGATTCCGGGTTTTTATAAAGATAAAAGTTGTTTTTATTATAAATGTATCCATCCCAATTTGCAATAAAGACATCAAACGCAAGGACTTTAATATAATCCTGAACATTAAAAACCCGTTCAAGCTCACAAGGCAGCAATCCTATCGGTGTATTGTTGAGTATCTGTATAAACTCGCTCAAGTCGGTATAATCATCATAAGCACGATTTGTTTTCAGGTCATAGGCACGCCTGCCGCCACTTTCGTACTTATATAGATTAGGGTTAGTTCCCAAATACTTGAGGTCGGCAGGATAGAGGCATTTATAAAGATTTCCGTATTGAGTGCCATATCTGGATTGTACAAACTCATCGTCAATATGCTCGACATTAAGGTATAGCCCAAAATAATTTCCATTAATAAATACCCTTACATGATTGGAACGCGGCGCAGGTATTTCAAGAGAACGAGCCAAGTCCCAGCACAATTTAGCACGGGTAACAGAGGGATCGTTATGCTCGCCATTGAGATTCATCTTTTCAAGTCCATAATACTTTCTTCCTTTCTGATAAGTATTAAATGATACTTTAAAAGACTTTTTTGCCGATTGGCGAGAAGTGTTACCCCTAAGCCTAAACCCAACCTCAACAATGCTATCGTGGATATTGCCATTATCAAAAACAAAAGAGGCGCGCCATTCGATATTGCTGTGCGGATTGTTGTAAATCCATTGGAGTGTGTCAGGATGAATGTAAATATCAATTTTTGGAACGACATCATCACGAAAAACTTCTCCGTCATCAGGAAAATTAGGCTGAGCCAGTAAAGGGTTGATTCTAATGAAAAACAGCGCCATCCAGGTAAAAAAAATCATCCTGACAGGACTTATATGCAAAAAGGCTATGTTTGTTTTAAAGCACATTAAGTCAATAGATTTTCAATTATTAACGCAATTCCAATATCAATCCTGTTTTTGACGGAATCTTTATTTTATCAAGTAAAAACTCTTTACCATCAAAAATATTGACCCCTTTACTAAAGCCGTCAGTAAGTTCAGCAAATCTACGGCCGTCAATCAGTTGTTCTGATTGGTTATTATTGAGCAGGATCATTATTTTTTCGGTTTCGTTGTATCTAAAATAGATGTAAACATCGTTTTCCGGTATAAAATGCCTCAACTCTCCAAAATGTACTACTAACTTGTTCTTTCTCCAGTTGAGTAGAAGATGCATAAAGTCAAAAACTTCGTTTTCCTCATGCGTTCTTCCCTCTTTAGTGAAGGCATTCCGAACATCTGTTGACCATCCCCCAGGGAATGGTTTCCTCACATCGCCATGTCCTTTGGTTTCATCTCCGGCCATCATAATTTCAGTACCGTAATATATCTGGGGAACTCCACGTGTTGTCAATACTAAAATCATTGCAAGTTTAAGGCTGTTCAAATTCTCATTTACCTTAGTAAAAATTCTGGAGCCATCATGGTTATCGGCAAATACAACGATATTCCCAGGATTCGGATAAACAAAATCCTGGCTAAGCAAATTATAAAACCTAACCATCCCTGTACTCCAACCGGCTTCTTCATTAAAAGCAAATCGAAATGCCTCATAAAGCGGGAAATCGAAAACATGGCTAACTGATGATTCGTAGCCTATCCCAGATTTATCGCCTCTTTGCCAAGTTGCCACCTGCGCCGGCTCGGTAAGCCATGCTTCAGCAATTACAGACAAATTGGGATATTCGCTCATCAATCGCTCAGCCCATAATGCCATCCCATCTTTATCAGGATAGGGATAAGTATCCATCCTAATACCATCAATATCGGCATATTCAACCCACCAGATACTGTTCTGAATCAGGTAATTCATCAAATAGGGGTTTGACTGATTCAGATCAGGCATATTTGTGTCGAACCAACCTTTTTGAAAAAGGTCTCTGTCCCAATCCGATGCATAAGGATCAAATACAGTGCCAGCCCTAAAGTTCGATCGTGTAAAACTCTCATGCTGATTTATCCAGTCATCCCATGGCAGGTCATTCATCCACCAATGTCCGGAGCCACAATGGTTAAAGATCATGTCCATAATAACTTTAATCCCCTTTTCGTGCGAAAGCTTGACAAATAAAAGATAATCGTCATTATTGCCAAAACGCGGGTCTATCCTATAAAAGTTGCTGATAGCATAGCCATGATATGAATATCTTTCCTGATTATTTTCGAAAAGCGGGTTATGCCAAATAGCAGTAAAGCCAAGGTTCTCAATATAATCCAATTTATTTATCATACCTGCCAGGTCGCCTCCGTGTCTGCCATCAGGATTCGATTTATCAGCTTTTTCCAACATTTCAGGATGCGAATCATTATTCGGGTTACCATTGACAAAACGATCAGGGAAAAGTAAATAGATAACATCGCTCTGGTCAATGCCTTTGCGAAGCGCCGAGCCGGAGCGCCGCATTTTTAATTCAAAATCATATTCGAATAGTTGCTTATCATCTTTGTAAAATACTATTGGATAGAGGCCCGGCGCGGCATCAAGGGAGATTTTTATATCAAGAAAAAGATAATGTGGGCTGTCAGCTTTAATAACGCGTTGAATGGTCATTGCTCCATCTGAAATCCGAGGTTCGGTCAGTGAAATGTTTTTGCCATAAACTAAAAGCTGTAAATCTTCATTTTTCATACCCACCCACCAAAAAGGCGGTTCTACAAGGTCGAAGCCAAAATCCTGCGACATTAAATCGGCAACCGAAAACAAAATCAACAAACAGAATAAGAAAAGAGGATTAACTAATTTGACTCGTAACATTTTGATATTTAATATTATAAAATTAAATCCGTCCTATTTGAAATATTATCACAGATGAATTTTTACTAACAATCACCATTTCTTATACTAATCGAAACAAAAGATAATTTTTATCTAAAATTAAAACTTCAAAAGTAAATAATATTAAAAAAAGCCTTTTAAGTAGTATTATCCCAAATTGAGCATTTAGCAAAACCCGAACGATTACTTATTCATAATCAGAACAATAGCGCTTTTAATAATAAGCGGCAATTCAATATTTTTTCTTCCTAAAAGGTAACAATTGGTAAGATTTTATAATTTTAGCAAAAATTTGATCTAACTTTTTTTTTAAAAATATGTCAATAAAAAATACTTAAACTTTTAATTGGTTCATTATAATACCGAACTTACTGTAGTTTGTACATTTTTTTAAATATGAAGTTTCAATAAATGTCTTAAAAAGGATAAGCTAACCTCTTTATGATGAATAGCAACAGAAAATATTGGATTGTAATTACCCTTTCGGTGATCAATTCGCTTGTGGTACTTTTTCTTGTTATCAGGCATTGGTCGGGTAATAATCTCTTTGAAAAAGATAACTATGGACGCCGACAACGTGATTCAATTTTTGGAAAAGCTTACAGCAATCCTGAAAATGGCCTCAATAATTTTTATCTGAATAACAATTACTTAGAGACATTATTTTATGCCGATAGTCTTTATAAAGCCGGAGAGTTGTCGAAGGCCAGAGAAATATATTTTTATGCCGACACACTTTATGCTTTTTACAATTATCCGCTAATGAAAATCAGATTGATTGACTCTATCCTCTCCTCTCGGCAAAGCCACATCCTTTATCAGGAAAGTTACAACAAGCAAGTTAATCTTGAACAAACGCTCTCGGCTATGAAATACCATATTATTGTAGGAGTTTTTCGTGAAGCAAGTATGGCCTCCAACGTAATGCAGAGGGTTAAAGATAGTGGAAAAATGCCTATTGTGAGACCATATAAAGATAAAAACCTGATTGTTGTTATCCATAGCTCATATGTCAGTTTCGGAGAAGCGGAGCTTGAACTGCCTGCCGTTAGAAAAGAGATTGTTCCAGATGCATGGATTTTACATACAACATTTAATTGATAATGCTAAATCCGCCAATACAACCGTTTAAGAGCCATTCGATGCAGATCAGCGAAATGCCAAAATTTAAAAAGTTTTTCTTGATTTTTAAGTTGTTTTTTATCCTGTTATCTTTATTATCAAATCATTATGATTTGTTTTCGCAGAAAAAAACGACCATTAATCTCATCAAAGCCGAAAAAATGATAGGTCGTCAGACACCTGATGAGGAGTTAAACATCTTTACCGGCGCTGTGCTTTTCGAGCACGACAGTGTATTGCTTTATTGCGATAGCGCTGTACTTCGTAACAAGGCCAACATATTGGATGCATACAACAACATACGCATTAAGATCAACGACACGCTGAACTTGTATGGGAATTTGCTTTTTTACGATGGCAACACCCGATTAGCTACCGTGATTGATGATGTGAAACTTGTGGATAACGATGCAACGCTTTTTACCGACAAGCTCTGGTTCAACCGCAATAGCGGAATAGGGTATTACAATACAAACGGAAGGATTATAAACAACGAAAATGAACTTGTAAGCAGGGAGGGATATTTTCATACCAACACCAAAATTCTCTATTTCAAAAAAAATGTAGTATTAACCAATCCTGACTATCGTCTTGAATCCGACACGCTCGTTTATAATACATCAACGGAAATAGCATATATATCAGGGCCAACCACGATAAGGGGTAAAGATGAATTCATGTATGCCGAAGAGGGCTGGTATGAGACAAAGAATGGCAAAACGATGTTGAAAACAAATCCTTACGTCATTGATGGGGAGCGATACATAGCTGGCGATACAATTTTTTATGAAAAGGATATAGATGCCGGTGATGTTTTTGGCAATGTATTTCTGAAGGACACCATTCAAAAGCTGAACGTACAAGGGGACTATTGCAAATACCGGCGTGGCGAAGGGTATGCTTTTGTTACCCAAAAGCCGTGGGCAACGTTTGTCGAAAAGAACGACAGCCTATGGCTGCACGCCGACACGTTGCGACTATACTTCGACTCCATAGGTCAGGCCGATAAATTTACAGCCTACAACCATTGCAAATTTTTTAAAAAAGATATTCAAGGCAAATGCGACTCGCTTACTTATAACCTAAACGACTCAACAATTATCATGTACGAACGTCCGGTAGTATGGACTCAAGATACGCAAATAACATCGGAACTGATCAAAATATTTACTTCACACAACTCGATAGACTCGATGTATATATTCAACAGCGCTTTTATCATCTCGATGGATGAAACCGACCCCAATAGCTTTAATCAGGTAAAAGGTAAAAATATGAAAGCCTATTTTACCGAAAATGAGTTATATAAAATAAATGTGCTTGGAAATAGCGAAACCATCTACTTTGTTCGTGAAGAGGACGGAAGTCTTATCGGGATTAACAGGGCATTTTCAGCAAACATGGAGATATTTGTGGCTGATCGCCAGATCACCGACATCTTTTACTTCGACAAACCGGATGCAACCCTTTTTCCCGAAGAAGAGATACAACCCAACGAGCTAAGATTAAGGGATTTCAGATGGCACGATGCAGAAAGACCAAAAACGAGCGAAGATATTTTTTTATGGGATAATAAATAAAACAGAGAGCCTTTAAATGAAGTTATGACTAAGACAAACAATGATCGGTTATATTTTTAAAATACTTTTTAACAAAAACCACTATGCAAAATATTCTGATAACCGGCGCCGACGGACAACTTGGTAGTGTGCTAAAATCTTTAGCTGCAAATTACCCTGAGTTTAAGTTTTATTATACAGATATTGCCGAACTCAATATCACCAATCAGGCAGCTATAGATGATTTCGTGTCGGGCCATAATATTACATGTATCCTCAATACAGCGGGTTATACTAATGCTGATAAGGCGGAGAGTGACTCCGAACAAGCTTTTCTGATAAATGGTACTGCAGTCGGCTTTTTAGCTGAATCAGCCAAGAAAAACAATGCTCTACTGATCCACATATCTACCGATTACGTTTTTGGCAACAACCATTTTCGCCCGATCGTTGAATCTGCATCACCTTATCCACTCTCGGTATATGCGGCATCAAAAGTTGATGGTGAAGAAAAGGCTATCGAACACAACCCTAACACCGTTATACTACGCACCTCGTGGCTTCACTCAAAATTTGGCCATAATTTCGTTAAAACGATAATTAAGCTTGGCAATGAACGAGATCAGCTCAGGGTAGTGTTTGATCAGATCGGATCGCCAACGTATGCTGTTGACCTTGCCCAAACAATACTTATGCTAATACCCATTTGGAATAAAATCAGCGCTCCGGAGATATATCATTACTCAAACGAAGGCGTTGCAAGCTGGTACGATTTTGCAGTGGCTACTCTCGACCTGGCAGGTATCAATTGCAAAATACAACCGATCGAAACAAAAGATTATCCGCTGCCTGCCGCTCGCCCGCACTACAGCCTGTTGAACAAAGAAAAGATTAAAACAAAATACGGAATAACGATCCCGCACTGGCAGGAGAGTTTAAAAAAATGTATCGCAGAAATAACAAAAGAGAATCACGCTAATTGACGTTAGACATAATTAGTTGATTAAGAAAATATTATGATCAACCCCTCTCTTTTTCTCATTGCAAACATGAAATTGGCTAATTTTGCAAGATTCGATTAAAAGATAAAATCATTTTTTTGAAACTGATGAGATACTTGAATAAGACTTTAAAAACATCATTTTTTTAAAACGGAAATCATTAAATATTCATAATTGTGGAAAAGAAAAAAATTGATCCTAAAGTATTAGCTATTGCCACAAGTTGGCTTGAAGGCAACTACGACAGCCAGACCAAGGCGGCGGTAAAAGATATGATTGACAACAATCCTGATGAGCTTACCGATTCCTTTTATCGAAACCTTGAGTTTGGCACCGGTGGGCTACGCGGCATAATCGGCGCAGGCACCAACCGGATGAACAAATACACGGTGGGCATGGCTACTCAAGGGCTTGCCAACTATATAAAAAAGGCTATGCCAGGCAAAAAAGAGTACAGAGCCGCTATAGCGTTCGACAACCGCCTGAAGAGCGATTATTTTGCACAAATTACAGCCGATGTATTGTCAGCCAATGGTTTTAAAGTCTTCTTGTTCGATGAGCTTAGGCCTACTCCAGAGCTATCTTTTGCAGTGCGTTATCTGAAATGCCATACAGGAGTGATGATCACCGCCTCGCATAATCCCAAAGAATACAACGGTTACAAAGCCTATTGGAACGATGGCGCACAAATGGTGCCACCGCATGATAAGAATGTGATTGCCGAAGTGGAAAAAATCAAAATAGAGGATGTTAAATTCAAAGGGGTAAAGAAAAATATCGAGTTGATAGGAGATGAAATTGACGAAGCCTACCTAAGCGAGATAGACAAGCTATCGCTTTCGCCCGTTTCGAACAAGCGTCAGGCGGAGCTTAAAATTGTTTACACACCGCTTCATGGCGCCGGTGTAAAACTTGTTCCTGCCGCCTTAAAGCGCTACGGATTCGAAAATGTTTTTAGAGTCAATAAACAAGATATAAATGATCCAACCTTCCCTACATTACATTCGCCCAATCCTGAAGAGGCAGCAGCCCTTGAAATGGCCCTCGACAAAGCCCGTAAAGTAGATGCCGACTTAGTATTAGCCACCGACCCCGATGCCGACAGAGTGGGAGTAGCCATAAAAGACCTTAATGATAATTTTATACTGCTCAACGGAAACCAAACGGCTGCGATTATAACCTATTACCTGCTTACATTATGGAATAAAAAAGGAAAACTAACAGGCAATGAGTTTATAGTGAAAACAATAGTAACATCCGAATTGATATGCGATATAGCAAAAAAATATAAAGTCGAATGTTACGACGTACTAACAGGATTCAAATGGATTGCCGAAATCATTCGTAATAATGAAGGAAAAAAAACCTTTATCGGAGGTGGTGAAGAGAGTTACGGCTTCATGATTGGCGATTTTGTAAGAGATAAAGATGCAGTGGCTACATGCGTAATGATGGCCGAAATTTCAGCATGGGCAACAAACTTAGGCAAAACACTATTTGAATTGCTTATTGATATTTATTATGAGTTCGGCTTTTACAAAGAGAACTTGATCTCGATAACCAAAAAAGGAAAAGCGGGAGCTGAAGAGATACAAAAAATGATGGAGAATTTTAGAAACAATCCTCCAAAAGAGATCAATAAAAGCAACGTGATGATGATTAAAGATTACCTCGCCGGAAAAGCTAAAGACCTTGTAAATAATACCGAATCCGAAATTAAACTACCCTCCTCCAACGTGCTTCAATTTTTTACCGCCGATGGCACAAAAATAAGCATGAGACCCTCGGGTACCGAACCGAAAATTAAATTCTACTTCGGAGTTAAAGGCATATTGAAGGATAAAAATAATTATGAAGAGCTGAACAAACAGTTAGAAGAGAAAATCGAGAATGTCATTAAGGCTCTTAAGTTGAGAGATTAATAGCCGCAAAAATAATCTATTGAGCTTCAGCTTTTAACGGTAAACTATGCATTAAAATCCCTACCTGCTTCAAAGAAAATAATACTTTTAGCGGGTAACAATATTATCAACCGTAACAGTATCGTAAACCGAGTGGATTTTCTTTTCGCCGAACGCTTTCAATGTAACTATATACTCACCATTGCGATTATAAACTTTTGTGGGGCTTGCAACAGTACTTGAAGTGCCATCGTCAAAATTCCATTCATAACTTACGGCATTGCTGCTAAGATTAGTAAACAGCACTTTGCCAGGCTCTTCAATAAGTTCCCAACTAAAGGCTGCTTTTACCTCTTTTTTATCATCTTTGTCCTTACTACATGCCGACCAAAATAAAACAAAAACCATGAAACTAACTAATGTTAATATTCTCATAACTTTTATTATTTGATTTTCGAGCGACAAAATTATTCAAAATTGAATTGCCCTGCAATAAAAGTTAAAACTTATCGTCAATGGGAGATCAATATATAAACTGCTAAAGATGAAAATTACAAAAAACATTGTTGTTACTATCCATTATACACTTACTGACGATAACTCTGAAGTAATAGACTCATCACAGGGCGGCGAGCCTCTCACCTATCTTCATGGGCATGGCGGAATCATACCCGGTCTTGAAGCCGAGCTTGAAGGAAAGATGTTAGATGATGCTTTTAAAGTTTCCATTCAACCTGATTTAGCTTATGGTGTAATTGACAAAAATTTGATTTTTCGAATAAATCGCTCCAGCTTCGCCGATAGTAAAAATATTAAAACAGGAATGCAAGTACGCGGGCAACTAACTAAGGAGGGGCCTTCGATGATATTTTGGGTAAAAGAGGTTAATAATGAAGATATCGTTCTTGATGGTAATCACCCATTAGCAGGGCAAACCTTACATTTCGATGTAAAAGTTATTGAGCTACGAAATGCCACAAAAGAAGAAATAGCTCACGGCCACGTGCATGGACCACACGGGCATCACAGCCATTAATATAGTATAGAACATTTACAATACGAAATTATTATGGTTTTTTTTAAAACCAGTATCTCAACACAAAAACGCCTCCTATTGATTAAGTCTGGCTAAAATTATATGGCGCTTTTGCACAAAACAAAAAATAACCATTATTTTTGCGGCTACAAATAAAAATGCCCAGGTGGCGGAATTGGTAGACGCGCTAGTTTCAGGGACTAGTTCCCGCAAGGGAGTGCAGGTTCGATTCCTGTTCTGGGCACAGAAAAAGTCTTGCAATAAAATCATTTGCAGGGCTTTTTTTATACCTATTAATTAATGGCTTATCGCAATAGACACAGCCCTAATTTGTAACACACAATTTAAAATTAAAAAAAATTATCATTGTTTTAAGCTAGTATTAAAAAAGTATTCTATATTTGCCATCTGAAATTTTCATTTTATGAACATAGTAATTTTTGAAATAACATAAAAAGACTAACAGCTAAAACAATTATTTACAATATTTTACATTACTTTTATTTAATTTATTAATAATAAAACTTTAAAGCTATGAAAAAAGTCAAACTATTAATTATTTTGTCATTAATGTTACTCTATGTAGGAAACACATGGGGGCAAACGACTATCACTTTAGGAGAAGGGACAGATTACAATGGGAGCTCAAGCCACCCCACACCTTATGGTACATATTATGAAAACTTTAAACAACAGTACCTTATCCTTGCTTCCGAGCTAACCGAAAAAGGGCTTAGCCTTGGAAATATCACTGCTATTGCATTTAATGTAGCGGATAAAAATGATTGTTCGGAAATGCCAAACTATAGAATTTACATTAAAACAACAGAGCTTACTGAACTTACCGAAAACTTTGAAGAAGGCACTTACCATCAAGTATGGTTCCAAGAAAATTATTTACCTACTGACGGTTGGAATACACATACTTTTAATGATCCGTACTACTGGGATGGAACTTCAAATTTAATAGTTCAGATTTGCACTGATATGATAACGGGCTCTTATACTGATAACGCCTCTGTGTACTATACAACAACTACAGCTTACACCTGTTTGCGTTACCAGAGTGATAACTATGTCGCCTGCGATGCCGTTACCGGAAGCCCCTCAAAAGACAGAGCTAATATGCAAATTAGTTGGGAGCCGGCTACAGATCCTTTGCTGCTTTTCACACCTTCTTATTTATCATTCGGATATGTTCCTAATGGAAGTTCAAGCGTTCTATCTTATAATCTATCAGGAATAAATTTAACGGATGGACCTATATCAATCACTGCGCCCGCCAATTTTACCGTTTCATTAAATGGTGAGGGGCCGTTTTCCGAAAGTGTGCAAGTAACTTATACTCCACCCACACTAAACAGTACTCCTATCTATGTTAAATTTACACCTTCAGAAACGGGAATAGAGTATAACGGAGAGATTACAAATGTTGGCGGCGGCACATCAAAAAATTTACCTGTTACAGGAAGATCTAAAATCCAGTATTGCGAAGCAAAGACAAATAATTGCGATGAATATATCATTAACGTTACAGTAGGTACTATTAATAACTCTTCAGGCTATAGTGTTGGCGGTTATGCCGACTATTCCGATATCTCGACAGATATGAGGATTGGACAATTCTATCCGATATCGGTAACCAACGAAAAAAACTATAATATGGACTATTGCGGGATATGGGTTGACTGGAACAATAATGGTAGTTTTTATGATGAAAATGAAACAATTATGATTTCTAACACGATGACGAATCAAACATATCATAGTACAATAACGCCGCCTCTCGGCACACCGGAAGGGAGTGTGAGGATGAGGATACGTATTAACTATGGAAGTAATGTTGATCCTTGCGGAATAACTACTTGGGGAGAAGTTGAAGATTACACAATAAATGTTCTACCTCCTCAATATGGTTCTCTAAGCGGCTATGTTACCGATCCTATTGCTGGTCCAATTGAGGGCGCTCGTGTTTTCAGCGGCAGCTACGAAGCCATTACAAATGCTGCTGGCTTTTATGGGATTGCCGATATGTTTGTAGGCGTATATGATGTTAGCTGCGAAGCAGATACTTACCATACACAAGTAAAAACTAATATCGAAATCACTGAAAATAATGCTACCTCTCTTGATTTTGAACTTACGTTTGCCGAAATCCTCGTCGCTCCAAGCAGCATTGAGGCAACACTTGAACCGGACGAAACCTATACCACTTATCTGACTATCTCTAACCCGGAAGGTACAGCTCCTTTGACCTGGAAAGCCAAGATTACGTCAATGACGGATCGTCAAAGCTCATTACCCATTTTAACCCAGCAGCAGCCTAAGGTTGTTGGAGCAGATGATGTAAATCCGAATCCATCCGGTGTTAAACCGGATCATACTGACGCAATGCTTGACCTCTTGGGCTCTTTCCCGGTGAATGATGCTGGAGGTACATTCGGTATTGTTTGCGGTGAGGATTTCCTTTATACCGGTCGTTGGAATGCTAACGGATATGATAGATACTCGTTAGAAGGTGTATTTCTTAATCATTTTGAAATTCCCGGCGCTGGCTTTACCAGGGATTTGACTTTTGATGGCGAGTATTTTTATGGTTCTCCTAAGAATAACACTATTTATCAGATGGATTTCTTGGGTCAGACTCTTGTAAGCACCATAACTACTACCGGTAATACTATCCGTGGCATATCCTATGATCCTGACAATGATGCTTTTTGGATTACTTCTAATGACTGGTATGGGCCATTAAAACTTATCAGCCGTACAGGAGAGACATTGAAGACTCTAAACACTAATGTTGGAAGTATAGGCGGTATTGCTTATGATAATGTATCAGAAGGCGGTCCGTTCTTATGGGCTTACACGGGTGGTCAAGAGGATATTCATACCCTTATTAAGGTTGATCTGACTACCGGAGAAGCTCTTCAGACTTTCGACCTATTGCCTTATGGCATTTTTGGCGATGAGACAGTTTCTGGCGGTCTTGAAATCACTAATGCTGTTGTACCCGGCAAATATACATTGATAGGCTGTTCTCAGAACGATATTATTTTTGTTCTTGAGCTTGCCGATGAGCCTTTAAAGTGGATTAATATTGATCACAAATCCGGTACGGTATTTCCCGGTGAAACCATGGACCTTGAAGTTACACTTAATTCTACCGGTCTTGACGACGGCATTTACCTTGCCTCAATTGATATAACGCACGACGGACGAGAAATTACCGAAGGGGTGGTATCTGTTCCTGTAACAATGACCGTAACATCTACTAAAGGAAATTTGTCGGGCTTAGTCTTTAACGAAAACAACCAAAGACTTGAAGGCGTTAAAGTTACCATTGAAAATACATCATTGATAACTTACACTAATGCATTAGGCCGTTACAAGTTTGAGGACTTGGAAATAGGCTTGTATGATGTTTCATTCGAAAAAGAGAATTATTTACCTCAGACTTTTACAAATATAGAGATCAAAAAACTCACTACAACTGAGCTAAATGTATATATGGAGCCTATGCCTCCACCAACATGCCCCGAGCTTGTTTATCCCGGCATTGATGAAACAGTAATGCCTGACATCACGCTGCAATGGGAAGCCAGCGCGCCTTATACAGCTACAGGATACAAATTGTACCTGTATAATACCTCAAGCGACATTTGGGTTGAAGAAAATACAGATATTGGAAATGTAACATCATATACCCCTGCCGAACCATTCGAAATTGGCTCGTACTACGCATGGTTGCTTGTGCCATACAATAATGCAGGTGAAACCGAAGGCTGCGAAGCGTGGTACTTCTGGGTTACTCCAACAGGAAAGCTTACAGGCGTCGTTACCGATGAAGTAACAGGCCTGCCTATCGAAAATGTTGAAATATTTATTGAACAGTTATCGGGTGATTTTAACACTACAATCTTTACAGATGCCGATGGAGCATATGAGTTCGAGTGGAAATCGGGTAATTATAAAGTTACCTTCTCAAAATACGCATATACAGCAAAAATTAATTCACCGGTAGCTGTTAATCCTTTTACTATTACGGTGTTAGACGTAGCGTTGGATCCGCTTCCCGCATACTCAATTCCATTCTTTGAAGATTGGACTGCAGGCACATTTACTGATAAACAGTGGACAATTGTTCCACCAACTGCTAATTGGAATATCCATGAAGGAGAATTCGGGAACACTGCAATTTTTTATTGGGCGCCTGTGCTTGAGAACTATTCTCATCGCCTACAGAGTAGTTTAATAAATGGCGTTGGGAAAGACAAAGTATATGCACAATTCGATTTTTGTTTAGAAAATTACGTCCTATCAACAGTTGAAAAGCTTATATTTGAAGTGTTCGATGGCAATGCATGGCATACCGTTCATACATTTACCAACCAGGGTGGGAGTATTCCTTGTAGCGCTTTTAACTTCGACATTTCCCAATATGTAGCCGGTAAAGTATTCCAGATTGGATTCACTGCCGAAGGCGAAGATACTAACAGTATCTATTATTTTATTATTGACAACATCAGTCTGACAAGTGAGCTTATGGCAGTAGAGCCATCCGCAATATCTGACCAATTAGTTGTTCCTGCCACTTCACAGCATCCCATTACCATAACCAACCTTGGACCAAAAGCTTTAGTATGGAATGCTGCCGGACTTCCTCCGTGGGCCTCTCTAAGCGCATCTAACGGAACTATTGCCGGATACGGAAATGAAGTTATACAGTTGAACCTCAACAGCGAAGCAGCATCTCCGGGAGTATATCAAGTACAGCTTACAATAACAGGAGCAGGCGAACTTGCATCAGAAATTATTGATATCCAGCTTGATATATTGGATCTGGTAATTAATCCAACATCTGTGAATGATAAATTGCAGGTTGGCGAAACTGCAGTGTGGGATATTCAAATATCCAACCCAGGCCCCTACATACTTGACTGGGAGGTCAACCTGGCAACTAAAGCCGACTGGGCTGCCTTTGATATAGAATCAGGAACGCTACAAATTGATGAAGCCAAAGTACTTAAATTAACTCTTGACGCAACACAATTGGTATCGGGTCAATATACTGCTGACTTCTTGTTTACCACAGCCGACGGACTTATTGAAAAAACATTCACGGTTTCATTGACTGTTTATGATATGTTATTTTCACCGGAAGCTCTATACGATGCATTACATGTCGGCGAAACATCCACTTATCCTCTAACCATAACCAACACCAGTTTGGAGGTTATGAATTGGAATGCGGTAATAACCGATAATTGGGCAAATCTAAGCGCATTAAGCGGAACAATTGAAGCCGGCGAGTCCGTTGCACTTGATTTCACTTTTAATGCTACGGGAATATTGCCGGGCGCCTATTACTCATCAATGACATTTACAGCTTTCGACGGTGAATTGGTAAAAGAGGTTCTTATCGGACTTGAAGTATTCGATGAAGATACAGATTTCCAAAAAATCCCAATACCTTT
>Ga0208940_1000202_pt1 | contig 80512 bp, 56 predicted proteins | sample AD_JPNNA6_MetaG_FD_184445 | JGI IMG/M metagenome (GOLD analysis project Ga0208940, IMG submission 184445) | Active sludge microbial communities of municipal wastewater-treating anaerobic digesters from Japan - AD_JPNNA6_MetaG (SPAdes) (version 2) | ecosystem: Engineered > Bioreactor > Anaerobic... | reverse complement strand
GTGAACAAGCCTTCAGTCCGGCGTGGGCGACCTACAATAAAACGGTTTTTGTGTTTCCTACTGCGCTGTCGGGCGGCTACACGTCGCCGGCGGCAGGAGCGGGCGTGAACTACGCAGTAGAATTGACGGCGAATGTGGGCGGCGATGGCAATAGCGCCGGGGTGTCGCGGGCAACGTTTTGAGCGAATGTCGCCGATGATGGTTGGCAAGTGGTCGGCGTTGACGACCACGATTGCGTTCCTGGCAACAGTGGTGTATACGCTGCTGCTTATTCCCTGAACGGGATTCGCAATCAAACGGAAATCGCCTTGCGGGTAGACGTTGAAGATCAGGTCGGTAATGTTCAGGAGGCGTTAGGCGGGACGCGCACCATCATAATCCACGACGATCCGCCCACGATTAGTCTGGATACGGCCAACGGCGACAGCGCCGATTTGATCTGGAGCAATCAATCACAATGGACGTTCGTCGGAACGGCAGCCGATCCTGAAAATCACCTGGGAGCATTACAATTTCGGTGCAGTGGGGATGGCTGCGGCGTCAGCGGCGCGCGCAGCGAGGGCGCTGCCTGGACGCATACACAACAAGCTATGTGGGGACAGGTGGACGTCGCGTTTGCGGTCAGCGACCCGGCGCTGAACGAAACGGAAAGCCGCCACCTGGACTTGCGCATTGACGGCGCGACGCCGGTCACGACGCTGACGTTGAATAGCGTCGCACCTACAGCCTGGTATAGCGGCACGGTGCAGGCACGTTTGGCGGCTGTGGATCGCGGCAGCGGGCGCGCCACGAGCGGCGTGGGGCAGATTCAATATCGGGTAGATGCACAAACACCGCAAACGTATTCGGGCGATCAGGTGGATTTTGCCGTCAGCGGCGAGGGGCAACACGCAGTACGCTTTTACGCAGCGGATGTAGTCGGCAACGCCGAGGCCGAACAACAAGCCGGTTTCGGCATTGATAACACCGCGCCAACGGCGGACAACCTCAGCGTGATTAGCGGCAGCGGTCTGGGCAATTGCCCCGTACCTACGGGAACGGTGTGGTTAGCCGTAAGCGCCAGCGACGCGGGCAGCGGCGTGCGCCGGATGCGCTTGAGCAATGATGGCGTGGTTTGGTCGCAGTGGCGCGCCTATTCAGCGCAAACTCTGTGGGCGTTGCCGAGCGAGAGCGCGCCGGGTTCAGTTTATTTGCAAGTGCAAGATGGCGTCGGGTGGGTATCTACGCCCATTTCGCGCACCCTGACCTATGTCGCGCCGGACGTGTGGTGCGCGTATATGCCGGTAGTGCGCCGCTAACCGTCATTGTCGGCAAGCGCCGCCCGACATCCTTTCAATCGCAAGAAACGTGCCGTTGCCAGGCAGAAAAGAAGCCCGGTCGCAAGAAACGTACTCTTGCCAGGCCGATGAAGAAGGAAGGCGGACATTGAAAAGCCGGGCGTGCGCGGTGGTGGTGGTTTTGGGAAACCGGCGCAGGGTGCCGGCGCCAACCAGACCCGGCTCGGCGCAGGGCGAAGATCGGCGGCGCGGTTGCCGGGGCATAGCGGCTGGGTGGGTCGGGGCCGTCGCCGCCCAACAGTGCTTCAAGGCCGACGCGGCTATCGCCGCCGGCAAGTGGCGGGGAAACGCGCACGAAGGGGTCTGCTCTCGCAGGTAGGGTGTCGCCTCCGCCGCGCGGCTTAAGCCGGGTTTGGGCGGCGCGGCGCGGCAGAAAGGCCGTGGACATTGCCAGGTGAAGCGCGGGCGGAAGTCAGCCAGCTCTACCCAAGCCGTGTGCAGTCGGTGGGGCATAGCTCTAGCGGAGCGGTCAAGGCGCCGGCTGTGATGGGTCGCCGCCCAACAGTGCTTCAAGCCCGACGCGGCTATCGCCGCCGGTCAGCGACGGTGAAACACGGGCGAACAGGTCTGCTCTCGCAGGTGGGATGTCGCACACGCGGCGCGACTGAATGTGGTCGTTAGCCGCAGTTCGCTTACCAACAACAGAAAGGAGTAAGGTAAATGAAAGCACGATTATTCATCAGTCTAATGATGAGCCTGGTCCTGTTGGCCGGCAATCTGACCGCAGCCGGCGCACAGACGGCTGCCCAACCCCCGGCCGCCGCGTCGAGGAGCGCTGGCCCGGCCATCTCCATGAACCCGGCGTATGGGCCGCTTGTGCTTGACCCGGCCAGGGCCAGCAGCACGGCCTCCTTACCCCCCTTACAGGACATCGTGGCCATCGCCGCCGGCCATGGTCACACCTGCGCGCTAACCACGGGCGGCGGGGTCAAGTGCTGGGGCTATAACTGGACTGGTCAACTGGGCGACGGCACGACGACCGACCGCAGCACGCCGGTGGACGTGGTGGGGCTGGCGAGCGGTGCCACGGCCATCGCCGCCGGTTGGTATCACACCTGCGCGCTAACCACGGGCGGCGGGGTCAAGTGCTGGGGCTATAACGGGTACGGTCAACTGGGCGACGGCACGACGACCGGGAGCAGCACGCCGGTGGACGTGGTGGGGCGGGCGAGCGGTGCCACGGCCATCGCCGCCGGTTGGTATCACACCTGCGCGCTAACCACGGGCGGCGGGGTCAAGTGCTGGGGCGGGAACGAGCGCGGTCAACTGGGCGACGGGACGACGACCGGGAGCCGCACGCCGGTGGACGTGGTGGGGCTGGCGAGCGGTGTGGCGGCCATCGCCGCCGGTTGGTCTCACACCTGCGCGCTAACCACGGGCGGTGGGGTCAAGTGCTGGGGCTATAACGGGTACGGTCAACTGGGCGACGGCACGACGACCGGGAGCAGCACGCCGGTGGACGTGGTGGGGCTGGCCAGCGGTGCCGCGGCCATCGCCGCCGGTGAGTATCACACCTGCGCGCTAACCACGGGCGGCGGGGTCAAGTGCTGGGGCTATAACTGGACTGGTCAACTGGGCGACGGCACGAGGACCAACCGCAGCACGCCGGTGGACGTGGTGGGGCTTTCGAGCGGTGTGGCGGCCATCGCCGCCGGTGAGTATCACACCTGCGCGCTAACCGCGGGCGGCGGGGTCAAGTGCTGGGGCGCTAACTACTATGGTCAACTGGGCGACGGCACGACGACCGACCGCAGCACGCCGGTGGACGTGGTGGGGCTTTCGAGCGGTGTGGCGGCCATCGCCGCCGGTGGGTATCACACCTGCGCGCTAACCACGGGCGGCGGGGTCAAGTGCTGGGGCGGGAACGAGTGCGGTCAACTGGGCGACGGCACGACGACCGGGAGCAGCACGCCGGTGGACGTGGTGGGGCTGGCCAGCGGTGCCGCGGCCATCGCCGCCGGTGAGTATCACACCTGCGCGCTAACCACGGGCGACGGGGTCAAGTGCTGGGGCCGAAACTCGGAGGGTCAACTGGGCGACGGCACGACGACCGACCGCAGCACGCCGGTGAACGTGGTGGGGCTTTCGAGCGGGGTGGCGGCCATCGCCGCCGGTGGGGAGCACACCTGCGCGCTAACCACGGGCGGCGGGGTCAAGTGCTGGGGCCGAAACTCGGAGGGTCAACTGGGCGACGGCACGACGACCGACCACAGCACGCCGGTGGACGTGGTGGGGCTGGCGAGCGGTGTGGCGGCCATCGCCGCCGGCTATGATCACACCTGCGCGCTTGTATCGGGCGGCGGGGTCAAGTGCTGGGGCTGGGATGGCTATGGCCAGTTGGGGGTGGGCACCATCCTTTACCGGACGACGCCGGTGGATGTGGTGACGCTGTTGCAGGTTTTCCTGCCTCTGGTCCTGAAAGGCTACTAAAGTGTGGGGGCAGCGGGGCGGGTCTTTGCTCTGTCCCGCTGCCCGTCGTTGACAAACGAAGGCGAACTGCGGCTAACACCAGGTGAGGCCGACGCCGGCCTCAGCGGCGGGCAAACGGCTTGCGATTATGCTTTCTGGCGAAGGTGGTTGGGTCAGCGAAGGACGGGCGGCAGGGCTTACCCAGGCCGTTGAGCGGCAGCTCATCAATTTGCAGTCGGAGGTTGGATAATGAAAAGGGGTTCGAAGGTTTGGATTTTAGCCGTTGGTCTTGGTTTACTCACATTCATTCTGGCTACTTGTAGGGTTCAGAGAACTACCAATCCCTCCCAGGCGACGAACTCATCCACTATGACGGATGGATCAGGTCCATCGGTCGAAGATCAACGGGAGGTAGATTTCCCGCTCGCCGTGGAGAACACTTGGGTCTATTCAGGAACCTTCTATCAGGGGTTTAATCAGTCTGGCGTTTTGACGGCAACGTACATTGTGACAGAAACAGTAGTTGATATCTTGCACTCAGAACTCAGGCCGTATCCCGTTTTTCAGATCGCTCGGTATGAGGAGTTGAAGTCTTGTCCTGAGGAATGGCGAGAAATTCCAGAAAACTGGTGCGATCGGCTAGCCTCGCAAGAGCCGGACTATTATTGGTATGCTATCGATGGTCAGACGATTTATCAGCAGCAGAGGATGGAAATATACCGGTTGCCCGAGCGTGGTATAAGAGAGCTGGTTTTTCCCTTGTTCGAAGGAGCGCAGTGGTATCTGACTGCAGAGATGGCCGAGGCTTATCCGCATGACGAGGTTGACTCTATGCTGCGCAAGGTTGAACAAGAGAATCCACAAGATGTGCCGGCTGGGGATTTTGAGGAATGTTATCGGATGACTGAGGTGATCGGTGGGAATTGGGATGCGACGTGGTATTGTCCAGGTGTGGGAATTGTGAAGCGGGTTACGGATCATAGTGGTACGCCATTTGGTAGTCGTGAAATCTTGATCGGATATAAGTTTTCTCAGTAGGCCGCCGTCCCACAGCACTTGAAGTGGATGGGGGCAGGCAGCGTGCCGTGGGCGGGGAAACGCGCGCGCAGGGGTCTGCTCTCGCAGGTACTACGCCGCCTCCGCCGCGCGGGTGAAACAAGGTCGTCAGGCAGGCCGATTGAGACAAGGTTGCAAAAAACTATCCCGCTTCCAACGCCTGCTCCAAATCCGCGATGATGTCCTCTACATCTTCCAACCCCACCGCCAATCGCACCAGCCCGTCGCCGATGCCGGCAGCGAGCCGGGCTTCGCGTGGAACGCTGCGATGGGTGGTGCTGGCGGGGTGGGTGATGAGCGTGCGCACGTCCCCCAGGCTGACAGTGAGCGCACAAAGCCGCACGCGATTGAGCAAACGTGCCCCGGCTTCAAAGCCGCCCTTCAGCTCGAAGACGACGACGCCTCCTCCGCCGCCGGGCATTTGCCGTCGCGCCAGATCGTATTGCGGGTGCGCCGGATGCCAGGGATAGCGTACCCAGGCTACCGCCGGGTGTTCGCCTAGCCACGTGGCGACGCGCAGGCTGGTGGCGTTGTGACGTTCTATCCGCAGCGGCAGCGTCGTGATCCCCCGCGCGATGAGCCACGCATTGAACGGACTGATGCAGCCGCCGAAGTTGCGGATCGGCCCCTGCAACACGCGCTTGACAAAGTCCGCCGGCCCCGCGACGGCGCCGCCCATCGCGTCGCCGTGCCCGCCGAGGAACTTCGTCGCCGAATGAACCACGACGTCGATGCCCAGGTCGATGGGTCGCTGGTTGACCGGTGTGGCAAAGGTATTGTCGATGATCGTGAGAATGCCGCGCGCGCGAGCAATGCCGGCGATGGCGGCAATGTCGTTCAATGCCAGAGTGGGATTTCCCGGCGTTTCCAGATAGATAGCGCGGGTTTCGGGGCGGATGGCCGCCTCGAACGCCGCCGGATCGGTGGCTTCTGCCAGCGTCGTCTCGATGCCGAAGCCTGGCAGGTCTTGGGTGACGAAGTGGTACGTGCCGCTGTATAGCCCGGTCGTGGCGACAACGTGTCTCTTACCGTCATCTGGCAACGCCGTGAGCAGGGCTGCACTGACCGCCGCCATGCCTGAAGCCGTCGCCACGGCCTTTTCCGCCCCTTCCAGCGCCGCAATTTTGCGCTCCAGCACCTCAATCGTTGGATTGCCCCAGCGTGTGTAGATGGGCTGGTCTTCCGCCTCGAAGGCGTGGGCGGCTTCCTCCGCGCTCTCGAAAAGGTACGTGTTCGCCATGTGAATCGACGGCGTCACGTCGCGCGGCTCGAGTTCCATGCCGGTATGAATCGCCGTGGTATGTATGCCTTTTTTCATAGTAGTCCTCAGTTGTCAGTCTTGTAGTCATGAGTCTTGCAGTCGCTAGTCCAAAGTCGAAGATCGTTAACTCTCCTCATCTTCAATCAGCCTATTTTCAATGGACGCAGCTTTTCCTCGGATGCCAGGACGACGATTTCGTCGTCGGGCGCGAGGACGCAGGCCGGATCCGGCGGAATGTGGACATCGTCCCCACCGATGTGCAATAGCACGGTCAAGTCGGCCTCGCGGGTGAGATCGGCGATGGCAACGCGGTCCAGCCGCGAGTGCGGCGCGACGGTGAGGTGCGCGATAAATAAGGGAACGCCCAACTGCGTATCGCTGATGCTCACCGGTTGGACGAGGTAGGCGTTCAGCGCCTCCGTCACAAACAGCGGCGCGGCAATCGCCGAGGTGCTGTAGATGGCATTGATGGTGAAGGCCTGTTGGAGCTTTTCCCCCAGCGACTCCTCGAAGATGCGCATCACCACGCGCAGGTCAGGGACAAGCTCACGGGCGCGCAACACCGTCTCGAAGTTTATCATGTCATCTTCACTGCACGCGATGAGAGCGTCGGCCGTGTGGATGCCTGCTTGCGTCAGCGTCGCCGCTTGCCGGAAATTGCCGTAGAACACCGGCACGCCGCGGGCGCGTAATTGTTCCGCCAGCACATCGGATGCGAAATCGAGCGCCACGACCGGCTGGTGCAAATCCACCAGCGTGTTGACCACGCGATAGCCCGTATGTTGGATGCCGCACACGAAGATCGGTCCGGCTGCGGACGCGCTTTGGCGTTGGCGCGCCAATTCGCCGGCGCGTCCCATCTCGGCGAAGGTGAAAAGGGTATCGCCGGCGTGCAACACCGTCTCGGCCTGCGGCTCGACGCACATCTGCCCCTCGCGCTCCAGACAAATGATGGTCACATCGGCGGCCTCCGCCGTTGCGCCGAGGATGCTACCCACCATGGGGGAGGTCGGCGCGAGCGTGAGCCGGGTCAGGAAATAGGTATGCTTCTTGAGAGTGAAAGTTTCCAGAACTTCCAGACCCATCGCCGCGTGGGCGAAGGCTGCCGCCGCCACTGCCGAGCGACTGATGACGGCCTTCACGTTGAACGTCTCCTGAATCTCATCGGCGATGCTGTCCTCGAAGAGGCGCAGGACAATGCGCGCCTGCGGGTTCATCTCGCGGATGTGGAAGACGGCCTCGATGTTCACGAGGTCCTGGTTGGTGCAGACGATGGCCGCCTGCGCGCGCGAGATGCCGGCCCGCTGCAGTGCCTCCGGATTATGGATGTCGCCGGTGATGCAGGGCATGCCGCGTTCGAGGAGGACGTCGATCAGCGGTGAGGGGGTCGCATCGATGCCCACAACCGGCTGTCCCATGTCGAGCAGTTGCTGGGCGATGCGATAGCCCACCCGTCCCAGGCCGCAGACGACGATGGGACGTTCGACCGTCGCTGCCAGCGCCTCCTGCCACACCGGCCCGCGCTCGCCGCGCACGAAGAAGATGCGCAGGATATTGAGAATGTTCAACCCGAAGGCCAGCAGCAACGGGATGCCGATGAGCGGCACGATCACGAAGTAAATGTCGAGGGCGGGGCTATCCGGCATATCGGCAAACGTCACCTGAAACGCGACCATATTCAGCACGGCGTACACCGCTTTGACATAGGTAATGGGGGTATCGCCGGCCATGAGGACGTGATTGTAGGTCTGCTCGAAGAGCGCGGCGGTAAGCGCAACGCCCACCAGCAGGACGGCGCTTACCTTCCACGGGAACAGGCGCGTGAACACCCGCAGGTCTTGGCAGAATTGCCGCCACCAGCGGACACCCACCCGGCGGGTAGCTGTGGTTTTTCGTCGATGTTGTCGGCGCGTTTTCATAGCATCAGCGAATGAGCGAATTACGAATCGGCATTCAGCTCCCGGTAAGAAGTGTACTCGGACTTTGCTATTGCGCAACTGTCCAGGGATATAGGGCCAGGCGGTGGCCCGATCGGAGACCGCCCACAGCGAGACACTTGAAGGCGTCACGACAAACTCTCCGCCGCTTGCTTTGAGCCGGGCTTGCGTCAGTCCTCTCCATCAGCTTATCCCCTTCTTCTGCGCGTAGGAGGTGAAGTCGCCTGCGTATTCCGTCAGACTGCCATTCTCCAGTTCCACCAGGCGGTCTACAATGCGGTTGAGGAAATAGCGGTCATGCGAGATAACGAGCACCGTCCCCTCGAACTCTTCCAGCGCCTGTTCCAGCACCTCGCACGACGGCAGATCGAGATTGTTCGTCGGCTCGTCGAGCAGGAGGAAATTGGCCTCCGAGAGCATCAGCTTGGCGAGTTGCAAACGACTGCGCTCCCCGCCCGAAAGCGTGGACACCGTGTCCCGTGTCCGCTCGTAGGGGAAGAGGAAGCGCCGCAAGAAATTCACCGCCGCGTGCTCCGACATCGACTTTGCCTCCCAGATTTCCTCGATGAGCGTGTGGGTGGGGTCGAGCGTCTCGTGTTGCTGCGCGTAATAGCCGATCCGCACACTGGGACCGATTTGGATGACCCCGCCCGTCGGCTCCTCCTGTCCCTGTCCCAGGATGCAGCGGAAGAGCACACTCTTGCCACTGCCGTTCGCGCCGATAAGCCCGACACGTTCCCCGTGCCAGATCAGCAGATTGAGACCGAGGAGCACGATCTTGTCCTCCGTCTCCGCGCCGCGCGGAGCGAAAATCTTATCCAGGTTGACGATGTCCAGGACTTTCTTCGATCCGCGCCAGCCGTTCAGTTCCAAGCCCATCTTTCCGCGCTCGAAGATGGGCTTGTCGATCTTGTCCATCCGGTCGAGCATCTTCTGACGGGAGCGGGCCTGGCGGATGTGGCGCTCGTCGATGACGATGCTGGCCCAGTACTCGAAGCGCGCAATCGCCGCCTCGATGCGGGCGATTTCCTTCTGTTGCGCGGCGTAAAGCTGTTGTTGACGCAGTAGGCGCAACTGCTTCGCGGTGGAATAGGCCGAATAGTTGCCCTGGTAAAGCGTCAGGTGGCGATCTTCGAGTTCGGCGATGTGATCCGCGACCTCGTCCAGCAGATAGCGGTCGTGTGAGACGATGATGACCGTGCCGGGGAAACTGCGGATAAAGCGTTCCAGGTAGACTTTGCCCACCAGGTCAAGGTGATTGTCGGGTTCGTCCAGCAGCAGAAGGTCGCAGTGGATGGCGAGCAGTTGGGCCAGACCGAGCATCTTCTTCTGTCCACCGGAGAGCACCGCCACGGCCATGTCGAAGTCGGCCTCGGCGAAGCCGACGGTTTGCAGCGCTTGCTTGGCATAGCTCTCGTAGCGGTACCCGTCCAACTGCTCGAAGGCTTCCTGCGCGCGGGTGTGCGCCGCCAGCACGCGGGCGAACTCGCGTTCGTCCTCGTAGACGGCGGGATCGCCCATGCGCGCTTCCAGGCGGCGCATTTCGGCTTCAAGGCGCTGGATGTCGGCGTTGGCGCTCAACGCTGCTTCCCACACTGTCTGCGGGCCGCCCTCTGCGGCGGGGACGAAGCGCGGTTCTTGGGCCAGATAGCCGATGCGCGTCTTATGCCGGGTGAGATAACCGCTGTCGGGTTGCAATTCCCCGGCGATCACCCGCAGCAGCGTGGACTTTCCTGCGCCGTTCGTGCCGACCAGGCCGATCTTCTGCCCGGCCTGAATCTCCCACGTGATGTTGTCCAACGCCAACAGCGCGCCGTGGTGATAGGTGACCTTATCGATGTTGATGATGATCTGACTCATTGTTCTCCCTCCTGAGAATATACCACGAATCCGCGCGAATTTTCACGGTAACTATTCAGCCTAGAGGTGGGGCGCACTTATTCCAGGCTCAAATGGCGATTTTTGCGCTTTCCACTGTCATATCAAGTGTAAAAGTGCGTCCCACTTGAACAGTTACTTTTCACGAATTTGAAAAATTAGTGTAGGTTTGTGGTAACTATTCAGCCACCTTTGCCAGGTGGCGAACGGGACTTTGGGGAGGGCACATAATAGGTTACCCCTTCGGCAGGTGCTGACCTTCTCATCCCCCAACCCCCTTCTCCCCCGCCAGCGGGGAAGAAGGGGGCAAAAGGGGGGTGTGGCGGGCGGCTTCGCCGCCCGCCACACCCCCACCCAAAATCCCCCTTCCTGGGGGGAAGGGGGGCAGGGGGGATGGGCTTATAGAAACACGCCTATCTTGTCATACAGAAGCACCTGGCCTACCAAAGTCTACGCCAAACCTGGCATAGGGAATAAGTGGCTTCGTCAGGTTTACGAGCCTGAATAGATACGGTTTGTGAAGATTCGTGGTAAAACGCTCTCCGCGGCGGGGGCCTCGCGTGCGCGGTGCAGGAAGGTGGTCAGGAGAAAACAAAAAGCCGCAGACGCGAGCGCGCCCACGGCTCTGAACTGATAAAATGAAATGCAAGTGTTGTTCGCAGGCGCACCTAAAGCCGGTGCGCTGCGCTAAAACAGACGACGCCTCGTAGCATCAGAACGGAGTGTCCAACAGATAACTGAACCATCGTGCTTTCCTGCCTTTTCAGACGGGATTATATCACACATCTTGTATGCTGCAACGCAGAACCCCGCTGGGGGTATAGCGCCAATGATTGAGAGATGCTTGGGCTGGTCTCTGACCGTGCCCACCTGGGCCCGGCGGTGGCTCGGTCGGAGACGGCCACAGCGAGACGCCGAAAGGCGTCCCTACCAACCCTCCGCCGTTTGATTCGAGCCGGGCTTGCGTAAGTCCTATACTGTCATTGCACAGGGAACTGAATGGTGTTCGAGTCGGCGACGCTTGGTGCCGGGTTCCTGACGAAGACTAGCACATTGCCCGACGTGCTGTAAACCTGCGTGTCGAGAACAGTAGTCCGTAGCTGCGTGGCAGAAACGAATGTCGTGACGAGTGCGGTCTCGTTCCAGTAAATCTGTGCGCCGTCGATGAAGTTTGTGCCGGTGAGGGTGAGTGTGAAACCGGTGCTCACCGTGGTCGTGGGTGGACTGAAGGAAGTAATAGTGGGTTGTGGATTGTAGACAGTGAACAACAGTTGACTGGACTCCCCAGTGGAGCGGTAAGGTGTTGGGTTTTGCACCGTCAGGGAGTAGTAACCCGCCGTTTGGATATTGTCACCTGGAATGGTCGCACTGATTTGTGTCTGTGTGGCGGCGCCGGGCGTCAGGTTCACCAAAGTCGTGCCGGGTCTGTAGAGCCGCACGATAGCTTCACTCGTGGCGAAGTAGTCGCCGCTGATGACGATCGGTGTGGTGATGTTGATGGTGGGCGAGACCGGCGCGACGTTGCTTACCGTCGGCACGCGGTTATAGACGGTGAAAGTGGCGGCGTTCGACATGCGCGTATCCAGTCCAGTTTCCGCGTTGCGGACGGTGATAAGGTGAGTTCCGCCGAGCAGGAAATCGGTTGCTGGAATCTCGGCGGTCATTTGGGTGCTGCTCACCACGTTGCTGGTCGCCAGGACCGCGCCATCCCACAACGCCCTGGTAACGGTGTCGTCCACAAAGCCGGTTCCATGGATGGTGAGGGTCAAAGTAGGACTGTAGGCATCCGTGTTGTCCGGCGTGAGGGTGTCGATGTGCGGCCAGGGATGGTTGACCTTGACGTTGACGGATGCCGTCTGCCACACGTCGGCTGTGGTGTTGCGGGCGCGGACGGAGATGGTTCTGACACCGGCGACGGAGTAACTGAAGGGTATAGTATGGTTGAGCCAGTTCGACGTGACTGTGTAGAGCTGTGTGCCGTAGAGCGGCGCCGTCCACTCGTACCAGATAGGTGGCGTTGCCGCTGCTTCTGAAGACGGTGAACCGTTCGGTTCGACGGCGGCAGTCAGATTATAATCTTGATTCAGTTCCCAGGCGGGAGCAGCGGAGCTGATGCTGACGGAGGTGATGCTGATCGGCTTCAACGTCAACGGTACGGCCGCTGTGTTGTATGTCTGGTTGTGATCCGCTTCTGCGGCGAGGATGCGCGCCTGGTTTTGAATGACAAACTGGCCGTTGAGGATGGCGGCAGACACGAAGGCGTTGCTGGTGATGGCCACCGGCACGTTGACCACGACCCAGTCTCCAACCGGCAGAGGCGATTCGCGGCTGCTCAACGTGCAGGTGATGACGGACTTCGCCGCATTGGTGCCACATTCGGCGCGCGGTCTGACGGTGACGGTGATGAGTTCGGGCGTGGAGTTGGGCACCAAGCCGTCCATGTAGGTGCGGTATTGGAGGTAGGGATTGGGTTTCAGGCCGGCGAGTGACCATAACGGCGTGCTGGAGTCCGGTTCATCCGTGTAGTACGTGGAGCGCAGCCCCCCTGGCCCGACGAAATACTCATCCGTGCCGTTGCAGTCGGACGTCGCGCAGGTGCGCACCTGGAAGCTCATCCGCGCGACGCCGCGCAGGTAAGCGGCGCGGACCTCGTCAGCGTCGAGCACCCGTTTGAACACGGCCAGTTCGTCCAGCTTGCCGCTGTAAGGGGACTGGGTTGATTCCGAGAGACCATAGAGATAGAATGGGAGGCAGCCGTAGTGATAAGTCCAGGAACACTCTTGCGCGTAATCATACGTGTAGCCAAGGCGATTACCCAACACGACGCGGGCCGGGAAGCGCGGATTGTTGTGGGGCTGTGTGAGCGTGTACGTGATGACGGAAGGGATCGTCTGTGCCACGACACCGTCCTTGTAGATGACAATCGTGCGGATGGCATCGTCCCACGTGACGGCGATGTGGTGCCATTGTCCATCGTTGGCTACAACCGAGGAGCTGTATAATTGCCCGCCGATATGCATCTGCAGGCTGCCCGGTTCACTAATGGTGAATTCGTCCGCTTGAAAACGCCATAGCCCATCGTCGGCACTGGGGCTGTCGGTGACGCTGTACTGGAACAGCCCGCCGTAGTTCTGTTGTGTACGCATCCAGAACATCACGGTCATCTGGGTCTTGGGGAAGTCTTTGGGTTCGTGGAAGTAGATGGCATCATCAAGGCCGTCAAACTGGAGTGCGCCGTTGAACCTGCCGGCGGCTGTTTGCGGGCAGCGCCCACTATCGCAATAGCCCTCATTGCGGTATCCCTGGGAATCGCGCGCGCCCGACGTGTCGAAGAAGGATGTCGCGCCGCTGGATTCGTTCATGTGGGCCAGCAGGACGGTGCCGCTCATCGCTAATGTGCTGGTGAGGGAGCGATATCCGCTGTCGGCAAGGTTTTGTGTGTCGGTGACGCTCCAATTAGCCCCGTTGTCCGGCAGCTCCACGCCCACCGGCATACTGGGCCACCAGGCCAGCGTACTCCAGGCGTTGCTGCCGGTCGTCTCGTGCATCAGCGCGGAATCGAAGTAGGCCGTGTAGGCCGGTGACTGTCGTTCGTAGATCGCCAGGATTTCATCGGTTGTGAGCACACGGCTGAATACGGCGACTTCATCCAGGGCGCCACGGAAGAAATTACCTGCATAATCTTGTCCGATGGTCATGAAGTTATTTGGAGGGCCGAGACTGCCAGTTTGTAGGAAGAGATTCGTAGGCCCGTCAATTTCGCGCCCGTTGATGTAGATGTGGATGTTATGGGGCCAATAAGAATCGCGCCAGGTGACGGCCAGGTGGAACCACTCTCCGACTTGTGGCGCGATGCTAACTTCCCTTTCTGCAACGAAACTCCGATCGTAATTATCCCAATAGTTCGCTCCTCTGAAGCGCACTTGCGAGCTTGAGGGGAAGTCGATGGCCCAGCCATCGTAGGATGGGTCTATTTCTGCCATCATGGCGCCTGGACTGGTCGAATCCAGCCGCACCCACGTCATCCAGGTAGCTGTAGCGCCGGTGTCATACGTGTTCAGGACATCGCCGGCATAGAGCGCATCGTCACCGTTGAACACCAGGGCGTTGTTGATTTGCCCGGCGGCAACCGTCGGCGAACCGCTGAGGATGCCAGGCGTGCGGCTGATGTTTTCCGTGTTGACGTCGGCCGGCGGAACGGTCTCCATGTGCAGCAGCAGCTCATTGTCCCGCATATCGGTCCATTGCGCGGCGAGCGTGGTATCGTTTCTGTCCGGCAGATCGAAGACTCGCCCGGTGAAATCGGCGATGGTGAGCGCCTGTGCCGTGGCGTTCCATCCTGTGCCGTGATGTTCACACCTGTCGCCGGTACATGTACTGAACCCTGACGCCCCCGCGTCGCGGTAAGTGTCGGGATTCCAGGTGATGACCTGAGCCTGCATTCCGGGGGGGAGGGTGTCAATGATCTTGGCGTCATTGGCCGGCGATGGTCCGGCGTTGATGGTCAAGAAGGTGTAGGTTACAGTATCGCCGGCGGTGGCCTGGTCGGTGTTGGCGTATTTGAAGAGGTAGAGATCGACCAGAGGGTATTCGGCGCGGTAGATGTCCCAGTTAGCGACGAAGGCCATCTGCGTGCCATCGGCGCTGAGGGCGGGGAAGGCATAGGGGATAACGGCATTTTGGGCAATATCCCGTTGCTCAAAGGTGTCATAGAGGTGGAGCTTTTGATCGGCGGTGGAGATGTAAGCGATCCGCCCGCCGTCGGCGCTGATGGTGGGATAGTCTTTCTCGCCGGGATCTTGAGGAATGGCACGGACGTCCACCACGGACGACGTGGCCGTGGTCGTGATGACGGCCAGGGTCACCTGGCGGTCGTGATTGGCGTTATCCACATTGTCGTTCCAGTCCTCATCAGAGAGGAAAGCCACGTGATAAACCACTGTGCCGGCAGAAGAAGCCGTCCCTGATATGATGGAAGGCTGCTCATTCGTTATCCCGTCAGGGGTCGCCGTTACCTGGATGTAGCGCTTGACCTGGCCGTTTGCCAGTTCCGCGAGGAAGATTTCGCGGTTGTTGTTGGGTTTAGCTTCGCTTCCTGGGACGAGGTCTTGATCCGAGACGAAAGCGACGAACTGCCCCTCTTTGCTGATCGAGGGCTGGTCGTTGGCCCCTAGCGGGGTCACCACCTGGGTGTAGCGCACATTCCAGGTGATATTTTGGGTGTGGGTGATTTCGGCGACGAAAATGCCAGTGCCTGTTTGCCGTTTGAGGTCGCCGGTCAGGTTTACGTTGGACGCAAAGGCGATGTATTGGCCGCTGTGGCTGATCGATGGCAAGATATTTTCCCCATCCGCTGTGTCGGTCAATTGAATGAGCGACACCTGGCTGTTTTCGATATCGGCCAAGAAGATTTCGAAGTTGCGGTCACCATTATCTTGGCGGAGAGCCTGGCCGGTGTTCGTCAGTATGACAGTAGCCCCCGTATTGTTTTCGCCCAGCAAATCCTGGTCGGAGAAGAAGACGACGCGATTACCATCGCCGTTAATCGAGGGACCGAGGTTGAATCCGCCTAAGATCGTGCCCTTTGAGTTGGTGAGCTGCAACGGATAGGGATCGACTTGACCGCTAGGCGTGACTTTCGACAGGAAAACTTCGATATTGCCGTCGGCGTTGCTGGCGCCGTGCCGCCCGGTAGACCAGAAGGCGATGCGCGTGCCGTCACCGTTGATGACGGGTTGGCTGTCCACCCCCAACGGCGAATCGGTGATCTGCACGGCGTTGTCAGGCATAGCCACGGCACTCGTCGCCTGGGGAGCGAGATTGACGTTCGCTGGGGATGGCTGTAAGGGTTCTGCTTCACTGAAGTGCTGGGGAGCGACAGTGTCGTTTGCTGCGGACGTCCATGCCGGCGTGTCGTTGTTGGACAGCGTGAGGCTGGTTTTGAGACCCTTGAGGACCAGGGGCAGATAGATGAATTTGCTGAATGGGTGGGTCATACCGACGTACATGGGCCGACTGACGAATCCCGGTCGTGCTATCGGACAGACCTCCCCATCGATGCGCACGGTCACGGTGTAGACATTCATGGAGTTATAGACATGGGTGATCGGCCTGCTGGCCGGCCAGGCCAGAGAAAGCGGCCTGGAACCATCGCCGAAATCCCAGGTCTGCGTCAAAATCTCACCGCTGACAATGTTGACATGGGTTTCGAAGCGTATCCTTTGTTTGGGCTGGATAACCTGTGTGGGGGCAAGCAGTGTGCCGGTCGGTTGCAGGTAAGCCTGGATGGTCATATCGGCGGGCCAGGTACATGTCGTCGCGCGCACGCGGAACGGGGGGCTGATGCTTTGGTTCGCCCCACGCTGGACCGGCCCGTAGCGATCCAGGGGAATCACGCGGATGCGGAAGCGCGCCTCATCACTGATGGCTTTGTCGGCAGCGGCATTCCATGTAAAGACGGCAGGATAACCGTTAATACTGGTTTGCGTCGTAGGGGTGTAGGGCTGGATGGCGGAAGTGGCCGGTTTCCAGACGACGCCGCCATCGAGCGAGTACTCGAAAATCGTTTGTGCCAGGGGCGTCTCTTCGGGGTCGAAAAGGCGATAGTGGATCTCCATTGTGGGTTTTGTAGGCCCGGCCAACACATTAGCTGATGAGAATTGGTAAGCGTCGTCGGTGTGGCCGGGGCGTTCGATATAGACGTAAGGAGCCTCGTTCGGCAACTGATAGTTTCTGTGGGTGTCGGTGGTGAGGAGATGCGCGGGATGGGAAATGACATTTTCGTAAAAACCACTCCATCCACCGCCAGAGCGGCTGACGGCGAGATCAAGGTCACCGTCGTTGTCACGGTCGCCCCAGGCAACGCCGGTGGTGTTGGCCTGATCTTGAGAATGCCAGGCTTCGGTGAACGCCGGCGCTCCTGGCGCACTTTCTTGATTGGCATAGACCATATCATAAGCATTATATTTCCCGACTGCCAGTTCAGGATAACCGTTGTTATCCCAATCACCCCAGGCGACGCTGGTTGTTTGACTGTAGGGGGTGGTGAAGGTGAAGGCCTGGGTGAACCGGTTTTGCGGGGCGGTTACCGGGACTTGACCCGTGATGTGGTTTTCCCAGAGGACATCGTAAGTGCCGTAGTTGCCTTCCGCCAGATCAAAATCGCCATCGTGGTCGTAGTCGGCGGCATCGATGCTGCGCGTGTCCGGAGCGGCGTTGGATTCCCAGTACAGCGAGAAAGTCATATCACCGTTATGGGTGAAGATTTTGGTGGGGCCGGCTTTCTGTCCTACCGCAAAGTCGAGGTAGTAGTCATTATTGAAATCTTTCCATATCAGGCTTTGTACCCGACTCTCTACAGATAAAGTAAGGACGGGTGTCGTCTGCAGAAGGCCATTCTTATTCAGAAAAAGCTGGAGGATTGGCGTTCCGTCCGTTGTTTCAGTTCCCACAAGCAGGTCGAGTTGACTATCATCGTTGGGATCACCCCAGGCCAGACTATGCACCTTGCGCCCGTTGATGAGGGTGAGCGTTGGGGATTGGTCGATGTCGTTGTCGCTGTCGTCGATCTGAGCGTTGGTGTAGATTTGGAGTTTTTCCAATGTGCCGATGGCGATGTCCAGAGTGCCGGTTATCATGCTCCCAAAAGCGACATGGTGTGGGCCAAAGCCACTGGAGAGGAATTGCCGGTCGGTTGCAAAATCTCCCTCTTTGTTCATTTGCAGTTGGCTGCTCAATTGCGTCGGGCCGGCGCCGTAGAGCAGGTCGAGGTCGCCGTCGCCGTCGATGTCGCCCCAGGCCACGCTGGCCATATTTTTGGCGGTGATAGGGGTGAGTGTCCGGTTCAGCCGCGGCCCAAATGTATTGTAGAGCTGGCTTGACCCATCCCGGTTGCTGATAAGAAGGTTGAGGTTATCCGCATCGAGGAGACTGAGGCTGCGCAGGCTCCAGACTTGCCCGCCGATAGTGGGCAGGTCGAGCGTCGTGATCTTTTCAAATTTGGCCGTTTGTTTGTTGAATTGATAGATGCCGGGCGGATCGTTAGCGACGATGAGGTCCAGTTGGCCGTCGGCGTTCACGTCGCCCCAGTCAAGGGCACGCGGGGTAAAGAAGGCATCCGTGCGGATAGTGCTGGTCAACGCTTGCAAGGTGACGCCGCTCTGGTTTCTGTAAACCCGTGCGGAGCGCTGTAGCGGATAGGCCGCCGCCAGGTCCAGATAGCCATCGGCGTTGTAGTCGCCCCAGGCCAGATCGTAGGGGATGTATTGCAGCGTGGTTTCGATATCGATGGCGGGTGTGGCCGTGAAGGGATTGGTCAGCGTGAGGGGACCACTGTTGGCGACGTTATTGACCAGCAGTCGTAAGGTGGTGGGAAAGACGCCTGTGGCTAAATCGAGGTCGCCATCGTTGTCGAAATCGGCGGCGCTGAGTGCGGCTGTCGCGCCACCCCCTTCGTTGTTGCTGCCGCTCAAGCACTCGGTGTTGTGGAATGTTTCGGTGTTGGGCGCGTTGGTGAAATTACCTTTGCCGAGGTTGCGATAAAGGATCACGGGACAGTCGGCGTTGATCGCGTTGGTGCTGGCGACCAGATCGACAGCACCATCACCATCGAAGTCGCCCGGCACGACGCGCATGAGCTGGTAGGTTGAGGTAAAGGAATCCGTCTCAATGAATTTTTTGACGGTGTCGGTGACTATATAGACATAGTTGATGCCCGGTAGTTCAGCCATGAAAGTGGCGCTGCCTTCCACAACATCGCCCACAACGACGAGTTCCAGTTGTCGATTGTTGGGATTGACGTCGGCCCATCGCACACCGTAGGAGAGCCGTCTGTTCCCTTGAGCATTGAGTGGCGAAACCCAATAGAGGTTCAAGCGCCCATCGTCGTTGCGGTAGACCGTGGTGCCCAGGGCCGATCCCAACGCGAGGTCCAGGTCGCCGTCGCGGTCAAAGTCGCCCCAATCCTGGCTCAGGGTTCCCCCCATGTCCCTGGAGAGCCAGGTGGGTACCGGGGAAATGGTCATACCCCCAAGGTTGGCGGTAGGAATGCGCATGTGCGCGGTGACGGCCAATTCCCCGGCGCTGGCCGATCCCGGATCGGAAGCTCCCGCTTCATAGTAGAGCGCGAAGATGCGATTGGTAAATGTGGTGTTGTCCGACTGTCCTACGACGTTGCCGGAAAACGTCAGGGTGATACAGTTGTTGTTTGTCAATGTTGGAATGGACCAACTGATTTCCCGTGTGGCGGTGACCACTTCCTCGACGCCGATTTGGTCAAGGTAAGTGGTCGTCTCATAGTTGAACCGCCAGGTAGCCGCCCCGGTGACGGTTATGGCAGTTAGGGCGTTAAGGGGGAGAATATCCACGACGGTGATATGGTTCAGGTCAACGCCGCTGGTGTTGGAAAGTTCGATGGTGTAGGTGATACGGTCGCCGTTGTAGATATGATTTGTGTCCAGATCGGCGTCCCCGGTAGCGGCGGATTGCAGGATGACAAACCCTGCCGTCGTGGAATAGGGCGCCGGGCGGCGCATGAGTTCCATAAGCCACTGCGGATATAAAGGCTGCGGCCCGATGATGTCAACGACTGGCGGCGGCTCCACCGTAGGATACATCTGTGGCTGTGTTGGACCGCCGACCGCCTGCTGAGCGCCGACCGCTGGTGGCTGATAGCTATGCGCCGCACTCACCGGCCCCAGCGCCGGCGTTAACATCATTAAAACCAGCGTGCTGAGCGCCGTCAATCTCCACACCAGGCGTTGAAATATCTTATAGGTGCGTTTCATCATCTTTGTCTTCCCTCAAAGCCATCAATATTGTCGGGCGACGGAAATTTGCGTAAGTCCTACGGGTAGACCTGTCAGGTCTCGAACCGACTCCCGGACTCTTTTCAAGGGATTGCCTTGGGGACCATAAGGCGGTCGTATCCTAAGGTGCCGGCGTTGGGCAAGGTTCTGAATACCAGATATTGCTTTTATCGCTTTCCTTCGTCTGATTGTCGGCGATGTCGACGTAGAGGGCAACCACGTAATATCCTTTCCCGCAAACCGACGTCGCGCTGTCGGTCCACGCATACGGCGGCGTCGTTTGCGAGATAAGCCCGGATTGCTGGATGAAGGCATCCGGTGAATCTCCAGAATTGCCACGATAGACGATGAAGCCAATGATGTCATCCTGGCTGGCGGCCACGTATTCCCAGGTAATCTCGATAGGGGGGGTCTGACTGGTGGCTACCGGCCCGCGGACGTTGGTGGGAGCTGGCGGCTTCGTCATTGCCATCAGGTTGATCTGGATGTACGCATATACCGGACTTTGCGACGGATCCTGATGCTCTGCCTTGAGTTGATACTGACCGGAGGCCGTCACGTTGACGGGGAGTTGCCCCGCAAGACTTTGATCGCCATAGCTGGTCTTGGCGCCCCCTTTGTCGGTAAAGTCTAAGGTGACTTTTTTGGCATTTTCCACGCTCCAGGAAAGCAGAATGTTCGAGCCGTACTTGACCTCATAGGCGCGCGTATTCGTGGTTCCACTGGCGACCGGAATGCCGACGATGACGGCAGCCAAGTCGGCGGCAGAAGCCTCGAATTTGGTGATCACGGGGGCCGGCGGTATGGGTGTCGGCGTCGGCGGTGGATCCTTAGCCGTGAGTTGGATCATCTTGGACGCTTTGACCTCGTCTTTATAATAGGCTTTAAGAATGAAGAAAGTGTCGTCAGAGATAATGATCTGCATCTGTCCGCTGGGGCTGAGGTTGCTCACTATGCCCATCGTTGCGCCTTCGATCTCAATGTTGGTGGTATCGCCGGTGACGGACCAGACCAGCGTTACCTGTTTGGATAGACCATGATAAAAGTTGCCGGAATAGGTACCCTCGAACAGATTAATGACCGCCGGTTGCGGCTGCGGTGTGGGCGTGGGTGCCGGTTTGACGATGACGCGCACGACGATGCTGCTGACCATGCTCTTTTCGATGTCGCCCTCTTTGTAGAAGGCCGTCAGACGATAGTCGGTAGTCTCCAGAGGTTTGTGGGTGGTGCTGCCCAACGGCGGAAAATCCCCCGGCAAGTTGGTGATATTCACCTTCGTCGCGTTGGGCACTTCCCACTCGACGGTGACGGTTTCCCCGGCGGTGATCTCCAGCGGCCGTGCCGTGAAACGTTGTGGCACGGGCACGGGCACCGGCGTCGGTGAAGGGGTAATGACGAAGATTGACAGACCCGCTTCGGCAGCCGGAGCGCCCTCGCCGGTGTAGAGATTCCTGGCGACGAGTTTGTAGGCGGTATTGATCTGCGGTGAAATGTCGCGTTGGGCGATATGCTCTGTCGTCGGCAGCAGTTGGGGCTCGCCGTTGGTTGCCAGTTCGACTTCGTTAGCGTTGAGTACGGTCCACCGCAGATTAACGGCATCCCCCTGGAAGATGCGGTAAGACGTCGTGTCCAGTTGCTCCCGGTAACCTTCGAGGCTGAAAGATTGGATGAGAGGATAAATCGGTTTGACATTGATTCTGACATCTTTGGTGGACACGATAAGCGGGTCGAACGTCTGGGGAAAGAGAGGGTCAAGGAGAGGGAAGAGAAAACTCTCGGCCCGCAGCGTATAGACGCCGGAGTAGAGCGGACTAAGCCGTGTCTGGCCGCGTCGCTCCTGGTTGGTATCGATGGGTGGATTGCGCGTGTCCACCGTGTCGACGGTGACGTTATGGGACAACGCTGAGGCTTTCCACGAGATGAGCACTTCGTCGCCGGATGTGATCGTCATTTCAGGGGCGCCGTTCGCCAGCAGCCATTGCGCGTTGGGCCTGAAGATCAACACGGCCAATATCGCCAGACACAGCAAGATGAGGAAGAGTGATAAAGGCCCCAGGAGCGGCCTGCTCCTGAGTTGTCCCAACAACGAACGTGGCGTTGGCTCGGCTTCTTGCATGGTGACAGTGGCCGTATAGGAGTGAAGACGGCGGCGCATCCCGAACACAGGCCGTTTGGTCGGCGTCACGTAAAGAGGGACGGCGACCGCTTCGTCGGGCTGGAGCGGAATTTGCGCTTGAACGGCCAGGCGGGTTCTTTCGGCGGGGATTTCAAACTCGAAATGGCAGGCTTTCTCGTCATCTTCGGCAGTCAGCCGGAAAACCGTCGCGGTGTTGCTCTGGTTGGTGAGGGGAATCGTGGTTCGGGCTGTTTGCCTGCGCCACGAGACGTTCTGTTGCCTGGGCGAGAGTTCTCCTACTTTGAAGGCGTAATAGGGAGTCACCGTTGCCATCATGCCCAGGCGACTGCTGCGCCCGGCGTGATTGGGCGAGGTGACCACAATGGCTACGTTGTAGAGGCCCGCCAGGCTCGAGGGATGGCGCGGAACCGTGATCTGGACAAAAACAACGCCGCGCTCACCCTCATTCAAGTTGATCTGCGGCGGCGAGAGGGTGACCCATTGGGGGTCCAATCCTTCGACATCGACCCCGAACGTTGCCACAATGGGGCCGCCGTTGATCAGGGTGACTTCAAACAACGTCGGTTGATCGACGTTGAGCGTTACTTCGCGCTGTGCGATCTGCGCCACAATAAATTCATCGCTGTGATCCGGCTGAGGCGCGTTCAACCGCCAGGGCTGGTGAGCGGCTGTCGCTGCCGACGCCGGTGAGGTCGGCACAATAGCTCCCGACTGCGGCGTCGGCGTCGGCACAACACGTGTGCCCGTTGTGGCAGGAGTCGGTTTGGACGGTGTACGGGGAACCACCTGGGTTCCCGCCTCTTCGAGCAGGATAATGAGATGGCTATCGATCTCCACCGTATCCCAATTCTGTAGCGCCGTGGAGATATTGGCCGCCAGCGCCTGGCCTGCTAACCGCGTTTCACCCTGTTCGCTCAGGATAACGATCTCATAAGGTTTGTGGCGATGATCCAGAATCGCGTGAAAAGGTGCCACGTTGGGCGCGTCCAGGACGATGTCGTTGTCAGGATGCCGCCCGATATTGGTAATGCCTTTGCTTGCATCCAGATCGTAGAACGTGATCGCGCCGTCGGGACTGATAACTTCTATTTGATCCGTTTTAGGCATCGGACCTCTACTCCCTTCCAATCATAACCAATAATTTAGGACTTACGCAAATTTCCGTTTGTAGTGACGGCTTTAGCCGTTTTTAGCTCCTAAGAGACGCCTGAAGGCGTCTCTACAAATCCTCCACCGCTTGATTCGAACCAGGCTTGCGTAAGTCCTGTAATAACAGAGTTACCACAAGGAAAGAAACACATTCAATAAAACTGTAATACAGGCTATCCAGAGTAGAAAAGGTGCGAAACGCTCAAAGGGGCTGAGCCCCTTGCATAAAACCGTCTCTTCCGCAGTCATCACAGGCGCCTCTTTGTATTCAAGAGAGCGTGATTTCAAGACATAGGGATAATGCCTGGTCTGATAAGGACGGGCCGGTTGGACTTGCAGATCGAGGCGCATTTTTCCCCCCGGTTCGACGAAGGGCGTCTGTACCCAAATCTCGACGGCGGTACGTTCTACACCGCGTCCCTCTCCTTCTGGCTGACGGCTAGCCGCTGACGGCTGACGGCTGACCGTTGACGGCTGACGGCTGACCGTTGACGGCTGAGAACTTGCCCCCGGTTTAGGTTGCAACTTTCCGGCGTAGTGTGCAGCTTGCTGCGCCTGTATCATCGTCTGCTGCCCCTGTCGCACTTCACGTCCAACCCCGCTGAGCGATTGTCCTGCCGTTCCGGGCAGGAGCCTCCCTAACGTGGAGAGTAGCCCGGCGACGACTCCTCCCTTTTGCGACGCGCCGGATAGCGTTTTCTGCACGTTTGCCCCCGCCTTTACAGGAGCAGCGCCTGTGGCCACGGCTTTCGGGCTGACCGCTGATGGCTGACGGCTGATGGCTGAGCGCTGACCGCCGGCTACGACAACCGTCATCACCTGTTCGGGCAACGGCTGACCATTGAGGCGGAAGTGAAACTCGAGCTTGCCTGTAGGCTCGGCAGCGTGCAGAGCATAGCGACTGCGCACATTGCCCTCGTTGATAAGCTCCAGGGGGATCGTTTTACGGGCGCGTTGACGCTGCCACTTGAAGATCGCCGGTAGAATCCATGCCGTCAGTGCCCCCACCACAATGATAAGGAGGAACCAATGCCATGCCTGGGGGCCGGCGCTGGCGTGACTCGATCTCGATATGAAAATAAGAGCCAACGTGTGGAGTGATTTCAAGATTTACCCCGTATGTTGTTTGCGTTTACGCTGACCACCAATCCTCGTTAGTGGTGGGAGGAGTCGCTGTCTTTTCCGGTTCAGACCACCAGTTCTCCTCTTGGGATGACGGTTTGACTTCAGCTTCGCCGGAGCGCACCGGTTCGGCCTGCGGGGGCGCTGTGATTTTCACGACAGGCTGAGGTGTCTCTTTCTCCGGCGCACCCCACCCATCGTCGCCGGCAGGCGTTGGAGCAGTTTCCGCCACAACGGCTGCTGTGTCTGGCGTTGTGACTTCCGGCGTGGTCGCCACCTCCACCGGAGCAGGCGGCAATGTTTCAACCACGTCGGGTTCGGGAGCGACGGTTGCCGGCATGGCGGCAGGTTCCACTTCGACGACCGCTGCGGGAACGGCAGGGACCTCGGTTCCTGCCCACCAATCCTCTGCCGCAGATGGGGCAGGAGCCGCTTTTGGCGGCTCTGCTTCAACGTTGGACGGCGAAACGGCTTTCAGGAGGCGTACCTGCTGTTTCTCCGGCATCGCCGGCGCTGCCTCTGCCGGGGTGCCCGGCGCTGGGGGCACTTCCTCCCAGGGAGCGGGTGGCTTTTGAGCCGTGACAACCGGAGGCGGCGTCACCGGGCGTGGCGTTGTCGATCGTGCGGCGGGTCGAGTTGCGCTGGTCGGTGGGAGCAGGTCCTCAAGGGGCGAGGCTGGAACATTGACCGTGGACACGGGGCGCAGTGTATGCTGGTAGAACGGCTGAACTTGTATCGTCCACCGGACGGTCGCTTCCTCGGTCGGATAGGCCTGCGGAGCGGTGGCACGAATGGTGAGTGTATGTTCGCCGGCCAGGGGTTTGTTCCCCCGGTGGAAAAGGCGGAGAGCGACTTCTCTCTCTGAGCCTGAGGACAATAAGGGGGCCGGTTCGATGGTGTAACAGTCTGGATCCAGCCCCTCCAGTTCGAGCGTAAATTGCACGCCGGCCTGATCCCCGTGGTTGCCGACGGTCAGCATCCCGGTAAGGCTTTGGTGTGGCGCTAACTGCGTTCGGGGCATCGATAAACGCAGCCCGATGTGGGAACTGCGCCCGTCGGTAGGTACAGCCGTGAGCATCATGGCCTCGCCGTGGAAGATGAGCGTAAAATCACCTATTTTCACCATGGAGCCATCCCTTACGGAGGCTACGGAATGAGGCGGCACGGGTTTATCGCCGGCCTCGTTCAACAGGATATCCGTATCGCCTAAATTCACCAGACGATACCCACTGCCATCTGGAGCGGCGATCAATTGTGCGTGACGCGCAGCGACCCCCCCGCCGCGCATGCTCTCCAAAACAAGATCGTTCACAGCGGCACTGCCGATGTGAAAGAGGCTTTTCTGGAACGCAAACTCTTTCCGCCAGCCCTCTTTGTCGATGACTTCAATTCTTATCTGCGAATTCATAGTCGATCCATAGTTTTATCGACGCCGGTGCCGCTCCCAGGCGTAGGTGATGATATTTTCACCCCACTCGGCGACGGAACGCAGGTACTCCCGCGAGGGGACGCCGCTTTTGATTTCCCCTTGCCAGGCCAGTCCGTAGTTACCTGCGCTGAAAATCACGCCATCGGTGAACAGAATTTCGGGTGTGCTCTCCGGCTCGAATCCAGGCGGCGGCGCGGCGAAGAGGTTTGGCTCCGTCAACAACCAGTATCCAGCCTCTAGTGCATCGGGTTTTAGATTCATCGTTGCGAATAGACTCTGGAAAGCGGCGTGGGAAGCGGCATCGGTACTTTCGATGAAGAGCGTGCCTTTCCCTTTGTTGACATAGTTGGTGAGGCCGTTGATTTGACCGGTGCCCAACTCGAATTTTCCTTGTCCGACCAGGTAGATGAGGGTGTTGGCCTCGACGCCAGGAGCGAGACGCGCGTCATCTTCCACGGTGACGAAATAACGCCCCCTCTGGTTGAGCGCGTGCGCCAGAGAGGCTGCCCCGCGCCCTTGTTTTTTCTCCTTGACCTCACCCAGGTAGCAGACGGCAATCCTGATCTCGCGGGGCGCGCCGATTTCACGGCGGAAACGCAGATCGATCTCATTGAAACCGGGCTGCGCCGGATTCGGCGCGTCGCTGAAATTGTCGTCACGTTTACGCCGCTGGACACGCGCCAGTTCGACGTAGGGCGCGTTGGGCAGCGTCGTCCGTGCCGCGACGGAGAATTCCGCGTGCACATACAGCGGACCATCAGACTGTTTTACATCCTTGTCAGCGCGTGGGCGACCCTCCCCATAACTCAGCAGCAGGTAGAGCAGTCCTTCCATCTCGTGGCCGATGTCGTAGGCAACCGGCTGGGGAAGCACAATCATCTGACCGAGTGGATCGACGGCGACGCCCGGCAGGATGTAGACCGCCGTGTCAGGCGGGTCGCTGGCGATGACTTCTAGCCCGGCGACGATGCCCGCGCCGTGAAAAGCCATGACGTGCGCCTGCTGCATGCGTTGATGATAGTCATGGGCTTCTTCCCACACATCGGCGGTCACGGCCATGCCGTCCACCGGCTTGATTTTCTTGCTTGGAAGTGCCTGCAATAGATTGTTTTTATCCACAATGACCTGCCTTTCTCGATAGTTTTAGGTTAAGGGTTCGACGTGGAGCGTGTATGCCGTGTGCGCCGGTTTTTCAGCCTCGATAAGCGCGTGAATGTTGTTGATCCATGCCTCCTCATGGACATCGGTCGGCGGTAAACGCAGCAGCACGGTGAAGGTGTGCGGGCGATTGTTCCGCCCAAGTGCGATGGCGGGGCCAAGCGTCGCGTCGGCTCCCAGGCGGAAGTTGTCGGACCGGTGCTCGACGATGTGGGCGTCCCCCCCGGTGTAGATTTCCAGGTAACGCTTCAGCCCTTGAGGGGTGCCGCGCTGGCGATAGAGCGACACGGCTGCCTGCACTAAGCGCCGCCGGCGCTCTTCCGGCAGACGTTCATTCAACGTCAGGTCGAACCAGGAGGCCAGCCAGCGCAGAAAGTCGGGCGGCGTCATCTCCGGGTTGAAATAGTAGCTGATGCTGTCGATCTGCGTCTCGATGGGCGCCCAGAAACTTTCAAACAGCATCAAGAAACGCCCCATCAGTTCGTCTTCGGCGTAAATTTCCGGCAGATACCGCAGGTAACTGCCTTTAGCATGGACATTCAAGGTGACGCTTTCTTCACCCACTCTATCGTCCCCCTGGGTGACGACGGCCCGGCTCGTGATCTCCTTGTCGTGTGCCGTAGGCGCGACGCGCGCTTGGGCCTGATATTCGTAGCGCGCTCCGGCGGGCAGGTTTCCTGGCAGTGACCAAACGAGGTAGTGGGCGTTGGCATCGACTTCGACGTAGGGCGCGGCGCCCTTGAATGCGGGCGGCGCGCTGTAATCGTGCAGTGTCAGTCCGTTTGGCAGGGTAATGCGGAGGGTGAGATTCGACGTGGCTTCCCGCACTTCGACACAGGTGAAGAAGGTGACCAGCTCGCCCGGGTAGCGATGGCAGAAATCCGTCACGTGCGCCACCGTCGCCGGCCCTCCTCTTTCTCGACTCTCAGCCCGACCGGTCATGACTCCAGCTCCTCTTCCAGCGTCGCCAGCCCGATATCGTGGTCGAGCGAGCACAAGAGCGTGTCGGCCGGGACGTGGATGACTTTCTGTTGGACCGGAGTGAGTTTGGCTTCACGCCGGTTGACCTGGTCGGGCCGCATCTCCTCACCGGGGGGAAGTTCTTCCTTTGGGATGACCGGGCGCGTGCTGAGTTGCACATCGACGACGTGTTTGACGCCGGGGACGCGCTGGATCAGCGAGAAAATCTCCGCGACGTACAGATTCCGACCAAAAGGCCAGCCTTCCCATGTGGCGTCCATCAGTGCATCTTGTTTTGCTGCCTCGTCGGCGATGTCGAGTGGGCTGATGAACGTGCGCAGAGCTTCCGCGACGCGCGCGCGCACCACTTCGGGCTGGCTGAACTCGGAAGGGATGATCTGGGCATTGACTTTGACGCCGAGATAGTTGGGTTCTTGGATGCGCAGGGTCGTGGTCAGCAGGCGGTATTGATCCAGATGCGTCTCGACGGTTTTCGCCAGGGTCTCATCTATATGCAGGCGTGTGAGGTCATTGGCCCGCAGTGAGTCGAACGCCGCCGGCACAATAAGAATTTCGACGGTCCCCGGTGGAACTCGATGGTCTCTGGCCCCGGCATCTGCTCTTTGTGGGACGTTGCACTTGACCCGCGCCACGCTGCGGCTTGCCCCCTTGGCCAGATGTCCGTAATCTTCAGCCGTGACGGCCCGCAGTTGAGCCTTCAGTTCTCGCCGGGCGCGCACCTTGACCTCTTCCAGACTCTCGGCGTCGCGCCCGCCGGAGGCGCGCCGGAGATTGGTCACCCGTGAGATGTAGGCCAGGGATGTTGTCAATCCTTGCAGGGTGTCTACCGGCACGTTGCCGGCGACGCCACCGCCGTAGCGGTAGCGGGTGAAGCGGATCTGGCGGCCGGCTTCCGGCACACGCCCATACTGACGCACTGTGCCGTCGGGTTGGCGGATGGCCGGCCCAAAAGTGACGATGCCATCGGCGGCATCCACGGTGAAGTGGCGATCGTAGCGGTCGGAGTGGGCGAAATTATCGACGCACTGCCACGGTACAAAAACAATTTCTCCCTCGCGCCATTCTTCGACTTCGATCGTTTCGCCGTCTTGCAGCGCCAGGATGGGGGCATGTTCCAGAGTGAAGTGTTGATTGGGTTCGCCGGTGCTGCGCCCCAGCAGCTCGTTTTCGACGATGACGGCGTGCGTCGCCGGGACACTGGCGCCGAGCGTGAAAGCGGTGATGCCGGTGACGCGCGGCGATTCGGAATACATCCCTTGTTCCGGTCGGCGGGGTTCGATGCGGCAGCGTACCCACAGAGCGTTGCGTCCGAAGACTTGATCCGGGCGCATATCCAACGGCAAGTACAAGACCAGACTGCCGTGAGGGTTGTTGAGGCCGCCTGTGGTGTCTTTCTCGCCCTGCCGCATACTGGGCATAACTTCGCGCCATACCCCGTTGCCCAGCGAGCATTCCCACACCCAGGGTGGATCTTCGCGCCGCACGCCGACGGCCTGGGTGCGCTCGCACTCGAAGTTTAGTTGTAGAATGTGCCCGCTGATATTCTGCGTCTCGTCGAAGCCCAGGTAGAAAGTGTCTCCGGCCTTCGGCTTTGTCTGATCGAAGGCGTAAAAGGTTTCGACGCCCAGGCGCGGCAGGTAGTTTTTCTGAAAGTCCTCTTCCCGGCGCAACTGCGTCAGCTTGGGCGGTACAATGGTCAGTGCCCGATCGGTGGTGAAGGTGACTTGCGCTTCCTCGCCCAGGGGACGAGAGATGACTTCGATGCCCTGGGGCACAATCACCGGTTCTTCGTTCTCCGGTGTGATCGGCAGGGAGACGGAAAGCCAGAAGGTCAGATCGGTACGCGCGCTGCTGGCGGGTTCGCGCTGCATCCCGAGCAAATTGAGGAATTCGATATAGTTCTTTTCCGGCACCTGGTTCAACCGGTAGACGATCATTTCCGTCATCCAGGCGAACAGTTCGATCAGTGTGATGCCGGGATCACTCAGGTTGTATTCTGTCCATTCCGGGCAGTAGTGGATGATGCGCCGTCGCGCGCCATCGACAAGGTCGCTCTGGAAACGTAGATCGTCCAGGTTCGGTGATGGAAGCGCCATATTTATCTCCTCTTAAAATAACCAACCGAGTCCACAGAGATCACAGAGAAAAACGCTGAGTGCTCTGTGCTCGCCGTGTCCCAAATTTTGGTCCTCGTTGGTGTGGAATCCCACCTAGAGACTTCAGTCGAAAGTCCACAGTCTGAAGTTGACAGTTGTAGGTTCAAAGTCGAAAAGTTCCTTCCCACTCAAAATTCCCACCCCACAACCCAAAATCCATTCCTACCATGCTTCTTCGCCGACGAGGAAGAAGGGATAGACGATGCTGCGCTGGTCGTGGGTGGCCTTGACGAGATAGTTCACTTCGACGACTACCGCGCCGTCCTGAGTGTTATCGGCGAGAACATGCACCCATTGCACCTCAATGCGGGGCTCCCAGCGATGCAGTGCCTCTTCGACGTATTGTTGCATCAACGTCTCGGTGGCCGAATTGCGTGGCTCGAAGAGCAGCTCGCTGGCGCGGCAGCCGAATTCGGGTCGCATGACCCGTTCGCCGGGCCGTGTTCCCAGAATGATGCGGATGGATTGCTCGACATCGTGGTCGCCGCTGACAAGCGCGATCTCACCGCGCGCGTTCACCTGCAAGGGAAAGGCCAGGCCTTGACCCAAGAACTCTTTACTTTTGGGACTAAGGCTCATCCCCATACCTCTTCTCTCTCATTTCCTACCTCTCGTTTCATCCGATGAGAACCGTTGGACAGCCGGGCGGAATGATGACATCCGGGGGGCCGCTACACGTCGCCTGGTCGCCGACACGCGCCGCCGGCATTCCGCCGATCAACACGGTAACACTGCCTGGCGGTAAAATCGGCCCCCCCACGTGGGGCACGACGCCGGTCACCATCGGGCACGTGTGCATATCCCCCACGCGCGCCGCGGGTTGTCCGCCGATCAGTACCGTCGGACAACCTACTACAATCGCACCTCCGTGAGCTGTTGCATCACCCAACCGTGCCGCGGGTTGTCCCATAATTGTATCTCCTTCAAAAAAACCGCTGGTCTTGCATCTACACGAATTCTTCCCGAAAATTGGCGAGAATTCGCGTGATGCGCGGTCAGAACTATCCTTAGTTGATCTTGACGAGCGATCCCTTGACTTCAGTGATGCCGCTCGATTTGACCGATGTTTGTGCGTTGCCACTCACTTCGGCGTTGGCCTGGGCTGTCACTTTCACGTTCAGACCCTGGAGGGTCACGTCTTGGGCCGCTTTCAGGTTCAGTTTGCCTTTGGTATCCAGCGTGATGTCGCCTGTGCTGTTGAAGGTTGTTTTGCCTTTTGCAGTAACATTTACATCACCTTCAATTTCGACGGCCAGGGTGTTTTTGGCCGAATCCAGGGTAAATTTGTTCTTGCCGGTTTTATCCACCAGCTCGATCTGCTCGCTGCCGCCTTTATCGTTGAAAGTGATTTGGTGGCCGCTTTTGGACTGAATGATGATGCTTTCTTCATTTTGCTTGTCATTGAGCACGATCAAATGCCCACTGCGCGAGCGGATGATGCGCTGGTCAGTTTCCTTGTGGTTACTGGCCAGAATTTCAGCGGTGCCGGTGGGTGGCTTGTCGATTTTGTTCCACAACGCGCCGACGATGTAGGGGAAGCTCGGGTCGCCGTGCTCAAAAGCGACCAAGACTTCATCGTCTACTTCAGGGGTGAAGAAGAACCCGCGCTCTTTTCCGGCCATCGGTACGGCCAGGCGTGCCCAACTGCTGGCGAGTTCGGCGCCTTTGTATTTAGCCAACCACGGATACTTGACTTGCACCCGCCCTAACTTATCCGGGTCATCCAGGTTGACCACGATGGCGGTGACCACCCCGTCGATATGGCCTGAGTTGTGGCCGTTGTCACCGTTGAGCAAAAAGCTGAGCGTGTTGGGGTTGCGCCCGGTGACACTGAAGGACACGCGATAGTCACCATGCGCATAGGTGTGGCGGGCTTCGGTGATGTAGTAATCGCCGCTGAATCGGCTACCCACCCCCCGGATGGTGACCACGCGACCGGCGTTGATGCGGGGATCGCCCACTCCACAGACACCGTCGGCCTGGACAAACGCCGCTTCCGCTTCGGCGAGGTGGGCGGCGGCCATAGTTTTGGCCTGATCGACGGTTAACACCGGAATATCAACAATGTAATCTTCGGCGCTGCCGCCCAATTTCTCCTGGGCGACGGCACTGCCTTTTTTGTCAAAGCTGCTACTGACAATTTTGGGTTTGGTCCTGTCTTCGACCGTCGTCTCCATACCTGTGAGTGCTTTCTTGGTGTCGGGATCCCAGCCGGTGACGACGGTCTTGTTCACTTGATTCATGAGCGTCAGTCGCGGTGCGAAACTGGCGAGATTTTCCCCCCACATCAAAGGAGCGGGCGTCTCCTTGCCGCGGATGGCATTGGCTTTTTGGAAGTAGAGTTTTTTCTCTTCGACATAAACCTGGTACCCCAAAAGCCGCGCGCGCGACCATAGAAACTCCAGATCGGTCTGGTTGTATTGCAGGACGTGGAAATACTTGATGCCACTGAGGCCGCTGGCATCCACGTTGGCGATCAGCCCTGTTTCCTGGGCAATGATTTTAACGATTTGATCCTCGGTCACGCCGCTCCCTCGCGGATTGGCATCCCCAAACGTGCGTGTCTTCGTGCCGCGCGTCAAGCGCTGGGAACGGTCGTAGCCGCGGATCCGTAGTACCGGCTGCCAGTTATCCGCCGCGAAAATCGGTTCGATGGCCGTGATCTCACCCACCATAAGCGTGGATTTGATCTTTCCTATCACGTCGGGGATGTCGTCGGTCTCAATCGCGATTTTGACTTCCGCACCGACCTCGAAAGTCGTGGTATCGGTGTATTTGAGCTTGCCGGTTTGCACATCCAGTTCATCCTGTATGTCGATGGTGAACATTGCCGGCAGATAGAGGTTGGTATCCACGACAACCTCAAGCAGATCCCCTTTCACGGCGGTTTGTTTGGTCCCGTTGATGGTGATGCTCACATCGCTCGGCATAAGAACATCCTTTTGCGCGCCTCTTAAGGCAGCGGCGGTAAGATGAGAATCTGTCCTGGGTGCAAATCTCGCGGATCGTAGAGTCCGTTGGCGGTAGCCAGATGACGCCAGTACGCGGGCGAGCCGTACTCCTGGTAGGCGATGGTGTCTAAGCGATCGCCCAACCGCACGACGCGCGTTTTGCGTGACTCGGTGCGTGTCGTGGGGTTGGTCAGGCCGGCGTAGTCGTCGCGGTCATCCTGCTGTTTGAGGTCCAGGGACGCATGGGCGCGGATAGGGGTGCCATCTGGATCGAACAACGTATACTCGATGGTCACCTTGGTGACGACCGCGAGGAAAAGCGTGAATTTGCCCCACTGGAACTTGATCTGGGGCGGCAGTTTTCTTTCATCAACGGCGCCGGCCATCATTGTCAGCTTCAGGAGTGGGTTGGTGTACATCCGCACATCCCGATATTCGACATTGCTGCTGGTATCGAAGACGAGGGTGAGGTCATATGTCGCCGCCGCTCCCCCGCCAAACTTCAGGTCAGGGGCATTCCTGCGCGCGACATGAGGAGCTTCCCACGTGGCTTCTTTGATGATTTTGATGCTGGCCGGGTTGAACTGGAATTCCAACTCGACCCGCCGATCATCCAGAAGTCCCAGTTCATTGCCTCTTTCATCTACCGTCACGATCTTGGCTTTTTCTTGTGAGGTCAGAAAATTGCTCAAGCTTTCGGGCGTCGTGAACAAAGCTGTCGGATTAAACATTCCTGCAATACTCATAGCCGTGCTCCCTCAATAAATTTCAAATGGCAAAGGGTAAATGACAAATTTTCAATCTTCCTTCAATCTACCAATCTACCGCGCCATGCGCTCGCGTTCGATGGCAATGAGACGTTTGACGAACGGATAGACTTCATGAGCCAGCTTTTCCAAATCGACAGGCTCCGGCGCTGCCGCTTCTTCGGCGGCGCTTGGCTCTTGAATATCCCGCTGGATAAGCTCCCTGACCATGGAGGGCTGCGCGACGGGCTCCACCGTTTGCTCGGGAGGGCGCGACGGCTGTGGGGACGATGGTGCAGTTTGTTGGCGTACCAACGGCATGGCAGTCGGGCGTTCCACACTTTCTGGCACGGTGACGACAGCTCCAGGCGCTGACACCGGCGGTCTGGCCGGTATCGGCTGTGGAGGGAGTGGAAGAATGAGCGACTCTTCCTGAGGCGGCGGTGTACTCAGCATCATGTGCCGATCCGTCGGCGGCTGCGGTGTGGACCTATCGCCGGGGATGCGCTTCTGCGTCTGAAGCCGGGCATGGGCTTGCATGACGGTCGGCGCGGGGCCGGGGCCGATGTACAAATTCGGGCTGTGGGTGTAAAGGGTGGGGGATGCCGCCATAGGCCAGGGGCGCTGCGATTCGTCTGGGGTCGGGCGCACATGCATTTTATCGGCGGCGGACATCACGAGCGGCTGTACTCGGGCCATGGGACGTAGGGTCAGCAGTGACGCCGGTGTACGCAGGAGTCCGCGGTTCCGCCAATCTACCCGACGCCGGATGACCTGGTGCAAGGGCAGCTCGGAGATTGGAGAGGGGGCAGTAGGGAGTGGAGATGGAGCGCCTGCTGCCCGGCTGGCTTCGGCCAGTTGTGTTTCCGGCGCTACCGGCGTGGTGAGGTCCATGGCGGGATTGGGGATAGGCCGCTGCGGTTCGGGTGGAATGATCTCCGCTGAAAGTGGCTTTACCGCAGTCGGCGATGGCAACGGTGCAGTTGGTGCCTGGCGTTGGCCCGCAGGGGGTTCCATGACACGACGCTCTTCCCCCTGGGGGGGAAAGTCCGCTGTTATGAGGTGCTCGGCGGGCGTTGCCGGCGCGGGCCGGCGTGGTGTCGGCAACGCTTCGGTCTGGCGTATAGCGCGCGGTTCTGCCGTCGGCGTGACGAGGCGACGTGGCCGAGGAAGGGCGGCGGGTGGTTCGAGCTGCGGACGTTCGCCTGGTTCGGTGGTGGGGTGGGGGAGCGGCGACAGCGTGATACGCCGTGCCGGTTGTGCAAGCGGCGTTGGCGACTCGATGGGCAGAGCACGCGGTAGGGGGGGCTGCGTTGGCTGTTCCGTTGTCGGTTGTTCCGCCACGGCGCGCGGAAGCTGCGTCGCCGCCGGGGCAGGAGCAGCCGGTTTTGCGGCAGGGAAAGCTGCGACCGCTGGCTGCGTCGCCGCCGGGGCAGGGGCAACCGGTTTTGCGGCAGGGAGGGCTGCGACCGCTGGTTGAGGTTGTTCCGGGTGCGGGCCGGCAGTCTCCGCTGTACGTTGGATAATCGGCGCAGTGACGGGGTGAGATAAGGGTGGCGTGATCACTTCGGCCGCTGCCGCTTGTTCTGTCACAGGTGGCATCGCCGCGACCGGGTGCTGGGGTTGTATCTCTGGCGCAAGCGGCGTAGACGGGGCCGGCTTTGGCGAGGCTGAAATTTCATCGGACACTGCCGCGCGTTGCACCGGAGGCAATAGGGTTGGACGAGGTCGCCTGGGCATCACCCTGGGCATTTCTGGGCTGGCTGTTACCGGCGGAAGCTCTGGCTGACGCCGATCTTGAGCAATCGGAGGCGCTGCTACCCATGGCGGCACAATTGTCTCCGGCGGCATGGAGGGGCTTCGTGCTGGTGTCGGCGGCGCCGTCGGCTTTTCGTCTGCCGGCTGCGGCATCGCCGGTGTGATCAACGGCGAGGGTTGGCGCGTTTCCTGCTCTGGTGTCTCGCCATGGGGTGATATTTCTTCAACCCGCGTATAGAGTCGCGCTTGCGGCGGCAGTGGCTTCGACGCCGGTTTGCGCTTCGGTTTCGCGGACGCGACGGGGCGCGGCGACTGGGCAGGAATTGCCGAGGGCTTGAACGGTTCGATGGGCTGTCCCGCCGTGAAAAGACTTGCCCCCTGGGGTGCATTGACGGACGGGATGCGTTCAATCACCTGTCCCTCCTGAGACACCGAACCCAAAGGCAGGGTCAACTCCAGCTCGCTTTCCCATGCTGTAGCCGGAACCGCAGGCTGGCGGCGAATGCTGATCAGGCGCAACCTTTGGACGCGGCCGGCGATGGCGCTGCTGAAACGCTTGATCAAACCGGGCTCCAGGGCGCCGATGTCGGGTTTCCACGCTACGGCATGTTCTCGCGCTTGTCGGGCGCGGTCCAGCCATTGTTGAGTGTTGTGGTGAGTGATCGTCAGTGGACGTGCCGTCTCCTCGGCCTCGCCCTGGATGCGCGCGCGGAGATGGTCCACCCGGCGTCGTGTCCAGGGCGAAAGTAAGGTCTTCGTCCTCTGCGACAGTGTTCTCACCGTGCGTGGCATAGAGTCCGGTTGTGGGGTTGCCGACCGCGTTAATTCAGGCGCATCCGGCGCCTCGTCGTGTGCAGTGGCTGAGAAATGAGCTGTCTCCATAAGTATAAGGCCTCAGGACAAGAATGTCCTGCAAAGTTATATGAGATCACCTGTACCTCCCATCAAGCTCATCGGCGTGAGGACTTCGTAACTCAGCGACAGGCCGTGATGGGCAATTTCCAGCGTTTCGATGGCGGTGTTTTTACTGGAGGCGTTGAGAGCAGACATTTCCCACTTGATCGGGTAAGCATTTTCGATGTCCCAATGCTTGACTTTACCAAAGCCTTGCCCCATCACGCTGAAAAAGCTGGGGTTATCCAATCCCACGGCGCCTGCCGCCAGGGTGGCGATGTTGTGACTGGGCGCGCCCTGGATGATGGAGAAGTTGATCCGCCGCACGTGACTGTCGTACCGGCCTTGCATCATCCAATCCCACAATCCGCGCGACAGGCTGAGGCCGCGCTTGAGAGTGATGTTTTTGAATTCGAGCCGTCCGGGGAGCTTGTGGACGTAATTGTTGACGCCGCCCTCTTTCACCGTCTCGACATCGCGTTCTACTTCCAGGCCGTGGCACTCGGTGAATAGCGCCACGAAAACCCCCGATAATTCTACGAAAAAGAGGTAAGCCGGGGCCGGGTCAAAGCGCATCCCCGATGCTTCTTGCAGGGTCCGCAAGCCTAGCGATATGGCAGCGGTGGTGGTCGCCCCTACGGCCCGCGTCGCGGCGGCTGCAGCAATTTTCAGCCCGGATTCTGCCAGATTGGCTACGGTCAATGATGACACTGTTTTATCAATGAGTCCCATATTCTTTTGCTACGCAGAGCCCTCCATGGGGGGCGGTTATGACTACCCCCCGAGACGCCGGCCACGGCGTTCATTTTCTACGCGCAACTCTTCTTTGAGCAGCGCAACTATTTTCTCGGCAAGCGCCTGCAAGTCTACGCCGGCGGTGTTGCCGGGGACGACATTTTCGTTCTCCGGTTGAGCGGATGGCGCATTAGAATTCCCATCATGGGTTGGCATGACGATTTATCGTGGTGTGGCTTCGTTCAATCGCCGGTTGATTTTGGCGATTTCGCCTACCCATCGCCGTCTCTGGCGGTGTTCCAGGTTAAGGATGTCATCGAGCGGCCAGTGAAAGTGATAGGCGATGTAGGCTACCTCCTCGTGCAAGCGCTCAAGGGGGTAGCCTATGATTCCCCCCCCAGGTTGGCCAGGTCCACTTCGAGAACATTATTGCAGTGTGGACAGCGGACCACACGGGTAGTCTTGCCGGTTTCGTTGATCTGACGATAGAATTCCTGAAGATAGGCCAGATCGGCGGCGAAGAGGTTTTCTACCACACTGGTGTTGATGTGCGGCAGCGTTCCCAGACTGGTGATGACCCGCGTGAGCAGGACGATGACCAGGTAGGCCTCGTTGGCCTGGACACGCATATCGTTGAGCGGCGTGATTTCGTCCAGCGCGGTTGCCAGACGCATGGTGCCTTTCTTGTGGACGTTGCCTTCACGGTCCACATAACCCACCGGCAGAGTAAATTCAAACTCGGTTTGTAAACTCACGGTCGAAACCTCCTGTGCGAGTCGTCGCGTAGTCTGTAGTCAGATCGTCATTTCGTCTTTGCGGTCGTTCCAAAAGTACTGTTATTTTCCAATCGGCGAAGGTAATTTATGGCGCAGGGAAGAGGGTGTTGAAATACTCGGTCAGGTCGGCGGGTTCCTTAGACGGCACTGTGACCGGAACGAACTCGATCAACTCGGCTGCTATGGTGATGGATACCCGCGCTTTCTGCAAGTCCAGATATTGGTTGAAACTGAAGCCCGATAACTTGACCGGCCATGCCCTTTTGAAATCCCATTGCAAGTAGGTCTCCCCATAGCGCTTCATAAAAATGGAGCCATCCCGGCGCGCTTCGACAATCCGGCCATTGGAGGCCAGGGCAAACCAGTTGTAGAGTTCCTGGTAGTTGGCGAACCCGCGTTCGAGCGTAAACGGCGAAAAGGTAGTCGTCCCAGGGATGAACAGCGTGGTCGATGCTCCCGATTCGTATACGATGTCGTGGTCAATGCGCGTAACCTCCATTTCGCCGCCGGTCAACCTCTCAAAGACGCCGACCAGTAATCCTTGAACTTCAAGGTGAAATTCATAGGTCAGCAGGTCATACCCAAAGCCCTGGGGCGTCCGACCCAGGGACTTTTCATCGACATCTCGTCTGAGAAATGGCATGGTTGCCTCCTCGACTGCGCCTCGGAGATCGCGGGATTGTTCGCGCGCGATCTCCGAGATCGGCTAACGTCTAAAGCTACGACACGCGCGTGATTCCCTCGTGCACGATGGTCATCTCTTCGACCATCAAGTTTGCTCCACCCGAGTCCATCTCCGGGCCGGTCACTTTGCTCGGCCAGGCGTTCTCGAGGTTCCAGCGTCCAATTTCATCACCGGCTTGATTGTAAGCGATGATAGAACAGTTAGTGCGGGCCTCATCCACCTTGCCGTCGACAATTTGCTGTCGCCATGCCCATACGTCGATGTTGCTGGTGACGCCACGGCTCAACGTGACGTTGGTCCAGGTCAGACGACCGGGAATTTTCTGGATGATTGTTTCGCCAGTTTCGGAATTGACGACCTTGTGCTCGACAACTTCGCTTTCGGAACCGATGCCGGACACTCGGGTGAAGTAACCGCTGAGCTTTCCCTCAATCTCTAGCCCAAAATTAAAGGCCACTAGAGGATTTTCTATATTGGTCATAACCTTGCCTCCTTACAAGGGTGATTTATCCAGGATCCGGCGGATTGTGACCCGCCGGTATGTGAATGGGTGGACCGATTGGCATAGACTCTAGGGCTTGGAAGCCGGTTCTACACGCGTGATTCCACTGTGGGCCAACGTGACCTCTTCCAAAAGAACATCGTTGCTGGAGGTCAGCATATCCGTCACCACGACTTTGCATGGCCAGGCCAGTTCGACGTTCCAACGCGCGATTTCTTCTTTGTTGGCGTTGAAGGCCACAATCGCGCAGTTGACACGTTTGTCCTCACCGTTGGCGATGTCTTGATGCCACTGCCAAAAGCCCCGGTTCTCGGTCACCGGGCGGGTCAGGACAATGTCGGACTGGGTGCATCGTCCGGGAATCTTCTCGCTGGCGATGGTTTCGCCCTCGCCGGAAGTGACCCAATGCGCAATGGCTTCGAGTTCCGAACCGATGCCGCTGACTTTGGTGAAGTATCCGCCACGCAGCTCGTTGTAGATTTCTACGCCAAAGTAATGTGCCAATGCAGGGAAAGTTGTAGAATGTGTCATGCTCGTCAGTCCCACAGTCTTACTCCTTCACGCCCATCTTTTCCATCCGCACCGCATGAGAGAGCGTTATTCGGACCCCGGTCCGGCCCATTGACTGATGCGGAAGATGACGAATTCTGCCGGCTTGACCGGCGCCAGGCCGATCTCGATGATCAATTGGCCCAGGTCGCGGGTTTCCGGCGGATTCAACTCATCGTCACATTTGACGTAGAAGGCCTCGTCAGGCGTGCTGCCGAAAAGCGCACCGGTGCGCCAGACCGTTCTCAGGAACGCGGTGACATCGCGTCTCACGCGCGCCCATAGTTTGCGGTCGTTGGGTTCAAAGACCACCCACTGAGTGCCGCCTTCAATGGACTTTTCCACAAAGTTGAAGAGCCGGCGCACGTTGATATACCGCCACGACGGATTGCTGGAGAGTGTGCGTGCACCCCAGACCCGGATGCCACGGCCGGGGAAACCGCGGATGCAGTTGACGCCGATGGGATTCAATGTGTCCTGTTCGCCTTTGGTGGTCTGGTAGGCCAGGCCGATGGCGCCTTGCACGACTTCGTTGGCGGGCGCTTTGTGGACGCCGCGCGTGGTATCGTTGCGCGCCCAGATCCCGGCCATGTGGCCCGACGGGGGGATGTTGATGGGGCGGTTCGTGGCCGGATCCATGATGGTGATCCAGGGATAGTACATCGCTGCGTAGCTGGAATCGAAGCCGGCGATGTCCATGCGCCACTTCTTTACCTCCTGCGGCGTCAGGTCGGGCGGCGCGTCGAGGATGGCGACGCGGTCGCCAAGCCGCTCACTGTGGGCGATCATCATCGTCTGCACGGCTTTGATGGTGTCCAGTCCGACCTTTTCGCCGGGCATCGCTGCCATCAGGTCTGGCACAACGACCATGGTGACATCCTCCAGGGCCTCGAGTCCTTCGACACCACTGCGCTCGGTCACTTTACCTTGAAATTCTGTGCTGGTGGGCGCCGGCAGTTGCCTGGATTCGATGGTCAGCGTCTGCTCCTGGGCGCACGGCCACAACTGGGCAAGCGGGGCGCCAGCTGCCGGTACCAAAACCTCGACCAACGAGGGCATCTTGTTGTCCTTGTAGGCGACGCGAACTTCCGTCCGGCCGTCGTCTTTGACCTCATTCAACGTTACATCTTTGATCTCTTCCATCAATTTCCAGCCGCCGGCGATTTTTTCACGCTCGACGATGAGAGTGAAGGAGGATACGTCACCTTCACTTGGAGCTGGAGCCTCGGTCTCGCCGGCCGGAGCTTCTTCCTTGCCTTTGGCCTTCCCCTTGGGAACGGCTAACTCAGGTACGCCGGCAACCTTGACCCGCAGCCGCAATCCTTCAAAGCCTGCCTGTTTAGCCCTGATGATCAACTGCGGTTTGCCTGCATTGTTGAGCAAAGCTGCCTGGGCTTTGGGGATGGTACGGACGCTGACGACATAGCAGCGCGTTCCGCCGTTCAAGAAGTAGCCATAAACGGAATGGGCCAGATAAGCGCCCGGCACAAAGTTACCGTACCGTTCGACAAACTGAGTCCAGTTCGTGACCAACTGGGGTCGGTTAAGCAGATCTTCGGTGATCAACTCGCCGTCGACCTCGCGGACAAGCTCTGCCTTCTCGGTAAACCCTACGAAAGCAGCCATGGCCGTCCCTACCCCTTCGATAGGCTTAGGACCGCGATCCACTTCTTCTACATAAACTCCGGGTGATAGATACTCAGGCATGTGAACCTCCTTTTAGGTATCACGAATCAGGAAAACAAACTGCAAGTTACGAACTGCGGATTGCGAATTGCGAATTGCAAATGACGAGTTACGAATAACGAATCATCCTCCTTTCGCTGGGACATGCTTCAACGTTCGGCTGTCAAAGCGAATCCTTCGACCAGGGAAAGCGGGCCGCAATGGGAATATCTATTCACCATTCCTTAACCTTTTCATTTCATCACCAGCGGCAGGTATAGCTCTGGTCTGATGACTGTCACCGTGTTGGTATACACCACTTTTTTGGGTGACAGTGATTCTATCCATTTTTCTCACTGATTATATTTCTGTTGAAGTCTGCTGATGAACTGCTTTTACACTTTCAAATCGTAGTCGGGTGCGGGGACTGTAATTTTGTGGCGTTTGGGCTTGCCTCCATTGGCTGCCAGCTCCAGGGTGTATTCGCCAGCTTGCAGTTTTCCGATGGAGAAGCGCCCTTCTGCCTGAAGCGGCACGACCAAATCGCGCTCGACCAACTTGAGTCTGAGCGCCTCCAGCGGCTTGTCCGAATGCACCGTGCCACCGATGGTCCAAAATACATCGGGTGGAAAGCCCGCGACGAATTCCTTGGTTTTGGGGTGCTCTGATTGTCCTATCCGCAGTTCACGTGTGCGCACCAACGGGGTGATGAACGGCTTGTAGGGATCGAGCGCCAGGGTCACGATCAAGGTGACGGCAGGGCGGATCTCGTTATCCAACGCATTCCACACATCGGCGGGATTGCGCAGGGTGTCTTGCTGCGCTACTTCCAGGGGGATGGGCGCGGGTTGATCAACCAGGCTATCCGGCAGCAAGTCTTTGGGGAGATGCGGCTGGCGGAAGAGGGCCAACAACGTGCGTCCTAGCAGATTGTGTTCATCGTCGGGGTCGTTGGCCCAGGCGGTGATCATATAATGCAGCGCCACCCGCACCGGTGTGCGCCGTTGAAGCGCTGTTCCATCGGGGCGATGCTCAATCACCCATTGCTGCGAACCACGCAGTTGGACATTTTCCCGAATATCGTGGAGAAAGACATTCAGGGTGGGACGGCTGAGGCGGGAAGCCCACTCACGGCTTGGTTGGTCGAACTTGATGTCCACATCGCTGTTTTTGATAGGGATTTCGCGGATCAACAACTGCCGCAGAACTTCGTCGAGATCTTGTAACATCGTCAGCCACCATCCTTATGGTTCTAGTGTCCTTTTTCCTCTTCCTCGTTTTCAAAAAGCCTGGAGACGCCTTCGAGGGACTCGTCACTCACGTCGCCCAGGCCGGTCGTTTGTCCCTGACGTGACTTGAGGATTTGTTGGTATCGGTTCTCGTAAATGTCCCTGGCTTTGCCGGGAGTGGCAGGTAAAACTTGCTGATACAACTTCTTCTGTTGCCGGGTTTTCACACTCTCAAGGGTTGAGGCGACATCTTGTACATGCTGCCAGTCTTCTCCACTCTGGATGCGGGCGCGCATACTGTCCGTGCCCTCGGGCATGAGCCGTGACTGTGCCGGGCTGATGACACCGTGCTTCGCCATCAGCTTGAATTTGCTTTGCCCGAAGACGCCTTCGGACTCGCTGCGCGCGCGCATATCGTGCAGGTGGCCGGTGATATTTTGCGTATCCGGTGCGTTGGACTCGATAGCCATATTCACATTGCTCTGGCCTTTTTGACTCTTGGACGTGAACAACATGTGGCCCTGCTGCCCACCGAAGTTCTGCGCGCCGCTAAAAAAGCCTGACTTAGGGCCGGGTTGTGATTTGTTACCCGTTATCGCCCTTCCTAACGCCGCGAAGGGCGCTTTGAGCCCTTTATACAGCCCGACGAAGGGCGTGGCGAGATATCCCCCCGCATGCATCGCCTTGGCCATGAAGCCGGGATCATGCATATCGGTGTAAAAATTCGTGGTCTTGGCTTCTTCGAACCGCCCGCCATGGCCTATTCTTTGCCCTTTTTTGACGTTGAAACGGCCGGTCGTCGGAAGCATAGCTCCGGCGCCGCCGGGGGTGAGGTTCATCCCTACCGTGTTAAAGTTCGGCAGCAGCCCCGCTGTGGACATACCCACTTTGGTCTCATGCAGACGACCGCCCTTCTCGCTGATGCCATGACTGCTGGTGCGTTGAAACTGCCCGGCGTCCTGGTTGATGGGGGTGTTGCCGACCATCTTCTGATCCATGGGGTTGGGGCCTTTGTTGCCGTGTAGTAGCCAACGGATGCCCTCGCCCAGTGCGCTTTCGGCGCCTCTACCGAATTCGATCTGTGAGCGTCCGCCGCCCGTGAGTATCGCCCCCATCGGTAAAGCGGTCCGGGCCCAACTGCTGCTCTCGCCGAATTTCTTCTCGGCCTTTTTATTTTCGCCGGAACGATGGCGGTACTGGTGATTGCCGTAGGCGGTGGCGACCATTAAACGATGGAAGATGCCGCGCTGTTGTTTCTCTTGTTCGTTCTGCGCCGTGTTGAAGTTGTATGGTGTCTGGGTATCTTCCTGCCCAAACATCGTGCGGTACGTGCCTTTGACGTTGCGCGACAACGCGGTTTCTATGTCGCCGCCGCGCTCCCAATCCTTGGACCCAAACTCAAAACCTTCTCGCTTGACCCTGCTCTTCAATGACTCAGGATTGTAAAGCGAGCTTTGCATCTTCGACTGATCGACGTTAAGCCCGAACACTGGAGCAAGCGCCTGCTCTTTTTCGGAGAGCGCGCCCGGATTGGCCTCCAGATGTTGGCGATATGCGTCGAAGTGTTCTTGTTCGCGTTGTTGCGGGGTCTTCTTCTTTCTGAACCAATCGAGGGGATTCAGGCTAATGCGCTGCACAGTCTTGGCCTGGTGGTGTGCCTTTTTACCACCGCCGGTCTGCTGGACGACGTGGGTCAGCTCGTGGGCCAACAGGCGCTTGCCCTCGCCGGTGTCGATAGCGGGTTCGTTCGATCCCAGATAAATGTCCATCCCGTGGGTAAAGGCGCGTGCACGCAGGTTTTGATTGAGCTGGTCGGCCTGGCCGTCGGTGTGGACGCGCACAGCATCGAAATCCACGCCAAAGTGGGCTTCCATCTCGGTGCGGAGACCGGCGGGCAAGGGGCTGCCGCTGCCACGGAGCAGGCGCAACTGCTGTTCGACGTCATCGCTGGTCTGGAAACCCCCGCCGGATCGGTGTGGGACGATGGAGGGCGCAGCCTGCGGCTTCAGTTGGACTTCCTCTTCTTCCTCCGGGTAGCGCTGTATGACCGGTGTACTGGTAGAGGCGAGAGGCTTCAATTGGACTTCCTCTTCCTCCGCCGGCTGTCGCTGCACAACGGGAGTTATGGCGGAGGCAAGCGGCTTCAATTGAACTTCCTCTTCCTCCGTCGGCTGTCGCTGTACGGAGGAGACATTGCCAGGCGCGGAAGTGCGCATGACCTGATCGGCCACACGGTCGGCTTCTTGTTCGTAGCGATCATTCACCGGACCGACATTAAGTTTGGCCTGGATCAACCCGGAGACGGCGTGGTTGCCTGCTGTGCGCTGTAACTTTAGAATTTCGTTGGGCGGCGCTTGCTTAGGGTAGGTGGTTATGTGTTGGAATACCTCAGGACAGATCTTTTGGCCCTGGGACTTCAGTTCCTGTTCAAATAACTGTGGAGATTGGCGTTTTGTAACAATTTTTTTTGTTGAATCAGCATGTTGACTCTGTTGCGTTGCCATATTCTTTCTTCCTTTCTGGTACTACTGTCTCCCATTGACTCGCAATTGTATCAGGAGAAACAAGCTTTGGCGGAATAGAGGAGAGGGCCAATATTTTCTTACTTTCTAACTCTCCAACTTTATTCGTTCTATATGAGGATTCAGTCGTCCTGACGGCAGCCTCAGCGTACATATATATTGGGTCTCTCTGACCATCTTCATTATACATGCAAATCCCATCGAGTCAATATCGCAATATGAGCTTGTGATATGGTGTGTTTGTACAAGTTGTATTGTTGAATTTGTCGTTTTCAACGCCTATGACTTCAGCCACGCCCTCTTTAACCCTCACCAGGTTGCATAGCGCCTTGGTTTGCCCCCTGGATAACACTGGCGTGATGAGAATAGTCGTTGGACGCGACAAAAAGGGTCGAATTTGGTGCGCCTCAGGTTGGCTCTGGGATCACCATATCGGCTTCATTCACCAATCGCCCCATTTTCTGTAGCTCGCGGCGGGCAGCGTGGAGCAGATGTTGCATTGTGACCGGACTGCCGGCGGCGGCAGCAAGGAAGGCCGCCGCAACGATGATGTTGCGGATATTGCCGCCCGCCAGTTTGAAGCGGTGCGCCAGCAGCCTGAAGTCCAGGTCCGCCGTGCGCAGCACATCAGGCGGGAACAGCGTCGTCCAGATGCGCAGTCGGTATTCTTCTTCGGGGAAGGGAATATCGACCGCGAACTGCAAGCGGCGGGTGAAGGCTTCATCCAGATTGGCACGCAGGTTAGTCGACAGGATGGTTACGCCGTCGTAAGCCTCCATCCGCTGGAGCAAGTAGCTTGTTTCGATGTTGGCATAGCGATCGTGGGCGTCTTTGACCTCCGAGCGTTTGCCGAAGAGCGCGTCGGCTTCGTCGAAAAAAAGGATGGCATTACTGCTCTGCGCTTCGGAGAAGATGCGTTCCAGATTCTTCTCCGTTTCGCCGATGTATTTGCTGACTACGGTAGAAAGGTCGATCTTGTAGAGGTCCAGGTTTAGATCGTTGGCGATCACTTCTGCCGCCATTGTCTTGCCGGTGCCCGGCGGTCCATCGAAGAGCGTAGTGATGCCTTTGCTGGCAGCGAGCTTGTTGCCCACGCTCCAGACCTCCATTACCGTAGCGCGTCCGCGCACGGTGGCGACGATCTCGTGCAGGAGGGCGAGTTGATCCGTGGGCAAAATGATGTCGTCCCAGGTGTAACGCGGCTCGATTTTACGCGCCAGGCCTGAAAGGTGCGGGTTGGAGTGCGTGCGCGCGGCGTGGAACAGATGTTGCCGTTGCAGGTCTTGTCCGCGCTGCGCGGCAATGTCTCCGGCGGTGGCGACGGCGTCTCGAATCTGCCCGCCGGTGAGCAGAAATTGCCCGGCCAGGTCGGTGACCTCTAGCATCTCATGGCCGTGTTGAGCGCTGAGATAGTGTCGCCACAAGGCGTACCGCTGGGCGAAGTTGGGGATAGGAAAATCCAACCATACCAGGTTGCGCTCGCGCTCGATGTTGTGGGGATGCCAGGCCTGTTCCCCGGCTACGATTACAACCCCCGGATACGCGAAGAGTATGTCGAGCAAAGGGAGGGGCGGTATGCCCTCGACCATCACGGCGTCCCATCCCGAAAGGAAAGGGACGGCTCCGGTGAGACGGGCGTCGCGCAACGCCAGTTGGAGGGCCATGAGCGGCGTGAGGCCGGCCGTGGTCAGACCCGCCAGGTCCACAGTGAGCAAAGGCTGACGGTGCTGGTGGGCGAAAAAAGCAGCAGCGGTGGCTTGCAGCATCTTGTCTGGACCGTAGAAGACAAACACCGGCGGTATTTCGGCGGTGACGGTGAGGGTCCTGCGGATGGTTTCTGTGAGCAGGGTGTGGGTTTCCTCTGCCGTCGGTGTTGTCAAGTTGACGTAGGGTTGGACGTTGGCGCCGGGTTTGTATTCGCCCAACAACCAATGGATCACTGTTTTGTCGGGACTGAGAATTTGCCCTAGAAGCTGCGCTGAACCTGCCGTCGAATCTGTCGTGGCTTCCAGAAGGCGATGTTTGAAAAGCGGTGCATCGTCGGTGAAGCGGGCGAGCGCCAACAGCCGCGCCGGACCGGGGTCGCTCAGTAAATCAAGCACGAGATTGACCGTGGGACGTTTGCGGGTGACGTCGTCCTGCAAATAGCTGTAGATTTTTTCGTACTTGGAGTCCAGAGCCGGGGCAAGGCAAACCAGAAAGGTGTCGTAGTCGAATGGCGTCAGTCCGAAAGTGCGTCGCAGGTATTCCAGACGCAAGCTATGTCCCTCATCCGCGGCGCGCTGCTGTAGCTCGCTGGCGTAAGCAGTAATTTGCGCCATCGTGTCGGCAAAAACCTGGGCTTCCTCCGGGGCGAGTTTGACGAGTTGTCCCCAACTGGTACCGAATGGACGGTTCAACAGGGCATGGATGTGGGCGTCGGAAAGGTGCAGGCCGCGGAATTCGTCGTGGGGGTCCTGTCCGGCGAGCTGCCAGCACAATACATTGCGGCGCACCAGTAGTTCGATGCGCGCCAGTTCGACTTGTAAGTACTGAAGACTTAGATCTATGTTTTCGTTGGACATGCGCTCTCATTTATGGAATGCCAGTAATAATAAACAGTAGTAGCGACTTTAGTCGCTTGGCCCATCAGCGACTAAAGTCATTGCTACGTATCGTAGTATAGCCCTGTTCGGTGAATGCGCGAATGGGCAAAGGGTATAGTGCAAATTATGGGGAGATGCTTGGGCCGGTCTCTGACCGCGCCCGCCTATGCCCGGTAATAATAGACAGTAGTAGCGACTTTAGTCGCTTGAGCAGTAGTAGCGACTTTAGTCGCTTGTGCCATCAGCGACTAAAGTCATTGCTACGTATCGTACCCCAGCAAGGGGGGGATAAGGTGTGCCCATCTGTCCCTTGCATCTTTCCCCTTTCAGATACAATGATGGCTGATGGCACACTATCGGGAGTTCCTGACCCAAAACTGGGCCTTGATGCAGCAGGCGGCGCTGTATCGCCCCGCGCCGAACCCCACGTTCGGCAATCCGCCGTTCGAGACGGCGAGCTTCAGCGCGTTGATCGTGCGGCTGTCGCCCTTCCGCGACGTGGACCGCTCGACGCCGCACCTGTTTCTCTTCCAGGCCGTGCGCCGCGCGTTGCCCAATGCCTACATCGACATGGCTTTCTTCCCGCCGCAGTACGACCGCGAACGCCTGACCGTGGCCGGGGTGCCGTTGTTGGTGGGGACGCAGTCCTGGCGCAGTGTCGAGGACTTCGACGTGGCGTTGATCTCCAACGCCTACACGCTGGAATTGATCAACCTGCCGTATCTGTTGTACCATTCCGGCGTGCCACTGCTTGCCAGCGAACGTGACCCGGCCTTCCCGCCGCTCATCCTCGGCGGCTCCAACGCCATGGCGGCGCAGGCCATCGTCACGGAGACCGGCGATTGTGTGGCGGATGCGCTGTTCTTCGGCGAGGGCGAGCGTCAGGTGGAAACCCTCCTGCGCGTTTTGGCGGAGAACGCGGTGCTGCCTAAGCCGGAGCGACTGTTGCAGGCGGCTGCGTCTGTGACGGGTTTGTGGATCGCGAATCACGCGGGTTGCCAACTCGCGCTACAAACGGTGCGGAAGGCCGTGTGCACTGACCCGCGTGGGGACGATCTCCTGACCGATTATCCCTTGCTGGATGGCCCCGCAGCCGCGACGGCGAAATTGCCGCTCAACTATGGCTGTTCCGCCTTCTGCACGTTCTGCTTCGAGGGCTACGAGCGCAAGCCATACCGTGAGTTGCCGCCAGAGACAATCCTTGCGGCGGCCCGCCAACTCAAGCAGCAGCAAGGGGCGAACGAAGTTGATCTCTACAGCTTCAACTTCAACACGCATCAGGATATTTTGACATTACTGCTGACGCTGAATCGCCTGTACGACCGGGTGAGCTTCAAGAGCCAGCGTGTGGACGGGTTGGCGACGCTGCCGGGACTGCTGGAAGCGGAGGTCAGCGCCGACAAGCGCAGCTTCACCCTCGGCATTGAAGGTATCAGCCGTCGAATGCGCGCTTTTTTGCACAAGAGCCTTGCAGACACGGCCATCGAGAGCGTGCTGGCGCGGCTGTTGCGCCAGAAGATCCGTGAGATCAAGCTGTTCTACATTCTCACCGGTCATGAGACGGAAGTGGACTTGATCGAATTCCGTGCTTTTGTCAGCCATTTGAAGGCGCTGCGGCAGTGCGGCAACCGCGGCGTGCGGGTGATCTTCAGCTTTGGGTTGCTGGTGCGGATGCCCTTCACGCCGCTGCGCCACGACCGACTGTTTCTCGATGAGACGGAGTGGCGGCAGATCATTGGCGCGACTCAATCGGCATGCGAGACTAACGGCTTCGAGTTCCGCCTGGCGACGCCCTGGGACGAGTACGCCGTTGCGCAAGTGCTCGCGTTGGGCGGATACTGGCTGCACGCGCCAGTGTTGGCGCTGGCGCAGCAAGGTTACTGCTACGACATCGCCCTCACGCCTGGCTACTGGAATGCACTGCGGCGGTGGATGGAGGAACATGGTCAATGGAACGCAGGGTTTCTCGGCGAAAAGGGGATGGACTACCCCTTCCCGCTGGACTTTGTCCATGCGGATGTGACGCCACGTTTCCTCTATGACCAATACCGGCAGGCGCTTGCCGGTGCCGATGACGGTTACTGCCTGGGAAGTCAGTGCCTCGCGTGCGGCGCATGTACCGACGCCGAGCAACGGCGCGCCATCACCGGGCATGCGATGCACCATCCCGGTGGAGCCTACCTGCGTGAGTTGGAAGACGTGATGCGCGTCAAATGGCGGCTCAAGCCGGTCTATGCGCGGGTCTGGTTGCCGCCAGAAGTCGCGGGCCGTGACCCTGCGTGGCTCAATGCCTGGATGATGCGGGTATGGCTCGCCCAATACCCCGATCTACTCGATAATCTGCTTTCCGTAGAAGAAAGCCTCTTCACCACCAAGGACCACCGCCGCCGCTTCGCCAATCTATACGGCAAGACTGTCTTTGCGCTCAAGGCCTGGGATGCCTCGAAGTTGGTCGCTGTGTTGAACGAGGAGGGACCCGCCTATCGTAGGCGTTTCCTGGGGTGGGTGGAGGGCTTTGTGCCGGGAATGTTTGCGCGGATGGAACTGACGCTCACCTTGCCATCGTCCCATTTCCCCGACGCCGGCCCGCAGATGCGGCGTGTACTCCAGGCGGCGTATGCGCCGGTCAACATCCGTAGGGCAGGGGAGGGCTATGCCTTTGAGATTCCCGCCAAGACGCTGAAGAAGAAACTGCTTTTTGAAGGCGCATTCAGCCAGGATGAGAAAGTCTTTACCGCCCGCCTGGTCGTCGGCCCGAAGTTCGAACTGCTGGATTACCTGCGCTCCTTCCCGGAGCCGGAGCGCTGGCGCGAGGCGTGCGTAGAGGTTAAAACGTTATGGTTTGTGGGTTGAGGGTTACCTGTTGCTGGTTACTGATCACTCGTGACTCTTGGCTCGTTACCCGTTACGGCTTTACCACTTGCTGATTCTTTTATTCGCCGATTCGCTATGAACCGCTACTTTATTCCCGCGTGTGAGACGCGTGCCGAAATCATCGTCGTCAACTCGCGCTTCATTGCCACGGCAGCGCCGGTGTTCAGCGTGGACGCAGCCAAGACGTTTGTGGCACGCATACGGGCCGAGTTCGCCACTGCGTCGCACAACGTCCCGGCGTTTGTGGTGGGGCATGGCAGTTCGGTCATCGCCCATTGCAGTGACGATGGCGAGCCGGCGGGGACGGCAGGCCGCCCGGCGCTGGCGGTTTTGCAGGGCAGTGGCTTGGGCGATGCGGCGGTCGTGGTAACGCGCTACTTCGGTGGGACGAAGCTCGGTACAGGCGGCCTGGTGCGCGCTTACAGCGAGGCAGTGCGCGAAGTGTTGCGCGTGCTGCCGCTGGCGGAGCGCATCCCCACTCACACGGTCATGATAGCTGTCCCGTACAGCTACTTCGAGCGGGTGCGCTTGCTCGTGGCCGAGCACCACGGCGATGTCCTGGGTGAGGACTTCGCCGGCGATGTGACCGTGACGGCACGGTTCGCCGTGGAACACTTTCCGGCGTTTCAGGAAGCACTGCAGGAGCTTTCCGCCGGGCAGATGGCGGCGGAGATCGTCGAGACGGATGAGGCGACGATCATGCCGGTCTGTGGGAATTCATCCTTAACCCGCGGCTCACCGGCGGGCGGATGAAAATTCTAACCGTAAAGATTCGCGTAGATTAGCGAGATGAGTGGTTTATTTTCAGGTTTATTTTCAAAGAAGAGGAGTGAATTATGACTAAGGATCAGTGTGCAGAACGATTTGTCTATGTGGGTACTTATACACACGGAAGTGCCAGCAAAGGAATCTACATCTACCGGCTGGATAGGACGAGTGGGGCGCTGATGCCGGTCGGCGTTGCCGGCGCGGCGGTGAACCCGTCCTTTTTGGCGGTGGACCCGCAACGCCGTTATCTCTATGCCGTCAACGAGACGATGACGTTCGCGGGGCAGGCGGGTGGAGGGCTGAGCGCCTTCGCCATCGACCCGCAGACAGGCGCGTTGACCTCCCTCAACAGCCGGTGCACCCACGGCGGCGCGCCGTGTCACGTGAGTGTGGATCAGACCGGACGTTTTGTCTACGTGGCGAACTATATGGGCGGCAATGTCGCCGTTTTTCCGGTTCGGGAGGATGGCGGACTGGAGCCGGCGTCCGATGTTGTGCAGCACAGTGGCTCCGGCGTCGATCCCCGTCGTCAGGAGGGACCGCATGCTCATTCCATCAATCTCGATCCGACGAATCGCTATGCCTTTGTGGCCGATCTGGGGATCGATAAGGTGATGACCTATCAACTGGATTTAGACCACGGGAAGCTGTTGCCGCATATTGTCCCGTGGACCGCGGTTGCTGCCGGGGCCGGACCGCGCCATCTCGCCTTCCACCCCAACGGCAAGTACGCCTATCTGATCACCGAAATGGGATCGACCATGATGGTCTTGGCCTACGATGCCGCATCGGGAACGTTGACCCCCCTGCAAACCGTCCCAGCGCTGCCGGATGATTTCGATGGGTCCAGTACGGCCGCGGATATCCATGTTGCGCCGTCGGGGAAGTTCCTCTACGGCTCCAATCGCGGTCATGACAGCATCGTGATCTATGCCATCGACGGGGCAACGGGCTTACTCACCTATGTCGGCCACACGCCAACGCAGGGCAAGACGCCGCGCAATTTCGCCATGGACCCTACCGGTACGTATCTTTTCGCCGCCAACCAGGACAGCGATACCATTGTCGCCTTCAGAGTAGACGTTGAAACCGGTCATCTCATGCCAACAGGTCATGTGACTCAGGTGCCCAAGCCGGTGTGTGTATTGGTTCTATGATTGGTGCTATGATTGGTGCTATGATTGGTGCTATAAATGAAAGAATCAGCGGATGAGCCAGTCCTCAAATCTTCCATCACCCTATCTTCAATCTCCAACCTCCGATCTGGTCGCCGTTTGTATCCGCCCGCGCAGTCATGAGATCAACGAACTCATCGCCGCCGAATGTGAACATCTCACGGGAGGATGGCCGGACGCGGATGGCGTCGCGTCGTGCCGGACGTTGGAACACCTCCCCCGCGCGGCTTACGTGCGCACGGGATTGCGCCGTATCGCTCAGGCGCCGACGTTCGCCGGCCTGCTCGCCGGACTCCGGCAGGCGTCGCTTGATCTGGATGATTTCCGTGTGGACACGCTCTATCTGTCGGGGCGATTTCCCATGCCGCGGCAAGAGGCTGCCGTCATGGCCGCCGATGCCCTCCGTTGCCGCGCCAATGTTTCTGCGCCCCGGCACTCCCTGTTGCTCGTGGCGCAGCGTCACACGTTCTGGATAGGCGAAATCCTGGCGGAATCGGCGCAGAGTTATGCGCCCCACACGGCAAAGCCGTGCCATGTTTCCACCGCGCTGGAAGCTCGTATGGCGCGTGCTCTGGTTAACCTCGTCGTGCCGCCGGCCGGCGCGCTGATCGATCCGTGTTGTGGCACCGGCTCGATCTTGTTGGAAGCCAATGCTCTCGGTTTGACGACTTGCGGCGTGGACAGCAATCGCAAAATGGTGCGTATGGCGCAGCGGAACCTGCTGCATTTTGGCTATGCGCCCGACGTGGAGTATGCCGACGCCCGCGTGTGGCCGAGAACTGCCGATGCGCTTGTCACCGACTTGCCCTATGGCCGGCAGTCAGCGTCCGCCGAGGCGAGCATTCCCGACATTCTGGCGCACGGCGCCTCTTTGGCCCCGCTTGCCGTCTTCGTCGCCGGCGCTGACATTCGTGAGGCATTGACGGCAGCCGGCTATGGCGATATCGAAGTCTATCGCGTCGTCAAAACGAACGGTTTCACCCGTTATGTGCATCGGGCGCGCGTATAAAAGGATGGTTCTTCAGGATTTCGTGGGGTCGAAATAAGAAACCAGCCACCGATTTACACGCAAAGTATAAAAATCAGTGCAGTCTGTGTCATCCGTGGCAAAAACTAAAGCCGTTTTTCCAGCACCACGCCAGGTCCCAGAGAACCAAAATGATGTTGGCCCTCAGGAGAGTCCGTGAAAATTCGGGGTAAAAACGTAATGATTCAGCCTGCTTATCAACCGCGTGTCTCTATCGTCATCAAAACCTACGATAACAGCCAGCAAGCGGTGCACGGCGTTCCCACCCTGAAGGAATTGCTGGTGACAACACTGCGGATGATCGAAGTGCAGACCCTCGCTCCTTACGAAGTCCTGGTCGTGGATTCCAGCGCCGGGGACGGCATCGCCGGGGTTCTGCAAGATTACGCCGCGTCTCCGCCCTGGCGTGTGCGCCGTGTGCCTATAGCGCCGGAGCACTTCAGTTATCCCCGTGCGATGAATAGGGGCGTGCAGCAGGCCGAGGGCGAGATCGTCGTCAGTCTCAGTGGCGACGCCACGCCCGCCAACGAGCGCTGGTTGGCGGCATTGGTCGCACCTCTGGCGCAGCCGCGAGTCGCCGGCGCCTTCAGCCGCCACGTCGCCCGCCCCGATGTCCCCCTGGCGTGGGCCGAGCGGATACGTTTGTGGTGGCGGTATCGCTCTACAGCCACGGTTCTCCGCCATAACGATCACGTTTTCTCCAACGCCAGTTCCGCATTTCCCAGAGCTTTGGCACTGGAAATCCCCTTCGACGAGACTCTCACGGAGCTTGAAGACTACGCCTGGGCCGGCGAAGTCCAGCGACGCGGCTATGCTATCGCTTACGTGGGCGCATCCGAGGTTTATCACACGCACACCTCATCCAGCGCGAAAACGCTTTGGCGGATGGCGTACTACGTTTTCCTGCGGATGAAAGCCGATGCGCGAAAATCGTTTTAACGGCGCGTGTTGGCGGCGCTCAATGGTAGCGGTGCTAGACCGGGGGGGCTTCGCCTGTCGCGGAGCCCGTTGGGTTTGACGAGAGGCCAAAATCTGTTATGATGCGCTCGTTGCGGGCGGTTAGCTCAGTCGGTTAGAGCGCCTCCCTTACACGGAGGAGGCCGTAGGTTCGAGTCCTATACCGCCCACTTCCCCGCTTTCTGACTATGTTCACTCGCGTTGTTTGGATTGCGGCCCCGCCGTGAGGGCGAGATAGCACACCAACATCAGCGCCGCGAACATCAATGTCACCCCATAAGTGCTCAGGTTGCCAAAAGGATGGCGCAGCCGTACCGTGATGTCATACAAAATCGCCTTCGGCTGGATGAGCAAATCCCAACTGTTCCAGCGTAAGAAGCGCCCCAGGTAGATGCCCATCCCACTCATCCCCAGGACGACCAGCACGAAACCCCAGCTTAACACCGTACCCACCCATGTTTTGACGATGTCCTGCATGAGCTTGAGCGCATAGATGCCCAAAATGATGCCGGTCCAGGCAAACGTCGCCAGCATGCCGACGTCGAACCAGAGCGGAACAGACCAATACGCCTTGAGATGCAGCAAATCGGTGACGATGTACGGCGCGTTGGGAAAGAAGATCAGGGCGATAGCGATGGGAATCAACAGCATCCACCAACGACGCGGGTGTTTTTCGTGCAAATGCATGGCCCAAATGCTGCTCAGGTAAGGAATCCACGCCAGGAAGAGATTCCACAGCATGGAGTAGTAGTCCCATGTGTGACCGATGACGACGCGGGTGAGGTAAAGTCCGACACAGAGCCATGAAGAAAGTACTGCCGGATAAAAGCCCTGTCGATAGAGAAAGGCGTGCAACTGCGCAACTCGCTCGCTCCAGCATGCATCGATCTTGTGCTCCATACCGGCTATTTCAGGCTGTGCAGACTTTTATTGATAAGGTCCAGATCGAAGGCATCAGGATCGATGTCATCGGCGCCGTACCATTCGACGTAGCTGGCATGATCGGGATGGTGGGGATCTTTCATAGCGTCGAGGAACTCATAATAGCCCCATACCCCTCCGATGTCCTCAATCGGGGCCGCCAGGCGACCTTTGATGCACACCGGATAAACCTGCGCCGGATCGGGCGGCAGCACTTTTTCCACGACGACGATGTGTTCCCAACTGTCGCCGAAGTCATACTCGTAGATGAACTTGCAGCCTGCGCCGGGTGCAATGTCCTTGAGGGTATAGTGGTGCTCATCCCGTATCTCCAGATAGTCGTCCGGATCTGGTTCGCCGTAATATTCATCCTCGCCGACAATGAACTGATGCAGGTGGGAATCGGTCCACGCGAAGGCAATTTGGAAGACATCGTGTAGTTTGTTCAAGGGGATATCGCTGGGTACGAGAAGCCGTCGCCAGATCGGCGGTTTGCTGTATTTGAGGGTCACCTTGAGCTGATAAATTTCAGTGGGCTGCGATTTTTTCACCATTTATGGGCCTCCTTTGAGAAAAGCATTAAAAGTCAAGAAATCCGTTGACAAACTTCCGTTCTCGGCGCTCGGCGAATAGTTGAAAGTCGCCAGTGGAATGGGATGGGCTAGGAAGCAGGCAACGTGAACCAGAATACGCTCCCTTGCCCAACTGCGCTTTCGACGCCCACTTCGCCGCCGAGTTTTTCGATGATATTGCGGGCGATAGAGAGACCCAGGCCATGGCCCGGCTCTATGCCACTCAGGCGGGTAAATTGAGTAAAAACTTGCTCCTGTTGTTCCACGGTGAGGCCAGGCCCATTGTCACGTACCCAAAAGCGGATACGGGACGCCGGATCTGGTTTCGGGTCTTGAGCCTCGAGCTTCGAGAAGCCCAATTCGACGCGGGGTGGAGTCCCCCCGTACTTGATAGCGTTGCTGACATAGTTGACCCACACTTCTTCGACCCAGGGACCGTAGCTGCGGAGGGGAGGCCATGTCTCCGGCGTCATGATCACGGCCTGATGTTCGGCGATCAAGACTGCGAGGCGGTTTTGTACATGGGCGACGATGGCAGGCATGTCGAGCAGCTCAGTTTTGACAGATTCGACCTGACGCACGCTTGCCAGCAGGAGCAGAGCATCGACGATGCTGGTCAAGCGCATCGCGTTCTGGGTAATGGCGTCCATGTACGTGTGAATGGCATCCGGTGACAGGTTCTGGAAATACTCCCCGAGCAGCGAGGTGAGCGCCACAATGCCACTCAAGGGGTCTTTGATATCGTGGGCGACGGTATGGGCGAAGGCATCTAATTGTTCGTTCAAAGTTTCCAACGCGGCGGTGCGCTCGCGCAGGGCGACCTCCGTTGCTTTGCGCTCGGTGATGTCGTGCACGACAATCAAGCGCCCCGTCATGTGTTCCCGGTGATCGTACAAGGGGGAGATGTGCAGATCGTAGTAGCGTTGCTGTTGTCCGTCATCGGCAGTGATGTCAGTCTGGATCTCGGACGTGTCTTGAAATTGCTCGACGAGAGCGTGCCAGCGGCTAAATACCTGGGCGGCAGGTTGCCCGAGGATGGCGTTAGCCGCGGCACCCATAAGTGCCAGTGCTGCCGGATTCAGGTCTACGATGCGATTCTGATCATCCAGGGCGAACATGGCATCCTGCATATTGTCGATAACGGCGTTGCGAGCGATGGGATGCAAATCGAACAGCCGGTAGCGTAACATCCCAATGGAGAAAGCTACACCCCCTACTGCAAACATCACTGATGTATAATCCTGTTGTAGTCCTGGAACAATCCGGAAAACATAAATTGCATTGCCCGCCATGGGCATTAAAGAGCCCAGGACAAGCCAGACTGATTGCCGACGATATATGTTGAAGGATCGAAGTGACTGCCTGATGATCAAGACTGCGCCGATGGCGACCAGGCCATATTCATAGAAAACGTTGACATAAAACCAAAGGCCGTGGCGAGTAATCTGGATGGCCAGTGCTTGGCCTACGGAGGTGGGGACAAAAGTATAGGTTGCCCACATCAGACCGTGCATGTCGTTGGTGAACACGAGGATGACGGTGGTCAGAGGAATGATACATAGCCATGCAAAACGGGAGGGTTTGAGCCATGAATGTTTGTCGGTGTAATGCAGAGCAAATCTGACCCACATGAGGGCAGTGCTGGTGACAAACAGGTAGCCCATTTTAGCCCAAAATAGAGTCCCCGCGGCTGTGGATGCGGCGAGTTCGAGGATATTACACGTCAGCCAGCCCACAATGGTGAACATCAACCCGATCAGGGATGGCATTTCGTGCGAAGCCTGGTAGCGCCAGGCATAGAGCAGCACAGCCGCCGAAATAAAGGTGGCCAGCGGCGCTAGAATAAAATAGATCGAGTACTGTGACATTGGACTTTGGGGTTAGTGTTTGCTGTCAGCCCGGGCTGCATACGCATCCATGATAGTGCTGACCAGGTCGTCCAGGTTAAACGGTTTGGTGATGTACCATTCAACGCCTAACGCTCTTGCCCGCGCGGTATGCTGTGCCGTTGCCCATGCCGAAAGAACGACTACCGGCGTGTCGGCGACGGAGGGAATCTGGCGGATCTGTTCGATGGTGTCAAAGCCGTTTAACCCTGGCATGCGAATGTCCATCAAAATCACATCGGGCTCCCACTGACGTGCCTTCTCGACGCCCTCCAACCCACTTTCCGCCAGTTGGATTTCGATGCCTGCCAACTGAAGCAATTGATTGACCAATTCCCGCTGTAAGGGTTCATCCTCAACATAAAGGACCTTGACCATCCGTTCCCTCCTTACCCCACACAGTCCCAGAGAATCTCATTTTTTCAGCAGTTCCGTGAAACGTTGTCCATCGTTGACGCCGCCGATCCCGGCCCCATAGTGCATCGGCAGGGTAATCTCTGCTTTGATCTCGCGGGCCGCGGCGACCGCCTCCTCTACCGTCATCACGTATGTTCCGCTCACCGGCAACAAGGCGATGTCGCACTTGAAGTTTGCCATCTCCGGGATGTGGTCGGTATCCCCGGCGAAGTAGATACGCACCCCGTCCACGGTGACGATGTAGCCGACGTGCTCCTCTTTCCGGGGATGAAAAGGCACACCGGGCGCGCGGAACTTGGTGATGTTGTACGCGGGGACAGCCTCGACCTCGACGCCGGCGACGGACAAGCTGTCGCCGGGACGCATCACCTTCGCGCCGGGCAGCGCCTCCGCCGCCAGGGGACTGGCAATGACCACTGTACTCGGCCCGCTGATTTTGCGCACGTCATTGGGTGAACAGTGATCACTGTGCTGGTGGCTAACCAACACCAGATCGGCTATAGGTTGTGCGCCCTTCAGTTTCCACGGGTCAAAGTAGATGACCGGCGGGCCGTCCAGCCGAAAGCTGTCGTGACCCAACCAGTGCAAGCGTTTGACAAATTCTTGTGCATTCATTGGTTCCTCCTAAAGCATAGTTGCAAGTTGCCGACCTCATCCCCCCCTTCCCACTCTGCTGGGGAAGAGGAGGAAAAATCCCTTTATAACATACAGTATTCACCCTTAACGACGACTGATCAGGCGCAGGACTAGGTTAAGAATGATAGTCAACAGAATACTGAGCAGAATCGAGCTGACGATAGGCACCAAACACGACACTCTGCCGTCCGGGCTTTGATAGCGGATGTCACCGGGCAGCTTGCCGAACCACTGCCAGAACGGCAGCTTCCCTATAAGGAACAGCAGCACGCCCAGTGCGGCAATGCCTAAACCGATCACCATTAACCAACGACCTACGAGACTCATCCAACACTCCCCCGGGTGTATTCATTTCGTATCTATTCAGGCTAGTAAACCTGACGAAGCCACGTATTCCCTCTGCCAGGTTTGGCGTAGACTTTGGTATGCCAGGTACTTTTGTATGACGAGATATTCGTGTTTCTATAATCCCCTCCCCCCTGCCCCCTTCCCCCCAGGGAAGGGGGATTTTTGTAGGGGTGTGGCGGGCGGCGAAGCCGCCCGCCACACCCCTCTTCCGCCCCCTTCTTCCCCGCTTGCGGGGGAGAAGGGGGTTGGAGGATGAGAGGGTCAGCGCCGATGGCCGAAGGGGCAACCTATTATGCACCCTCCCCAAAGTCCCGTTTGCCACCTGGCAAGGGCGGCTGAATAGCTACTTCATTTTAATGGTAGTCTAGGGCCTTATGCCCGTTTCAAGTCCAGAGCCTTGGGTCCGTTTCTTGTGCCCGTTTCAAGCCCAAAGCACACCCACAAGGGATTGGAACTCATTTGAAACATACCTCCCTCAATCCTCCGCATGGAGCGTATATTCTGGCTCAAAGCCGATGAGCGCACGAGCCTTGTCAATGCTGACAAGCGACTCACTGCCGGCGACGGGCCGCGTCCATGTCTGCACATCGGGATACATCAAGGCGGCCAGCTCGCGCGTCGGTAACCCCGTCGAGTTGTGACTGCCCACAATCCACAGTGGATGACTGCCGCTGAAGTCGGCCAGCACAGCTTTCTCGATGGCCTGTGCTGCGTCGCGTGCATCGAGCATCGTCCAGAAATCGCTGCGCCCGAACGTCAGAATGGCGTAGGGGATGTTGCGCATCGCCGTCATCATCGCCTCGCCCGCGATTTCCCCGCGCTCGTGCTGCGCGCGTAACTCGCGGAGCTTGACGAGCGTCTGTTGCACCTGCGCCGGGCGTTCCGCTTCAGGCAGGGCCATCAGGCTATCATAAGCGGCCCGGAAAAACGTGTGGAATTCCACGGAACGTTCCGACTCAAACCACCGGTGTGAATAAACCCAGGGAAAGCGCAGGCATGCGCTGGAGAGGCCTGCCCGCCGCCAGAAATAGGCGGCAATCTCCTCCAAAATTTGCTTGGAGAACGAGTATACATCGCTGGTCCACCCGGGATGATCCTCGTCAATAGGGAAATAGCGGATCTCGATCTCGCGGACGCCGAAGCCGTTGCCCAAAGCGTTGATCGAGCTGGCGCAGACGACGCGCTTGATGCCGGCCTCTGCTGCGGCCTGGTAGACGTTAAACGATCCACCGCCGTTGATGCTGAAAATCTCGGCGTCCTTGCCGGGAATCGGGGCGGGAATGGCGGCCAGATGCACCACCGCCTCCATGCCTGTGAAGTGCGGGCGCAATGCTGCGTAATCCCTGATATCGACCTGGCGATATTCCGCCCCGCGAACCTCTGCCGCTGCTTCCGCCGTGATGTCGGCCCCGGCGCTGCGGTCAAGGATGCGGACCTCATGACCATGCGCCAACAATCGTGCTACAGTCGGCCGCCCCACGTGGCCGATGCCACCGGTGACAAGAATTTTCATAGAGCCTCCAGGACATGATGTGAAATAGGATTAGCCTGATTATGGGCGCAGAAAGTAGTTTTGTCAAATTGGCGGGACCCTCGGCGCTACGCTGCGCCTTGATGGCGATTTGGAGGCATGGGAATTTGTGTTAGCATGTTGAACATCTTGTTGCAGGCGGCGACTTGCACGCCGAGAAACAGGCGGCGTGGATTGGCCCGGGATAAAATGCAGGAGTATGGAGTAGGGAAATTCATCTTCCTTACTTCATACTTCATACTTCATACTTCATACTTCATACTTCGTACTCTGTACTCTGTACTCCATGCAGGGATAATAACGATGCTCATCACCATCACCACCGATTTTGGCACCCGTGACGGCTACGTCGGCACGATGAAAGGCGTAATCGCGGGGATTGCGCCGGATGTGCCCTGCATCGACATTACGCAGGAGATTCCGCCGCAGGACGTGCGCAGTGCGGCCTATGTGCTGTGGACGGCGCTGCCGTACTTCCCGCCGCATAGCATCCACATCGTCGTCGTCGACCCCGGCGTAGGAACGGCGCGACGGCCAATCGCGGCGCGGACGCCGTGGGGGACGCTCGTGGGGCCGGATAACGGCATCTTCTCCTACGTCTGGGAGGCCGCTCCGCCTGCTATGATCGTCGAACTGACGAATCCTGCTTACCGCAACGCGGCGGTCAGCAGCACCTTTCACGGGCGCGACGTTTTCTCCCCGGCAGCAGCGCATCTGGCGCGTGGCGTTCCCCTGAACGACTTCGGCCCGGCAGTGACCGATCCGTTACGCTTGCCCACGCCGCTCCTCACCATAACCGATTCCGCCATCGCCGGTGAGGTGATCTACATCGATCATTTTGGCAACGTCATCACCAGCATCGGACGGCTGGTGTGGAATGGCAGCTTGTTGTCCCTCGACCCGGCGTTTGGCGATGCGCCGGCGGGCATCATCCATGCGTCGCGCGTGCATGTCCTCGTCGGCGGGCGCGACCTCGGCCCCGTCCGCCGCACCTACGGTGACGTGTCGCCGGGCGAAGCGTTGGCCCTCGTCGGCAGTGAGGGATTGCTTGAACTCGCCGTCAACCGCGGGCGCGGCGCGCAGACGTTGGGCCTCACCATCGGTGCCGCCGTCGAAATCGCACTGCGCTGACCCCCTGGTGAATGACGACGGGTGTAGGATACAAAGACTGCGGACACAAGGAATTTGAGTTTTTCTCTGTGAACTCTGGGTGCTCTGGGGCTATTTTCAGGAGGAGCTATTGATGAATCACTGTTTTGTCATTCAAGGTGGCGTTCCCCTGCGGGGGGAAATTTCTCCGAGCGGCAACAAAAATGCCGCTTTGCCGACATTGGCAGCTTCTTTGCTGACGGATGAGCCGGTGATTTTACGTAACCTCCCGGCCATCCGCGACGTGGAGGTGATGGTGGAATTGCTCCACCTCCTCGGTGTGCGCATCAATCGACTGGACGCCAAGACCTGGGAATTGCAAGCTCAGCAGGTCTGCATGCCGTCAAACGACGTAGATCGTGAGTTGTTCCGCGCCATTCGCGGCTCCATCACGATTGCCGGGCCGCTCCTGGCGCGTCTGTGCGACCTCTCTCTCCCCGCGCCGGGCGGCGACATGATCGGACGCCGCCGGGTGGACACGCACTTTATGGCCTTCAGAGAACTCGGCGCGGACGTGGATGTCGTCGACGGCAGTTTTGTCCTCAAGGCCGATCACCTTACCGGCGCCGACATTTTGCTCGATGAGGCCAGCGTCACCGGCACGGAAAACGCGGTGATGGCTGCCGTTCTCGCCAAAGGGACGACTATCCTGCGCAACGTCGCTTCCGAGCCGCACGTCCAGGACCTCTGCACCATGCTCAATGCGATGGGGGCGAAAATCAACGGCGTCGGCACGAATACCCTCGTCATCGACGGTGTGGAGCGTCTGCACGGCGTGGACTTCACCATCGGTTCTGACCACATCGAAGTCGGCAGTTACATAGCGCTGGCGGCGGCGACGCGCGGCGCATTGCTCATCCGCAATGCCGTGCCGCAACACCTGCGGATGACGTTGCTACACCTGGAGCGGTTAGGCGTCACCGTGGAGATGCGCGGCGACGACATCTTTGTGCCGGCGGAGCAATCCTTGAAAATTGTCCCCGACATGGGCGGCGCGATCCCCTCGATTGCCGATCAGCCGTGGCCGGCGTTCCCCGCCGACCTGATGAGCATCGCCCTCGTCCTGGCGACGCAGTGCGACGGCGTGATCATCTTCCACGAGAAGATGTTCGAGAGCCGCCTCTTCTTCGTCGACAAGCTCATCCCCATGGGCGCGCGCATTGTTCTGTGCGATCCGCACCGCGCGCTGGTCTACGGCCCGTCGCGTCTGCATGGCGATGAAATGGAAAGCCCCGACATCCGCGCGGGTATGGCGCTGCTCATCGCGGCCCTCGCCGCCGACGGCACCAGCACAATCTTCAACATCCGCCAGATCGACCGCGGCTACGAGCGCATCGAAGAGAAACTCCGCCCCCTCGGTGCCTGCATCGAGCGTCGGCAAGTGGGTTCCTAACTGTCATTCCGCACGGAGCGGCGCTCCGTGCGGAATCTTGTTTTCGTACAGCAAGGTTGCGTAGAAAATGGGGTTTGGGGTGACGGAGAACGGGATCCCGAGGAGCGTAGCGACGAGGGATGACAATTTTGTGTTGTATGATGTTCTGCGATGGACGATAGACTCAGCAAACAGCTAAGACAGTTGGGCGTGGTGAAGGGGCTAAAGGCGCTACAATCTTTACCTCCCTCGGCTTCAGTCGAACCGTCGTGGCAGGCGAGTTCCGCCTTGCCCGGCGCGGAAATAGCGACGGCGCACGGTCCGGTATGGGTGGAGAAGCGGATGTATCCGGCATTTCATCCTCACGGACGTTATACGCTCGGTGAGGTAGAGTGTCTTCCTGCCGCAGGATTGGCGCTTTTCGGCGTGCCGACTCTGGGCGTGCACCCCGCTTTCCTCGATACGGAAACGACCGGGCTGGCGGGCGGTGCAGGAACGCTGGTCTTCCTCACCGGCATCGGCGTGTGGGAGAACCCGGCGTTGACGCTGCATCTGGTTTTTCTGCGCAGTCCCGATGAAGAACCGGCGGCGATGCACTACATTGCGGATGTGCTGGCGGGCGTAACCGGCCTGGTGAGTTTCAACGGCGCCGGCTTCGATCTCCCGTTGCTGGAAACGCGCTTCATCCTGAATCGGATGGCCCCCCGCTGGCGAGCGCTGCCGCATCTGGACCTGCTCACTGTGGCGCGACAGCTCTGGCGCGATCACCTGGAATCCCGACGCCTGGGCGTGCTGGAGACTGAGATTCTGCACGTGCAGCGCACTGAAGCGGACGTCGACTCGGCACTGATCCCCTGGCTCTACCGGCAATACCTCGATAGCGGCAACCCCGCCGCCATGGCGCGGGTCTTCTATCACAACCGCATCGATGTGCTGAGCCTGGTTTCGCTGCTCGTTCATGTAACCCGTATGGTCACGTCGCCAGAACAAATGGCGCTCGCGCCGGGCGAGTGGGCAGGCGTGGGGCGCGTCTTCGACCACGCCGGACGCGAGGCTGAGGCGTTTAAGGCATGGGAACAGGCGCTTTTGCAGGAGACCGGGACGCTGGATGAGAATACCGCCGCGCGTCTCTGGTGCGAGATGGCGCTGCGTCACAAACGCTGCGGCGCGTGGGAACGGGCATTCGCGTTGTGGGATACGTGGGCGAACTGTCATCCGCTGGCCGTCGAGCCTTTGGTGGAGTGCGCCAAGTACTACGAATGGACGGCCGGCGATCTGCCCGCGGCGCTCTCTGCGACCGATGCTGCCCTGCGCCGCGCCGCGCGCCATCCCCAAAACCTCAAGCGGGCGGAATTGCTGGCCGAACTCTGGCATCGCAGAGACCGTCTGGAACGCAAGCTGGCGAATGGGCGAACGGAAGAATCAGCGAATGAAAGAATCAGCGAATGAAAGAATCAGCGAATGAAAGAATCAGCGAATGAAAGAATCAACGAATGAAAGAATCGGCGAATCGGCGAGTTCTCATTCCTCATTTCTAATTTCTCACTCTCTCCCCGGAGGAGTTATGCGGCTATTGTTAGCAACACACAATCGAGGAAAGCGCCGGGAGTGGCGGGCCTTGTTGGATGGGTTGGACGTGGAGTTACTGCTGCCCGATGACTTAGGCTTGAGTGGCGACATCGAAGAGACCGGCGAGACCTATACGGAGAATGCGCTGCTCAAAGCGCGGACGCTCGCGGCGGCTTCCGGGCTGCCCACGCTGGCCGACGATTCCGGGCTGGAAGTGGATGCCCTCAACGGCGCGCCGGGGGTGCGTTCCGCGCGATATCACCTCGGTGCGGACGAGGTACGCTACCGGGCATTGCTCAAGGCGTTGGACGGCGTCCCTGCAGAGCGGCGCGGCGCGCGCTTCCGCTGCATCGCGGCGCTCGTGCTGCCGGAGGGTGCGGGCACGCGGGAATTCCTCACCGAAGGCGTCTGCGAAGGCGTGATCGGCTTCGAGCCGCGTGGGGAAGGGGGCTTCGGCTACGATCCGGTCTTCTACATACCGGAGCGCGGTTGCGCGATGGCGGAACTTCCGCAGGAGGAGAAAAACCGCCTTAGCCACCGCGCCCGCGCGGCGCAGGCGCTGCGTCCGATTTTGGAACGCGAGGCCCGACCGAAAGCATAAAACTCATTGTGAAAACGATATGACAGAAAATCCAGTCGCTCGAACTGCCTATTTTGACGGCGACGTTGTTTACCGTCTGCCTGGGCAGGGCTGCGGCATGGGTGGCGATGGGCAAATTTTCGATACCTCTCGACTAGCGACGATCCGACTTTTCAAGGAGACTTTATGGACACAACGACTTTAGAACGTGATCTACGCGCTTACCGACCCGACGGCGCTCCCTCGCTGCCGGAACATTTCGTCTGGCCGCGCTACGAGGGACTTTCGGTGGGCAACCTCGCGGCGACGGTGGGACAGGCGTTAGGCGTGACGCTACCCGGTGTGCTCCCGCCACTGCGTGGCGATCTGCTCGACGGATTGCTGGATGGCGTGCAGCGCGTCGTGCTGGTGGTGATCGATGCCCTGGGCTGGGGGCAACTGCAAGACGTGATGTCCCGGCGCCCTGACCTCGTCTTTCACCGTCTGGCGGCGCAGGGACGGCTGTGGCCGATCACCACGACCTTCCTTTCGACCACTAACAGCGTCCTGAGCACCCTTCACACTGGCCGTCCGCCGCTGGAACACGGGCTGCTGGCCTACAGCATGTTCCTGCGCGAGTGGCAGATGGCGGTGGAGTCGATCAGCTTCTCGACGATCCTCAGGCCGTTCACCGGCACTCTGGCCGAATGGGGCTTCGAAGCGGAGAAGTTCCTGCCCGTCCCCGCGCTTGGGCAACTGCTCGCCGCGCAGGATGTAGCCTCCTATGCCCTCACGTTGGATGGATTTGTCAAGACGCCACTTTCTCTGATGCACAACCGGGGAATGCAGGATGTGTTCGGCTACGCGACGGCCTCCGACTTCTGGCTGATGCTGCGGCGTATCCTGGAGCAGCGCCCTGGACGCAGCTTCGTCAGTGCATACTGGAACGCCGTGGACACGCTGGCGCACCGCCTCGGCCCGCTCGATGAATCCGGCGACGCGGAAATCGTCTCGCTGGCACTGCTGATGGAGGAAATCTTCCTCAACCGGCTCGCGCCCGCCGCCCGCGCGGGGACGCTGCTACTCTTGACCGCCGACCACGGTCAGATCACCACGCCGCCCGGCTCCGCAATCCTGCTGGACCGGCATCCCGCGCTGCTCGACGCGCTGTTTGTGCCGCCGTTGGGAGAGTCGCGCGTACCCTTCTTCTACATTCGCGACGGGCGCTATGAGATGGTGCGGCAGTACCTGGATGAGCACTTCTCGCATCAATTTGTCTTTCTGTCGCAAGATGAAGTTTTGCGCAGTGGCTTGCTTGGACCGGGCATCCCTTACGCCGAAGTGCCGCACCGCCTGGGCGACATCGTCGGCATTGCTATCGGCGACGCCTATTTCGCGCGCGCCGAGGAATTACTCAAGAAACAGCCAATGCTCGGCCGTCACGGCGGATTGACATCGCAGGAGATGCTCGTTCCGTTATTGGCAGTGCGGCTGGATGCTTGAAACTCGAAACTGGATGCTTGATGCTCGCAGTTGGATGCCGGCTCGTAATTCGCTCATTCGCTGATTCTTAATTCTTGAGGGGGGATTCAATGCAAACAATACGTTACGTGCTCGTTGGCTTGGGAAACCTGGGACGCCGCTTTTGTGAAGTGATCGCCGAAAAAACGCCGTTGCTGCGCGAGCGGTATAGCCTCGAACTGGTGCTTGTGGGGGCGGCGGACAGTCGCGGCGCGGCCTACGATGGGCATGGACTTGACCCGCGGCGTGTCGCGCAGCTCAAGCGGGACGGCGGCTCGGTCAGTGCGTATCCCGGCGCGGGACGTGGAGGTTGGGACGCGCTGTCGCTGGTTGAAGCGGCGGATGCTGATCTGTTGCTGGAAGCGCTGCCCGTCAACTTGGACAAAGGTGCTGAGCCGGGACTGAGTTGCATCCGCGCCGCGATGCGCCAGGGGATGCACGTCGTCGCACCGGACAAAGGCCCGCTGGTGGTGGCCTACCGCGAATTGCACGACCTGGCAAAGGCGAACGGCGTGCAACTGCGTTTCGACGGCACGGTCGCGGGCGGTCTGCCGGCGATCAACCTGGGCGCACGGGACTTGCGCGGCGCCATCGTGCAGCGCATCGAGACGGTGCCCAATCTGGTCACGGGCTACGTGATGGACATGCTCGCCGACGGCGTCGCGTGGGATGCAGCGCTCGAACGGGCACGTGCCGAAGGCGTACTCGAAGCGGATGCGGCGTGGGATTTGGACGGCTGGGACGCGGCGGCGAAACTTGTCATCCTGGCGAACGCCGTGTTGGACTATCCTGCCACCTTGGACGGCGTCGCGCGCAGCGGCATTGCCGCAGTCGGTGCGGAGGAACTGGCGTCCGCGCGCCGGGAAGGCTGTTGCTATCGTCTGCTCGCCTGCGCCGAACGCCAACCGGACGGCGACTATGGGCTTTCTGTCGCTCCCACGCGGCTGTCACCAGAACATCCGCTGGGGCGGCTCGGACGCAAGCAGATGGGCGTTGTCTACACCACCGACATCTACGGCGTCATCACCGCGATCATCGACGAGCCAAACCCGGTGCCTTCGGCCATGACGATGCTGCGGGATTTGCTGGACATTTACGGCGCCTAGCGTCGCGTTGCCGATCACGGTGATTGGCGGCGCAGGCGTTGCGGTCGGAGACACTGTGCGTATGCTTGTTACCTCAAGTATAGCACAAATCAGCCCGCTTGTTTGTTTTTGATTGCTCGCTCATAAGCATCGACATACGCCCTGGCGCTTTCTTCCCATGAGAAGTTCTGCGCCATAGCCTTTTGGATCATACGCGCCATGTGCGGTTTGCGGTCATAGTAGGTACTCACGGCCCAGCCGACGGCGTAGTAGACGGCGTGGGCGCTGGGTTCCCAAAATGTGAAGCCGGTGCCGTCACCGGTGGCCTCGTCGTATGGCTCGACGGTGTCCGCCAGGCCGCCGGTGTGGCGCACGATGGGCAGTGTGCCGTACTTGAGCGAGTAAATCTGGTTAAGGCCGCACGGTTCGTAGCGCGACGGCATGATGAAGAAGTCCGCCCCGGCTTCGATCCAGTGTGCCAGGGTGTTGTCGTAGCCGATGTAACTGCCGATGCGTCCCGGATAACGCGCCGGCAGTCCGCCGTAGAAGGCTTCCAGCCCCTTATCGCCCGCTCCCAGGACGACGACTTGCACCTGCATCGTATTGACGATGGCTTCGACAGCGGCCGCCAGCAAATCCAGCCCTTTCTGCTCGGCAAACCGGCTGACCACGCCGACGATGGGTACTGCCGGATCGACGTTCAGCATGAAGCGTTTTTGTAGCTCGCGTTTGCACACGGCTTTGCCGCTGAGGTCATCCGCCGAGAACGTCGCCGGGATCAGCCGGTCGGTGGCGGGATTCCACTGGGTGTAGTCCACGCCGTTGAGAATGCCGATGTAATTCGCGCCTTTGTCGTTGAGGTAGGGGGCCAGACCGTGGGCGTATTCCGGTGTGCGCGTCTCGTCCGCGTAAGTGGGGCTGACGGTGGTGACGAGGTCCGCATACTGAATGCCGCCCTTGAGGAAGTTGATCTGCCCGTGGTCTTCGAGCTTGTCCGCCGTGAAGTTGCTCCATTGCAGGCCGATGTAGTCGTAGTGCTCCGCGCCGTAGACACCCTGGTAGCCGATGTTGTGGATGGTGAGGACGCTCGCCGTTTTGCCGAGCACGGCATCGTTCCAGTGCCACACTTTGAGGTAGGCCGCCGCCAGCGCCGTATGCCAGTCGTGGACGTGGACAATGTCCGCGTCGAAGCCGGCGTCATGGGCCAGTTGTAGCCCCGCGCGGGTGAGGAAGGCGAAACGACGCGGATTGTCGCCGTAGTCGTGGAAATCCGCGTCGTGATACAGGCCGGGGCGGGCGAAGTATTTGTCCGCTTCGATGAAGTACACGGGAACGCCGTGCATGGAGGTGGTGCGGACGGCGCACCATTCTTCGGCATTGCCCATCCACACGTCCATTTGGTCGAAGAAGGGCGTGATCGGGTGTTGGTGGACGTCGATACTGCCGTATTTGGGCATCACGACGCTGACCTCGTGGCCGAGCGCGTGCAGCGCGATGGGCAGCGCCTCTACCACATCGGCCAGTCCGCCGGTTTTGGCGAACGGTGCACATTCCGCAGCGATCATCATGATTTTCATGGTGTTGGCCTTATCCGTGTTCACTCGCTATGGCTATTTCTCTGCGTCCTCAGCGTGCTCAGCGGTGGAAACGAATTTAACCGCGTGTCCAACATTTTGTTGGCCGGCACAGAATCTGCTTAGTCCGCTGACCGAATATGAAGCCAACGGTGCAGGGGGCATTTCGATCCCCTTGAGCACTGCTAGGCGTCCAGCAGCCCTGGCTGCAGACCGAGCGGAAGCGGGGCCGGGCGCTCACAGGTGCTCTCCAACGTCACGCGACGGCCGGCGCGCGCCGCGTCGTGGATGGCGTGCATGATGTCGAGAACGTGGTAGGCCAGTTCGCCACTGGCGCGGTGGGGACGCCCGGAGCGCAGCGCGTAGGCCATGTCTGCCACGCCGATGCCCCGGCTGTTCTCCGCATAACCGTGCGTGAGCGGAATCTCGCTCCACTCGGACGCGCCCGCCCGGCGCACCCGCACTGGCCCGCCGAAGGTGTTGGGATCGGGGACGCTGAGCGTGCCCTCTGTGCCGTAGATTTCGATGCGCGGCAGTTCGGCGGCCCACACATCGAAGCTGGTGATGATCGTGCCGATCGCACCGTTGGTGAATTCGAGCGTGCCGACGACGTGCGTGGGCACTTCCACCTGGATGACGGTGCCGTGCAGTGGCTGGCTGGTAATCGTGCGTGTGGGGAAGGTGATGCGCGTCGCGCCGCTCACGGCTTGTACCGGCCCCATCAGGTTGACCAGCGCCGTGAGGTAGTACGGCCCCATGTCGAACAGCGGCCCGCCGCCGACTTTGTAGTAGAACTCTGGAGCAGGATGCCAGCTTTCATGCCCGTGACACATCATGAAGGCCGTCGCACCGATGGGTTCGCCAATCCAGCCGTCATCGATGAGCTTGCGACAGGTTTGGATGCCGCCACCCAGGAAGGTATCCGGCGCGCCACCCACGCGCACGCCTTTTGCCTGCGCCGCCGCCAGGAGCGCCTTGCCTTGCTCGCGCGTGATGGTCAGCGGCTTTTCGTTGTGAACCGATTTTCCGGCCTCCACCGCGGCCATTGCCACCTCGTAGTGCGCATTGGGGATGGTGAGGTTGACGACGATCTCGATTTCGGGATCGGCCAGGAGTTCATCCACCGTACAGGCGCGCGCGATGTGGTGTTTCTCCGCCTGTGCGCGCGCCCTCTCCATCACCAGGTCGGCGCAGGCGACCGTCTCCAGAATTTCGAAGACCTTATCCGCTTGCAGATAAATCCCGCTAATGTTGCCGCAACCGATCACGCCAATCTTCGTTTTGTTCATCAAGTCCCTCTTGTTCTTAGTTTTCGCTGATTCGCCGATTTGCTCATTCGTTTATTGACTCGCCCACAACATGCCGCGTTTCACCATTTCGAGTGCCTCTGGCACCTCGAAATCCTTGGCGACGTGGCCGACGGAGGCGTAGAAGACGCGCCCCTGACCGTACTTCCGCTTCCACGCGACGGGCATGACGACGCCGTCGATCCAGTAAGCGTGGTCGCCGTTGAAGGTGGTCGTCGCCAGCACCTCGTTGGAGGGATCGACGTGCATATAGTATTGCTCCGAGTGCATATCGAAGTCATCCAGGCCTGCTACGATAGGATCGGCGCTGATGATGTTGACGCGATAGTCGATGACGCCGCCCGGATGGGCCACCCACTGCCCGCCGACCATGAACTGGTAGTCAACATTGTTGCGGAACGAATCGCCCATCCCGCCGTGCCAGCCGGCGATGCCCACGCCGCTTTTGACGGCGTTCAAGAGACCTCGTTCCTGTTCGGGGGTGATCGTGCCCATCGTCCACACCGGCACGATCAGGTCGAGGCTCATCATCTTGTCGGTGTTCAGGTAGACGTCGAGCGTGTCGAAAACTTCGACGGCGTAGCCCTGGGATTCCAGGTACGGTGCGAAGATCGCCACGCACTGATCCGGTTCGTGGCCCATCCAGCCGCCCCACACCAAAATTGCTTTTTTCACTTTCGATTCAGACATGCACAGCTCCTTAGTTCGATACAAAATTTTGCGGGAGATGTCCGCAGGGCATCTCCGCGCATCTGGGTATATTCTACATCGGAACCGAGACGGCGAAAGTCTTAATGCACGGCTTGCGCCCTCGCTCGGGCCGGTCTCCGACCGCGCCCCAGGTAGGTCAGAGACTGACCACAGCCATAGTCTCAGCGCGCGGCCTGCGCCAGTTGTTTTCCTAAGGCGCGGCAGGCTTCCAGAATAGCGGGCGTTGGGTGTCCCGGTGATGTCACGGTGGCGCCCACCTTCGTCCCCATTGACTTGAAGAGTGCTTCAAAAGGCTGTTTCGCCCGTCCGCTGCCGCCGTGCGAAAGAAAAAGCGCATAAGGTTTGTCCGATAGCCGCGCCGCATTGCTCTTTTTGCCGATGTACCAATCGTCGAGAAAAACTTTCATTGTGCCGGCGAAATAGCTGAAGTAGTCCGGCGTGCCGAAGGCCACGGCGTCGTACATGCGATATTCATCCATCGTGATACGCCGCTCGTTCGCATTGATCAGCGTGACGGCGGCGCCTGCCGCGCGTGCGCCCTCGGCGACGGCTTCGGCCATCGCGCCGGTGTTGCCGTATTCTTGCGAGTGGTACAGTACGAGAATAGTACTCATGTGAACCTCCATTGAAGCAGTCAGGTAGTCGTCAGTCGGATAGTCATTTTCATCCGACCGTTAGTGAACGTTCATTTATGGCAGATTCTTCGGGTCAAGGTCGCAGCCGAAGCTGGCGACGTGATCCAGAAATGCCTGGGAGAACGGGGCTTTCTCGCCTTCGTGGATGATCCATTGGGCGTTGTATATATCCATGTGCAAGTTGGCGAAGACGACGCAATAGGTGTCCTCGGAAGCCAGTTTGAGCAGCACGCACCAGACTTCTGTGGGTGGGTAGGGGGATAGGACGACCCATACGGAATCTGCTGCTTGTACTGGTTGTGTAAGGAGTATAACTGTAGGTTATGCCATGCGGACGCCGATCAGTTCCAGTTCCTCAGCGAAGTGGCAGGCGACAGTGTGGTTGTTGCCCATGTCGCGCAGTTCCGGGGTTTCGAGGCGGCACTGCTCTTGGGCATAGCGGCAGCGCGGGTGGAAATAGCAGCCGGACGGCGGGTTGGAGGGATCGGCGACCTCGCCTTCCAGGCGAATGCGATTTTGACGCTGGCGCAAATTCGGGTTGGGGATGGGCACGGCGGACATCAAGGACTCGGTGTAGGGGTGCAACGGATTCGTATAAAGCGTGTTGGCGTCTGCCAATTCCACCAGTTTGCCGACGTACATCACCGCCACGCGATCGCAGATGTGGCGAATGACGCTCAGGTCGTGAGAGATGAACAAGTACGTGAGGTCCATGTCGCGGCGCAGGTCTTCCATCAGGTTGAGGATTTGTGCGCGCACCGAAACATCCAAACCGGAGACGGCTTCATCGCATACAACCAGACGTGGCGATGTTACTAAGGCACGGGCAATCCCGATGCGTTGGCGCTCGCCGCCGGAGAAGGCGTGTGGATAACGCCGCATATACTCTGGTCGCAGGCCGCATTGCTTCATAATATCTGCTACCTGATACTCCATATCCTTGGGCGAGTACAGGTTATTGACACGCAGCACCTCGCTAATAATCTCGAATACGTTCATACGAGGATTTAGGGATGAATATGGATCTTGAAAGATCATCCGGATATCTTTACGGTAGGTCTGAAGCTCTTTGCCGTCAACTTTCGCCAGGTCAACGTTCGTCCCATCGGCAAGCTGATAGATGATACTGCCGTCAGTCGGTTTGTAGGCGCGAACTAAACAGCGCCCCACGGTTGTTTTTCCACACCCAGACTCTCCTACTAATCCCAAGGTTTCACCTGGTTGGATGAAGAAAGATACCTCATCCGCTGCTTTAACGTATCCACTGATTTTCCCGAAAAGGCCCTTGACAATCGGGAAATACATTTTCAGATTATGGACTTCTAGCAGTGGTTTACCATTCTGGGATGGTGAACTCAGTTGGCTTTGTAGTATTGCCCCGGTCATGATGCCATCTCCCGCACAGGATTTTTAATGCTGTCATCAAACAGTAAACAATGGACCTGGTGATTTTCGTTAAGGTTGATGGTTTTGGGTTCGACTTGAGAACAAATGGGCATGGCCTTGGTGCAGCGTGGGTGGAAAGGGCACCCCGATGGCCGGCGGAACGGGCTTGGCACCATACCTCTAATCACTTCCAGTTTTTCACGCGTGGCGGTCACTTTGGGAATGGATCGTAGTAATGCTTGTGTGTAGGGGTGCTGTGGATCATTAAAAATTGTGTACACATCACTGTATTCAACGACATTGCCTAAATACATGACGGCTACATTGTCGGCGATTTCCGCAACCACGCCCAGGTCGTGGGTGATGAACAGGATTCCCATATCGTAATCTTTTTGCAAACCCTGCATGAGGTCAATGATTTGGGCCTGTGTCGTCACATCCAACGCCGTTGTAGGCTCATCGGCAATGAGCAAGCTAGGGTTACAGGATAAGGCCATAGCAATCATGGCGCGTTGGCGCATGCCACCCGACAGGCGGAATGGATATTCGTCAATAATACGATCCGGACGAGGAATACCCACGAACTCTAACATCTCGAGTGTACGTTCACGCGCTTGGTTTTTGTCCACTCTGGTATGCAGCATGATTGTTTCTGTGATCTGATTGCCCACCGTATACATGGGGCTAAGGGAGGTCATGGGTTCCTGGAAAATCATGGAAATTTCTTTGCCGCGGATCGAGCGAATGACGCGCCCCTTCGGCTCCAGCTTACTGATGTTGATCTCCTCAGTCTGGTTGTGGCTTGTCTGGCGATGCAGGATGATATCGCCGGCAACGATTTTCCCAGGCCGATGCACAATCTGTAACAAGGCGCGGGCGGTGACGCTTTTACCGCAGCCACTTTCGCCCACCATACACAGGGTTTTACCACTGTGAATATCAAACGTCACACCATCTACCGCTTGTACGGTGCCTTCGTTGGTGAAAAAATGGATCTTTAAATCTTGAACTTGAACCAGGATATTGTTATTGTCAGCCATAAGGGGTACCTTTATCTATCTCTTTTACTGATAAGGATCCGCTGCATCGCGCAAGCCATCACCCAAGAAATTCAAAGCCAAAACCACGATGATCACCGCCACAGCCGGGAATAATAGCCATGGGTAAATCGCAATGACGGCCACTTTTTGTGTATCTTGGAGCATCACGCCCCAGCTCACCACAGGGGGGCGCAAACCCAATCCCAAAAAGCTCAAAGCAGTTTCACCCAGGATCATGCCGGGAATGGAGAGGGTAATGGAGGCAATAATGTGGCTCAAGAAAGAGGGGATCATGTGCTTGACGATCATACGTCCCCTGGGCACACCATCTAATTGCGCAGCCATAATGAAATCCTCTTCGCGCAAAGCCAGGAACTTGCTGCGCACCACGCGCGCCAGGCCCATCCACCCCACCAGAGATAAGATAACCGTGATCATGAAATAAACTCGGAGAGCGCTCCAACTCAGTGGCACCATGGCCGCCAGGGCCAACCAGACCGGCAAGGTGGGTATGGACATCAGAATCTCAATCAGGCGCTGGATCAAGTTATCCACGACACCGCCCACCAGGCCCGAAATTCCACCCACCAAAATGCCAATCGTAAAACTGATGGCTACGCCGACCAACCCTACGGTCAGAGAAATCCGCGCGCTATAAATAATGCGGCTGAAAACATCGCGCCCGCTTTTGTCCGCGCCTAGCAAATAAAAAGGGTCTTTGGCGTTAACGGGTCCAATCAGGTGCACATTGGAACGGAATAATCCCCACAATTTATAGGGATCGCCACGGTTAAAAAAGCGGAGCGGAATAATGACTGATTCGTCAATTGCCCAGGTCTTCTTGTACGAAATTGGATCGCGCTCGAATTTGTAACCGTAGACGTAAGGGGCCAGTTTTCCATTATGAAAGAGGTGGATCATCTGTGGCGGCGCATAAACATAGTTTTCGTTATACGTTGTAAAATGGACAGGGGCAAAGAACTCGGCAAAGAGCGCCAGAAGGTAGAAACACAAAACGACCACCCCCCCAAACATTGCCAACTTATGCTTTTTGAATTTCCACCACATCAGTTGCCATTGAGTGGCTACTTCGACTTGAACATCACTCTCGATAGCTGGACCGCCACTGCCCCGATTGGCGGCGGCGAAGTCAATTTCATTTACGGTCATCGTGATTTCCCTCTTTTTATCAGGAGTTATTGGAGGCGGAGGCGCGGATCAAGAACGGCCAGCAAAATATCCGAGACAAATGTGCCGATCACGGTCAAGATGCTCAACATCAAAATAAACCCGGCCGCCACATACATATCTTGGGCTTTCAGGGCGTTATATAAAACCGGTCCGGAGGTTGGCAGGTTCAACACAATGGAAACGATTACATCGCCGGCGATAAAACCAGGCAAGGCCCAACCAATCGTGCTGACAAATGGATTCATGGCATGACGCACAGGATACTTCCACAGCAAGCGTCTCTCTGACAAGCCTTTGGCACGCGCTGTTTCCACATAAGGTTTATTGAGTTCATCGAGTAAATTGGCCCGCATCGTGCGAATCAAGCCTGCGGTGCCACCCAGACCAATAATCGTCGCTGGAATCCACAAATGTTTCAACATGTCGACAAATTTTGCCATGCTCCACGGCGCAGAGGCAAATTCCGAAGAAAACAAGCCGATCATGGCCTGGTTGAAGTATTTATAAGTGATAAACAGTAAAATAAGGGCTAGCAAGAAGTTCGGCACTGCCAGGCCAATAAACCCGAAGAAGCTGAAGACGTAATCTCCCAGCGAGTATTGGTGGACAGCAGAATAAATACCGATCGGCAAAGCAATGATCCATACTAAAATCATACTGGCGAATGACAACGCAAAAGTCATCGGTAAACGTTCTGTGATCATCACTGCCGCGTCACGTTTATAAACAAACGAATAACCAAATTCTCCCTTGGTAAGAATTCTCCCCATCCATTTGAAGTATTGAACATACATGGGTTGGTTGAAGCCATACATCTCACGCAATTGCGCGATGTATTCGCTTGATATCGTGGAACTACCGGCTGAAGTGGCCACAAGCTGGTTGACTAGAGTGGTCACATAATCACCCGGTGGGAGTTGAATGAGCGCAAAAGAAAGCATTGAAATCACCCATACCGTGAAGAGCATCGAAAGAAAACGCCGAAATAGGTATTTCCACATGATATTCTCCTTGAGAATTCTGCGCCGGGAGTGGGCTCCGGCGATATTCTCGCCGGAGCCCAGAACCTAAGATGTTACTGTTTGATAAACCACTGTTCGGGGTAGGTAATCTTTTCTACGCCCTCGGCCCAACCATCGTACCAGGTGTCAGGTATACCACCCATACGAGAGCTGTAAGGGTAGTACAAGTTCCCTGGCCGGGAGATACCCAGTACGTAGAAGCGTTCTTTGGCCTCTTGCAGCACAATCTTCATCTTCTCGATTTGTTTTTCTGTTGTGGGTTGCATGAGAACTTCTTCGTACTTAGCATAGGCATCTTTCGCCCATTGGGGCGGTTCAACCTGGACCACATCGGGGGTCTCGTTGACTCTCCAGGCATACCAGGCACGATCAAAGTAGCCCTGATAACCATAGAGCGGAACATAGTAACGCGGATCGAGGATGGGGGTAATACCGGCGCCACCTTCTCCGGTGAAGATGATGCATTCGATCGTGTTATCTTTGCGCGCCTGTTCGTAGGGGTCCGTAGCGATAGAGTTCAAGGTCGCCTTGACACCCACCTTGTCCCAATAACCAATCAACAGTTCAGCCACCTGAACGTAAGTGGTGCCGTAGCTGAGGTCGTTTTGGACGGTGAAGATGATCTCAAAGCGCTTGCCCTTATCATCCAGGTAGTAGCCGTCGGCATCCTTACCGTTGGTGAAGACTTTGTCGAGGTATTGGGTCGCCTTGGCGGTATCGTATTCGACATACTGGGTGTCCATGCCTTCGATGTACAGCGGACCATCGTTGTTCGGGGCCTGTTGAGCGGGGGTACCCTGACCATTGTGGACGATCTCGATGATCTCCTGGCGGTTGATGGCATAAGACATGCCGATGCGGAAGTTGATGTCGGCAAAAACGCCGGCCTTGTAGGTCTCGGAAATGGTCTGGTTGAAATGGACCGTGTTGGTGTTAGCGCCATCCGACAACGGGTAATAGATGCTGATCGGTTTGCCTTCGTTCATTGCATCATGGTAGATAATGCGGTTGTCGTTGCCCGGGTCTTTCAAGGCATCGATATCGCCATTGAGCATAGCGAAGGTGCGGCTTTCCGCATCCTGGTAAGCGGTCACCAGAATGCTGTCAATGTACGGCAGTTGGTTGCCGTTCGTATCGACTTTCCAGTAGTACGGATTGCGTTCCAGCTTAACCTGCGTACCCGTGCCCAAAGGTTGCGTCGTCATCCAGGGATACAGGGTGGGGTGTTCAGGGTAGAGATAGAACGCTTCGGGGTCGCCCCATCCACCGCCGCCGTACTTGTTGAACAAGGCGATCCAGTCGGCCACCGTGCCATCTGTCTTGACCAGCTCATCCACGTTCGCGTTGTATTTCTTGTGGAACTGTTGTAGGTAGTGCTTGGGGAACTGGGCGAACTGACGACCTTGCCACTGCGCCAAGACGTAGAGGAACGTGCCGTAGGGCTTCGGGAAGGTCAGTCTGAAGGTGTAATCATCAATCTTCTCGAATTTCAAATCGGCGCCCTGACCGGTAGGAATCCAGTCCGCCGAAGGCCCATTGGGGCTTAGATCAGGGTCGAACAGGACATCTTCGATGTAGAACGCGATGTCATCAGCCGTGAAATCCACCCCATCGGACCACTTCATGCCTTTGCGCATGTGGAAGGTGTAGGTGGTTACATCGTCGCTGACATCGATGCTCTCGACCAGGTTCGGTTCGACGCCGCTGAAATCGGGTTTCCAGATGGTCAGGTGCTCCCAGGCAGCCACAAAGACCATCCCGCCCCATGTAGAACTGGTGCCGACCATACCAAAGCGCATCTCGCCGCCGTATTGACCTGGCTCGACGAGAGGTTCGATGACCATGGGGTTGGCCGGCAGGCGCTCATCCACGGGGGGCAATTTGCCCGCTTCCACCTGAGCGGCTAACATCGGGGACTCGTTGTACTTAGAGGCCGGAACAGTCGGCTCTGCCGTAGCTTGCGGTTCCTCGGTCTTGGGCACTGCGGTGGCAGGCACTGCGGTCGCCGGCACTGCAGTCGCCGGCACTGCGGTGGCAGGTGCCTGAGTCGGAGCGGGGGTACCACAGGCGCTCAATAACAAGACTAACACAACCAGGATATTCAAAGCATACTTACGCATGTCACACTCCTCCTAAGTGTATTTCTGAAATGGCTTTCTACGATGAACGCAATTGGACTCCATGGGTTCTCTGCATTAACTCAATAGTCGCCTCCTTAATTTATCCTTAGCTGGATCGTTTCCCCGGACAACCTGTGGATTCGCGCACCACCAGGTCAGTCATGATAGTCGTCGTGGTTTTGGGTTGTCCGGGATTCAGCGCGCGGGCGATCAACTGCCGCACACCCAAGATCCCCAACCATGTTTTGTAGACGTGGATGGTAGTCAAAGGGGGAGTTACTTCCTTTGCCATATCGATATTGTCGAATCCGATAATGGATAAATCGCCGGGCACCGTCAACCCCATCTCGCGCGCTGCATGGATGGCGCCGATGGCCGTTAAGTCATTGCAGGCGAAAATCGCCGTGACCTCGGGCGCACGTTGCAAAAGCACTTTCGCTGCCCTGTACCCTTCCTCGCGGTTAAGCCCCGATTCTTCGATGTAGCATGGAGAAATATGGTGTGCCTCCAGTGTACGATAGTACCCTATCTGCCGCTCACCGATACTGGGTGGGGACTGTTTGGCCCAGCCGATCAACCCAATGTGCGTATGCCCCTGTTGAATGAGATAATCGACCGCCGTACTAGCGCCGGCGATGTTGTCAATGATGATACTGTCGAAGGGTAAGTTGGGCGCATAGCTGTCCACAAGCACAATCGGAATATCGATGCGTTGTCCGAGCAGACCGATGGTATTTTCGATGAGGGTGCCTGCCAGAATAAGCCCATCAATACGCTGTTCGCTGATCATCGCCGGCCACATAACCGGGTGATTGGCAAGATCGACTTCGATGTTAGAAAACATCAAGCTGAGATTGTGATGGCGACACTCGCTTTCCACGCCGGCCTGGATGTAGGAATAAAACGCATTGACCTCAAAAGGAAAGCCATAGTCATGTTTAAGGAGCAGCCCAATGACCGATAGAGGGTTGTCGTCGACAGTGTTATTGTCTTCTTTGAAGGGATACCCCAATGTCCTAGCTACGTCCAAAACGCGCGTGCGGGTGTCCTGCGCGACATTAGGCCGGTTGTTTAAGGCCTGAGAGGCTGTGCCTATGGATACACCGGCTAATTTTGCTACGTCCCGCAGCGTGATGGAATTTGCCATACCCTCGTTATTTTTTAGACAAAAAGTTGAAGTTTCAATGAACAATTCAATTGTAGTCTGAAAATAGTGGATTGTCAATAGGGAATTATGGGTGAATGATCGTATGTTACTAGAGGCAAAAATGCACCCTCATTGTCCACTGTCACGGGTACAAAACACATCGAGAAGGCCCTCTTATGCGCTTCTCCGTTTCTTGTCGAATCCTGCCTGCCTCCTTTCATTTTTCCGGTTCTTCAGGATTTTGTGGGGTCGAAATAAAAAACCGGCCACCGATTTCATGGATTGACACGCAAAGTATAAAAAATCGGTGCAATCCGTGTCATCCGTGGCAAAAACTACAGCCTTTGTTTCTATCACCCCCACAAAGTCCCAGAGAATCGTTTTTTTCTGATATCGTTGCCGGTATCGTTACCGGAGTTCCTACAAATATATCACAGATTTTATCCTCTGTCAATAGGTTTCGACCTGCTGATAGGGCTTATCAACGCTCATACCGACCGCAGCCAGGCTAACCCGCGATCCGGTTGGGCCGCTGCGGCACGGTGTCCGTCGGGTACATACCGATAACCCAGGCGGCGAATGATATTCAAGGCGATACA
>Ga0208940_1000201_pt1 | contig 80543 bp, 68 predicted proteins | sample AD_JPNNA6_MetaG_FD_184445 | JGI IMG/M metagenome (GOLD analysis project Ga0208940, IMG submission 184445) | Active sludge microbial communities of municipal wastewater-treating anaerobic digesters from Japan - AD_JPNNA6_MetaG (SPAdes) (version 2) | ecosystem: Engineered > Bioreactor > Anaerobic... | reverse complement strand
TCTCTCCCAGAGAGTTCATCGTTGCCCTACATGCGGATTGACTCTGGATAGAGATCTCAACGCTGCTAAGAACATCCTTCGACTGGGATTACAGTCCTTGGTTGGGATACAACCTAGATGCCCCCGACTTCAGTCGGGGGAGTAGTCACCTTTCACGCAAAGCTATTTCTCCATCTTATCGAGATTGGGCAGATACATGCTGGAAGATCTCTCTATCCTCGTGACCGGCGGCACAGGCTTCATAGGGTCGCACCTTGTCGACGCCCTGGTGGAGAAGAACCGGGTGCGTGTCCTCGACAACTTCAGCAGCAGCAGCCCGGAGATCTTATCTCATCTGAAGGGGCACCCAAATTTCACGATCATGGAGGGCGACCTGATGGATCCGGTGACCGCCTATGAGGCGGCTTCGGATCAGGACATGGTGTTTCACCTTGCTGCCAATCCGTCGGTCAGTGCAGGGGCTACCGATACCCGCGTCCACCTGGAGCAAAATGCCCTGGCCACCTTCAACGTCCTGGAGGCAATGCGGCGACAGGATGTGAACAGGATCGCGTTTACCTCCACATCCACGGTGTACGGCGAAGCCGATGTCCTGCCCACGCCGGAGGACTACGGTCCGCTAAAGCCCATATCGCTTTACGGGGCTTCCAAGCTGGCGTGCGAGGCCATGATATCCTCCTACTGCCATACGTTCGATATGCAGTCCTGGATCTTCCGTTTCGCCAACATAGTCGGGGAAAGGGGCAGCCACGGCGTGATCGTGGACTTCGTGCAAAAGCTGGATGCAGATCCGGCCGAGCTGGTCATATTGGGAGACGGCCGCCAGCGCAAGTCCTACCTGGAGGTGAAGGACTGCGTGCAGGCAATGCTGTACGTGGTGGAAAACGCCAGGGATGAGGTGAACATATTCAATATCGGCTCCACCGACTCGGTGAGCGTGCGGGAGATCGCCGATATCGTTGTGGCGGCGATGGGCCTGTCTGATGTGAAGTATCGCTTCGCAGGCGGCGTGGACGGCAGGGGCTGGAAAGGCGACGTCAGATCGATGAGCCTGGATCTGCAGGCTATCCTGGCACTTGGCTGGCAGCCGCGCCACGACTCCGCCGGGTCCATCCAGATAGCCGCAGAGGCGATCCTCAAGGGGCGTAAGAGGAGGAGACGCAGGCGGTCGCGGCCTGCGTCTGCCTGAACGGGGAAGCCCAAGGGGCATCCCGTGACCGTCAGATTTCGAATATTGCCCAGGTCCATCTTCAGCGGCGGTCTTGGGCCAGCAGTTGCGGGGGAACTCATCTGATGTTGCTTACCGAATGGTCAGACCACCAGTCGCCGTCAAGGAGGGTGGCGTTGTAGCCTGCCAGGCGGAGGGCGTAATAGAGTGTGGCAGCTTCCGGCATGCCGTAAACCAGTACCGTCTTGTCCTTCTCCAGACCGCGTCCGAAGAACAGCTCTTTCAGCTCGGCTGGGGATCTGAGCATTCCATCGTCGAGGATCTTCTCTGCCGGTATCTGGATAGCTCTTGGCAGGTGGGCTCTCCCGAAGTCCGCAAAGCTCGACCTGGCGTCGATGGCCAAAAGTCCGGTCTCGCCTATCATGCTGGCAGTGGCGCTCAGGTGAGGATTTGGGATCGGTACATAACCGGATGGCTGCCACTCTTCAACTGCGGTTGTCACCGGCATGCCGGCGTCCTTCCAGGCCTGCCATCCACCGTCCAATCTGCTGACATGCTGGCTGCCCAGGTACTGCAGGGCCCAAAATAAGTATGAGGCGTCGTCTCCATGTCCGTAGACCACAACAGGCTGGTCGGTGCTGATCCCAGCGTCTCGCAGGGCCTGGACCAGGGCTGTCTGATTGAGACGTCCGCCGCTTCTTACGCTCTGCCAGTAGATGTTGCAGGCGCCAGCAGCGTGGCCGGAGGCAAAGTCCTGGGCCGAGCGGGCATCTATCAGCCTGCCGCTGGCGTTGGCCGGATCGGTCAGAAGCCAGTGCAGATCGTAATCGGGGGCGCTCCTCTGGTCGCCCTGAACAGTGATCTTCTGATTGGATATGGCTCCTTGCGTGCCGGACATTTTCTGCATCTCGCTCTGGCTCTGTGCCTCCTTCTGGCGCATCCAGCCGTCCAGGTTTGTCCAGTCAGGGCAGGTCGGGCAAAACGAGCCGTCCTCGGTGCCGGCCTGAATGGCTGGCAGCAGGAAAGCCGCCATCGCCGCCAGAAGGAGCAGCCTTATGCCGGCGCAGATCAATCCATCTCCAATCCGTTTGTGCTTCATCAGATCTCTTCCACCTCGGCCATCTATTGCCCGCTCGATGATCCCTTCGGCCAAAAACCGGCCGATAGGTTGGATACCTCCAGGCTCTCGAGGACTTGATGGCCTTGTATCTGTGTCAAGAGAATAGCAAAGCCCACCCCCGCGGGCTACTATCTCTTGTCCAAACTGCTCTTATGCATCCCCTGATGGTCTTTGGGCTTATATCAGCCTTGCGGGGGGGGCAAGGGTTATATACAGCATCTAAGTACTTTGAAGTACAAATATAAACACCAATGATCTATTATTTACAATGAGGTCAGAGGCCAAAACAGACTTGCAGGAGGATTATCGTGATCGGCAAATCAATCAGAATCGAGAGGATATTCAATCGCCAGACAGGGAGGGCGGTCATAGTTCCCATGGACCATGGAGTTACGGTGGGCCCAATCAGGGGCATTGCGGATATCCGCAGCACTGCAGATAAAGTGGCATCCGCCGGTGCTGATGCGGCTGTGGTGCATAAGGGCGCCGCCGCCTTCGGTCACCGGGGCTACGGGCCGGATCTTGGCCTGATACTTCACCTTTCAGCCTCAACCGCTCTTGGTCCCGATCCCAACAACAAGGTCCTGGTGGCCACGGTTGAGGAGGCGCTGAAGCTTGGTGCGGATGGCGTCAGCATACAGGTGAACGTGGGGGCAAAGGACGAGGGGCATATGCTCTCCACTCTCGGCGCCGTCTCCCGCAGCTGTCAGGAGTGGGGCATGCCTCTGCTGGCGATGATGTATCCCCGGGGCAGGAAGATCAAGGATGAGTATGCAGAGGAGTACGTGGCTCACGCTGCCAGGGTTGGGGCAGAGCTTGGTGCGGATGTGATCAAGACATCATATACCGGCAGCTACGATAGCTTTGTCCGGGTAGTGGAAGGCTGCCCGGCGCCGGTTGTGATCGCCGGAGGGCCTCGGTGCGAGTCGGATCAGGAGCTGCTGCAGATGGTCCGAGACGCGGTTGACGCCGGGGGCAGCGGCGTGGCCATAGGCCGCAACATATTCCAGCATGAAGACCCCGGCCTGATGACCCGCCGAATCTGCGCCGTTGTGCACCAGGATCTGACGGCTGCGGAAGCCATGCAGATCTCACAAGGCGGCTCCTGACCTGCAGGCGGATTGGCGTTGGCTAAAAGGGACGGCATCAGTATTAAGAACAAAAAGGGCTCTTGCTGGTGAGCGATGAGACCGGTCTTTATGCTCCTGGCCCTATTCCTGCTGGTCCTGCCTGCAATTGCTGCGCCTTTCTCTGCCAGCCTGGTGCAGGGCGAACTGGAACAGGGGCGACAAAATACACTTCTGGTGGAGGTCTCATACCAGCCGGACAACGGATCTGGCCTTGATGGGGTGCTGGCCGGCCTGCGCAAGACAGATCTCGATCGTGGGGATAGATGGGCGGATAAGAGCGGTCAATACGCCCTCTTTCTTGTGGGGGAGCTCTCCAGCGGCGATGAGAGGCTGACCATAATATCAGCTCCCCAGCCATTCGGCACCATACGTCCCATGAACAGCTCCCGGGCAGGGTTCGATGTCCGGGTGGAGGAGGGGGCAGGAGTGGGACTGTATCCGCTACAGCTGCACCTGCAGGGAAAACGACTGGCCAAAGTTACAACAGAAGGCGGAGAACCTCAGGTATATCTCCGCTACGAGAACATCTCTCAGATAATCTCGCTGGAGGCCTCGGTTGTGCTGGGGCCGCGGATAGAGGCAGAGGGATCAAGTTCGGCCAGGCCAGGAGGCCAGATGGAGGTTGTGATGGTCAACCGGGGCGATCGGGTCGCTTCGGGGGTCACCGCATCCATTGATACCCAGCCCCAGTTTCGCCGGACCTCTGCCGATCTGGGAGATATCGATCCTGGCAGGTCGGAGAGATTTCAGTTTACTGCACCAAAGGTAGCCGGTGATTATCCGCTGGCCATCCGGGTGTCTTACATATTTGGCGAATCGGAGAGGAGCCAGGATCTGGCCGTAATCGCCCAGGTGCGAGAGGGCGACTCGTGGGAGTACCTGGTACCCCTGGCTGTAGCGGCGGCGTCATTCCTGGTCATTCTGGGCGGGGCCAGGATGCTCTCGCGGGGCAGGGGATTTCGCCGCCGGCGCTGGTAGCTCCTGATCACAAGTGCTGTATCAGCCCTCATCTCTACGAAGCGGTCAGCCTCTCAAAGCTTCTCTGGGCATCCTCCAGGATCTCAGCCTCGCCAGGAACGATGCCGTTCTCCATGAGGACCCTTCCGTTGCAGATGGTGGTGTCCACCCCGCCGGCCATGCTGTAGACCAGGTGGGAGAGGTGGTTGCTCTCAGGCGAAAACCAAGGGCGTGAGAGGTCGATAAGTGCCAGGTCTGCCAGAGAGCCTGGGGCAAGGCCAATGTCCAGGCCGAATGCCCGGTAGCTGTTCTGCGTGGCCATCTTCCAAACCTGGGCAGCTGGCAGTATGGTTGGGCCACGGTTGCCTTTCTGGACCAGGGCTGCCATCTTCATCTCGGAGAATATGCTCATGTTGTTGTTGCTGGAGACGCCATCGGTTCCAAGGCAGACGTTGGCTCCGGCATCCAGCAGTCTGTCTACAGGCGAGATGCCGGAGGCCAGCTTCAGGTTGCTGGTGGGGCAATGGATCACGTTCACCTGCAGCTCGGCGAGGGTTCGGATATCACTTGGGGTGAGCCAGACGCAGTGGGCGGCGGCTGTGCGGGGGCCCAGCAGGCCCAGGGCATCCAGGTACTCTACCGGGGTCATATGGCTCTGGTTCACGAAGCTGTCCACCTCATCCCGGGTCTCGGAGAGGTGGATGTGCAAAGCGGCCTGATATCGCTGGGCCAGTTCTTTGGCCCTGAGCAGCGTCTCCTCAGAGCATGTATAGACAGCGTGAGGGCCCACCGCCGGCCTGATCAGTGGATCGTCCTTCCAGCGGCGCAGGAATGGCTCGACTTCGGCCAGCAGCTCAGGGCGCATATCTAAGAGCACTCCGGAGAGCACCCCTCTGATCCCCATCTCCCGCGTTGCCCTGGCAGTCTCATCCATGAAGTAGTACATGTCGTTGTAGCAGGTGATCCCGAAGCGTATCAGTTCCAGACACCCCAGGCGAACACCAGCCCTGATATCAGATGCAGTCAGTTTCGCCTCGATCGGCCAGATCTTCTCCTGCAGCCAGGGCATAAGCTCCATATCATCTGCATAGCCCCGCAGAAGGGTCATGGCCAGGTGGGTGTGCCCGTTGACCAGTCCTGGGATGGCCAGCTTTCCAGTCGCATCGATGATAAGGTCGTTGCGTTCAGGGGCTTGCAGTTCCCGGCCCACTGCCGATATTTTATGGTCGATGATCTGTATGTCCAGTCCTTTCTTCAGCTCTCCGTTCTGCAGGATAGATGCGCCCTTGATCAGCATGATCCGGACTTTAGAAAGCAGATTGGTATAAAGATTCTCAAAGGAGGAGCAAGATAACAGTCAAAAGGCATCGATTAGCGAGTTTTTCCCGTGCATGCTATCGAAAATGGCCCTCTGAATGGGCATCTGAAGATCCGGGAAGGCTCCGGGTCCCTTCTCAGCAGGACCCGGCCAGCCAGGCCTTCCGGGCTTCTTTGGAAAAGGAGGTTCCTCTTGTCTTCTGGAGAGTGCCTTGACGCGGTTTTTGCGGGAATATCGGAGAGGGCGCTTACTGGGCAGCAAAGACCCTGACCGTGCCGAGCGGATTGTCCCGACGGTCCACGACCAGGACATGCTCTCCATCCTCTATCCCCGGATCGGATCTGACGACCAGCCGGTGGAAGATCCGGCCCCCTCTGGCAACGAAGGGAATCGCTTCGTCCGATATCGTTATTCGCTTCTGCGGCAATTCGGAAATGCCCTTTTCTTCGGTCAGATATATCACCTCCTTCGTTTACTTTATAGTATATACGTCACATCAAGTATTAAGTTCTTTTGATATAATCACACATAAAGCCCTGGCGTCGGATCTCTCGGGCTTTCTGCCTGACATGGACGCCGGCCAAAAGCGGGACGGATCACAGATCGGCTCTGGCTGGTTTCTGGCTGATATGGCCAAAGCTCCATGGGTGTAAGCGGCAGGCTTAATAGGTGGTAATGGATCAGGTTGACCTGAGCTGAGGTAGCCAAGTGGCCTACGGCGCTGGTCTTGAGAACCAGTGGTGCACCGCACCTCGTGAGTTCAAATCTCACCCTCAGCGTATATTTTTGCAGGCAATTGCAAAAGATGCATTTTCATGTCTGCGATTGAACGAACCGCGAATCCGGTATGTTGGAGAATACTTTTAGGCAGTCAGGGAACTCTTTGGAAAAATGATGATACGAAATGCAATGTGAAATCAGACGAGACCTTCGAGGGGGATGTGCGTATCTATTGTGCCTGCTTGCATCACTGAGATATACTGACCAACCATAGTCCAATAGTCATGTAACATGTGGTTACATATATCGCTCGAGCACATTTCAATGCGCTAATCGCATTTTGGATGTCGGCGATATGATATGGATGCTCGATATATGCTATACACGTCGGCAATAGGTGATATCTTATGAGAACACTATTGATATTATTGGCATCACTCCTCGCCTCATTGGGAATGTCCCAAAGCGAGCCAAATTATATCAACATGGATATAAGGAATTATCAAGAACTTCGAGATGCCTGTGGCGAAATCATTACCAGCATCAACGGCATAGATTTCGATTATCTCCCTGCCCAAAACGTCTCGCTTCAACGTGTCATAGACGATGCCGAAGATGGCGGCATAGTCCATTTACCGTTGGGACATTATGATCTAAATGTACCTATAAAAATTGCTAAGAACCTTACGCTCATTGGAGATGCGATAGTTGTCCTTGATGCAAAGCGACGCTCCAATATACTTGAAATTGGCGTGAATGAATCAAACATATCTGTAGAGATATCAAATGTGATCTTCGTCAACGGAAAGGGATTGAGCGGGGCTTCTATCTCGAGTGGGGCTCGATCTCTGTCGGTAGATAAATGCGGTTTCTTCAATAATATAGCTGTGATTGGCGCCAGCATAAGCCAAACAGGTGGAGAGTTGCGTATCAAGAATAGTTCATTTAGAAGAAATGCTGCAGATACCGGAATCATCGATTGTCAATATTGCAGATTGTTCATGGAAAACGATGTTCTGGCAGATAATGTCGCATTGAGTAGCAGGTGCGTACTCAATTTTACCGGAGTTGGGATGCTAAATCCTGAGAATAGATGCGAGATTATAGATATCTATTCAAAATATAAACGAGGCGATGATATAGATTGCCTGGATCTGGCCATGAGAAATTGTACCATTGAGCACAACAGAGGACTTAGAGGCAGATTTGGACTCAGCATGGTCAGCGCGGCGGGGAATTCGCTTATAGATAACTGCGATTTCCGCTCAAATGATGCTGCTCAATATGCCGGCGCCCTATCAGTCGGGGGAGACGCAGTAATCATAGCAAATTGTACGATTGAATACAATACTGCGATCAAGCCAGGACTAACTCCAGGCCTCTGGATCATGGGAAGCAGCAACGTTTTGATTGACAGATGCTTGATCGCAGACAACCATTATCTTCACTTATCTCCCGGATCATGTTCTGGCGGCATTTTCATAGCTTCGGACTCAAATGTAACCATGCATGATTGCACCATAAGCAACAATTGGGCAGCGAACGGTGGAGGAATTTACATTCAGCCAGGTGCGATATTAATTGTTGATGGGGGTGAAATCCTCGGAAATATCGCACGCTCTAGCAATCGTCACAGAGATGGTGTAGGACTTGGTGGAGGGATCTACAACGATGGGACCCTTATTCTGAGGGATTACGCAATAATAGCAAGGAACATGGCAGATGCTGGTGCAGGCATATACAATACCGAAGGCGGTCGGGTACGTGCTGAGGGCAATTCCTACTTCATAGGCAACGAGGCCAAAGATAAGGGCGGAGCCATCTTCAACAATGGATCTGTGGCCCTTGAATGTGCCACCTTTGCAGACAACGAGGCCTTCTTTGGAGGCAGCATATACAACCTTGGCGACCTTACCGAGGCAGACAGCCGCTTCTGCAAGAATATCGGCTTGCGCCAGAATACTTCCTTTAGCAGATGAAGGTCACGATGATAGGATCTGGCAGGGAATAAAGGGTGAGTTAGGTCGACGTTTACCGAAAATGCGATCAAGGTTACGCGATGAAGGTTCTGCATCGATGAAAACGCTCGTATTGGCGTGCCTCCGAGAGTGGATGGCGGTATCGAGGTGCAACTGGGCCTTTTCTCCTCGGTTCTTAGCCTGAATCTCGGAGGCCAGGCGCAAAAAATCCCTCGGTTATGCCAAAATCACAGACGGGCAGAGCTGGGGCTGTAAAATCTTCTGGACAGTGGTGGTGTTTATTTGCGCCGCAATCTCCAGCGGCAGGTATCTCGAATAAATGAGACTATTTTATCGGCCTCTCACCTCTGGCTTGTGCTCTTTGCCTCCGCTCATCGTGCTTCTCCTTTCTCTCCTTCGTCTTTGCTGTATTCTCTGTCCTCTTCTTGAACGGATTGATCATGACTCTCCCAGCCCGAGTATCACTATTGATAGTATACATCATCTACTCGTTTATCTAATTTCTCGAAAAAGGCCATGTGTCCGTATCTGTTTGACCGCTGAGGCGTCCAGGATATTGCATGAGCTGGACGGACCTAGGGCGGACATTCGAAGCGAAGGGCAGCAGGCTGGCCTTAGAGGAAATCTCGGCAGAAATCCCGAAACATTCTTATCATGATTGTGAGCATTAAACGACATGTTTCTGCAGCCAGACATGTCTGAAGCTCAATAATGCCTCACAAAGAACCAGGTGGTGGATATTATCGGGCATCTGGCATCTCCGTCGGGCGGTGACGATCATGAAAGATGAAGCGAGGAGTTTGGGGAAGGGTATCTCAATAACCCTCTTGGTCCTGTTTGGAGCAACCTGCATATTCCCGGCATCATGCGAAGATATGTCCTTTGGGCCGCAGACGACTGGTGGGGAGCCTTTATGGGGGCTTCTCACAGCAGCAGATGCTGCCAGCTCGAACCTGTCTGCAATCGAAGCCGCCCTTGTAGATGCCAGCATTGCTCTATCGGGATCTGGCATCGATGGGCCCGTTGCTGTGGGGATTCTCTCAAACCTGACCATGGCAGACGCTTCTGTGATTGATTGCATAACAATCGATGCCAATGGCACGGTTCGTGAGGTCCAGCCAGCGTCGTTTGAAGCAATTAAAGGTGTGAACTTGAAGCGGCAAAGGCATGTGAACGATACGATCAATTCCAGGCTGTATTCGGGATTCCACTTCATAATGTCGGTTGAAGGTCTGAATGCCATCGATTCGGAGATGCCGGTGTTCGACAAAGATGGGACCTTTATAGGCACGGTCAGCTTTATGTTCAATAGCAGCGATTTCTTCGAGAGGATCTTGGCGCCGTATCAGCCTGCCGGTGATTCCAAGATATGGGTGATGACGGCTGATGATGGGACAATCCTGTACGAGACCGATCCTTCCCAGCAGTTTCTCAACAAGAGCTCTGACGTGTACCAGCCCTATCCCTCCATTCTGGAACTGATTAATAGGATTAGCTCTGAGAGGACCGGCTATGGAACCTATGAGTTCCTGGACCAGTCCCACCAGGAGACGATACTTAATGGGTGCTACTGGACCACAATTCCCAATATGGGTACGGAGATCAGGATTCTGCTCACTCTAGAGCTTGATCCAAAGATCTGAAATGCATATACGGGCGAGATCGGCATCTTGGGATGCCGTATGCCCGCGCTTCTCTATGGGTCGGAGAGGGCGCAGCGGGAAGACCCCACCCTTCAGGGTAGCCTCCCGAACTGCGAATCCGGGGGAGTTGCGACGGAGTCGCAACAGGATGAAAGCGAAGCCCTGCCCTTAGTTTCTGCGGCATCCAACAATCTAACAATGATGTCATCATAGCTTTCACCCTTTGAGCCACACCTCTTCAAGCGGTCTCTTGTTTCAGTTTTCAATCTGACATTAGTATATCCCATATAGCGTAATACACTGTTATAATGCTCAAAGTTAGCGCTTTTGCATATAGCTTAAATACTATTAAGTCATATTACGCTATAGTTCCCTGGCGCTGATCGGCCAGGAAACAGTCTTTCGCCGTGCTTTCGAGAGATCGAAAGCTGGTAGGGCACTGCAAGATCTGCTTGCATAAAAGACGGTGAACGAAAGACAATCGCTTTTCGTGGCATGATTCCCTTAAGGGAATGATCTGAGTCAAGTGGAAAGACTTGGCAACAACGACGTCAAGATCTCTCGCGCAATGCAGGTCGCCAGGGTAAGAGAGATCTATGACCCCTCAGAGCTTCGCTAGCTTTGTGTCAACCGGCCAAACCTAGCGCGACTTTTTGCGCAGCTACAAGCCACCCCGTTCAAGGGGTGTAGTTGACTATGGGTGTTCTTCCCGGATGGGCGTGGTCTCTCGATCCTCCTGGGTGATGGAGCTCTGTGGCCATGATCTCACTCAAGGATCTTGGAAAGCGACCTTCGGGCCTTGTCGTAAGCCATCCGGATCTCCTCTTCGGTCGGATCCGAAACTGTGGCCAGGATGCGTCCGGCTTCGGCCTCGATATAGGATTCCCGAAGCTTCAACAGCTGGTTCTCAGATATCGGGGCCATCTTCGGCAACATCCAAAGAGGATCCTGTCTGCGTTTGCCTCTCTTCATTGCACTTTGGCCAGTCGGGCCTCTCCTGGCTCCCAATCCACGTGCCATGGTCAGGAGACCCGGCTCTGCAGGGTGCGCGGAGTCTGACCGCGCTGAAACGCGGCGCCGTCTGTGATATGTCTTGCGAGGACATGGCTACCATCTATGTGAGAGCTGTTATTTAATCGCAATCCAGCAAGTTTAAGAAGCCCGGGACGGTGGTGCAGAAAAACTACCTTTCGATCGACACCACCCCCTCCTCCACCAGGCTTTCAGATAATCGGCCGCTTGCTGGGCACCGCTCCCGCCCTAACTATAAATACTGCGAGTGGGAAGTGCCTCTCATGCCCAGAGTGGATGCTGATATCAGCCCGGAGCTGTGGCAGAGGCTCAAGCTTTACATTTCCCGAACCCGCGGCGCCCTCTTCATCCAGGAGTCGGACGTGATCGCTGAGGCCATCGCGGAGTATCTGGATCGCCACGAGAGGCGGCTCGGCAGATAGGCGGAGCTTAAAAGAATTGTGAGGCCAGCCCACCCGAGCATCCGGTATCGTCGGCAGAAAATACGTCACGCCGATCCTTCATTCCTTTTAGTGATCGAAGTGCAGCAGCAGCTCGGTCATCCCGTCTTTTGAAGAGAACGCAACCCTGTCGGCATACCGGCCTATCATATAGGCAGCCAGATGCAATGGGGCTGTACGATCTTCTGCCATGGAGGCCGGCGGCATACGGGGGATCTCAAACGGCTCCCCCCGGTAAGAAGCCCTTGCATCGAGGTTGAACTCGTCGAACTGCACATCCACCTCCACTTTATCCTTGATCCCAATGATCTCGGCTGCCTCCAGCATCTCGTTTAAGGCAGCGATGGCGTTGTAGATCACTTCCTTTCTGGCTCCCCAGGCCCCGCCCTGCTTCTCCATGAATTCGAAGATCGCCTGGGACGAGTCTACCCCCGGCTGCAGCTGCAGCTTAGCCCGCTTGCTCACCCCCAGACGGAACAGCAGGTTTAGGGATACAGCGCATATGGTGGCCACGGCCAGAGATGAGGAGAATAGAGATGACCATGTGGGCGGCAGCCCGGCGTAAAGGCCGGGAATGAAGTCGAAGGAGAGCCCGAATATCATGGAAAATCCGATCACGAACGTCTTTCGGGCGTCGATCATCCTGGAGGTGATGATCTGTATCCCGGCCAGGATCATGAAGCAGACGGCGAATATCAGGGACGCGCCCATCACCGGGGTGGGCATTATAACAAATATCGCCGCCAGCTGAGGGAAGAACGCCAGGAGCATGAGCAGGCCTCCGGCTGCATAGCCGATCCGGCGCGATGTGGCCCCAGTGGCAATGGCAAGCCCGATATTGCTGGAGGAGACCGACTGGCCCAGGGCTCCCAGAAGCCCTGAGGCGATATTCCCGGCACCGCAGGCCAGCAACCCCTTGCTTATCGATATCATGTCTATGCGCTTCCAGTCGGCATCGTTTATCTTCTGGCAGGTGGTCAGGTCTCCCATGGTCTTAAGTGCGGAGGAGAGGGCTGCTACCAGGAAAGGCATGGCCAGGGCCAGGTCGAAAGAGATGCCGAACCGCCCAACCTGGGGGACTCGGAAAGGCGGGGAACTGGTGATTACCTCGATGTTCTCCATGCTCAACAGCCCGCATCCAAACGAGACGGCGTAGCCTATTGCCATCCCAATCAACAGCGAATAGAGCCGCAGCTTGCCGCGTCCCCACACGTTGAATGCGGCCATGGCCATGAGGGTGATCACTGCAACAAGCAGGGATAGTGGATGTATCGCGGGATGAGCCTGATCAACTCCGAAGAACTTGGGGATAGCGATTGGGATGACCTCCACCCCCACCATCAGCACAACAGTGCCGGTCACCTCGGGCGGGAAGAACTTGCGCATTCGGGGAACCAGGCGGGAGAACAGCACCTCGAACAGACCGGCAAAAGCAGTCATGCCGAATATAAGGGCTAGGCCACCGGCTTTTCCTGCGAGCAGGGATGCGGGCACGAATGCCGGGCCGTTTACCAGCGGACAGAGGTATCCGGAGCCTATAGGCCCCCGGTTGACCGACTGGATCATGGTCGCAAATCCGGTGGCCAGCATGGCCATGCAGATCAGGTTCTGGGCGTCGTTTGGGGTTCCGCCTATCTCCCCTACGATGACCACGGGGAAGATGAAGGCGATCGATAAGATGAAAATATGCTGAAGGCCCAGAATCAGGGTGGTGGCCAGGGACGGCTGGTCCTCAATGCCATAGATCAGGTTGGATGGTTTTCTGGCCATGCGGGTCATCATCTGCCCATAAGCTCTGTCACTGGGCGATTTTCGGTATCCTCATCTCGGCTTTCTTCCTATTTGTTTATTATTCTTTCAATCTCCGACAGCTGGGCAGGGTTTTCGGGCATGGGCTCTTTTTGGCAGCATCTCAGGCTTGGTCTGCCTTAACCACCAGGATGGTCAGGTCATCGAACTGAGGCTGGCCTGAGCAGAAGGCCTGCCAGTCCGAGATGATCCCATCCAGGATCTCGGCTGCTGGGAGATGGGCATACGACGCGATTGATCTGCGGACCCGATCTGAGCCGTACTGCTCGCCGCCGCCGTTCAAAGCCTCGGAAAGCCCGTCGGTGTACAGCACCAGGGCATCGCCTGTCAGGAGCCTTGTATTCCTCTCCTCGTACCGTCCTGCCAGAGAGAGGCCTAGGGCGATTCCCGTAACCTCAAGGCTCACCACCTCCCTTGAGCCTGACCGAAACAGAAGGGAATGCGGATGTCCTGCGTTCGCATACCTCAGATGCCCGTCGCTCTCCAGTGATCCCAGGAACATGGTCAGAAACATCCCCGCTCCAGCCTCAGGCTCTATGAGCCGGTTGGCCAGCGCCAGGGCATCGGCCGGGCCTGATGCCTGGCTTATGCATGCCCTGACCACCGTTCGGCTATGCGCCATGAAGATCGCGGCCGGAACGCCTTTTCCAGCCGTATCAGCAATGGCGAGCCCCAGGGATTCCTGTCCCGGATGTGCTTCAGGCTGCCCGATCTCCCATGGCGGGAAGTCATAGAAATCCCCTCCCACCTCCAGGGCCGGTCGGATGGCCGCAGCCATCGAAAATCCTGGGATTTCGGGCAGGCTTTTCGGTATGAAGCCCATCTGGATCTCCGCAGCCACCTCCCTCTCTGCCCTTTCCCTCTCCAGATCCGCGAGGTAGCGGTCTCGCTCGGCCTGCGTGCGTCGCTCTGCCAGATAGTTGGAGAGGACAATGGCGAATACGAGCATCCCTGCCCCGTTGGCGAGGACCATCGGCCCCATGCTGGCCTCTACAGCCTGCATGGCCAATGGGAAGGGCCTTGCAAGGATCAGGGTCAGAACCATGTGTAACACCTCGAAAAGCACGGCCAGACCCACGAGGGTGGGCACCCCCAAAAACCGCCTGGTCCTCATCTGTATCAGCCCTCCGAGCAGGCCTGCAGCCAGCGTGGCGACCGCGCATGGACCGGCAGTGAATCCACCCTGGCTCAGGCGGAAAGCCGCGCCGATCAGGCCGGCCCCGGTCCCCACCACAGGCCCGCAGAACAGCCCACCCGCCAGCGGCCCCAGATCTCGCACGCTTGCAATGGCCTGCATCATCCTGATCCCCATCAGGCTTCCGTAGATGGAGACCGCCCCGAAGAATAGGGCGAGGACCAGCAGGCTCTTTTTGCTTGGCGTCTTATCCAGGGTCTCTGCGAAGTAACGGCTGCGGATGATCAGGTAGGCAGATAGGACAATCACACAGGCCGCTTGAAGCAGCTCCAGATAGCTGTCGATATCGATTGACATATCCGGTTTGAGCCGTTATCCTTCTGCAGATCGGGTGTTTATATCTACGTGTGAAGCAGTGCCGTGATGGCCTCTTTTCGATCCGGGTGGATTGTGAACAGCCCTGCAATGCCGGTCGCCTCCATGACCTCCCGGACCATCGGCTGCAGGCAGGTCAGGCAGATCTCGCAACGAAGCGGCCTTAGGCTCTTCTGAGCTGCCATGAGCACCCGCAGCCCGGAGCTGCTGATGTAATCCACTCCTTTTAGGTCAAGCACCATGGTGGCGGCCTTCTCCTTGATAATCCCGCAGATGGCCGAATCAAGCTCCTTGGCGGTGACTGCGTCGATGCGGCCGGTTACAGCCAATACTGGTATTCCCTGGATCGATGTATTGATGATCTCCAATTCCTACCACCTAGTAATCTCATTGAGGTCGGTGGACATATATCAATGTCCTTTTCAAGGGCTCGCTGCAAAAGGCGGCAAAAAATCCCGGCCCATTGCCAGATGGACATGGGCAGACTTGAGCCGCCCCCAGGTGCTGGACCTGGGGACTGAGGCCAGTATCCTGTGAGTTGGCAGGAAAAAGCCGCGGGGGCAAAAAAAGGGATGGCGGATAAATCAGAGGTGGGCTATTGCGGGCATGGGCTTTCTTCACAAAAGCCCGCGTATCGTCATATAGTGTGCCTTTTGCTTCCCCTCGGTGCTCTGCTCTTCTGCCAGGTCGGTCTGGTCCTGGACAGAGGTCGTGTCCTGCGGCGTCATCTCGATTGCCTGGGCTGCCGCCTGCATCTGGACCTCGTCTGCCTGTGGCGGCGCTGTCTCGTTCGCCGACCAAAAGATCATCTCCCCGATCTCAGCATAATGGACCTTGAGCGAATCCCCCTCGATTACGAAGCTGTTGGCGTTCTCGAGAGCTGAGAAGAACCTCCTCTCCATGTCCACAACCGCTTTGGGGCAGGTCTTCTTGGTGACCTCGGGAGTTGATATGGAGATCTTGTTTCCGTCGGTTGCCATGGCGGCTGAGTATCTGTCGCATCCTGCCAGGCCGCTGATCGTGCCCTCGTTCAGGTCGAAATCCGCGCTGAAACGCCCGTCATCCATCGGCGTGCTCTGCTCTCCGAGCCGTATTGAAACAAGTTTCCAGGTGCGGCCGTCCAGTCCTGAGGCCGGGGTCTCCAACTTGTCCAGGACCTCAACCAAGGTCCATTGAGGCGCCCGAGAATCGCCCGAGGCGTCGCCTATCCCTTCTTCTTCTTTGATCTTCAGGGTGTACTGAAAGCCTGGCTGAAAAGCAAACCTTTCAATAACCCCTTGAAATAGGGTCCAGTTGCCTTCCGAATCCTCCCTCACCATCAGGCACTTCTGCATGCCGTCTCCGGTGCAGTCCACGAGGCTCGGCCCCACGTAAACGGTCTTCTCAACGGCCAATCCGGCACATGCCAGCACCAGAAGGGCTATTACTGCTGTCTTTGCAGGCAAAAGGAATCCTCTATATCTCCCCATGATTACCCCTCGACATTGACATCTCAAGGCTTCATTAACGTCCAATAGGTTGAATGTCCAAGTATAAGTAACTATTCCGGGGACTATTTGGCCATTTCTGTCCCCTTTATCAGCTTCTTTGAAATGGTCTCTTTGATATATTGCTGTCAGAAATATGAGCGTTGATATTTCACGCATCTCTTTGCCCAGGCCCCAGCCACCTCCCTTAGAAAAGGGGCCTTCGACGGCCGACATTTTCCACTGCCGCGACTTATAAATCCCACAAGGCCACATATTTCAAAGTGATACGCATGGCAAATGGAACCTGGCAGCAATCGGCTATCTCGTCATCGATTGAGCCTTTGGGCAGGTCTCCTGCCAGGACGCTTCTTGCTGCATCGATCCTCCTCCTACTGATATGCGACGCCCATGGGGATCCCTCATCTGCGCGCCCTCCCGCTCCGGACGCCCAGCCGTTCCAGGGCAGCTTTCAGGGATGGATAGACGGGGACTCTTCCAGCCGGGCATCCATATACATGAACCTCAGCCAAAGCGGCAGAAATATCTCCGGCTGGGCCGAGCTCGGATCAGGGCTGCGGGTGAACACAGGCGGCTTCCTGTGCCCTGGAACGATATCAGTTCCCGCGTCCCGCTTCGCAGTCGGCGGCTCAGTTCGGGATGGCCAGCCAGGCATGCTGCAGGCCTCGTCTCAGATCCCGGTCTCGAGGAGGGCTGTCAAGGTCGAGATCTCAGGGGATGCATCGTCAGGCGACGGCAGCATGAGGCTGGATATCAGGCTGAACCTGCCATGGCCCTGCCGCAGCAGCCGCCTTTCTGCATCGCTTTCCAGGCTTGCCTGAAAATCCGAGAGTCCCCCAGCCACCGGCGTTTCCTGGAAAGCTGCCACACGCTCTCCAGCCATGCTTTGATCTGGGCAAGGCTTATACCGTATCCTCTAAGAAACTCTCCCTAATCCCGGAGCTGATATCCATGAGCCAGCCGCCAAACGACGTTGGAATCGACGATGTGGCAGTTCACTTCCCCCGCCTGTACCTGAGCACCACCGGCCAGTTTGCGGCAGCCCGTGGCTTAGAGCCGGCAAAGCTGGTTCGTGGCATCGGTGTCGAGCAAATGGCAGTGCCGGACCGACACGAGGACGCGGCCACAATGGCTGCCAACGCGCTTTTAGAGCTGATGCAGAGAAACAGGCTTGGCCCAGGGGACATCGGGCGGATCTACATTGGCACCGAGTCATCTGTTGACGAGGCCAAGGCCATGGGCACCTATGTTATAGGAATGCTGGAGAGGATCTACGGCCGGGGCAGCTTCTCGGAGTGCTCCACTGTTGAGCTCAAGTCAGCCTGCATAGCCGCCTCCTATGCCCTGGAAAACGTATCCTTATGGGCAGGCAATAAGGAAGGCAATATAGGAGTGGTTATAGCCACCGACATCGCCAGATACAGCCTGAACTCGCCCGGCGAGTACACCCAGGGGGCAGGTGCGGTGGCCCTTCTGGTTAAGAGGCAACCACGCATGATAAGCCTGGACCAGGAGGCCGGCTTCTTCACCCGCGACGAGAACGATTTCTTCCGCCCTCTCGGGATGAAGACCGCCGTTGTCAATGGAAAGCACAGCAACCAGTGCTATCTGGATGCTGTAGAGGGCGCCTTTGCCTCCTACTGCCGATCAGCCAGGGGAGGCCCAATCTGCCCGCCGCATGGCAGCGCAGTCACCGATGCATTCGATCACATTCTGATGCACATACCATATCCCCGCATGGTTGAGTATGCGGCAGCGTCGTTATTCTGTCAGGAGTGGCAGGGACTTGATCGCTGGAATTCGGTGGAGGCCCAGATAGGCCCGCTGCCCAGGCCAGGGGACTTTCCGGGACCGGCCGAGTATCAGGAGGCGTCATCTCAGTATCAGCGCCGGTTTGCCAGGACTCCTGAGTTCATCCGGGCTTTCTCAGCCAAGGTCGAGCCCTCCACCCTTCTCTCCCGTCGCATCGGAAACATCTATACCGGTTCCCTCTACCTCGGGCTGGCCAGCCTGGCGGAGTCCGGGCATCTCTTGGCCGGCCAGAGGTGTGCATTCCTATCCTATGGCAGCGGCTGCTCGGCTATGGTCTTCTCTGGCCGGGTGAGCCGGCAGATCGGGGATGTGCCATTGCGAGGTCTGTTGAAGAGGCTGCAGGAGAGAAGCGAGCTTTCGCTGACCGATTACGAGCTGCTCCACGAGGGTGCCAGGTCAGAGAGCGCAATTCCCCCAAGCGGCGAGTTCGCCCTTCTTGGCGAAGACGAGCAGGGCTACCGGCATTACGACTGGGCGAAGTGAGCCTCGTGGCAGGGACTGCCTCTATATTACGATCCTCTTGATCCAGGCAGCCAGCCGCACAAACCTCATTCTCCATTCGGATAGTCAACCAAAAAAGATATATTTATAATAAACAGACCAGTCTTCATGAATATCAGATCTCTACTTCTGCTGGCCTGCCTGCTTTGCATGGCCGCCTCTTCAGCCGAAGGCGGGTCAGATCCTGCCGATCTGGCAGGAGATCAGAACGACACCCTGACGGCATCCGATCTCAACGCTTCGTCATCTCAGTTGCCTTCCGGCAATGGCAGCTTGGACCAGGCTGAGGCAGAGCAGACAGCGGCGTCTGTGGAGGCGGCCGGCAAGCCGGCGACAGACGGCGAGCCGGTTGCCGAGGAAGTGGCCGCAGGAGCCTCTCCCATGGAGTCGAGCGAACCAGCCATGGACGAGATGAATGCCTCGACGATCAAGTCCATGGTCCTGGCTGCCAGCGCCAACACCACCTCCTACCGCCTGGCAATGGATATGGATTTTGAGATGGTTCTCACCCCGCTTGATCCGGACGGCGCCGACCTTGAGATACTGCAGGGCCGCAGCCTGGCAATGGGGGCGATGAACGTCACGGGTCGTTCCATGAAGATGGTCATGGCAACTCTGGTCTCCCCACTGGAGCAGTGGGACGAGTCGGTGGCCACTGCAGTCGAGACATATTTCATCAACGACAGCATGTACACCCGGGCAGATGGGGAATGGACCGTCCTTAAGCTGGACGATCCGGATGTCATGTGGAGCAACCAGGACCAGCTTGCCCAGGAGGCAGACGATCTGAACATGTCGGAGGTCACCCTCATGGGGGTCGATGAGGTGGATGGTCAGGACTGCTACCTGCTCTCCGTTCGGCCCAACCTCACCGCTGCCTCAAACCTGAGCGACAAGCTTCTCACCAACATCACCGAGATGACCGGCAACGCCACGCTAAACCTGACAGCCCTGATGAGCGGAATGAACATAAGCTACCTTCAGTGGATCTCCCAGGAGAGCTTCCAGCCGCTTAAGACCGAGATCGTCTTCACGATCTCCCTGACACCTGAGATCCTCGGTCTGGATAAGGAGAACGACTCCGAGGCGGTTCGGATGGATATGTCGGTCGAGGAGACCCTGTACTTCAAGGACTTCAATCAGGACATAGTGATTGTGTTGCCAGAGGAGGCCACGAAGGCCGTGCCTCTGGAGTCGGCCTCCGCACAGGCAGCAGGTACAGAGGCAGACGGCTCCGATCTTGCAGTTGCTGAGGATGCCGCCCTCAATAAGACCGGCCAGGAAGCCAGCCAGGGCTGCATAGTGCAGGTCGACCAGAGCAAGGAGAGCGAAGCCCAGCCTGTAGCCTCAGTCTGAGTCGGCCGGGCGAAATCCACGCCTTGACCCGTGTCCGGGTCAAGGCCATAACAACCAGTTCGCTCTTGCGGTCGAGGGGCTTTTGGACAGCTCCAGGTGCCGCAGCAGCTGAAAAACTCATAATGGGGCTGTAATTCCCCCCTTTCCTTTTCCAGTACTTCCCAAGAGATCAATGAGTTCCAGTGTTGCCGCCGCCGCCCTCTTCGATCGGTCCCGCATCCTCGTACCCCTGTCGCTGGCCGGTCCCTGCAAGCCTGATAAGCCTCTCCGGTTCTTGCAGCAGAAGTACCACGTTTTTGGCATGCTCCTCCGCCCTCCTCCTGGCGAGCGAAGCCAGGCTTCTCTCGTCGGTGGCCTCGTCCTCGTGGACGAAGACCTCTATTATGTGCCGGTTGGTCATCAGCTGGGCGGCGATAAGCCCGGTTGAAGCCTCGTGAGCACAGACCTTGTCTATCGGCTCGGCCCCCGGCATTCCCAGGGCCATCACTATATCGCATCCATGCACCTCGATCAGCCGCTTCGCAGCCACCGGCAGGTCCTTGACGCCTGGAACGGTATAGCGGACTATCTCAAGCGAGGCGTTTCTCCTTATCTCCCCAATCGCCGCCCTGGCCATATCCACCCTGGCAAATGTCGTGTCGGCGATACCGACTCGTCTCATATGACGAGAGCGGCATTCTCAGGGCTTATGCCTGTCGCTCACCCGCAATACCGGCAGCCGTTGGCCCGTGCACCCGGCTCTCCCAGGTAGAGGACCTGGTCCCGGGACCCATAGCGGTAAACGGTTATCCCCTTGCACCCCATGCGGTAGGCCAGACGGAAGACCTCGGCCACATCGGCCACCGAGGCCGAGTGTGGGAGGTTGACCGTCTTGGATACGGCGTTGTCGGTATGCTTCTGAAATGCTGCCTGGACCTGCACATGCTGCTGCGGCGGCACGTCTAGCGCCGTTACGAATAGCTCCTTCAAGTCGTCGGGCACGCCGGCGACATCCTGGACAGAACCTTTTGCAGCCACCTCGGCCCGAATAGCTGGGGTGAGTATGCCCCGCTGCCCTGCCATCTGCTCGAAGAAGGGCGAGCTCTCGATGAGCTGGGCCCCTTCCAGCACGTTTCTCACAAACGAGACGGCGAAGAGCGGCTCTATCCCCGAAGAGGTGCCTGCGATTATGCTGATGGTCCCGGTGGGTGCCACGGTGGTCACGGTGGCGTTTCTCATGGCCCGGTAGCTTCGAAGCCGAGAGCTCTCGAAGAGCGGAAAAGAGCCCCTCTCCTCTCCAAGCCTGGCCGATGCCTCCCTAGCCTCTCTGCTGATGAACGACATGACAGCCTCTGCGACCTGCAGTGCCTCCGGGCTTTTGTACGAGACGCCCATCTGTATCAGCATCTCTGCAAATCCCATGACGCCAAGCCCGATCTTCCTTGTGCGAAGCGTGGCCTGGCGTATCTGATCCAGGGGAAATCTGTTCACCTCTATTGCGTCGTCAAGGAAGCGCACTCCCAGACGGACCAGTGACCCCATCTCCTCCCAGGCCACCTCCCCCTTGCTGACCAGCCGGCTCAAGTTGATGGAGCCCAGGTTGCAGGACTCAAAGGGCAGCAGAGGCTGCTCACCGCACGGATTGGTGGCCTCCACAAGACCCGGCACTGGGTGCGACCGGTTGATCCGGTCGATGAACACCATTCCAGGGTCTCCACGCTGCCAGGCGGATGTGGCAATGAGGTTGAACAGCTCATGGGCGCTGATTTGGCCTGTCACCCCACCGTTGCGCGGATTGATCAGCTCCATCTCACTTCCGATCTCTGCCAGCTGCATGAACCGGTCGGATGCTGACACCGAGATGTTGAAGTTCTCCAGGCTGCCGCCCTCCTTTGCCGTCACGAACTCGAGTATGTCCGGATGATCGACTGCCAGGATCCCCATATTGGCCCCTCTTCTGCGGCCGCCCTGCTTGATCACCTCCGTGGCCGAATCGAAGACCTTCATGAAAGATACCGGCCCGGATGCCACCCCGCCGGTGCTGGCAACGGCGTCGCCTTTAGGCCGAAGCCGGGAGAAGGAGAAGCCTGTGCCACCGCCGCTCTGATGGATCAGAGCCATATACTTGAGTGCGTCGAATATCCCGGCGATGGAGTCTTCAACCGGCACCACGAAACAGGCCGAGAGCTGGCCGAGCGAGAGGCCGGCGTTCATCAGCGTCGGCGAGTTCGGCAGGAAAAGCAGGCCTGACATTGCACGGAAGAACTCCCGGCCCCAGGAATCCACGTCGCCTCCCAGCCGGCCTTCGGCCGAGGATACGCATGAGGCCACCCTCGTCAGCATCTCGCCAGGCGTCTCGACGACCGCTCCCAACTCGTCCCGCTTCAGGTAGCGTTTCTTCAAGACCTCCGCTGCATTCACGCTGAGCTTGAGGTCGTCGGCCACTCCCAGGTATTGTTTGGCCTGCCGCACCTCCGACCGCCTCTGCCGGTAGAGTATGTAGGCCTTGGCCACCTGGGCGTAGCCGCTGTCTATCAGCACCTCTTCAACCAGGTCCTGTAACTGCTCAACCGTGGGCACCTGCCCTGCGGCCCGCTCCTCCATCACGGCAGCCACACGGCCGGCCAGCTCGTCCGGAGTCCTGGCATCCTCTATTCCCAGGGCAGCAAAGGCTTTGCCGATGGCTGTAGAGATCCGATTGACGTCGAATCTCTCGATGCGTCCGTCCCTTTTAACGATCTCTTTTATCATTAATCAAGAGGCCCCCTGTGCCACTATCGGCTTTCTTGCCCAGGAATTCGGAGACGCAGGGCAGTTATGAGACGGGCTTTTAACCCGGTCATACATTACATTTGGCCCTGGAAACGATATATACTTGCATGTCCGTAATCTCTTTTCAGGAAATTTACATCGGGGGTTTTTCAATAAAATTAGCAGTATCCGGCAAAGGCGGCGTGGGAAAGACCACATTATCCGGCACCCTGGCCCGGCTTTTCGCACGTGATGGGTACAAGGTCCTGGCCATAGATGCAGATCCTGATATGAACCTGGCTTCATCTCTTGGGGTCAAGCAGAATCCCCGGCCAATAAGCGACTACAAGGACATGATCCAGGAGCGTGCAGGTATGCCCATGGGCATGTTCAAGCTCAATCCAAAGGTTGACGACGTCGTGGAGAGCTGCGGGTGCGATGCCCCGGATGGTGTCAGGTTTGCGGTAATGGGCACGCTGGACTCAGGCGGAACCGGCTGCATGTGCCCGGCAAGCTCTTTTTTAAAAGCCCTGCTGCGGCACGTCATATCCCGGGAGCGTGAGGTAGTGATACTGGATATGGAGGCCGGCATCGAGCATCTGGGCAGGGGAACAGCCCGTGGGGTGGACGCGATGATCGTCGTCGTGGAGCCTGGCCTGCGGTCGGTCGAGACGGTCGAGCGGATCAAACGACTGGGCGAGAACATCGGCATCACCAACCTGATGGCAGTCATCAATAAGACCGACGAGCCCGGCCTGATCCAGGAGAAGCTGGAGGAGATGGGAATTCCGATACTTGGCACCATCCCCTACGATCCCAGGCTTGTCCAGGCCGATCTCCACGGCCAGGCCCCGATAGATCTCGGCGGGCCGGGTGTCGAGGCGATGAAGAGGATAAAGGATCGCCTGGTGGAACTGCTCGAGAAGAAGGCCTGAGATCAGGGAATTGGCAGGCCAGGGAGATGACCGTCTCTGGCCTGCCAATATCAGGCCCATATTGCCGGCGATTTGGATCTCTGGTCGTGCATCGATTGCCTGGTCCTAGCCTGGAGAGTAGCCCTGCTCCCAGTTGCCGTCCCAGTTGCCGTATCAGTGCGCTGGACCCGTCAATGCCGCTCGTCTGAAAAAAGTCAGATCGAGGCATTTTTCGGAGCAGTTCTCAGCTGTATCCTCAAAGGTCAAGAAGTCCGGTCTTCAGCCCACGGGCAACTATCCTGCCAACCACCTTTCCGCCGGTGATGCGGCAGGCAGCAGACGCATCGTCCTCAGGCACCACGGCGACCATCCCCATCCCCATGTTGAAGGTCCTGTACATCTCTGCCTCCTCCACATTGCCCAGCTCCTGAAGGAACCCGAAGATCGGCTGGGGCTCTAAGGGATCGGTCATCTCAAAGCCAAACGGAGTAATGCGGCGCAGTTTCAACAGCCCGCTTCCGGTGATATGGGCAAGTCCATGTACGTCGCATCTCTTGATCAGCTCGAGGACCTCCATATAGATCCTCGTCGGCTCCAGCAGCACCTCGCCGATGGTCTGGTCAGAGTCCGGCATCTGGTCGAAGTATGTGTACCGGGACTCTTCTATGATCCTTCTGGCAAGGGTGTAGCCGTTGCTGTGCAGCCCGGAGCTGGGGATGCCGATCACGGCGTCGCCCACGCTTATCCTCTCTCCAGTCACCACCCTGTCTTTGGCGACGTAACCGATAGCGGTTCCAGCCAGGTCGAATCCCCTGATGATCTCGGGAAGAGAGGCCGTCTCCCCGCCGACGATCGACATATTGCAGATCTCGGCCCCTCTCTCCAGCCCGACAGCGATCTGGGCCGACATCTCTGGATCAACCTTCTCGAGCGCCAGGTAATCCACGAAGGCAAGCGGCTCGGCGCCTATCGCCAGCAGGTCGTTGACGTTCATGGCGATGCAGTCGATTCCAACGGTATTCCACTTCTTTAGCACATTGGCTATCAGCACCTTGGAGCCGACTCCATCCGTGGTCATCGCCAGGGCAAACTCGCCCATATCGATCAGGCCAGCGTAATGGCCGATCTCGGTTATTGGGGCCCCGAATCCCTGTCGGCGGCACTTCAGCACGCCTTTCATGGCTGCAATGGAGCGGTTCTCCTCATCTATATCCACGCCGGCCTCGGCGTAGGTCATGCGCCTCATGAGGTCTCTCCCCCGGATCCCCCGGCCCAACCCTGGTTAAGGCCGAACTCGAGGTGGATCTCCTGAACAGCCCGCTTGGCGTCGCCCGAGTCCACGACGAAGGATATATTGTGCTCGCTGGATCCCTGGCTGATCATCTGCACGTTGACGCCGGCGCGGCCCATGGCGTTGAAGAGCCTCCCTGCCACGCCTGGAGTTCCAACCATTCCAGACCCTACTATCGCCACAGCGGTAACATCCCGGTTCTGGGAGATCTCCCGGACCATCTCCTTTGGCAGATCCCTCTGCAGGGCTTCGACCGCCTTATCCAGGTGCTTATCCTCCACGACAACGGATATATTGGCCTCGGAAGACCCCTGGCTGATCATTATTATGTTCACCCCGGCCCGAGCCAGCGCGGTGAAGACCTGGGCAGCCACTCCCGGCGTGCCTATCATCTCCGCCCCGGAGATGGTCAACAGTGCAACATTGGATGATATGGTCACGGCCTTTATGATGCCGTTTTGGTTGAGCTCGTCCTTGACTATCCTGGTGCCGGGGCTTTGCGGATCGAACGTGCACTTGACCCTCACAGGTATGCCCTTCTTGATGGCGGGCTCGATAGCTCTGGGATGAAGCACCTTGGCGCCGAAGTAGGAGAGCTCCATTGCCTCCACATAGCTGATGCTGGGTATGGTTTTGGCAGACGGCTCGATCTTCGGATCGGTGGTAAGCACTCCAGGTGTCTCTTTCCAAAACCAGATCTCGTCTGCGCCGATTGCCGAACCGATTATGGATGCGCTGAAGTCCGACCCTCCCCGGCCAAGGGTGGTGATTACACCTTTCTCGTCCTGAGCGATGAAGCCCGTGACGATCGGGACGCCTCTGATAGGGGTCAGCCTCTCGGCGATCAGCTCGTAGGTCTTTTCCAGAGGCCGGGCATTTCCGTAATCGCTATTGGTTATGATACCTGCGTCTCCTCCGGTGTAATGCCTGGAATCCATCCCAAGGTCACGGAAGGCTCCTGAGAGGATTGGCGCAGCCAGCTGCTCGCCGAAGCTGGATATGTAGTCTATAGACCTGGCGGTCAGCTCCCCAAGATAGCAGATCCCTATGTACGCCTTCTCCAGGTTGCTGAGCTTCCTGGCCACCTCTGCCCTGACCTCGGCTCGTATCTGGGGGCTCTTAATCGCCTCATCGATGGCTTGATTGTGCCTCTCGGTGAGCCGTCCTATAAAGGCGGTCACGTCATCCACACGGCCGTCCTTGGCCGAGGCCCTAGCGCACTCCAGCAGCTGGTCGGTGACCCCCTGCAGCGCCGAGGTGACAACCACTACCTCATTGTCCGGCCGAAATCCGGAAACCAGCTCCGCCACCCCTCTGAGACGGGCCCCATCAGCAACGGATACTCCGCCAAACTTCATTACCAAGCGTGTCATCGTGAAAACCCTGGCTCTCCTTCTGTCCAATTGATATAAGCTTTCGCCACGCTCATCAGCGGTGTTCGCAAAGATGATGTATTGACGATACCCCATGGCACGGTCGCCTGATGATGAGGATGCAATTGTCGTATCTCTTCGGCGTTTTTCAGACGGCTGGCCTGGCACGACTCCGGCGGCGGCTGTGGTGGCTGATCGGTTTTTTTGTATCAGCATCAGCTCTTGGGAAAAGGCCGCCGCTTGTGCCCAAGGCTTATATACCTGTAGTCCGAGGGTGGTGAGTCCTAAATCGGGATTAGATCAATTAGATCATATTCACCACAAATATTCGCGGGGCGTGTTATGGGCAAGAGGAAGAAGATAGCAGAGCGGGTTACGGCTCTGATGGACAAGCCCGAGATGATCAGAAACATCGGGATTGTTGCGCACATTGATCACGGAAAGACCACGCTTTCCGACAACCTGCTGGCAGGCGCAGGCATGATCTCCATGGATCTGGCTGGCAAGCAGCTGTTCATGGACTTCGATCCCCTGGAGCAGGCCAGAGGCATTACCATAGACGCGGCAAACGTCTCCATGGTCCACGAGTTCGATGGAACGGAGTATCTGATCAATATGATCGATACGCCTGGACACGTCGACTTCGGCGGCGACGTCACCAGGGCCATGAGGGCCGTGGACGGAGCGGTAGTTGTGGTGGATGCAGTTGAAGGTGCCATGCCCCAGACCGAGACGGTGCTGCGGCAGGCTATTCGGGAGGGAGTCCGCCCGGTTCTCTTCGTCAACAAGGTCGACCGGATGATCAACGAGCTCAAGGTGGAGAAGAAGGAGATGGCAGTCCGCCTGGGCAAGGTCATAGACAACGTGAACAAGCTCATCCGCGGGATGGACGAGGAGAAGTACAAGGCCGGCTGGAGGGTCGACGCAGCCAACGGATCTGTGGCTTTTGGCTCAGCCCTCTACAACTGGGCGATCAGCGTTCCCCAGATGAAGAAGACGGGAATCGGCTTTGAAGAGGTCTTCGACTACTGTCGGGCCGGCAAGATGAAGGAGCTGGCAGAAAAAGTCCCACTCTACATGGCGGTCAACGATATGGTCATCCGCTTCTTGCCCAGCCCCATGCAGGCTCAGAAGGAAAGGGTCAAGGTCATATGGCACGGCAATTGGGACAGCAAGGTTGGCAAGGCAATGGCCATCTGCGATCCGAATGGCCCTGTTGCCTTCATGATCACCAAGATCAAGGTCGATCCCCACGCCGGCGAGGTGGCCACGGGCAGGCTCTTCTCCGGGACACTTGAGCGTGGCATGGAGCTGCAGATATCTGGAATGCCAGGGACCAACCGCATTCAGCAGACTGGAATCATGATGGGAGCTGAGCGTGTTGAAGTGGAGAGCATTCCGGCCGGAAACATCGCAGCTGTAACCGGTCTGCGCGACGCCATAGTGGGTTCCACAGTCTCTTCCGAGGAGATGACCCCCTTCGAGGTAATCAAGCACGTCTCCGAGCCGGTCATGACTGTCGCGGTCGAGGCCAAGAACATGCGCGACCTGCCAAAACTGATCGAGGTCCTGAGGCAGGTTGCCAAGGAAGACCCCACCCTTCAGATCAACATCAATGAGGAGACCGGCGAGCATCTGATGGCAGGGATGGGCGAGCTGCACCTGGAGATCGTGGCCTACCGCATCACCAGGGACAAGGGCGTTGAGATCAAGACCACTCCGCCAATCGTTGTATACCGTGAGTCCATTGTGGGATCGGCCGGGCCGGTAGAGGGCAAGTCCCCCAACCATCACAACCGATTCTACATCGAGTTCGAGCCACTGGAGCCTGGCGTGATAGACCTCCTAAAAGAGGGCAAGGTCAACATGAAGATGGAGGAGATCGAGCGCCGCAAGCTCCTCATCGACGCAGGCATGGACAAGGAGCAGGCCCGCAATCTGGTATCCTACTCCGGGACCAACATGTTCCTGAACATGACCAAGGGCGTCCAGTACCTGAGGGAGACCATGGAGCTGATCCTGGAAGGATTCGAGGAGGCCATCACCAACGGGCCGATCTGCCGCGAGCCGGTGCAGGGCATAAAGGCCAAGCTGGTTGACGTCAAGCTGCACGAGGATGCTATCCACCGCGGTCCGGCCCAGGTCATTCCCGCGGTACGACAGGCGGTACAGGCCGGCATACTCATGGCAAGCCCGACACTGCTTGAGCCCATGCAAAACGTCTTCATCCAGGCACCACAGGATCAGATGGGAGGCGCCATGTCCGAGGTCCAGGCCCGTCGCGGCATCATCTTGAACATGGAGACCCAGGGCGACCTTATAATCATCAAGTCCAAGATGCCTGTCTCAGCCATGTTCGGCTTCGCAGGTGCCATCCGGTCAGCCACCGAGGGCCGGGCCATGTGGTCCACAGAGTTCGCAGGATTTGAGCCCATACCCTCCAACCTCATGGCGGAGACGGTCAAGCAGATTCGCAGCAGGAAGGGCCTCAAGGCCGAGATGCCCACTCCAGCTGATTACCTGAAGGCATAAACGAAAACGACGACTTCCCTCCTGCCGAAAGACCCCTGGAAAAGGTTTAAAGGCAGGAGAGAATATCCACAGACCAAAGTGTCAAAGTCACTACATCAAAATTCGGAGAAGATAAATTATGGCAGAAGCTAAGCCTCACCTAAACCTGGCATTTATTGGCCACGTTGACCACGGAAAGTCGACGACGGTCGGCAGGCTGATGTTCGAGACCGGTGCGGTGGACCCGCACGTAATCGATGAATACAAAAAGGAGGCCGCCACCAAGGGCAAGTCCACCTTCGAGTTCGCCTGGGTCATGGACAGCCTGAAGGAAGAGCGGGAGAGGGGCGTAACCATCGATATAGCACATCAGCGGTTCGACACTGACAAGTACTACTTCACCGTGGTGGACTGCCCCGGTCACCGGGACTTCATCAAGAACATGATCACTGGAGCCAGCCAGGCAGATGCAGCCGTGCTGGTAGTGGCAGCCCCGGACGGGGTAATGGCCCAGACTAAGGAGCACGTATTCCTGTCCAGGACGCTGGGCGTTGGCCAGCTGATCATAGCCGTCAACAAGATGGACGCAACTGAGCCTCAATACAGCGAGAAGAGGTTCAACGAGGTCAAGGAGGAGGTCGGCAAGCTCCTGAAGATGGTCGGCTACAAGGTAGAGGAGATCCCCTTCATACCGATATCCGCCTTCAACGGGGACAACCTGCTCAAGCCGAGCGCCAACACCCCCTGGTACAAGGGCCCGTCCATCATTGAAGCCCTCAACAACCTCAAGATGCCGGTCAAGCCAACCACCCTTCCGCTGCGCGTACCGGTGCAGGATGTCTACACGATCTCCGGCGTCGGCACCGTTCCTGTGGGCAGGGTCGAGACCGGGGTCATGAAGAAGGGCGACAAGATAATCTTCGAGCCAGCCGACGTTACCGGCGAGGTCAAATCCATCGAGATGCACCACGAGGAGGTTCCCGAGGCCTTCCCCGGCGACAACATCGGATGGAACGTGAGGGGCATAGGCAAGAACGATATCCGCCGCGGAGATGTCTGCGGACATGTGGAGAAGCCGCCGACCGTTGCCAAGGAGTTCACAGCTCAGATTGTGGTCCTGCAGCATCCAAGCGCGATTTCCGCCGGATACACCCCGGTCTTCCACTGCCACACATCGCAGATAGCCTGCACCATCACCGAGATCAAGGCCAAGCTCGATCCCAGAACCGGGTCGGTCAAGGAGCAGAATCCAGCCTTCATCAAGGCCGGCGATGCTGCCATCATCACCGTCAGGCCGAGCAAGCCCATGGTCATCGAGAAGGTCAAGGAGATCCCCCAGCTGGGACGCTTCGCCATCCGTGATATGGGGCAGACCATCGCTGCCGGCATGTGCCAGAACGTGACCCCCAGGTAAGACGATTCCGGTGTTCATAGATGCAGAAGGCTAGAATACGGCTCTCCGGGACCAATCCCGCAATGCTGGACGATATATGCAACCAGGTGCGTGGGATAGCCCAGAGGACCGGAGTGCATATGGCTGGCCCCATCCCGCTTCCAACCAAGAAGATGGTGGTGCCCTGTCGCAAGAGCCCCGACGGCGAGGGCTCTGCCACCTGGGATCACTGGGAGATGAGGGTCCATAAGCGCCTTATCGATCTGGACGCCGATGAGCGGGCCTTGCGCCAGCTCATGCGGATTCAGGTCCCTAAGAACGTCAACATCGAGATCGTACTGGAAAGCTAAGTGGGCTGGACTCGTAGTATAGTCTGGATAGAACGGAGGCCTCCGGAGCCTCAAACCCGGGTTCGAATCCCGGCGGGTCCGCTACTCTTTTCTTTATTCTCGGCCAGCCCAATGGCCGGGCGGTTTGGCCGTGGTATTTCCTATCGCTGACTTTCCTGCCACGCAGCAGATATTTTCACTCACATCCTGAAGCCCTGGCGAAAATAACCGTCATTTCGGAGGGACCAGCGTTTGGCTCAGCGTGCCGTTTACGGCTTATCGGATATCTGACGGGATCTCGCTGTGAAATCTGGAAAAGCAGCAAATGAAATACGATGAGATCAATTGTAGCCTTATGGTGAGACTACCATGAAGATAACCCCTGTAGCTTCTGCGGTCTCGAAGCCCAATCCGCACGGCGTGGATGCGAGGAAGATCTACGATTCCCAGGCAGGCGAGGTCATGCACCTGATGCTTGAGCCCGGCCAGGAGATGAAGAAGCATGTGACTCCGGTTGACGTCTTCTTTTATGTCCTTGAGGGGACGGGGACGGTTGAGATCGGCGACGAGCAGAGGGAAGTGGGACCCGACACACTTGTGGAGAGCCCCAAAGGCATCCCCCACCGATGGCTCAACAATTCCGAAGGAAGGGTAAGGGTGCTTGTGGCCAAGCTGCCAAAGCCCTCGGAAAAGACGCGGATGCTCTGAGAATGATGGTGTGAGACCCGTCTATATGAGGTGGATCGTATGCCACTTGAGATCCCGGATGCCTTGAGAAAGGAGCATCACTCCCTGCACTCGCAGCTCTCCCACCTGCTATCAGGATCCGGCAAGGTGAAGGAGGCGGCGGCTCTGATAGAGCGCTCGCTATCCCCACACTTTCGCAAAGAAGAGAGCTATGCTCTGCCCCTGCTAGGCCTCCTCCCCGACCTGGCGGAGGGGAGGGACTTGCCTGACCTGGAGGCAGCTGCAACGATGGCCCGGCTGCTGGAGCAGGAGCTGCCGGGGATGCTGGCAGATCATGCGGAGATAGTTGGGCTGCTGAAAGGGCTCGTGTACGGCGCCGCAGCTGAGGAGGACCCGGATGCCTTCTCCTTCTCAGTGGCACTGAAGGATCACGCCCTCTTCGAGGAGGCGGTTCTCTATCCGGCAGCCCGGCTCGTTGGGCGCAGCCTGAAGAAGTGATGAGGGTGCCGGGAGGTCTCTCAACACTTCCGCCTATTCGCCCTTTTTTCCCCAAAGCTGCGGGACAGATTTGCGGTTTTTCACGATGATTGAGCTTTGCATCACGTGGACCTTCCTTCGCCCCTCAGCCGGAGCATAAGCATCACTTAAATAACTCCGGTGCATAGGCGTGGGACATAAGACCTTTCAGTAAGCGTTGGGAATTCCATGATCACCAGCAAGGATGTGGATCACATAAGCTGGCTAGCCAGCATCAAGTTGGGTGAGGACGAGCTAGAGCAGTTCGTCGCCCAGTTCAACTCCATCCTGGAGTACTTCCATGAGCTGGACGGGGTGGATACAGAAGGCGTAGAGCCCACATACCGAGTCGTCGACCTGGCCAATATCTTCCGGGACGACTCGGTTAAGGCTTCCCTCAGTCAGGAGGCGGCGCTCAAGAACGCTCCCAAGAGGGAGGAAGGCTACTTCAAGAGCCCGAGGATCGTGTGAGCCATGCTGGCACAGCTGAGAGAGCAGATCCTGGCAGGCTCGGCAGAGGAGTATCTAAGTCGCCTGTTCGACCGCATAGACCGCAGCAAGCTCAACGCTTTCACGACCCTCGACCGTGAGAACGCGCTTGGCCAGGCCCGGGAGTTCGACCGCTCTCCAAGAAAGGGTCTCATGGCCGGCATCCCAATCGCCATAAAGGACGGCATATCCACCATGGGGATCGAGACCACCTGCAGCTCTCGAATACTGAAGGGCTACATCCCGCCCTACGATGCCCACGTGATAGAGCGGCTCAAAGCGGAGGGAGCCATTATCATGGGCAAGACCAACATGGACGAGTTCGCAATGGGCACATCCACCGAGACCTCGGCCTTCGGGCCGACAAGAAATCCCTGGGACCTTCAGCGTGTGCCTGGCGGCTCCAGCGGTGGGAGCGCCGCCTGCGTGGCTGCCGGTGAGGCACCATGCTCCCTGGGGTCGGACACCGGCGGCTCAGTCCGCTGCCCTGCCTCGTTTTGCGGCGTCGTCGGGCTCAAGCCCACATACGGGCTGGTCTCCAGATACGGATTGATCGCTTATGCCAACTCGCTTGAGCAGATCGGGCCCATTACCAGGACTGCGGAGGACTCTGCGTTCCTGCTGGATGTCATCGCTGGTCACGACCCGCGGGACTCGACATCCGCTCCGGCCGCTGCCAAGGGCCGGTACCTAGATGGCCTGGACGGCGGCGTGAAGGACCTGCTGATCGGCGTGCCTGACGAGTACTTCGGAGAGGGCGTCGATCCGATGGTGGAGAAGGCTGTCTGGGACTCCGTATCGGTCCTCGAAGGCCTGGGGGCGACCTGGCAGCGGGTCAGCCTGCCTCATACCCGCTATGCCCTGGCAACCTACTACATAATCGCCATGTCTGAATGCTCGTCCAACCTCGCCCGCTTCGATGGCCTGCGGTATGGGCGCCGCCCTGGCGACGACAAAGACTGGCACACCACCTTCTCGGAGATCCGGTCAGCTGGCTTTGGGCCGGAGGCAAAGAGGAGGATTCTGCTTGGAACCTACGCGCTATCCGCCGGTTATTACGGCAGATACTACCTGAAGGCCCTGCAGGTGCGCACGCTCATCAAACAGGACTTTGAGCGGGCACTCGAGAAGGTGGACCTGCTGGCCTCAGCCACGATGCCGTTTCCGGCATTTCGCATAGGGGAGCGCATATCCGATCCGCTTTCGCTCTACATGGCCGACATATTCACGGTCCCCGTGAACCTGGCGGGCGTTCCGGCGATATCGATCCCATGCGGGTTTGCCGACGGCCTGCCGATTGGGCTGCAGCTCATCGGCCGCCCGTTCCAGGAATCGCTTCTTCTTCGGGCTGCACAGGCTTACCAGGCGACCACGCCCCATCATCTGAGGACTCCGGAGGTGGCCTAGATATGGACGACGTCATAATCGGGCTGGAGGTGCACGTCCAGCTCAACCGGCTCAGCTCGAAGCTGTTCTGCGGCTGCTCTACTGACTACCATAACGATCCCCCAAACAGCCATACATGTCCGGTCTGCCTGGGCCTGCCAGGATCGCTTCCGGTGATCAATCGCAAGGCTGTGGAGTTCAGCATCCGGGTCGGCCTGGCGCTCAACTGCCGCATAGAGCAGCAGACGATGTTCTATCGGAAGAACTACTACTACCCCGACCTGCCAAAGGGCTTTCAGATCAGCCAGTACGACTTTCCCCTTGCCACCGGCGGCCACATCATGATCAAGGGCGAAGACGGCGAGCGGAATATCCGCATCACCCGGGCGCATATGGAGGAGGACCCGGGCAGGCTCGTCCATGCCGGCACCATCGACCGGGCCAAGTACACAATGGTTGACTACAACCGCTGTGGCATGCCTCTTTTAGAGGTGGTCACCGAGCCAGATCTCCGGTCGCCCAAGGAGGCCAGGGCTTTCCTGGACAAGCTGCGCACGATCCTCGAGTACCTGGACGTCTTCGACGGTTCGCTTGAAGGCTCCATGAGGGTCGATTCCAACATATCTCTCGCCGGAGGAGACCGGGCCGAGGTAAAGAACATATCCAGCTTCAAGGGTGTGGAAAAGGCCCTCTCGTACGAGATCACCAGGCAGAGGAACCTGCGCCGCAGAAACATCAGGGTTGTGCAGGAGACGCGCCACTTTGACGAGCTGCGCAATGTCACGGTCTCGATAAGGTCGAAGGAGGAGGCGCACGACTACCGCTACTTCCCGGAGATGGACCTTGTGCCGATACGGGTGGCTGACTGGGTGCCAAATGTGCAGGCCAGCCTGCCTGAGCTGCCTGACGCCAGGAGAGATCGGTTCCGGGAGCAGTACGGAATATCGGACGACCACGCCAAGTCCCTCACCTCGGAGATCAAGGTGGCAGATTTCTATGAGCAGGTGGCCTCGCGGACCGATCCGCGGCTGGCGGCTGTCTGGATTGCTGACGTTCTCAAGGGGGAACTCAACTACCGCAGCCTGGGAATAGACCGCTTCTCGCCCGATCACATGGTGGAGATCGTCTCGATGCTGGCGTCCCAGGAGATAACCGAGGATGGTGCGGTGATCCTTTTGCGGACCCTCCTGGACCGAAAGATACCTTCTTTGGTGGATACGGAAAAGCCGGGGGCAACCAAGGCTGGCGGCCAGCTCTCCGTGCGCGTCTGCGATCTCGTTGGGTCACTGGGCCTGGCCAGGGCAGGGGATCAGGCTGTGAGAGCGGCTGTCCGGGATGCCGTGGCCGAATGCGCCTCTGCGGTCAGCGACTACCGCAGCGGAAACGAGCGAGCCATCAACTTCGTGGTGGGAGTTGTCATGAAAAAGACACGAGGTCGGGCTTCTCCAGCCGAGGCCCACCGCATGGTGCAAGAGGAGATCGAGAAGGGGTCCTAGGGCGGCACGATTTTGCCGCTCTCGGGCATTCCTGGTCGGAAATGTTCGAGGGGCGAAGAAACGGCTCTCGCAGTGGTGGACGGGAAGATAGCAGCCCGGGGCCGTCGATGGCCCACTCATGCCAGGGCTTTGGCCAGCGATAGAGCAGTCATTTTCGCCTGCAGCTTGCGGCTACCGGCATAGATAAGCCCGCACTACCTATCATTTCATATATCTGGTCTTTTGACTGGACGTCGCGGATACTGCCATGCTTTTGCAGAGCCATGCCCAAGTCCCATATCCCAAGAGCGATCGATTCTCTTTTATCCCACTTGACCACAATTAAGCGCGGTGGATCGTTAATGTCTGGATACTGGGATCCGCAGATCGAGCGTATGCCGGTCAAAGACCTGCAAATGCTACAGCTAGACCGTCTCAAGGCCATGGCTCGTTACGTCTATGATCATTCCGAGTTCTACAGGCAGCGGTTCAATGAGGCCAATGTGAGGCCCGACGACATCAAGGAGCTTTCAGATGTAACCAAGCTTCCATTTACCAGGAAGGTGGATCTGCGGAACACCTACCCCACAGGCATGTTCTGCCTGCCAAAGAACTGGGTGGTGCGCTATCACGTCTCCAGCGGCACCACCGGCAAGCCCACCGTGGTGGGCTATACCCAGGGAGATATTCAGACCTGGACCGAGTCGCTCGCCAGGGCTCTGACGTCAATCGGCCTGGGTCGGGCCGATACCGTTCAGGTGGGCTATGGATACGGCCTTTTCACCGGGGGCCTGGGGCTTCATTACGGGGCCGAGCGGATAGGCGGGGCGGTCGTTCCCACAGGCACAGGGAATACCGAGCGTCAGATCGAGCTTATGCAGGACCTGGAGAGCACCGCAATAGCTTGCACGCCTTCTTACTTCCTGCACATGATCGAGGTTGCCGAGAGGATGGGCATATCCATTAGAGACGACACCAAGCTCAAGACCGGCGTCTTCGGGGCAGAGCCCTGGTCTGACGAGACCAGAAAAAGGATAGAGGAGGCCACCGGGATCAAGGCCTACGATATCTACGGCACGTCAGAGATCAGCGGTCCGTTGTGCACCGAATGCCACATGCAGCAGGGCATCCATATGTGGGCGGATATGTTCCTGATCGAGATCATCGATCCGGCTACAGGCGAGCAGGTTGAGGACGGGGAGCGAGGGGAGCTGGTGGTCACCACCCTCAACAAGTGGGCCCTGCCCCTGATAAGATACCGCATAGGCGACCTGACCGTCAAGGACTCCGAGCCCTGTGAGTGCGGCCGAACCCACCCCCGCATCATGCGCATACTTGGCCGGACCGACGACATGCTGATCATCCGGGGCATAAACGTCTTCCCAAGCCAGGTCGAGTCGGTCCTGATGAAGATACCTGAGGTGGCCAGCCATTATCAGATCGTCGTCAGCCGCAAAGGTCCTCTTGACGTGATGAAGGTGCGTGTGGAGCTGACCGAGTCGGGCTTCAGCGACAAGATCGGCGACCTGATGAGCCTCAGCAAGAAGATAGGAAAAGACCTGAAGAGCGTGCTGAATATCGCGGCTGAGGTCGAACTGGTGGAGCCAGGTGTCATACCCCGCTCCGAGGGCAAAGCCAAGCGAGTCATCGACAACCGGAAGATCTGAGGCCCGGGAAAACCCAGCCTCTATAAATAATATACAATCCGATAATCGATAGGAGGAAGCGGGCATATGAGCGAGATAAAGCAGATATCACTATTTGTCGAGAACAAGCCGGGCCGCATGGCCAAGGTGTCGAAGACCCTCTCGGAAGCCGGGGTCAACATACGGGCAATGACCGTAGCCGAGGCCGGGGACTTCGGCGTCATCCGCATGGTGGTTGACGTCCCGGAGAAGGGGTATCAGGTGTTGAAGGCAGCCGGATTTACCGTATCCATGACCGACGTCCTGGCCGTGGAGATGAAGGACAGCCCCGGCGGTCTATACGAGATCGTGGACACCCTGGGCACCAATAACATCAACGTGGATTACGCCTACGCCTTCGTGACTGCAAAAGCCGAGCGGGCCATGCTGATCCTGCGGGTGGACGACCTGGCCGGAGCCAGGCGTGTGCTGGGGGAGAAGGGGATAAAGATCGCCACCCCCGGGGAGATCCAGAAGATCTGAGATGACTTGCGGGAGATGTCGATTGCCGATGAGACTCCTGGCCGCAATTCTGGCCGTATCGATCTTGCTGATGCCTTTTGCGGCTGCTCTTGAAGGAGAGCTCTTCTCTCTTCAGGAGAGCAGGCTATTCCTGGACCCCGGCCCGGGCTTCGAGCTGGTCTCCGAGGGCTCCAACCTGAGCCGGGGAATTCTCAGCCACGAATATGCCCTGACTGCGGGAGAGAATTTGACTGCTGGCTACGCCTACCTCTCGGTTGCAGATGTAGCTGACCGCAATATGCGTCTGATCGATCCTGGCAGCCTGGTGCGTCTGATCTCTGCCGGAGCCCTGGAGTCTCTCCAGGATGAAGGCGTAGTGGTGGTTGGCAACTGGTCTGCCTCAGGCAGCATGGGCCAGAATGTGCCAGTTCATATCCTCGGGCGCAAGAGTTCGGAAGCCAGCGGGACGTGGGACGAGATACTGGCCATCTATCCGACAGGCCATCTGGCAGTATGGGACCTGGGCAACCACCAGTATGCGGTACTGATATCGTTTTTTGACCAGGCAACCACCAGGCGCATCGTGGAGACGCTGGCCATCCGCCCAGGGCCTCCCTCTCCTTTTTAGTCGGTCCGGGCGACCTTTCAGATGTTCTCTCCCTGGTAGATCCCCTCGTAGCTCTTCTCCGCAGGGCGGTCCAGGCGCAGGAAGAGCAGCTGCATCAGGCGGGCATCACGCCGCAGATCGAGCCCGCAGGGGTTGTGGACTACCAGCAGGGATTGCGATCGTCCACGGTAACCGGGGTCCCACAGCGCCGTCTCGATCGTAGCCCCGCAGCGCAGAAGGCTTGAGCGGGGTCTGGCCAGGGCGCAAAGATCGCCAGGCAAGCAAACAACCTCGTTGAAGGTGATAAGGTAGGAACCTGGTCCCAGATGCACCCAACCATCGCCGTCGAATGGCAGCTCCTCGGTCTGAGCCAGAGTCCTCTCCTGGTTGCTGTAGGCCACCTTGCCGGCAGAGGAGAAGCGTTCAGCTCTTCGCAGGGTAAGCTCGATTCCGCACATCTGCTGCTGCTCAGGGCCGATGCAGCCCTGGACGTATCTGGCGGCCTGCCCGCCGGAGAGAACACTCATATAAGGACACCTGCCCAATTTCCAATGTGAAACAGCCCCTGCATTTATCACTTGCTGCCAGATGAGGCATTATATACCTCCCCATCCTTGCTGCGGCAGGATGTATCGCCTCTCTGGCAGCCTGCTCCAGGCAGACACTTTCTCCACCCAACCGAAGAAGGCATCACGGCTGTTCAGATATCCTCACTCTCCTCACATCTTGGCACCTTCTTCTTATATAACGAACTGAAATTCACTGAACCGTATGTGCAGGGCTCCTCAATTGTCTCACCCCTTGGCACCCTCCCAAAGGTTAATGGCCGAAGACCGGCATCTCCTATTGTGGGCCTGGACATTGGGCAGTCTCTGACCATCCCAGGTTCAAAAAACAAGACCGGAGATGACTGTCTTATGGAAGGAATGGTTCGGTTGGAGGTGGAGATCCGGGACTTCACCACCATGAGATCGAGGATAGTCTGGCCGGAATCGGTCGGGCCGTGGATAGTCGGTGGAGTTGATGAGCTCATGGTCCACTTCACCTACGCCGGCTGGTCCGCCTATAAGACCGGAAATCCCATCTCACTGGTCCTCACGAGCACCGTTGAGGAGCTTGGCATAGCCGTGGCCGAGATGTTGTCCAGGACCATTCAGTCCATGGGTGCCGTTCAGGTCTCGGAGGTCCGCATGAACAAGGAGGCCCTGGACGCTATGAAGCGGGACAGGATAGATCCCTGAAGGATGGCGAATACGCAGGCTTGTCTGGCAGCACAATTCCAGCCCGGCCCATCAGGGGCCACTGCATCCCCTCCACGGATTTTGGGGTCCGGGAGTAGTCGCTGTCCGGTAAATGGCGATTCACGCCGTTGCGGCTTGGTCCACAACCTTTTTTTTCGTCTGCCTATTGTCAGCCGCCACGCCATACCCTCCAGACGACGAGCAGGCCTGCCAGGTTGATCAGCACGATCAGGGCAGAGCCCACCATCCAGCGGGGGACGAATGGCTCACCGTCCTGTCTGGCCGAAGCCTGATCAACTCTTCGCAGGTCGAGGACTTGGTCGGAGATCACGTCCACGCGATGGGACGCATCCAGGGCCTTCACCGTGTAGGTTCCGCGTTTAAGCCCCTCGAACCGGTAGGCCGAAGAACCTGAGCCTTTAATGGCCTTCAAGTCTGTCCCGTTCAGCTCGATGCTTTGTGGCCCCTGCAGAAGGACCGTAAGGCGGGCCAGCCTTGAAAGAGGCAATGCCCTGTCTGCAGGAAATCTTGGATCGTCGATTCCCAGCAGCCGGAGGAGGGTTGGGGCAACTGCGGTCTGTGACCAGATCCCGTCAAGGATCAGGTCGTCTGCTGGATCTCCCACGAAGACGAGGGGGATGCGCAGGCTCTCCAGGCGCTCGGCATACTGGGCGGAGGCATGCCCACCTCTGTTGGAAAAGGACATTCCATGGTCCGCAGTCACACCAAGGAGCACGCCCTTCTCCTGACAGGCCTCCATCAGCCTTCCCAGGGGGGCGTCCAGCGCTGATATAGTCTCAAGGTATTGGTCTGCTCCGCGGGCATGGGCGGCGCTGTCGGCCCCTCCGATGTTCACCAGCAGAAAAAACGGCTGGTCCAGACGGCCGACCATGTCTGCTGCGGCATCCAGCCCCCAGCGGTTGTATCGGGCGTAGCTGGATCCCGCGTAGGCGGCAAATGCGTTCCTCCACTGCTGCAGCATGAGCTGAACTGAAGGCGGGAGATCTGCTCTCGCTCCCAGTGTCGGGTCTCCGCAGAGGGAGTTGTCCTCGAAATACACCACACCATCCTGCTCTTCGAGCATGTTCTGAAAGTCCCCCCTCTGCAGCAGGGCCAGGCAGAGGAACCCTTCCTCCCGGAGAGTGTCGAATACCGTGCTGCCTGTCCCTACAAGAGCCTCATCCGCATCTCTTTGGCCGGTCACAAGCACGCTGTGTGCGGGAGAGGTGGACGGTACCGGCACCCGTAAATCCAATACCCTGGCCCCTCTGCCGGTCAGGTTGAGAAGCTTTATCCCGGGAATTGGCCGGCCAGTGATGCTATAGGCCTGGAACTCCGGGTACACATAGGACGCCCCCACTCCGTCCATCACAAGGAGAACCGCCCCGGGTGGCGCAGCAGCATTCTCTGCCGTCAGTATGGCCATCTCGCCATGCGCGGCACAATTGCCAGAAGAGGCTGAGAGGAGGATTAAAAAAAGTGCCAGGATCATTGGGCTTTTCTGTTTAGAAGTCGGTCATGATCCGGTACTGATCGATCTCGCTCTGTTTCAGCTGGGTTAGGAACTGCTCAGCCATGTCCCTGATGTCCTTGGAGCGGGTGATGGCCCTGCCTGCCACAACTATATCTGCCCCGGCGGACAGCGCGTCCTTGACTGTATCCGCCCGGATGCCTCCGGCAACCGCGACAAGCACGCGACCCCCATCCTTTTGCAGGGCCTTGATCTGGGGTATGTCCTGCCAGGCGTGTCCGCTGCTCTCCATATCGATGGCCCGGTGAAGCTCGACCACATCTGGCAAGACCTCCAGGCCGCTCAGGACTGCCAGGGGATCCTTCACGTTGAGCATATCGATTATGGAGTATATCCCGGTCTTCTTGGCCTCTCTTACCGCAAGCTCTATTGTCTTTACCGGAGCCAAGCCGGATATCACAACCGCATCGGCAGAGGCATCGGCAGCGAGCCTGACCTCCAGGTTTCCAGTATCCAGAGTCTTGAGGTCGAGTATGACGAAGGAGCCTGGACGGGCGGCCCTGACCTCCCTGACCACCGAGACGCCCAGCATCTTGACCAGCGGCGTGCCGACCTCGATCAGGACGTGATCGCTATCCGGGATGCTGGACAGCACCCGGCGCACCTCGGAGAGGTCAACAAGGTCCAGGGCAACCTGCAGATATGGCGGGTCCCAGAGCCTGGTGACCCGAAATCCCATGATCGGGTGTGTGGAGCGGTCCTTCTCGTAAAGCACCTTCTCTATCTCCGGGAACCCTTCCATGGCCCTTCTCAGGGCAAGCTTGGTCGCACCGTAGTTGTAGCGGTAGAGCGCATCGTAATCCTTTGCCTCCGGGTGAATGAAGACCGATACCACCACTACCAGCTTCTCCACCTGGTCCCGGGGAATTATCCCCTCTGCCACGCAGTCGGCCACTGCCCTGGCCACGGCTGTCTGGGCCGGCCCGAAGATCTGGGCGGCCTGGTCCATGTTCTTTACCGTCACTTTGGGTACGATCAGGGTGGCCGGCTTGGCCGGAAGGTTTGGCCGGATTACCGAGAGAAGCGGGGTGTGGCCGGCGGAGAGCTGGGTCAATCCGTTGGCGAATGCAGCGCCCACCGGGCCTTCCTTGTCCCCTATGATAAGGTCTATATGAGCGATCTCAGGCTCCTTGCCTATGAGAGCCTCTCCAATTAAAAACAAAATTACACCTCAGGAGGGGGACTACCGCCGACTTATTAATCCTTTGCCATGGTTCGGATAGAGGCGTCGGCCATGGCATCATGTTTTGGGCCTTTTTTTGCATCCGGCAAGAAATCAATTGCGATCAAGCCCACTCCTTTTCCGGGCGTATACGCCCTTTGAGATCAGACTCAAAAGCCCAGCTTCTTCCCGGCGCCAGCCAATATTCTCAAGCCACGTGGTGTCGAAAGAAAAAATGTGGCAGTCCCTCTCCTGCTCACCTCTGACGACCTTTGAAAAACCGAGATCCGGAAATGGCTGACGGCCTGGAATAATCCGAAAAAAACCCAGGAAAGGTCTATTAACCATCCATTCAACTCTTGGATGGGTGCAGACCGGTGTTCGAGTTCCTCCTGATCCCTCTGGCTTTAGTCGGCCTCCTCCTGTTGATATCAACGCCGCTGATCGTAATCTACCTCTTCGTCAGGCTTACCGAGGAGGCTTTGGAGCAGGTCGGCTTCGGCCACTGGCATGCTTCGCTGATGGTCTTCGGATCTGTCCTGGGAAGCCTCGTTGACATTCCCATCCATTCCGGGGTGATCGAGGGTTATCCGTCCTGGTTCCTCGATATGATGAGCTCCATGTCCATTGCAGCTCCGGTCGAGTTTCATCCCATAGTCCTGTCGGTCAACCTTGGGGGATGCGTGATCCCACTGCTGATAAGCCTTGACATACTGCGCCGGGGCCGCACATCCCTATCAAAAGCGTCTGCAGCCACACTTCTGGTAGCGATCGTCACCTACCAGTCTGCGCTTCCGGTGGCAAACGAGGGTATAGTCCTGCCGGTCTATGTGCCTCCGGCCACAGCGGCGGTGGTCGCCGTCATACTCAGCCGGGGCTACAGGTCTGCGCCCTCTCTGGCTTATATCGGTGGAAGCATGGGCACGCTGCTTGGTGCGGATGTCTTTAATCTTCTTACCCCAGGAGTGCTTCCGGCCCTGGCACCGCCAGTTGTGGTCTCCCGTGCATTGCCGCTATCCATAGGGGGTGCAGGCGTATTCGACGGGATATTCCTGACCGGTATCCTGGCAGTCCTCCTGGCCTCACTGGTGGTCTGCATTCTCGGCGGGGCAACCTGCCGAAGAAATATCCCGCTTCTGAGATGAGGCAATGACGCTATCCATGGCATATCCCCGGGAGTGGGCCAGAAAAAGGCTTCCTTTTACTCGAGCCATGCATTTTCGCGTCCGGCTATTTCTGCTGGCCGGGCCGACACCGACAGAATAGTGATCCCCGGCTCATCGGATCCTCGGAGATCAGCTTTCGGAAGGATTGCCTTTCTCAAGCCCGGCCCAGGTTATTTATTTCGATTGATCCGCCGAGATCGGCGTATATCCAGAATCAGAGGTAGATGCCCATAAGCCGCAGGACTATCACCAGAAGCGCTCCTAAGGCTCCGCCAAAGGCGCAGACCAGTATAACTACCCAGCTATAGCCTATCCCAAGCCCGGCCGCGGCGTTTGCCAGGTAGAGTATTATCAGCCCTACCAGCGCGTTTATGGCGAAGGTCTTGACCGACCTCCATATTATCAAGAGGCCGAGGATGACGGCCACGGCCATGAGAAGAACTCCGATCTCAAGCATTCTCCAAGCTCTCCTGTATCTTCTTTTCTAATCTTCCAGCGGCTCCATCTCGCTCTCCAGGCGGTGCAGCTCCTTGGTATCCAGTGACAGAGGATCTATATGAACCAGCAGCACTGCATCACGCAGCGCTATGTCGTCTCTCTGCGATTGGATGAACCGCAGCACGGTCTCGTAATTGCTCTGGGTTATCAGGTAGCCCAGCCCCTCCATCAGCAGCACCGGGTCGGTGGCCTGCCGCAGGAACTCCGAGATCATGCTGCTGAGCCTGGGCAGATTGGTGGGCTCGACCGTGCGAATCCCTCCCTCCTCAGACTTTTGGGTGAGCCAGATGACCCTGGACGGTTCTATGTCATACCTCTCCTCAAGTACCTCCGGATTGTACCTGGATATGCACAGGCCGTCCTGGCCGATCTTCACAAGCTCGGCGAATATCTCAAGGCTGCGGAAGGGTTTCTCATCCTCCAGCACGTAAGTGGTTCCGGGCGTCAACATCAGCTCGTACCTGGAGAATCCGTACTTCTCCATCAGATCCTTTAGCGCTCCTCTTATATCGAACTGGGATTCGCTTTTGTGGATAGCTTTCCCAAGCTTGCGCAGGAAGGAGAACAGCTCTCTGCGGCCCAGCTTTATTGCCGGATCTATCTCAAGAGGAGCGACCCCCATCATGTCAGGGTCGCACGAAGCTGCCGAATCGGTGCTGCCGAGGATGCCTGACGCCAGGAGGTTATTCGTCTCCCGCAGCACGACCTCCGGATCGTCTGCACGGGCGGTCAGGGTGGCGACGAACACCTTGAGCAGGTAGGCTGGCAGGGGGATGTGGGTGAATAGCAGGGAGCTTGCCGCATTTACGTCCCGTTCAAGCTGGACATGCAAAGCCTCCGGACGCGCGGTGAGCAGGATCCTGGTGCGCCCGGACCTGGCCAGCCTCTCCAGCTGGGAGACGAAGTCCAGCACCTCGCCCTCCGGCACCAGGCCGGCATTCTCCTGGATCAGGCTTTCCAGGCTGTCGAGCATAATTATGCTGCCTTTGCTGGACTCAACGAAGGCCTTGATGGTAACGAAGAGCAGTGGGAGGTTGGTCGGGGAGATCGTCCTCTCCTCTCCTCCCCGCTTGTGGCTCAGCTGGATGACCGGCGTCTGGGAAAATCCGCCCTCCAGCCGCACCTCTTCGGGTTCCCTGTATGTGATGCACAGCCCTTCTATTCCGTGGGTAACCTGGTCTGAAAAGACCTGGTAGCCCATGCTTGCGGAGAGGTAGATCTTGCCGATCTCCAGGCGGTAGGCTGGCTGCGATGGCCTGGCCGGTTCGGCCACAGGCCGCACTGCCGTTCGGTCCTGAACGATAATCCTTGTGGCAGACGGTCCCAGCGACCCGGTTAGGGTCTTCTCCACGTGATCCCACAGCTCCAGCATCTGCCTTGCGTCCAGTTTCTCCGGTCTCGCACCCAGCCTGGCCAGCTCCGTCTCTATGCTGCGTGCTGCCTTCTCCTCTCCGATGTAGCGCGCCAGCGTAGATTCAACCTCGGCAAGGGTACCGATGCGAATCGACCTAATCTCCTCGGGGATGACCGCTTTTCGCGGCTGGTAGGCATCGACAAAGCCATCTGCCTGGGCCTGCTCCTCAGGGGAGGGCCGGCTCATCAGCGATACAAGCACGTAAAGCAGCCCGTTGACCAGCAGGCTCCAGAACACCGAGTTGCTCCAGATGTCCAGTTCCAGCCCCAGGAGCTGGGTTGGGCGGAGCAGGCCCAGGCCGAATGGCCCCTGATCGAGCAGGCTTTGGGATATCCAGCCGCCTTTGGCAAGGGTTGGCAGAAGGGCTGTGTATATCCAGATCAGAAATCCGGCCGACATCCCGGCAATTGCCCCTTCCCTGCTACCCCTCTTCCAGTACAGGCCTCCCAGGGCTGCAGGCGCCATCTGGCTTGCTGCCAGAAATGAGATTGTCCCTATATCGGCCAGGCTCTGATATCCAACTGCTCTCGAAAAGAGGTATCCAAGGGCCACCACCAGAAGTATGTTGAGCCTCTTTAAGTTGAGCAGCAGCCCCGGCAGGTCCCTGCCCCTACCTATGACCCGCATAAGCCTGGGCATCTCCAGCTCGTTGAGCATCATGTTGCCGACCGCCACACTGTCGACCAGCACCATTGCAGTGGCTGCCGAGACTCCGCCGATGAATACAAGAAATGCCAGGGCTGCCTGGTTCTGCTGGTAGGGTATGGTGATTATGAACATATCCTTGAGTCCGGGGGTCCCAAGCAGCATGCCCGCTCCGGCGATGGCAGGCACGAAGAGGTTTATGAGCAGCAGGTAGAGCGGGAATATCCACATGGCCTTCAACAGGTGCGGCTCGTCTGAGTTCTCCACCACCATCAGGTGGAACTGGCGAGGTAAGAGAAGTATTGCGAAAAAAGAGATCAGAGTCAGCGAGAACCATGAGACGTACTCGATCTCTATCAGGTGAGAGTAGTCCTGGTTGGCCAGCACCTTTTCCACGATCTCCGAGTAGCCGCCGAATAGCTCCCAGGTGATGAATGACCCGACCGCCAGGAAGGCTATCAGCTTGACTACAGACTCAAAAGCAACAACGGCCACCAGTCCCTCGTGCCTCTCCAAAGGATCCAGGTGCCTGGCCCCGAACATGACAGCAAACGCGCCCAATAGCAGGGCAACCACCAGCTTGGTGTCGAGCCAGAGGGTCTGCCCCTCGCTTACGATATGAATGGAGGCGGATATGGCGATAAGCTGAAGGGCCACGTAGGGAGTTATGACCATCAGGCTGACAACGGTGACCAGGGCGCCAATAGCGTAGCTGCGCCCATACCTGAAGCTGATGAAATCGCTGATGGAGGTCAGCCGAAATTGCTTTGATATCCGGATCATCTTGCGGATCATCAGCCAGCCCAGCAGCATGGCCAGGGATGGGCCCAGGTATATCGGTAGAAATCCGAGGCCTGTGGTGGCCGCCCTGCCGATGCTGCCGTAGAATGTCCAGGCAGAGCAATAGACGCCGAGAGATAGGGCATATACGTACGGATTTGAGACAATGCTCTGGCCTGCCTCCCGCTTCTTCTCAGCGTAATGTGCTATCCCGAAGAGCAGCAGCAGATAGACCACCATGGCCTCAAGTGCGAATATTGCGCTGCTCACCGTCCAGTCCTCCTGTCGAAGAGGTAGGTGGCAAGGATGATTGAGAGCCAGATTATCCCCAGGTAGATAAGGCGGAGCGGAAAGCCCATGAGCATCTTATCGGGTCCTGTCATGGTCAGAAGTGGCCAGTTCAGGAGGAGGGCGGCCAGCAGCACCAGCAACATCCAGAACTCCTCCTGGTCTGCGAGCCCGTCACCTGGTGGGGTCATAGTCCTGGAATCACCACGAATCCGTTGCTGGAAATGTCAACAGCGTGCTTGCCGATTCTGTGAGCGCAGCCGGCCATCTTCAGGACCTCCAGGGAGCGGCGCCTGGCGCTTCCCACCTCTGAGTTGAATAGCAGGATGACCCCGTCTGCCATGCAGGCCAGATCCTGCCTGTAGGGGCAACCCTCCCTGGCATCTGCCGTTATCAGGGTAACCGCTTTCCAGTCCTTGGCAGCATTGCGGAGCCGCAGCAAGAATCGGTGAAACTCGTTGTCCAGCGCAGCCTCGAGAAGCGGCAGCGAGTCTATGACTATTCGCACGGGATGCCACTCTTCCACCTGGGATGTGATCAGATCCAGGACCTCCCTCGCCTCGCCCCGGTCCAGTGACGGTGTCAGGTCCACGAAGCGCAGCCGGCTCTCCATATGATCCATGTTGACGAACCGCAGCCCAGCCAGAACGCGCAGCTTCAGCTCCTCGGGATGCCCGAGCGCCGTAAAGTATATGCCCCGCTCGCCCCTCTCCGCTCCCCAGAACAGGTACTGAAGGCACATGATGGTCTTGCCAGTACCTGCTTCTCCAGACACCAGCACGCACGCTGGGGCAAAAATACCGCCTTTCAGCATCTCATCCAGGCCTTCTATGCCGGTGGGGATCTTCTCCAGGATGTCCGTCGAATCAACCCCTAGGAGGAGCCCCGGGAAAGCAGGGCGCACTCTTCCATATACTTTGGGAGTGTCTCTTTTCTTATTTCATTTTTCTCATGATATTGCTGCCCGGGGTTTGGTGCCTGGAGAAAAAAAGCGGGTATCCACTCGCCCGAGGGGGCTGTCAATAGCGCAGGCAGGGCCTCTCCGGACTGCTTTTATATGAGCAGTTCATCTTCCCCGGAGGTGACTTTAGTTGATCTTAAGGACTCATTATTCAGGCCAGATCCGCCCGGATATGGACGGGTCGGAGGTGGTGCTGGCCGGCCATGCCCACGAGACGAGGGATCTTGGCGGCATTCTGTTCCTGGTGGTCCGTGACCGCGAGGGCCTATCCCAGGTGACGATGGTGGCCAAGCGCACGGAGCGATCCATCCTTGAGACGGTGCGGGGCCTCAGCCGTGAGAGCGTGGTCTCGGTACGGGGCAAGGTGAAGGCCGAGGCCAAGGCCCCGCGTGGATTTGAGATCATCCCGTCATCGGTGCAGGTGCTGGCCAGGGCTGACAGCCCCCTGCCTCTCGACCCGACGGGCAAGGTGGACTGCGAGCTCGATACACGTCTTGACTCCAGGTTCATGGACCTGCGCCGGCCCGCCTCAATGGCAGTCTTTCGGATCGAGTCGGCAGTCCTTCAGAGCCTGAGGCAGACCTTTTATTCCAAGGGTTTCACCGAGGTCTGCACGCCCAAGGTTGTGGCCACGGCCACCGAGGGTGGCACAGCCCTCTTTCCCATCAGCTACTTCGAGAAGGAGGCCTTCTTGAACCAGAGCCCCCAGCTCTACAAGCAGATACTGATGTCCACCGGCCTGGACAGGGTGTTTGAGATCGGGCCGATATTCCGGGCAGAGGAGCACGACACCCGCCGCCATCTCAACGAGGCCATCTCAGTGGATATCGAGATGAGCTACGCAGACCACGACGACGTGATGGCGCTTCTGGAGAGTGCGGTGGCTGAGGCTTACCGCTTCGTTGGCGAGGTCTGCCAGCACGAGCTGTCGGTCCTGGGCTTAGACCTGCATGTGCCCAAAACTCCCTTCCGCCGGGTCACCTATACCGAGGCCCTGGATATGGCCAGGGAGGCTGGCAGGGCAAGCATGGAGTGGGGCGACGATATAGATACCGAGACAGAGCATTACCTTGGCTCCACCATCGGCGAGCATTACTTCCTGACCGACTGGCCTGCCAAGGTGAAGCCCTACTACACCCAGCCCTACGATGACCGACCCGAGGTATCCAAGGGCTTCGACCTGATGCACCCGACAATGGAGCTGGCCAGCGGAGCCCAGCGGGTCCACGATTATGGCCTGCTAGTCGAGAGGATGAAAAGCCAGGGCCTGGACCCTGACGGCTTCGAGTTCTACCTGAAAGCCTTCCGCTACGGGATGCCTCCTCATGCCGGATGGGGGCTTGGTCTTGGCAGGCTTGTTCAGACAATGCTGGGGCTGGAGAACATACGGGATGCCGTCCTGTTCCCCAGGGACAGAAAACGCCTGGTTCCCTGAAGGCTAAATTGGGCGGGCTTTTTTTCTCCGCCCAAGAAAAGAAGGAGTGCGCGTCAGAGGCGGCTCGCCCGGCCCCTATTTTCGCGTATTCTTTTTGGCCTGATCATTGCCCGGCCGGCCGAAATCCTGTTGTCTGCCGCCCGTCCATCTGAAGATGGCGCACGATATCTCCAGCCTCCCGGGCATCATCCGCTCTGGCCAATATCAGGACCTTTCCAAGGTCCAGGCGCCTGCCGCAGGGGCATGTGCGGGACTTGGCCTCTTCCCGGGCGTAGAGGTGCTGGCCGCACCGGCACCTGAAAACTATGAACATATGCTCTAAGCAACCAGCTATAGAGGATCTGCTATAAAATAGGGATGCAGGCGGTTACTGCGAGAGCAGAACCGCGTTTACAACGCCATCCTGGCCCGGACGGTTGGTCACCCTGGCTTCGCCAAATTCGGTCTTGATGATGGCGCCCTTGGTGATTATGTTTCGGCGCACGTAGTTGAGATTGGCCGGGTTGGATACGGAGGTTTCGATCTTGCCCCGCTTGGTCTTTCCGGTGACCGGGTCGGCGACGGTGGCCACATCGTACTTCAAAGCTCGCAGCTTATGGCCTCCGCCCATGATCTCAATCGATTTCACCTTGCCAGGACCAATTACCGTATCTGCAGAGTCCCTGCCGATCTCGTACTTCCTCTTTCCCCTGGCTGGAGCCAGCCTGCCGCCAGTGACCTTCCTTCCGGACTTGCCTTGCCACCTCATAGATGATCCTCTTCCTTTAGCTCTGACCCCGCTCTGTCTCCTAAGCTCGCTATATAACCATTGTGGTCCTGGGCGCTCATCTGAGATGTAAGCGGCCCTTCTTGCTTTAATGCCGTTTCAGCCGGTTGGTATCCTTGTCTGCAATCGAGTCTTGGTCATGCCATGGCGCCAAATCCTTCAGCTACCGCGGTTTTTCGGCAGTTCGTCCGCTAGATCCCGCGCACCATATACGGCCCTTTGAGGTGGTATCCCTGGTCCCTGTAGTACCCCCTGACCCCAAACCCGCTTGTGACCGATATCTCCCTGTACCCGGCGTCGCTTGCCAGCTCCTGGGCCCGGGCCAGCATCATAGAACCGTAGCCGCGATGCTGCCATCCCCCCCTCCTGCCAGGCGGCACCAGGGGGCCGTAGACGTGCAGCTCCCGCACCCTTGCTGCCTCGCCCAGCCTCAGCCGCAAAAATCCCACAAGCGTGTCGTCCACCGAGTCGCATGAGATGAATATCTCCTGGCCGCCGCCTGCCTGATAGCTCTCCTCGTTAAGCCTCACATCTCCTTCGGATACGCCCCTTAGCCCCGCCTCCCGGCAGCGGATGCACTGACATCGCTTCCCCCTCTCCCGCAGCCTCTCCCATGCCAGCTGGCGCAGGTTGCTCTTCCTTACCCCCGCCTGGATCAGCTGGGCTGGTATGTCTCTTTGTACCCGCTGAAGCCTGACGTACCTGGGAAGGCACTCCTTCAGGATGGAGATCAGCTGGGCAGCCTCGTCGTCCTGGAGGGGCTGGTACTCCCCCCGCTTCCACATACTGTACAGCTCGGTCCCCTCCACAACAAGGGTCGGATAGATCTTCAGGTAGTCGGGGCGAAAGGCAGGGTCGGAGAAGAGCCGTAAGAAATCCCGGCGGTCCGTCTCCGGGCTGGAGCCCGGCAGCCCAGGCATCATGTGGTATCCCACCTTCAGCCCCGCCTCCCGCAGCAGACAGGTGGCCTGTGCCGCCTGCTGCGGGCCGTGGCCGCGCCGCATCTTATCGAGGACTGCGGTGTCTAGGCTTTGCACCCCCAGCTCGACCTTGGTGGCCCCCATGGACAGCATCTGTCGCACGGCTGCTGGGCCGCACCAGTCAGGCCTGGTCTCAAAGGTGATGCCCACGTTCTTGACCCGAGCTTGCTGGTTCTCACAGGCCACATTGGCGAGGCTACGCCACGGAGGCTCGCCGTCCTGGGGCTGGCCGCAATACTCGTTCATGGCCTGAAGGCAGCGCTTCACGAACCAGTGCTGGTAGCCCAGTGGCCGGGCGGTTATTGTCCCTCCCATGATGATCAGCTCGGCCTTATCCACAAAGTGGCCGATCTCCTCGAGTTGGGATAGCCTGGCAGAGACCTGCCTGTAAGGATCAAAGCCGTGCTGGGCTGCCCTCATCGCTGCTGGCTCCCTGCCAGTGTAGCTCTGGGGCGATGAGATGGTCAAGCCACCCGGGCATGGCACGCAGGTGCCGTGGGGGCAGCGGGCCGGAGAGGTCATCGCGGCGATCACCGCCACTCCCGAGAGCGTTCGCGTGGGCTTGCGCACCAGAAGCCTGAGGTCCTCGCGCCATGGCTCGTCCGCCGCTGCCAGGATGTCGGCGTGGGATGGCAGGGCGGAGAGGCGGAGAAGCATAGCGGCCTCCTTCTTCTTTGCTTCCAGCTCTGACTGGGTCCTGATCCGCCCTTTTCGGACATCTTCTGCGATGGCGCGCAGAACCTCGCGGTACCTTTCTGGATCGGGATTCAGGTTATCCAGGAAACAGCCTCCTCTTGGCTGCCGCCGGGATCTGCCGGCTGCTGGTCGGGCCAGCCCAGGGATATGATAGCCACCGGCAGCACACCCTTTTCGAGGGACAGCAGATCCCTGACCAGGGCATCGTCGAATGCTCCGTTCCAGCACGCCCCCAGCCCCAGGGCATGGGCTGCGAGGAGGAGGCACATGCAGGCTGCGTCGGCGTCCTGTATGGCAAAGAGGCTTCCGCGGTCGCCGTAGCGTGCGGAGGATCGAGGGACGTCGGCGCAGATAACCACAAGAGCAGCTGCTTTGGAGAACTGAGGCTGGCTGTATGCTGCGAGTCCCAGGGCCTTCATGATCTGCGGATTGGTGACCACCAGGAACTTCCGAGATCGCAGATTTCCGGCCGAAGGTGCTGTCTTTGCAGCATCGAGCAGCGTCTTGAGTGTCTCTTCCGGGATGGGGCGCTCTTGATACCGCCGAATCGACCTTCTCTGCCTAAGGGCCGTCATCAGATCCATGCTCCCCCCTTCACCCCTGTGAGGATAATAATGCTTTTGCGGTGACGAGGCGGGATATGGGAATTGTCTCTTTTAACTCGTAGGATCGCGAAGGACGAAGCGGGAAGTCCCCCTCATTCAGGGTGGTCTCCCGGACTGCGAGTCCGGGGGAGTTGCGACGAAGTCGCAACAGGATGAAAGCGGAGTCTTTTGCCCTAGTTTCGATTTACAAGCGCGGCCAGCCACCCCGCGAATCCAGATCTTCCCGGCGCCTTTCCCGGGCCTTTACCCCTGTCCGGGGCACAGGGTTTGACTTTCAGAGACAGAAGCTGGCCAGCGGCTCGGGCAGGCCAAGCTGGCGCAGGGATATCCGATCTTCCTGAAGTACCAGGTATGTATTGACGGGGTCATTTGGCCCGACGTTTTCAGAGCTAAAGCAGCCTGCATTGGCCACCAGTGGCCCTTTTCCCTTCTTGAATATATCCGGCCTGTGGGTATCGCCGTATACGAAGCAGTCGACAGGCCCGATCTGCCGCTCATGCATGAACTCGAGTATAGATCCGTAATGCCTCTCAACCGGTATGAAGCGGAATGTCTTTCGTATTCCGGACCTGACCCTGTCAAGCACGGTTGAGGCCTTCCATATCCTCTCCTCAAGCTCCACAAACTCCCCCACGTAGCTGGACCGGTATATGCTCTCGTAAGCATAGGTCATCAGCCTCTCCAGGTCGGCGGGGGATACCGGTTCGCCTGAGAGGCGGCGCAGGTTCTCCACAACCTGTAGCGAGAGCGCCTGAACCCCGTTGAGGTGATGGCCGTGGGTGAAAAGGAACCGGCGATCGCCTACCGACGCGGTATAAGTGGGGTAGGCCATATCCAGCTTCAGACCGTCTATGGTCTGGGACCAGGACAGGTGTGGGTAATAGATGCTGAAAAGGTCTCCCCTGGCCATGCGGTCCAAAAGCGCCCTCTCCTGGCGCATGACCATCATGTGATGGTCGTGGTTTCCGACCACATACCTGATGGGGACGTCCAGCTCGGCCAGCCGGCGAAATAGGTAGCTGGCCTGACGCAGGGCCTGCTCAGGCCTGGCCCTCCAGAGGTCCAGCACATCGCCCAGCAGCACCAGTTCGTCAAAGCCGTCGCCGTAGCGCCATATCTCCCATATCAGATAGTCCACCCTGCTCTCCCGGCAAAGGGTGGCCGACCGCCCGCCGAAGTGGGTGTCGGAGATCACCACTATCGACCTAAATCTACCCCCTGTAGCTATCCAACCACCTATCTTATCGGGCACGGCTTATAAGAGTTGCTATGTATAAATATTCTGTCAATATATATTTCGCGGCATACGGGGAAGAATTATAAGCTCATATGGACTGCTTTTCGGCCATTATGATCAATATCGCCATTCCAAAGGGCAGCTTGCAGAGCCAGACCCTGGAGCTCTTCGAGCAGGCTGGCCTGGAGATACGCCGGACCGAACGGGAATACAACGCTCGGATCGACGATCCCCGCATCGGCAAGGTCAAGATCCTTCGCCCTCAGGAGATCCCGGGCTATGTGGCAAGCGGGTACTTCGACCTGGGCATATCGGGGACGGACTGGATCGTCGAGTCAGGCTCAGATGTCGTCACAGTGGCAAACCTCAACTATGGAAAGCAGGGTCCAGGGACGGTCAAGGTTGTGGTGGCTGTGCCGCAGGCCACCGCCATACGCTCGGCCAGGGACGTGCCCCCAGGCAGCCGCGTATCCACCGAGTATCCCAACCTGACCCGGGCTTTCTTCCAGCGTCTTGGAATCCCGGTGGAGGTTCAGTTCTCGTACGGGGCGACCGAGGCAAAGGTACCCGAGCTCACCGACCTCGTGGTGGACCTGACCGAGACAGGCTCTACCCTGCGCAAGAATGGGCTCCGGATCGTGGACGTCATCCTGCAGTCGACGTCTGAGCTGATCGCCAACGCGGAGAGCTGGTCAGATCCGGATAAACGTGAGGAGATCCTGGCAGTGGAGACCATGCTCTCGGCAGTCATCCGGGCCCGCGGTAAGGTGCTCTTAAAGATGAACGTGCCCGAGGAGCTGCTCGACGAGGTCATCTCCCGCCTGCCAAGCATGAAAAATCCCACGGTCTCCAAACTCTACAACTCAGGGCACTATGCGCTCGAGAGCGTCGTGGACAAGCAGGCAGTCAATCTGTTGATTCCGGGACTCAAGAAGGCCGGCGCAACCGACATACTTGAGCTTGATATATCGAAGATAGTCCCTTAGGTCTGTCGCATTGGTCCGCAGTTCGGGCTTATCTGCTGCCCCCCAGGATTGGGGCGAGAATGAGAAAGCGGATGCCCGGCTGAAAATATCCGATCGGCAGCGGAGCCCCTTCTCGGTAGGGAGCAGGCCTTTTTCCCGGTCCGCTGCTCCTTCTTTCGGTGTCCCCTGAGTCCCAGAATACTTCTCGTAAGAAAAGAAGCTCGCTATTTGCGATTGGCAATAATGCCCCTCTGAGAGATGGGTCGTGGAAAACCGGATTTAGCGGGCGTGGAGGGATTCGAACCCTCGACCTACAGCTTAGGAGGCTGCCGCCATATCCTTTCTAGGGAGCCGGGCTTCTTTTTGCAAACCGCGGCTCCTGGCTAGGCCACACGCCCACGCGGTCTTTCCCTTCGACCATCTGATATATCAACCTTTCTTGGGCTCAACCAAGAAAGCCGTCACTGGATAAGCACTCCGGCCAAGACCACCACGAATAGGCCCAGCAGGAACCATCCCAGTATGCCCTCGAGCATGGCCAGGTGGCGGTAGTACCCAACCGGGTATGTATTCACCGGAGCCTGGGACGTGGTGAACATCGCCACGCTGAAGTACAGGGCGTCCACGAGGGATACCCTCTGACTTGCCAGGTCCTCCGAATTGGCGCCGGACCTGGCCATCTCCTCGAGGTCGAAGTTACGCATCCCGTTTCCGGCCCATAATACCACCCCGAAGATCAGGATGGTGAATATGCACCAGAATATGGTGTAGCTTACCCGCACTCCGTAGCCGCAGGAGAGCCACGAGATTATGTCTATCGCCTTGTTCAGGCTCCAGGGCTCGGCTGCCTGCACAGCCCGACGATACTGGTAATAGCAGTTGTTTGCGTCGTCACGCCACTCCAGGTTGCGGTAATTTCTGACGAGGCCGAGGTAGGCGGCGTTGTCGAAGGCCAGATGCTCTCTTATATCGTCCCAGCGGGCCAGCACCCTGGTTATATCGGCATCCCCCATCGAGATCCTCGTGCGCTCGCTGTACCTGGCTTCATCGAGCTGCAGCGTGTAGATCCGGGAGCTGTCCAGGATGAAGTCGCCCTCGAAGCTGGCATTCACGAAGCGGATAGTGTCGGCGGACTTCGCCACGGCGAATATGGCCACTCCGCCGAAGCGAGCTTTGGAGAAATCCGAAAAACCCGAGAAGCTTGCAAGTCCGAATATGGCAGCCCGCGAGAAGTTGGCCTGGCTGAACGTGGCGTCGGTCCTGTAGTTTGCCCCCATAAACGTCACATTGCCGCGGTACTGGGTCTCCAGGTAGTTGGCGATTCCGTCCACCTGCGAGTTTGCGAATATCGTCTCCCCGGAGAAGACCGCCCGCCAGAAGGAGACGAGTTGGGAAAAGCGGGCCAGCTGAAAGTCGGCCAGCTTGAGGAACTTGACTTTTTCGAAGCTGGCGTCTCCCAGGCACTGCAGGCTCATAAATCCTGCAGGTTCCCAAAAAGTGGTCCCCTCAAAGCTGACCAGCTTGGAGAACTGGGCGTAGCCGAAGTCCGCCATCCCCTGAAAGCTGCTATCCCGGAATAGGGTTATGCCGGCGAAACGGGCAAACCTGAAGCTGGTGGGCCGAAGGAAGCGGGACTCTGCGAAGGACGTGTCCCCGTTCATGGTGACCCGGGCCAAATTGGACGCCCCGGCCACGGTTGTGCCGCTCAGATCCACTCCTTCCTCAAACGTGACGCCCTCCAGGATGAGGGAGCCGTTGATGGTTGAGTTGATTATATGAAATCCCTGCATGACAGGCCGGTCCAGGCCGGTCAGGTCAAGGTCGCCCGCTATGTAGGCCCGCTCGTACTCCACTCTCTGGCCTGATCTGACCTTGCCCACGATCTCAGCCGGCAGGATTCGCTGCATCCCTGTGGCAGCAGAGCTCTCATTGGCCAAGGCCCCGCTCACTTCCGCCGGCTGCTCGAGGCCATCTCCTGCATCGGTCAGCTGCCCCGTCTCTGCCGATCCAGCAGGCGAAGATGGCAGCTCGGTTACGTTCTGCCCTGCCGCCACAAGAATAATCAGAAGGCCAGCTGATAGCAGGCCGATCCACCGATTTATCCGAACCACTTCCAGTGGCCCTTTTCTGAAATCCCTTGGATTTAGGGTTTTTCCCTTTGAAAGAAGTCCTCGTCACCGGATCATGACACGGCCCAGAGTCACGAAGAGAAGCGCCATGAAGAGCCAGCCGAAGATTCCCTCCATTATGATCAGATAGCGGTATCTTCCAACCGGCAGGAACTCAAGCGGGCCTGTTGACAGGAAGATCAGGGCACTGAAATATATGCAATCCCGAATGCCGGGCCTGGTCGGAACTGCGATCGGAGCCTCTTGATGCCGGTCCAAGTTGGGCTTCTCATCCTGGGCTGGTTGGCCCGAGCGCCTGATGCCTCCGGTAAGGAAGAACGCCAGGCCGAAGAGTGCTATTAGGGTCATCGACCATATCAGTGGATAGGATGGCCGCACCCCGTAGCCGCAGGAGAGCCAGGATAGGTAGTCTATGACCTTCTCCACGCCCCAAGCCTTCTGTCTCCTGTTCTCCTGCCGGTAATCGAAGTAGCACCAGTCGGCGTCGCCAAACCATTCGAGGTCCCTGTAGTTGCGTGCCAGGGCCAGATAGACTGCCCCGTCATAGACCAGATGTCCTCGCAACTCCTGCCAGGGCGTTGTCATCCTGGTGAACTTGGCAGAGCGCAGGTTGACCTTCGCATCCCGGCCGAAGCTGACGTTTTCTAAAAGCAGCGACTCGATTGAGGCGCTCTTGAAGTTGACCTGCCCAGCCATAGTTGAGCCGTTGAACTCGGCCAGGTCCATCTGAGCCAGGCCGAATATGGCATCGCCGTCGAATGCAACATCCCGGAACTGAATGGCATCGACGAAATGGGCCAGGCCGAAGTAGGCTGTCCCGTTGAAGACGGCATCGGCAAAGCTGCTGAAGCTCTCAAAGCTGGCCCCCATGAAGTTGGCTGAACCGTCGAACCTGCTGTCCAGGAAACCGGCTCCGTCGATAAATCGTGCCTTTATGAACAGGCATCCTTTGAGGAACCGGGCGTTTCCGAAGTCCGCAAACTCCTGGAAGTAGGCGTCGTAAAATGATGCCTCCTTCTCGAAAAGGGCTCCTGCAAAGTAGTTGTATCCCTCAAACCTCGTGTAATTGAAGTCCACAGGCCCGCGAAAATCAGTATCATAAAATCCGGCGTCATCGGCGAAGACGGCCTGCGAGAAGCTGGCAGCGTCAAGGGTGCTGCCGGAGAAGTCGGCCATGTCCTGGAATGTAACTCCTGTGAAGTCCGACGTGGCGACGGTGCAGTTGACCAGCGAGAATCGGGCCCTGACCAATGGCGGATCCAGGTTCGACAGATTCAGGTGGCCGGTGACGACGAAGTTCTCAAGCTGCACCGGCTCACCGGCAAAGACCTGCTGCCAGATCTCTGCGGCATCCACGGACCGCATGGGCTGCTCCCCACTGCAGATCGGTGTCAGCAGGATGACCGCCGCCACGAAGAGCTCTTTGATCATCCATTACAGTTCTTCCAGTATCCGTCTAATGCCTTCCGGTCCTTGGCGCAGGCATGGGCAATCGCAGCCGTCATGGTACGTTGCAGGCGGGGCAGTCAATAATTGATGCCAGCGTTCTTCGCGGGCAGGGCCAACTCTTCGCGGGACGGACCAAGGTTAATTAGCCCGCAGATCTAAAGGGCGGGTTCTGATGGAAGATTCCAGTGAACATACGGCAGCCCTGGTCAGGCAGGGATACCATATGGTGGGCCATGCCGCGGTCAAGCCGTGCCTCTGGCTCAATCGTTCGCTCCGGGGTGAGGATCAGTGCTACAAGCACCACTTCTATGGGATCAGCAGCCATCGCTGCATCCAGATGACCCCGGTCCTGCATTGCAATCATCTCTGCATGCACTGCTGGCGGCCTGTGGATCAGCCGATAGCCCTGCCCCGTGAATGGCTTGAGCCGGATGATCTGCTGCAGCGTGTCGTCATGGAGCAGCGCCGCGTCCTGTCCGGCTACGGAGGATCTCCAGTTTTGGACCGGGAGCGTTTCGAAGAGTCCAAAGTTCCCGCTCATCTTGCCATATCCCTCATGGGAGAGCCAACATATTACCCGATGCTAGATGAGCTCATAGATGCTGCACGCCGACGGAGCATGACCACATTCCTGGTTAGCAACGGCACAAGGCCGGAGGTCCTCGAACGCGTGCGCCCCACCCAGCTCTATCTTAGCCTGAGCGCGTCGGATAGGGAGCAGTATCTCCATGCAGCCCATCCTTCGCGAGACGACTGGGACCAGGTTCTTTCAAGCCTGCACCTCTTGGGGGACCACGCGTCCCGAACGGTTGTCCGGATCACCCTGGTAAAGGGATTTAACATGGATCCTGAGGGCTTTTTTAGCCTGTTGAAGGAAGCGGGGCCCGACTTCATCGAGGCCAAGGCTTATATGCATCTTGGCAAGTCTAGGGGGCGGCTGACAAGGGAAGCAATGCCGTCTCATGAGGAGGTCATGGCCTTCTCCCTGAGGCTGGCCGAAAACCTGGGCTATTCCCTGTCCGGCGAGGTGCCCTTGAGCAGGGTGGCCCTGCTCACAAACAATAGAAGGCCCAGGATCATAGAGGAACATTGAGCGATGGATGGTTGGACCGAAGAGACCTGCCGTGGAAGAATGCGGACATATGCCCAATTTTGCATCAGACGTTCGGTTTGCCAGCTAGCAGTTGCGCTTAAGTGGGGAAAGTATTTTTGCGAGTAATCCGAAACCTATTCATGGTTGGCTGATATGGTGACGACTGGCTTGGAAGGGCAACGTATGAGCGTAATGCTGGTGGAGGACAATCCCGAGGACGTATTCTTCACCAAGAGGGTGCTGAAGCAGAGCGGCATCGAGCAGATAACCGTTGTTGGCGACGGTCAGGCTGCCCTGGTCACCCTCGAAGAGATGGCAGCAGACGGCCGTCTGCCCAACCTGGTACTCCTGGACATCAACTTGCCGGTCATGGGGGGAATCGCCCTGCTAAAGCGGCTCAAGAAGAACCCCCGGCTCTCGGGTATCCCTGTGGTGATGCTCACCGGCTCAAATGTCGACTGCGACATCCAGACCAGCTACGACCTGGGCGCCTCCAGCTACCTTGTAAAGCCGATATCCAAAGAGGCACTTCAGTTGGTATTGGCCTCCGTCTTCCCCTGAGCCGATATCGCCGGCAGGCGTGCTTATTTTCCGTCGGGATTCCCACATCTCGGACATGGCAGCCGCAGTTGTGTCACTTGGCCACATGCAGCCGATTTTTTCAAAGCCGGCCCATCAGGGCATGCGTATCGTCCTTAACAGCTCTCGGATGATAGCCGCCGGGCGACATCAAGATTTCCCCGGTCGTCCCTTCCTTCATCGACCGGAGTCTCCAGGATTACCGGCAGGTCCTGTAGGGCTGGATGATGGAGCACGGCTCTAAGCCCATCCTCACCGATCCCGCCCAATCCCAGATGTTGATGACGGTCCCTCCCAGAGCCGAGCGTGCTCAGACAGTCGTTGAGGTGGATCAGGCGGATGTGGCCAGATCCGATCTCAGAATCGAACTGCTTCATGGTCTCGAAGAATCCTTCCCTGGTCCTCACCTCGTAGCCTGCCGCGAATATATGGCATGTGTCCAGGCAGACCCCCAGCCTGTCTGTTCCCGTTCGATCCATCACCTCGGCTATATCCCGAAACGTTCCTCCCATGCTGTTCCTGGTGCCAGCGGTGGTCTCCAGAAGTATCATTGTCCGGCCCGGAAGATCTAGGGCAGAAGAGAGCGCCTGGATTATCTGGGCAAGGCCAGCCTTCCTGCCGGCTCCCAGGTGGCTGCCCATATGGGTGACCAAGTATGGTATCCCCAGGATCTGGCAGCGCGATAGTTCGCGGACCAGTACCTCCAGGGATTGGCGGTGTACATCAGGGCGCGGAGAGGCGAGATTGGGCAGATACGGCATATGGGCCACCGCCAGCTCCAGGCCAAAGACGGCCATCTCATCTCTGAAAGCTTCGGCTGATCTGGGCGAGATCTCTGCGGACTTCCAGCTCCGCGGATTGCTGGTGAATATCTGAAATACCTGGCAGCCGGCAGCTTTTGCTCTGCCCACCGATCTCTCGATACCGCCGGCGATGGAGACGTGAAATCCAAGCTTCAAGTCCCAAGCCCCTTCTTGCACTCCAAGAGCCGCTTCGTTCAAACAGACCGGCCATTCGTCAAGCACTGGCTGGTCTGGAGAACAGATTTAATCCAGGACGCCTGATAGGTGCTGACGGGCTGGGCACAACGCGCCGATGATGACGCATGCTGCTGACAGATGCCATGATGAGCCCTATGAGTTCTGAGGCGCGCCTGGGTCCAGGCCCGATCTGTATCTTGTATCTTGAAGAATGCCGCTTCTTCAGCCTTCGGCTTTGGCAGATGCCCACTTGTCCACATGATCTATAAGCTGAAACTCCCGGATCTTCTTGGCATCGCTTAGCATCTTGGCCACCTCTTTCAGGGAGAATGCTCGGACCTTGCCGTCATGGTCCGTGACCTTGATCTCCTCGCCGGGATTGACCTGGTCAACCTGGGTGAGCATATCCCCCAGCTTGAGGCAGGCCTCTCTCAGGTACTTTATCGAGTAATCTGATAGGGATTTTCGGTCGGACAGATTGCGGTTGACCTGCCGAATCGACCAGCATATGGTTATGATTTGCGAGTACATCAGATCGCACCACACAGTGATTGCCATGGCCGCTATTTAATCCTCGCGGCGGCGGCCGTGAACCGGGATTTTAAGGCGAGAGCTCGATTACGATTGGGCCTTCATCGTCAACGATTTTGCCGGAGCCAGGGATCGGTGTCGTCATGGGATCAGGTCGAAACGCCGATGTCGTCGATGGGTTCCCAGTTTGACCGGCCGAGAGGTGCCTTTCAGCGGCCACTATGCTGCAAACAAGGATATCATCGTATAATAGGCAAGAATAGCGCTTTTCCATGGAAATGCTATCTGATCTTTGCCCTAAGGCAAAAATGTGGGGCTGGTGCGATTCGAACGCACGATCGACGGGTCTCTCCGATACTGAGAATCGGCAGGTTGAACAGCAACCATCTCAGTGCTCCAACGGATCATCAACGGCCTCCCCGTCGAGAGGCCTCAGCAGACCCGTTGCTCATCATAAATTATACCGCTGGAGCCCGTCGCCCTACCTGGCTAGGCCACAGCCCCGAAAGCGGGCCGAGAGGGATTTGAACCCCCGACCTAAAGGTTAAGAGCCTTTCGCTCTACCTGACTAAGCTACCGGCCCGGCCCGTACTAGGACAAAGCTGATTATAAGGCTTTCGGGTGACAGGCCCGTCGAATCCGACCGCGATGCCTGAAAAATCCGGCGCGGCTGGACCTGTCAACAGGGGGAGCTTTGGTGAAGGTGGCGCTCCAGCGTGCCAGATGCGGGGATGCTCCTGAAAGGTTTTCCTGGGGAGATCGGCCACATCCCATATGCTGCTGCCGTCACCCATCCAGGCTCCCTCATGCTTCTTGCACCGAAACGGAAAAAGATTCAAATCCTTCCCTAAGTCGGGACAAAACCCCTTCCCGGAATAATCCGCAAAAAAATGGGTCCTGACATGAGGTCGATCCGGCATTCTGGCGGAGAGCCTCGTTCTCGGGTACATGGACCTTTGGGAGAGATCTCGGCCTCTTTACAGCCCCAACGTTTCTGCCTGTCGATTTGAGGCGTATTCTGTCGCGGCAGAGGCGCCAGGACGGATCGAGGGGCGCAGATAGAAGCGTCCCCCAACCCATATCGGCTCAGATCACGTCCCTTGCCAAACCTCAGATTATGTTTATGTAGCGCTCGAGCTCCCAGGGGTGGACCATTGTGTTGTAGCTCTCCCATTCCATCTGGCCGAGCCTCACCAGGTTGCTGACAACGTGCTCACCAAGGGCATCGCGAATGACCCGGTCATCCTGCAGGCAGCTCAGGGCCTCGGGCAGGCTGCTGGGCAGCGTGCCGATTCCATAAGCCTCCCGTTCGGCAGGCGTCATATCGTAGACGTTCTTGTCCGTGGGCTCTCCGGGATCGATGCCGCGACGGACGCCGTCCAGCCCCGCTGCCAGAATAGCCGCGAAGGTCAGGTACGGGTTGCAGGAGGGGTCCGGGGATCGGAACTCCAGGCGGGTGGACATGCCCCTGCCAGACGGTATTCTGATCAACGAGGATCTGTTGGGGCCGGACCAGCTCACGTAAACCGGGGCCTCAAAGCCAGGAACCAGCCGCTTATAGGAGTTTACTATCGGGTTGGCAATGGCGGTAAGCGCGCTGGCGTGCTCGAGCACTCCTCCGACGAAGTACCGGGCAAGGTCGCTTATGTACATAGGCTTTTCCGGATCGTAGAATGCGTTTTCCCCTCCACGGAACAGGGATATATTCACGTGCATCCCAGATCCAGCCTGGCCATAGATCGGCTTGGGCATAAATGTGGCCCGCAGACCAGATTTGACGGCAATGGTCTTGGTGACGTATTTGAAGGTGACCACTTTGTCGGCATTCTTAATTGCGTCGTCATAGACGAAATCTATCTCGTGCTGTCCCCGAGCCACCTCATGGTGGGAGGCCTCGATCGTGAATCCCATCTGGATCAGCGCCCGAATGATCTCGCGCCTGATGTCCTCGGCCAGATCCACCGGTCCCAGGTCAAAGTATCCGCCGAAGTCCTGCGGGGTGGTGCTTGTGCCGTTTCCCTTCTCGAAAAGGAAGAACTCCAGCTCAGGGCCCACGTTCATGGAATAGCCCATCTCGGCCGCCTGACCGAGCATCCTCTTGAGAACATATCTGGGATCTCCCTCAAAAGGCCGTCCACTGGGGTGGTATACGTCGCATATAAAGCGGGCCTCGTTGGCCCCATCAAGCGTCCTCCAGGGCAGTATAGAAAACGTATCCAGATCGGGCTTGAGCACCATGTCCGACTCCTGGATGCGAGCAAATCCCTCGATCGATGAGCCGTCGAAGGATATGCCGCTCTTCAAGGCCTTCCCCAGCTGGGCGGCAGGCACGGCCACGTTCTTGACTATTCCCTGGATATCTGTGAACTGCAACCTGATGAACTCGACCTTCTTCTCGCGGATCGTGTCTAATAACTTCTCCTGAGTCTGCATCGCCAACACCTCACGGGTCAGGGACCACATCCCTCTTCCCGTTCTCATTTAGTCTGCCTATGATCCATCATCTCCCGACGAGCTTGCTGCCTGATTGCTGCTCGCTCTCGTCCCCGGAACTTGTCCCAATGCCGGTACCTGCTGCCCGCGGTCCGGCGTTCACTTTTTTTAGCGGATTTTCGGCCTGTTTGGACCAATCATGTCGTCCCGGCCCACAGCATCGAGAGCATTTATGTGGACATGTGGGCAGGATGACGAGGGCCTATAAATATGCTTATCTACCGGGCTGTCTCCTTCCCGATAAGGTTGAGATCCCATGTCCGGTGCTAAGGTTCTGGTAATCGATTCTGGAGGACGAGGAAATGCCATAGCCCATGCCTTCGCCAGGAGCCCTCTAGTGGAGAAGGTGTACGTGGCTCCAGGAAATGCTGGAAGCAGCCTTCTGCCCAAGTGCAGCCTGGCCTCTTCGGCCAACCGTCCACTAAAAAGCATGCAGGAGATGGCACAGTTCGCCCGCAAGAACGAGGTGGACCTGACATTCGTCGGCCCGGAGGGCTATCTCTCTGACGGAATCGTCGACCTCTTCTTGGCAGAAGGGCTGTCCATAGTAGGTCCCCGCAAGGATGCAGCCATACTGGAGGGCTCGAAGTGCTGGACAAAGGACCTGCTAAGCAGTCTTGGGGTCCCAGTCCCGCCCTACATGAATTTCAGCGATGCCAAAGATGCCGCGTCTTTTGTCGAGCAGTTCTATTCGGCAAATCCGGGAAAGGACCTGGTGATAAAGGCCGATGGCCTGGCAGCCGGAAAGGGCTCTGTCGTATGCTCGTCTGTTGAGGAGGCTCTATCCACGGTTGAGCGGATCATGGTCTCGCCCCGCATATTCGGCCAGGCCGGCAGCCGGGTGGATGTAGAGGAGAGGCTGCACGGCCAGGAGCTGATGTTCTTTGCCTTAACGGATGGCGAGACGATCCTGCCGCTGGAATCGGCCATGGATTACAAGCAGGCTTACGGTCCGGATGAGACGGTGGCCATCCGGCTCTTCAACCGTCTCTCTCTCAATCCAAGCCTCGATAACAATCCAAATACCGGTGGCATGGGCGGCTTCTCTCCCCATCCGTGGCTTGACAAAGAATTGGAGGGGCGGATCATGGAGCGGATTGCCAGGCCAACCATAAGGGGGCTGAAGGCCCAGGGGATCGATTACCGCGGATTCATCTACTTCGGGCTCATGATAGTGGAGGAGGGTGGCGAGAAGAACCCCTATGTCCTGGAGATAAACGTGCGGCTCGGCGATCCGGAGGCCGAGGTTATCCTGCCCCGGCTGAAGACCGACATGTATCAGCTCTCAAAGGCGGTAGTCGAGGGCAGGCTCGATGCCGTATCGCTTGAGTGGCAGCCCAATTTTTGCTCCGGGGTCTGCGCCGTCAGCGGCCGGGTGGTCAAGTCGCTCTCCAGCGGCCAGTGCGAGGAGCGTCCGGGCTATCCGGGCGCACATTACACAAATATGCCCATCCGTGGGTTAGATCTGGTGGACCCCGACGTCCTTGTGTATCACAATGGTACGGCTTTCGGCACCGAGCCTGCCAATGCGCAGACCATCTACACCACCGGCGGCCGGGTGCTTACCCTGGTGGCCTGCGGAGACACGCTTGGCGAGGCCAGGCAGAAGGCCTATGACAACATTCGCCGTATCGGATTCAACGGAATGCGCTACCGGCGGGACATCGGGGCGGGGTATCTATGATCGGACCGGCGGCGTATTTTAGCGGGGCCAAGCTCTGCCTTCAAACGCGTGAGGTGAAGCTGCGGTGAATGTCCTGGGCCTTGAGGGCACAGCGTGGAATCTCAGCTGCGCCCTCGTAAACGAGACTGATGTGCTTGTGGAGAGAGCGGCCACCTACGTTCCTGCCAGAGGCGGGATTCATCCCAGGGAGGCCTCCCAGCACCATGCCGATCATATGGAGGAAGTGGTTAGGGGGGTGATGGCCGAAGCCAGGCAGCTGGATCTATCGATCGATGCCGTGGCCTTCTCTCAGGGTCCGGGGCTGGGGCCATGCCTGCGCACGGTGGCAACCGCTGCCCGGATGCTATCCATGCGTTTTTCGGTGCCACTGGTGGGGGTCAACCATTGCATCGCTCACATCGAGGTCGGCAAGTGGAAGACTGGTGCGCAAGATCCGGCAGTGCTCTATGTCAGCGGTGGCAACTCCCAGGTACTGGCACTTCGACGTGGGCGTTACCGCATATTCGGGGAGACCCTGGATATCAGCGTGGGAAACGCCCTGGACAAGTTCGCCCGCTCGGTGGGGCTGCCTCACCCTGGAGGTCCGCGCATCGAGGAGCTGGCCAGATCATCCAATGAGTATATACCGCTTCCGTATACCGTAAAGGGCATGGACTTCTCCTTCTCGGGACTTGCCACGGCAGCCACCGAGGCCGCCAAAAAGCACTCCCTTCCTGATGTCTGTTACAGCCTGCAGGAGACCGCTTTTGCCATGCTGGTGGAGGTCACGGAGCGGGCGATGGCACACGCCGAGAAGGACGAGGCCATGCTGGTCGGAGGAGTCGGCGCCAACCGCCGGCTGGGCGAGATGCTGGACACCATGTGCGCCGAGAGGGGGGCCAGCTTCTTCTTGCCTGAGAGGAGGTTCATGGGGGATAACGGCTCCATGATCGCCTACACCGGTCTGGTGATGCTGAAGAGCGGTGTCTTTACCCCTCTGGAGCTCTCCCAGGTCCGGCCGGGATACCGGACTGACGAGGTGCAGGTAAGCTGGGCATAAGCATATCTGCTGGGCAAGGCTGCGGCAGATGGATTCGGCGCTCTCCTTTGTCCGGCAGATCGAATGGCTCTTTTTCGGATCAGATCCGATTCTGCGAGTCTCACGTTTGGTCTTGTCAAAACCTGCGGGATTTGAGCGTCGTCTTCTTTTCGGGACCAACATCCGGGCTTGAGAATTCAGGCGGCATTCTCCGATCCGCCCATGCTGAAAGTAGATGCTTTTTCAGTGAATCAATCATAACTTACAAAAAATTTATATAACATGGGGTAGAATATACCCATGGGCAGAAACGTTCTCGCCATCGACCGGTTCAGCCCAAGCCTCCTCTGAAGGCCCCCTCCCGGCGGGGGCCTCTTCCTTACCGCAAGCCTTCGAAAAAAACTGCTGTCTCCATCCGTTTGCCGCTTCTGATATCCAATGTACCGCACATTTTTTCAGCGGATCTGGGCAAGGTCTTTTTTGGCCCTCATCATGATGTCGCCACCGGTGCCATCTCCTGCTTATCGATCTCCTGCTTATTCAGGTCACCACTGCTCTCTGAAACATCTTCCAGGCAACCAGGTACATGACGGCGGTGAAGGCTGACAGTGTCGAAAGAGAGCTCATGATATCAGCGCCGCTGTAGATGTAATGGATCCCCAGAGCGTAGAAGTCGTCTCCTATGACGAAGTAGCGCACCCCGTTAACCAGGTGGGTGAGCGGATTGATCATCGATATGGCCCTGGCCCAGCCAGGAAAGTAGTCGATGGGGTAAAGCGCGTTGCTGGCGAAGAAGAGGGGCAGAGTAAGCAGGGTTATCACAGCCTGCAGGCCTTCCGGAGTGTCCATGCTCATGGAGATGGCTGAGGAAAGGAAGAGGAACCCAAGGGAGAAGATGCCCACGAAAACCAGAACTCCTATTACCGAAAGGGCAGTCCTTTCCGGGCCGAATCCTGAGAAGAACTCCACGCCTATCACAAGGCCGAATCCCATTATGACCAGGACCTGCAGGATGGACTTGGTGACGCCGCTAAGCCCGATGCCTATAATTATGTTGTAACGTGGCATGGGGCTGGCCAGCAGCTCGCGCATCAGCCCCCAGTTCTTGTCGAAAAGAAGGCTGATGCCGCCGAAAAGGCTGGTGAAAAGCGTGGTCAGAGCGATCACACCCGCCCCCATGAATGTGAGGTAGGTCACCTGGGCGATCCCGCCCGGCCCCGGAGCATCCCCGCCCAGACGGGAGAAGTTGCTTGACATGGCAGCTCCGTAGAGCGCCATCCAGAGTGCAGGCTGGATAAGGGAGGTGAACAGGACCGCCCGAAAGCGCACGAATCGGATCATGTCCCTCCAGTAGATCGTGAGAAATTCCAGAGCCATCACCGACCACTCCTCTTCCCTTCAGATTCAGGCCCTGGCTTCTCCGTTCCCTCTCCTCGCAGCTCCCTGCCTGTATAATGGACGAAAACGTCATCGAGGCTTGGCTTCTTCAGATTGGCACCTGTAATGGATATGCCAGCATCTGCGAGCCGGCTAATCAGGAGCGGCAGGCAGTGTGTGCCGTCTTTGTTGATATTGATGACCAGACCTCTGGATGTGGCCTTTGCCTCCCTGACGATCTGCATTCCCCTCAGGATCTGGAGTGCCTTCTCATCATCTCCGGTCTCCAGATAGATCATATCCCGACCGAGGGCGTCTTTGAGCCGGCTCGGCTCTCCACCGGCTATGATTCTCCCACGGTCGATTATACTGATGCGGTCGCTCGCCATGTCTGCCTCGTCCATATAGTGGGTGGTCAGGAATATGGTGGTGCCGGCGGCGTTCACCTCCTTGATATACTCCCAGAGGCGCCGACGGGTCTGGGTATCCAGCCCGATCGTGGGTTCGTCCAGGAAAAGCACCTGCGGCCGGGTCATGAGGCCCCGTGCAATCTCCAGGCGCCTCTTCATCCCGCCGCTCAGCCTTCGGGTCCTCACATCCCTCTTGCTCTCCAGCTCCACAAGGGCGATCATCTCCTCTATCCTCTTCCTCCTCTCAGCCCTGGGCATTGAGTAGAGGCGGCCGTGGAACTCCAGGGTCTCCCAGACCGTCAGGTCGCGGTCCAGCGTCTCCTCCTGAAATACTATGCCTATTGCCCGGCGCACCGCCTCCGGCTCGGTGCCAACATCATGGCCACCCACCAGCACCGAGCCTTTCTGCAAGGGCAGAAGCGTGGTCAGCACATTGATCACCGTGCTCTTGCCAGCCCCGTTTGGCCCCAGGAAGGAGAATATCTCTCCCTTGCAGACCTCGAAGCTGATCCTGTCCACTGCCACGAAGTCCCCATATCGGTGCTCCAGATCTGCGACCTCGATCACATCTCTCATATTCTGGCCAGTCCGTTTCAGCCATCGCGCTGATTGGATTTAAGCGGTTTGTCGCTTGCAGGCATCGGGCTGGCATTGGCCCTGTCTTTTTGCCTACCTGTGGCGGCCTTTGACGCGATCTCAGATCTCTCCCCTGGACGGCTTCTCTCATGCCATCACGCTCCAAATGCCTCGATCGTTCCCGCAATTATCAATCGGGGACAAAATTGTATATACTAAAAACCGGTACAGCCACAGATCTGATGAGATGCGTAGACGCAAGAGCGCACATTGGGATTGGCCTTCTCTTGGTGGTGCTTGGTGCTGGGCTTGCATCAGCACAGCTTGAGGTGACTGCGATCTTTTCCCCTTCAGGCTCGGAAGGGGATTATGCCGATATCGGTCTGGATGATGCGTGGGCCGATCAGCCCATCTCTCCACCCTCCTGTATCAGGATTAGCTACTCGGCAGCCCAGTCACAGGGCCAGGGGTATGCTGGGATAATCTGGCAGTACCCGGACTCCAACTACGGCAGCCAGCCGGGTATGGACCTGAGCAGCTACGACCGGCTGACTTTCTGGGCCAGGGGAGAGCTGGGCGGCGAGGTGGCGGAATTTTGGGCTGGACAGAGCGGCGATACTCTTCAGACGGTCTCGATGACCGTCACCCTTTCCCGGCAGTGGCAGCAGTACTCCCTCGACCTCTCGGGCCAGGACAGAAGCAGCGTCTCAGGCGGATTTGCCTGGCGGGCCACCAAGGATCAGAACCCTCTGGGCTCTACGATATACCTCGACGACATAATCCTTGAGGAGGTCGCCTCTCAGGAGCCGATTGGACCTGTCATCGAGACTGTAAACGACATCGCAGCCGAGATGCCTCCTGAGGTGTGGCCGTATGGATCTGGATAAGGCAGTGACCGTACTCGTGGCGGTGGTCTCGCTTCTCTTGGGAGTCTACAACGCCTGGTCGATTCAGAATCCGCCGGACTCATCCGATCTTGTGAGCCAGGGAAATCTCTACTTCGCAGATGGCGATTATAAGAAGGCGATCGGCTTTTACGAGAAGGCCCTCAAGTATCATGGGACCTATAGCAATGCCCTGAAGTACAAGGGCTACGCGCTCTTCAACCTGGCAATGGACGATCCTGCTCAGCGGATCAAGATCAGCAGCCGGCTGCCACAGGATTCCCCTGCCATGGCAGCTCGCGCCCTGCTTGAGAAGGAGAACCAGACCCAGATTATTCTGGATGAGGGCCGCCTGAGCTATATGGAGAGCAGCTATCAGTATCTCCAGGACGCGGCAAGGGCAAATCCGTCCGATGTGGAGGCTCTGCTCTATTCGGGCATAGTCAGCCTGGTCCTGTTCCAACAGTCGCCCAGCTACGATCCAATGCGTGATTTCGATCGGACACTGCGAGCGGTAGAGGATCTGTCCTATAAGAAGTCCGCTCACATAAGGGCCATCAAGGGGGCGGCCTGGTACGGCAAGGGCGTGGCTTACCTGAAAAATGGAGATGGTGAGGAGGCCATGACCTGCTTCCGCAACAGCCGGGTGGTATCAGAGGAGCAGGTCTGATCTTTCCTAAGTATCATCCCGAATATCTCCTGGAAACTCTCCGGAGCCAAAAGTAATATTAGCAGCGCGTAAATATATGCGATGCTCTTTCAGATCCTGGACGCAAACTACGTCTACGACTCACGGGGCTGGCCTGTTGTCCAGCTCTTCGGCTCGACCCCTGAAGGCAAGAGCCTGACCTGCAGAGTCTCCGGATTCAAGCCTTACTTTTACGTAAGCGTCCTGCCCGGCAAAAGCGAGGCGGCAAAGGAGGGTCTGCAGGAGCTTGGCCTGGTCGTGGAGGATGTGGACCGTTTCTGGCCGATCGGATACCAGGAAAAGCCAGTCCCGATGTTCCGTGTTGTGACAAAGGACCCCAAAGGAGTTCGGGAGCTGCGAGAGAGGGCCAGGTCTGTGCCAGGGGTGGAGTCGGTATTCGAGACCGACATACTGTTCAAGAACAGGTTTCTGATCGATACTGGGCTCGGCGGCATGGGGTGGGCCCAGGTCTCCGAAGATGCAGCTTTGCCCATCGCCGGCCAAAGGTCCCCTCTCCTCTGCCGGGTTGAGGATATTCATCCGGTCGAAAGGGAGTCCAATGCACCTCTACGCTACCTTGCCTTCGATATAGAGTGCCTGCCGAAAAACGGCGAGATGCCAACGGCAGATACCTCTCCAGTGATACTTATCAGCATGGCTTTTCAGCCACCTTACCGGGGTCAGGAGGACCTGGTACTCGTGGGCAAGCCCCTGGACTGCCAGAGGGGAGATGTCGAGGCCTGCGGGGACGAGTCGCAGCTTCTCACCCGCTTCTTCGATGTGCTTTCGGATTACGATCCCGATGTTTTGGCCGGCTATAACTCAAACGATTTCGATATACCATATCTGGATGAGCGGGCCAGCAGGCTTGGGGTGGAGGTCCGGGCGGGTCGCGATCAGGGCCCCTGGTTTTGCCGACGTGTCGTCAGCCAGAGCAGCGTCTCCATCACCGGCCGGGTTGTGGTGGACCTGCTGCCCATCATCCGCTCCTCTTACAGCCTCAAGCAGTACACCCTGCGCACAGCAGCCATGGAGCTGCTCGGCCAGGAGAAGTACGACGTGGACCCGAAGGAGATGGAGGCCATCTGGGAGGCGGGCGGCGATGAGCTGCGCCGTTTCATCAGCTATGCCAGGCGCGACGCTGTTCTGGCTCTCGGCCTCCTGCTTCAGCTGCGCCTGATGGACAAGTACATAGCGCTTTCCCGGGCCAGCGGCACCTTGCTTCAGGACGTTGTCAACGGGGGGCAGAGCGGGATGGTGGAGAGCCTTCTGCTGCGCCGGTTCCGGGAGCGAGACAGGGTGGTTCCGCCCAAGCCGGGCTCCGAGGAAAGCGACGAACGCTACGACGACTCCGACGAGCTGAAAGGGGGCGCCGTGCTGGACCCAAAGAAAGGCCTGCTCGAGGACGTCGTGATCCTGGATTACAAGTCGCTTTACCCGACAATAATGATGGCCCACAACCTCTGCTACTCGACTGTGGTCACCGGCCAGGCCCCGGCCGGGTCGATCCAGGCCCCTTCCGGAGGGCTCTTTGTTCCTCCTGAGGTCTCTGCCGGCATAGTGCCCGGTGTGCTGCAAGAGCTCCTCGAGGAGCGGACACGCACCAAGAAGCTGATGAAGACCGCCGAGAGCGAGGATGAGCGACGCTTCTTGGATGCGAAACAAAATGCCATGAAGATACTGCTGAACAGCTTTTACGGCTACTCGGGCTATGCCAGGGCCCGTCTGTACAGCCTTGCAGTTGCCAATGCGGTCACCTCTTTTGGCAGGCAGAACATCCTGCGCACCAGGGATATGATAGAGCAGATAGGTCGGATAACCATAGTTGGCAAGGAGGCTTATCTGCCCGACGAGCTCAAAGGCCCTGATCTTCGGGATGCCAGATCATTCGATCTATCAGTTGTCTATGGGGATACGGATAGCGTATTTGTGAAGATCGTGCCAGCGGGTGGCCTGGTGGACCGCAGGTGCAGGTCGGGCAGGAACGATGCCGGCGGGCTGCCGCAAAGCTCAGAGGTATCACTTGACGATGCCGAGCTGATCGGCAGAAAGATCGCCCAGGCCATAACCTCTCACCTGCCGCCGCCAATGGAGCTGATCTTCGAGGCGTTTGCCAGGCGGGCGATATTCCTTGCCAAGAAGCGCTATGCTCTATGGGTATTTGAGAAGGGCGGCCAGGGCTGGAAAGAACGAATAAAGGTGCGGGGGATGGAGACCGTGCGCCGTGACTGGTGCGAGCTGACGTCCAAGACGCTAAACCACTGCCTTGAGCTTCTGCTGAAGATGGGCCAGGTGGAGGAGGCGGTGGAGCATGTTCGGACGGTTATAGGCCGGGTCCAGAGCATGGACATACAGACCGACAGCGAGCTCCTGGAGGACCTGACTCTGACCCGCCGATACACCAAGAACCCGTCCTCGTACAAGAGCAAGCAGCCGCATATCCAGCTGGTGGAGAAGATGAGGCGGCGAGGCGGCCGGGTCCCGGGCATTGGGGATCGGGTCCCCTTCGTCATAGTTCGAGGCAACAGAAAGACGCTCTTCGTGGACAAGGCTGAGGACCCGAATTACGCCGTGGAGAAGAACCTGGCCATTGACACGGATTATTACATAGAAAAACAGCTTCTGCCCCCGGTGCTGCGCATATTCTCCTCCTTCGATATCGACCGGGACCGGCTGATACGCGGCCAGGGCCAGTGCAACCTGATGGACTTCGGGGAGGGGGGCAGAGATGCGGTCAGAAAGCAGAAGTCGCTATTCGATTATTGAGATTCACCCCGGCCGTCACTTTGGCCGGAGAACGATTCCCAGGGCGTCCAGCAGCTCTCCTGATTGTCCCCACAGCCCCACAAGCTCAAGTCCGGGCGGTATCTGGTAAACGAATTCCCTGCTTCCACCAGGTCCGCCATAGGCTGGCGAGGTGGTGCTGGCCGTGGCGATCTGTATCGAGTCCACCACATCTCCACATCTCCCTCTGATCTCCCTTATGGACTCGCCCTCACCCAGCACAAACTCATAGACGCCGCCGCCTGTCCCACCATGGCGGTTGAGCGGGATCTGGGCATGGTCGGCGGTCTCATAAACGAGCTGGATGGAGTCGATGTAGTCTCCGGCATGTATCACCACCTTGGAGATGTGGGCGCCTGCTGGAATCGGATCGTCCATGAAATGAGATCCTCCAAAGCCCCCGGACGGTCCCAGCCTATAGGTCTGGGCGCTATCACCAAGCCCACTGCCGGTAAGCTGCAGCAGAAAGATCAGGGCCATCAAAGCCCTCAATAATCTCCTGGCCATAGTCTTCGTGCTCCTACAGACAAATTATTTTAATTAATTATTTAATTATATCCATATTTCCTGGCAGCCCTTTGCTGAGCCCTCATTCCGATCTCTCCAAAATTCCCGGGCTTCCTCGCAGTCCCGCCTGGAAATATCGGTGATGTGGCGGATCTGATCATCTTTAGGCCTCTTGCTTGATCCCGGAGCTGCAGCATGGATCAGCAGTGGACTGTGGGATATCGTACTTGAGCCAGCACCTGGCAGCACTGCCCTGGATGCCTGGCTTAACATAGGTGCACGCCCGGCATTCCGGTTCTCTGGCGCAGGCATCAGCGCATAGCTGGGGGTCTGGGCCTGGCAAATCGAAGTCCCTGTAGTTGTAGCCAACCATGTCGGTATTGTCCTGCATGAGGATATCTCCAGCCGTCTCGGCGCCAACTGAGCTCCCAGCGCCTGTCGCCCCCTCTTCCAGATGCCCGAAAATGGAAGATGCCACAACCGGTCCTATGTTTCCGCTCATCTCCATAGCTGCCGCCGCTTGGCCGTCCTGCTCCTCACCTCCAGCCCCATGCATATCGCCTTCCAAGATGGTATCGCTTCCGCTCGATGTGCCGGCAGCAGACGGCAGAACGCTTGCACTATACAGATCCGATGCCTCTCTCTGCCTCATTATCACGCCCATGGAGTCTATCATGGTTCCTGAGGTGCCAAACAGACCGAATATCTCCATTCCAGGTGGCGCCTCATAATAGAACCAGGTATCGGACCACTCTCCAATAGTCTGGGCCCCAAATGAATAGGGCTTGCTGCGCAGTTTGGTATGTATCTCTATGAGATTGACAAGATCGTGATAGCCGCCGCTAATTGCAGTTATATAGTCGTCACGGTCCAGGAAGATCACGCTCAACTGTCCGCCGCGTCCTCCGTGCAAGGGAGGCTCGTAGATCCGCCCGTCCTGATCCATATACACAAGGCCCAGGGCATCTATGCTATCTCCGGACCTGACCTTTATGGCCACCACTCTGTATCGATTTGGGTCGTCCAAGAACTGGTCGGAGAAGGGACCGCCACCTGTGCCTCCGGACGGGCCGGCCAGGAATAGCTGAGCCTGACCCTGGCCAACCCCCAAAAAGGCCGGCGCTCCCAGGACGGCCAGGGAGATTACGGTTGCTGCCAGGAGCGCTGAATATCTGAACATTTCAATGACACCCTTTGGAATCAATATCTATAACATATTTATATAATTGATAGCTCGTCCCAGTTTATTACATCATTATTGAACATAATCACATCCTAGCTGATAAGTATTTCGACACGTGGAGGCTCTCGCCCTGGCGAACCCGCCGGCTCGCCTTTTGCTCTTTGATAACATTTTAATCCATTAACCACAATCTTCTTTCAGGTGGGATCATGGTTAACGATGAAGTTCATCGCCGAATCGGAGTTCTACTGGCTGCCCTGACCGCAGCCCTTCTCCTGGCTGCCGCCCAGGCGGCGACTCTGACCGTATGTCCTGACTGCCAGCACAGAGATCTGCAATCCGCTATCGATGCCGCCCTTCCTGGCGACATCCTGGAGGTGCATAGCGGCACTTATGATGGTCCGATCAACGTAATTAAGCCCCTGCAGATCCGCGGAGCGGATAGCGGCAGCGGGCGACCGATCATAGACGGCCGAAAGATGGGGGTTCCGGTATCCCTGCAGGCGGATGGAATAAGCCTGGTGGGATTTGCCATCCGGGGCTCCAGCCCGTCAAGCCCCGGCGTACTTGTGGCATCGGGCGGGAACACAGTATCTGGAAATGATATCAGCCATCATGGAACAGACGGCCTGCGCCTCGAGAGCTCCGGAAATAATCGGATCGAGGACAACCTTCTGGCATACAACCGCCGCTGTGGCATACACCTCATCGACTCAAACAACAACTTCATCCGCAACAATACTGCCAGCTACAATGGCGATGACGGGATCTTCCTGGAAGGGTCGAGCAGCAGTCAGGTATTCTCAAATGTGGCCAGCAAGAACAAGCGGGGCATACACCTTGATCTGGCCAGCGGCAACGCCGTCCGGGACAACTCCCTTGAGGAGAACTCCCTTGACGGAATTGGGCTTGACAGCTCCAGCGCCAACGTGCTCAGCGGAAACGATGCTCTGCACGGATACAATGGGATTCGCCTGCTCAAGTCCCTGGAGAACCAGATCACCGACAACTACGCCGCCTACAACAGCCAGAACGGATTTCGCCTGGTCTCTTCCTCCGGAAACGTCCTCTCTTTGAACCGCCTGATAGAGAACAGGCTGGACGCATATGACGATGGGCAGAGCGACCAGTGGTCCAGCCAGGGACGGGGCAACCGCTACACCGATAGCGCCAACTGCAGCGACGATGAGGGAGATGGCATCTGCGACCAGCCGTATGCCATCGCCGGCGGAGAGTGCATCGATCAATACCCCCTGGCCGGGCTGCCACAAATTGGCCTGCTCTTCCTGGAGGTATGGACGCATGAGGACGGCCAGGCACTGGAGGGCACACCAAACAGGCTCATGATAGACTTTCCCACCTACCATCTGAGCGACTCGGTCCTCCGCTTCCAGCAGCATCTCAACCTGTCGCCCCAGGCCTTGGCCATCCTCGGTTCTGGGCAGAGCCTGTCCGGAGATATGGGCGGCGGCGCCAGCAGCGGGCTTTATCAGCTGCTCGATCTGCCCCATTCGCTTGGTGAGTTTGCGGTTCTCTCGATTGAGGGTGACTCGGCCACGTTCAAGTTCGGCAACGAGACGCGCACGCTTCAGCCAGATCAGTCCTGGCAGCTGAGAAGCGAGGAAGTCCGTCGGATCGGCGAGGCCAGGGTCCTGGTCAACTCCACAACCACAATATCCAACCATGGCCGAGTTACCATGCTGCAGGAGGGCAGATAGAAGGAAATCCCCTCCCTTTTTAGCCAGCATCCGATTGCAGGCGAAGGGAGATGCGCCAATCCTTCAGGCAAGGCCTCCATCGTCTTTCAGTTCATTGTGGATGCTGCCTGCTTGCGACTTCTTTTTCAGTCTATTTTTGGCTCTGAACTTCAGATCGTCCCGCTCTCTACAAGCATCAGGTAGAGGTTCCAGGCACCCTGGCTGACGAAGTCGACAGCTATGGCTCCGAGGACCAGCCCCATTATCCTCGACATGACCATAATCCCGGTCAACCCAAGCAAGCGGTCGATCAGCTCGGAGGACCGCAGGATGGCGTAGCTCGCGGCGAAGGATGCGGCTATGGCCAAAAGAACGGTGGCCTTTGCGCTCACGCTGGAGGATGCCCCCATCAGCACAACGACCGTTGTGATGACTCCAGGTCCGGTCAGAAGCGGCATGGCCAGGGGGAATATGGATACATCGTCCCTGGCATTTGCATCGATGATCTCAGCCTCTGTGACCTTCGGGTTCGGCCTGGCCCGCAACATATCCATGGCCAGCAGGAATAGGAGAACACCTCCCGCCACCCGCAGCGAGTCCACGGTTATCCCGAAGATCCTGAGTATGAGGTCGCCACCCACTGCGAATAGGAGGGCTATGAGGAATGCCACGATCGTCGTGCGCAGACATGTCTTCGCCTTCTCATTCTGGCTGTACCCGTGGGTGAGGGTGACGAATACCATCGTTGCCCCAATGGGATTCGTTATGACGAAGACTGAAGTAAAGACGTATACGAAGTAAGTCAGGTAGCCGTGAGTCTCCAGCATCCCAGTCCCTCTTTCCGGACTGCCACGATCCTTATTCAGCCGTCCACTTCATTCTCGGCCTAGTTTCCCTCGTCCAGGAGCTTCGCCATCTTTCCGGCAAGAAGCGTAAAAACCCCGGCAAGCCCCCCTGCCAGGGCGGCCTGAACCCTCTTGTCCCTGCAGCCGCTCTTTCCAAGGACCAGACCGGCCAGGATGACGGCGCCTATGGTGGCGAGGTACTCGGGAGCGTCCTTCACCAGGTGGCCAACAGGGTCCATATCGGCATCAGCCAGGTCCCGGTGGACCTCCCAGCGATCGGCAAACTCGTGAACGTGGGCTCCGCTAGGCCCTCTGAGCTGGCGGATCGCTCCTGGGACCATCTCGCCCATGACGGTCTCGACGAAGCAATCCGGGAGAGCAGGACACATATCCTTGGAGATGGCATACTTCCGGTGATAGGCCATCCCCTCAATCCACAGACAGAACTGCCTGCAATTGCCCCTGCATGCCATGGTCAATTAGAGTCGCTCCAGGCATAAATAGGTGGGCCCAGATCCCCAATATAGACTTGCGGCTCTCCCAGGTGCCACACCCCTTGCCGTGCAATCGAGCGGAGATCAGCGCTACTTAGCGTTTTTTATATCCTTTTGCTCAGCATGGCATAGCTGGCCACAGACGCTTTCAGCGCAGTTGCACTCCTTGAATTTCTATTCTTCCAAATCCGCTTGGGTGGAGAAATGCCCTCATATCGATATATGACGAAAAAAGAGATCAGCTCGGTCATTTCCGGAACCGCAAGCTTTGCCGCACTCTATTTTGACCTAATCGGCGGCGGACATCATCTGCAAAGTCGCGCGACTAATCGAGATTCAGTTCTCGGCCAGCCGCAATTTCTGCTCAAAACCGTTTTATACGACTATAGTCGTTTTCCGGGAGCATGCAGAACTGGCAGAAGTCCCTGTCCTCCTGTCGCGTTCGGATGATTGCGGTCCTGGGCGTGGCCCTGGTGCTGGCGTTGTCATCTCCTATGCAGGCCGGGTCATCTGTGGTGCGTCCTGGAGATAGCATCCAGTCGGCCATCGACAAAGCCCAGGATGGGGATACGGTTTTGGTGGACAGCGGCGTCTACCGGGAGCATGTAGTTGTGGACAAGCGGGTGACCATAAAGGGCAACGATACCGGCGCCGGGGTGCCGGTGGTGGACGGGGGGGGCCGCGGTTCGGCTATCACCGTCAGCACTGGCGGCGTCGTGCTCTTGGGCATTGGGGCAACCAACTCCGGGCCGCTTTTCGGCGATGCAGGGATTCGCGTCCTGTCCAGCGGAAACCGGATATCTGGCTGCACAGCCGACGATAACGGCAACTGCGGCATACTTCTGGCTGGTGGAAACAACCGTGTGGAGGGGATATCCGCCAGGTCGAACCAGCATAGCGGCATATTTCTGAACTCATCATCCTCCAACCTGCTGGCCGACAACCTGGCTGAGGCTAACCGCTACGGTATCTTCGTGGTCACCTCGGAGCGCAATACGATAATCCGCAACCAGGCAGTGGGCAACGAGGTATGCGGCATATTCCTGATGCGCAGCAGCAACTTCAACCAGCTGAACGACAACCTTCTGCTGGGAAATAAAGACGGTTTAAGCCTTGAGACCTCCCGGGGCTGCTCGGTTGTGGGCAACAACGTAACTGCCAACCAGAGGGGCATAGTTCTCCAAAACCGCAATGATACCGAGTCGATTGATGCGGCTCAGCGCAAGGACGAATCGGGACGAATCTCAATCAGGTACCGGCCTGATGAGGCGGTCAGCACCTACAACACGAGCGATGAGAACCTGCCCGAGACCACCTCAAATACCCTGTATCTCAACCGGCTTGTGGGCAACTCCGAGAACGCCTGGGATGACGGGTCCAACCGCTGGAACAATGAGACGGTGGGCAACCACCACAGCGATTACGACGAGCCGGCCGAGGGGTGCCGTGACCGCAACCGGGACGGCGTATGCGACAGCCCGCTGCAGATATCGGGCGGCCATTCTGAGGACCTGTGGCCACTGGCGCCCGAGGACGCTGTCAAGCCCCGCTTCGGCGTCACCGGCTCTGACGGCTCCCGCCTGCGCATGGAGCAGGGTACATATCTTCCAGCCGGCCGGGTCGAAGTGACCACACGGCTCTCCTCCAACTTCTCGGGATGGATCGGCATTGTTCCGGCAAGCCTGCCTCATAGTGACCAGAAGCCCGAGCAGGTCATGCTCTTCAGCATCCTGGATCAGAACAGCAGCAGAAAGGTTGGCCTGCAGGCTCCAGAGGCGCAGGGCAGCTATGAGCTGCGGCTCTACCGCTCATCAGGAGAGGAGCTGGCAGCTCTTCCGTTCCAGGTTGAGGTGCCTTCCTTATCGGCTGCGGTCAGCAAGGTTGAAGCCTGCGGCTCCTTCAACGCTTCGTACTTTGGCGCTCCAGGATACGAGGGTGATTGGATCGGGGTATTTGCTGCCGGAGCTGAGGATCAGAGCCCTATCTACCGGCGGTACCTGGACGGCAGCAGCAACGGCACTGTGGAGCTCTACGCTCCCACCTACGCCGGCCAGTTCGATCTCCGCCTCTTCCAGGATAACGGCTATACCAGGCTTGCTTCAAGCCAGACCTTCCAGACCACGGCTGCCGGCGGCGTGAGGATGGTCGCCGAGCCAGCCAGGCCAAAGCCAGGACAGGCAGTGACGGTTCACTTCTGGGGCGCCACGCCTTCCAGCGTGATCGGCATGTACGGCACGACGCGGCCCGACAAGAACTGGATCAACATGCAGTCAACCGACGGCCGGCCCTGTGGGACCCTGGTATTCAAGGTTCCCGGGCGAGGAAACTACGATTTCCGGCTCTTTGAGAACATGGCCTACAGAAAGCACATGGGTGTCAGCAATACGGTGATCGTTGAATGAGGCGGTAACCGCGCGGATCGGATGGGGGATATGCCTCAGGCGAAAACCACGCCCCCATCCGACACTTGCCGATCACGACAGACATATCCTCTCTTTCTCCTTTTATTCCTGATCCGGTCCAGGCCCTTTTCTCAAGACCTCGTCTTATCTCCATTTTTGTGTTCGTCATTTTGTCTTGACCACTCGCTCCAATTGTCATGCGTGACTACTCCCCCGACTGAAGTCGGGGGCATCTAGGTTGTATCCCAACCAAGGACTGTAATCCCAGTCGAAGGATGTTCTTAGCAGCGTTGAGATCTCTATCCAGAGTCAATCCGCATGTAGGGCAACGATGAACTCTCTGGGAGAGATCCTTCTTTACAATGATTCCACAGCCAGAGCACATCTGAGATGTATAGGCAGGATTAATCCGCACTACATTGCGACCAGCACTTGCAGCCTTGTACGTAACGTAATTTCGGAATCGATCCCAACTGGCATCCAGGATGCTCTTGGCCATGTATGGCTTCATCTCTATAATGTTCCTGATATCGATATCTT
>Ga0208940_1000188_pt1 | contig 83734 bp, 58 predicted proteins | sample AD_JPNNA6_MetaG_FD_184445 | JGI IMG/M metagenome (GOLD analysis project Ga0208940, IMG submission 184445) | Active sludge microbial communities of municipal wastewater-treating anaerobic digesters from Japan - AD_JPNNA6_MetaG (SPAdes) (version 2) | ecosystem: Engineered > Bioreactor > Anaerobic... | reverse complement strand
CATCCTCCGTCGCGCGGTGCAAGGTGAAGCGCGGGCCTGGGCGCGTCGTCAACCCCGCAAGCGGGATCGCACCTGTCCGACCTTCCTGGCCAAAATGAGTCGCCGCCCGGGACAGGTCATTCGCCTATTGACCCGCCCAGTTCGACTTTAGAGCAGCCCTGCCCGCCAAGCGATTGTGCAGAAACAGAATTGAAGCCTCCCCCCTTTCAGGAGTACGCTGTTCGTTGGACGCAACGCATAGCTGCACATGCAACGCATAGCTGCACATGCAACGCATTCTGCTACGGGACAGAGCCTGGAGGGTGGAATCGGCGACGATAGTGGCCGAGGACAAGACCCTTTTCCGGCTTTTTGACCCGAGCAGCGCGGAGCGACTTGAGGCTCTGTGTCCGCCCGAAATCTACGAATCGTTGCCGGAGGAGTCCCCGGTCTTCTCCAAGAACGCGGTCGCCCCGTTTGAAACCTGGCAGTCGGCCAATCTCGCCCTGAAGATGTCCGGCGTGGACTCTGGCGAGTTCGCCGCGTTCTACGGTGGGCGCATCTCGCCCGAGCACTATCAGCTCGCGCCCGTGGCCCGGATGCTCCAGCTCCCACGCCCGAGCCTGCTGATCGCAGATGATGTTGGCCTTGGCAAAACCATCGAGGCGGGCATCTGCCTGCTGGAACTGCTCGCCCGAGGGCGTGGCAAACGCATCCTCCTGGTCGTCCCGCCTGGTCTGATCCCGCAGTGGCAGGAGGAAATGTTAACAAAATTTGGCTTGAGGTTTGAAGCCATCGAAAACGCTGCGGCCCTTGAACGGGCACAGACCCGCCTGTCGGAGGGGATCAAGCCCTGGGTCTTCCTGAGTCGCGTCATCACGTCCATTGAATACCTGAAGAAGCGGGAGGTTCTGGCCAGCGCCCTTGAACCACGCTGGGACGTGATCGTCGTGGACGAAGCGCACTACCTCGCGGAATCCGGCACACCGCGCAGCCCCTACTCGACCGCCCGCGCTCGTCTTGGCCCGAAGCTGCGCGACCACACCAAGTCGTTGATCTTGCTCAGTGCCACGCCGCACAATGGATATAGCCACAGCTTCCGGTCGCTGCTCGAAATCATTGAACCCACGGATGCCAGTTTCACAGGCGACAAGACCGTCGTTGCCCGCCGCGTGGGCCGGAGCATGATCCGCCGTCTCAAAGGTGACATCACCAAGTCCGGCGCGGGCGGCGACAAAATACCGGCGTTCAAGGTTCGCGAGCCGGTGAAGGCCATCAGCGTGTCGACACTCGCGGACGCGGAGAAAGCCATCTTCAAAAGGGTATCATCCTACTGCGCCAAGACCAGCGCAGCCGCCCGGCAGACCGACGACGCCGAACTGGTGTCGTTTGCGATGCAGATCATCAAGAAGCGGATGTTGTCCAGCCGAACGGCCCTCGCCAACACGGTGGAGAAGCGCCTGGAAGCCCTGACCAGCCGCACGCAGCAGGAGGAAGCTCCCACCCGATCCGAAGTCCGGGAGTTGCAGGGCGACCTGCCGTTGAACGAAAAGACGCACGAACGCATCGCGAGCCGGATCGTCAAAGCGGCAGTGTCGAAGGACGCCAAGCGGCGCAGCGCCGAAAAGAAGCAACTCCAGGAAATCAAGAAGCTGATCGACCAGGCTCAGGCCCTGCCTGATCCCAAGATCGGGGCGCTTGTCGCCGATCTGGAGGCCGATGTCCTCTCGCAGCCCGATGAAAAGGCGATCATTTTCACGGAATATCTGGACACGCTGGGCGCGATCGAGGCTGCCCTCGACGCACGCCCCGAGTTCAAGGACTGCTACGTTGAGCTGACAGGCGGGCTGTCCTCGAAAAAGCGTCAAGGACGACTGGCCGATTTCGAGAAGCCAGAAAAGAAGCTGCTGCTCGCGACCGACGCCGCGTCCGAAGGATTGAACCTCCAGCGGTTCTGCCGCCGCGTTTACCATTTCGAGTTGAGTTGGAATCCGAACCGGATGGAGCAGCGTAACGGTCGCGTGGATCGCCACGGACAGACCCGGAATCCGATCATCCGCTACCTGTTCTATCCCGATTCGCCGGAGGACAACATCCTCGACCGCCTCGTGAAACGGATCGCCCAGATGCAGTCTGACAAGGTTTCCACGCCGGACATCCTTGGCATCCTGGCTGGCCAGCGCATCGAGGAGGCATTGACGGAACTGGACGCCGAAGGCGACACCACGACGGCAGCCGATAGGATTTTCAACAGGCTTGATGAGGGCCGCGATTTGTTCCTGCGTGAAGTTGCTCCCCTTCTCATGAGCGGCAGGCCCGGCTACGGCGCGAAGATTGATCCAAATAGCCTGTCTGCCGACCAGGTGATGCAGGACGACGAGCCGTTCGAGCGGTTCATGCTTTCGCGGCTTCGCACGCACCTGAAGCCTGGCCAGATTCCCGGCACGTTTTCGCTGCGGACGCCACGCGAGTTCCAGGGCCCGCAGGTCGCGGAGTCGTACCCGTGCCTGACGTTTCGTCGGACTGTGGCCATCCAGTATCCGGCGCGGGATGTCGAGTTCGTCACGCGACTGCACCCACTCTTTCAGGCGATGGCACAGGATGCTCACCGCCAGTTGACTGCATCCCGCGATCCCCATGCTTCGTCGGCCCGCCTCGCAGTCCGGCGACACCCATTTGCGGACCAAGGGCCATACGCGGTGTTCACCTACCTTCGGCAGGACAATCACGAGCACGGGCAGTTCCTTGCGGTCGCGATTGACGTCGCTGGCAAAACGCTCCCCCCAGACCAAGCAAGTGCCGCTCTCGACACCCGCGTCCCGCCGGGGGAAGTAGCTTGGACCGAGGTCGAAAAAGTCTTCGCCGGAAGGTTTGAGCAGTTACAGGCAGCCGCCGGCGCCGCCACGATGAAATTGCTGGAAGAAAAGGCCACGGCGGACACACGCACCCGGCGGGAATTCGCCGCCGTGCTGCGCGAGGACGCCGAGCGATACCGCGCCGACCGCCTGGTTGAAATAGACCTGGAGGAGAAGCAGGCGCAGGCCGTCGAGGAGCAGCAGAGCCAGCAGTTGCTGTTCGACCGGCGCGAGGTTTACGGCTTCAAAGCGAAGCGGGCCTCCGTGGACACCTTTCACAAACGCCGCCTGGAGGAGATCGCCAAGTTCGAGCAAGGCGTAACACCGGGGACACCGCAGCCGTTGGGCGTGCTCTTTGTGTTCCCACCGGAGGGCAAGCATGGCGCTTAACTCGATCCGCAACATCCGGGGCTTCTTTTCCGATTACTGGCTCGGCTCGATCCTGAGCGCCAAGAAAGGGGTTGGCTCGAAGCTGACGAAGGCGCAGGCCGAGAAGACGCTCTGGCGGCTGACGCAGCTCAGGAATCGGATCGAGGGCTTCGAGAATCCCGACCTCACTCGATTCCGCGAACAATTTGCGCGGCCACTGCTCGGTCAGGTGCTCGGGTTCAACGTCGAGGAGAACCCCGAAGAAACCCGTGTCCGATTACTGACGCGGCAGCCGGAGGAAGCTGCTGAGGGCGCGGCAAGTGCGCCGATTGCCGCCCTCTATCTGTGCCCGGATGACGATGAGATCGAAAGCAGGCAGACCCGAGGTTCGCTGGAGCGATTCCTGGCCGACCATGGCCTGAGCTACGGCTTCATCATCACACCGAGCCTGCTACGCCTGATCCGCCGCCTGGGCGATGGCGCAAAGGGTGCGTCCTTTGATTTCTCCATCGCGAGCGCCGTCGAAACCGAGGACACGGATTCCCTCATTGCCGCCTACCGGGTGCTCCACGCCGAGAACTTCGTGGCGGTGAACGGATCGCCGAAGCCCATCGAGCTTCTGGAAGCTGAGTCACGGAAACACAGTGCGCGGGTGTCGGAGGACTTGAAAGCGGCGGTCTTCCGTGCCGCTGAAATCCTGATCCGTGGTTTCCTCGAAGACATCCAGGCTCGACCAGAAGCCTTCAACCCGAAGCCCACGCTTGGCCAACTGCGCGACACCGCCCTGCAAACGCTCTATCGGCTGCTATTCATCCTATATGCTGAGGCCCGCGACGAACGGTTGCAGCGGCATCGACTCTACCAGAAGTCCTACTCGTTGGAACAACTGACGGATCGGCTCTTGCGCTTGCCCGAGGAGGAACTGCCGGGAAATCGCTTCGGCACTTGGCAGGCGCTCCAGGCGCTGTTCCGCATTTACGACGAGGGCCTGCCGCCCACCCCCGGTCTGGAGAATATTCCGCCTCGCGGAGGTCGGCTTTTCAGCGACAAGACGACCGAGGGTCAAGTCATCGCGAAGCTAAAGCTCTCCGACCGCGTGGCCGGGAGGCTCGTGCTCACCCTGGCCACGACCAAGCCCCGGCGTGGTGTGGGTCGGGAGCGGGTGTCCTATCGCGAACTGGAGATCGAGCAGCTCGGCTCGGTGTACGAAGGCCTGCTCGAATACGAGCCACGCACCGCCGACCAGACGATGATCGAGGTCGTTGTCCAGGGGCGCGATTTCGTGCTCACGCCGGCGGAACTGAAACGGCTGTGCGAGCAGAAGCAGCTCGTACTGAAGGGCGATGCCGCCCTCGTGGCCGGTACTGAAGCGGCCCCTCTCCATCCTGATAGCGTCGAGGTTGACGAGGACGCCGCCGCCGAGGATGACGGCGAAGATAACGACGAAAATGAGGAGGAGGGCGAGGGCGGGGCGGAGGAAGATAAGGGCGTCAAGAAGGGTGCGCCCGCCCGGTTGATTCGGCGGCTGGAAAAGGGTGAGTTCTATTTCGTGTCCGGCTCGGCCCGCAAAGCCAGCGGCTCGTTCTACACGCGGGAGGAGATCGTCCAATACCTAGTGCGGAAGGCGTTGGAAGGCTTGGTCGAGGACAAGCCGGCGGCGGACATCGAATCGCTGCGGGTCATTGACCTGGCCTGTGGTTCGGCGCATTTCCTGGTCGGCGCGGCCCGGTACCTGGGCCGCAAGCTCCTCGACGCCTACCACCGCGAGCTCAAAGCTGACCCGCCGCCAGAGTTTTATCCAGACCGACCGCTCACGCCCGAAGTCCGCGAACGCTGGCAGAGCGAAGGCGAAGCCTGGTGCAAACGTCGCATCGTCGAGCGATGCCTGTTCGGGGTGGACTTGAACCCGACCGCCGTGCAGCTCGCCCAGGTTGCGCTCTGGATCGAATCGCTGGCCGGGGATCGCCCGCTGAGCTTTTTCGCGCATCACATTCGTCCAGGGAACTCGCTGCTGGGCACCTGGCTGGAGCGGCTGCACCAGCCGCCGCATCCGGCGCTGGACAGGAAGGCTGATCAGGACCAGGGCGGGTTGTTCGAGATGCAGTTCCAGCGGTTGATTCGCGAGGCGCTGGTCGAGCGCCGGCTCATTGACCAGCCGCTGCCGCCCGACTTCCGTCGGGACACGCCCGAGGAGTACGAATACAAGGCAGACCGGCTGAAGCGTTCAGATGACCTGCTGGCGCGGGCGCGGTTGTTGTTTGACCTCCGGAGCGCGGCCGCGTTTGTGCCGGAGATTTGGAGCGATTGGGCCACGCTGCTCTCGACCGACGATGTCACGGGCTACGCCATGAAGCAGGAATGGTGGGTCAGGTTCGAGGACGTGCGTCAGCGCGAGCGGTTCTTCCACTGGGAACTGGAGTTCCCCGAGGTCTTCTTCGGCGACAAACGCGGCTTCGATGTCGTGCTGGGCAACCCGCCGTGGGAGAAGGTCAAACCCGATAGAAAGGAATTCTACGGGCGAGCGGACGTTCTCATTCGCGCCTTCGTGGGCGGAGAACTGGATGCCCGCATTCGCGAACTCCACGCGCTGCATCCCGGTCTTGAAACCGATTTCGCCAACTACAGCGACCGGGTCAAGACAACCGCCGCCTGCCTCAAGCGGGGAGATTTCAAGTTTATGGACTGGGAGATTGATGGCCGCAGTACGGGAGGCGACCCGGACTTGTTCAAGTTCTTCATTGAGCGTTCCCATCAAATCCTGCGGTTCGGTGGGCGTTTGGGTTACCTGGTTCCCAGTGCGCTTTACAACAACGAAGGCTGCACCGGACTTCGCCATCTGCTACTTGAACACAGCCATGTCCACGCTTTTTACGGCTTTGAGAACCGGCACAAGCTTTTCCCGATTGACTCGCGCTACAAGTTTGTCTGCCTTGTGCTGGAAAAGGCGAGGGTCGCGTACGGCGAAACGGCTGGAGTCGAGTTCCGTGCTGCCTTCATGCGTCACGACATAGGCGAATTGGCATCCCCACCTCCTGACGTGAACGTGCTTGTGAGGCGCAGCGAACTTGAGCTTTTCTCACCTGGGACACTTGCATTCCTGGAATTTCGGGGGGAGCGTGATCGGGATATTCTGTTGCGGATGTATGGACTTCATGAAGGTCAACAACCAAGACCACTGCTTGGTCACACGGCAGCGGGCGTTTGGCAGGCCACTTTCAGCCGTGAGTTTGACATGCACAATGACCGCGACCTGTGGACGCGACCGGATGGTCGTCTTTTGTCTGCCCACGAAATCTGTGGGCTGGATTGGCCGGGTGCGGCGACTTGGAATGAAGTGCGGGCACGCATGGCCGACCAGGGGTATTGGCCGCTTTACGAGGGGAAACAAGTCGAACAGTTTCTCACAGACATCAAGCCTATCGTGCGATGGGTCAGCCTTGAACAGACGACGCGCAAGTATGGAGAGCCGCCGCTGGCCGGGCGGAAGCTTGTTTTCAGGAGGATCGCCGGAAACACTAACGAGCGAACTTGCATAGCCGCCGTTCTCCCAGAGAAATCGTGTGCGAACGACGGCTTGCCGATTCTGGAGGTCAGAGAGGCGAACCTTTATGATAGGGCCTGCACACTCCTGAACTCATTCTGCTTCGACTACGCCCTCCGCTTCAGGGTTATGACTCATGTGGACTTCACTCACATCTCCCGTGTAGCAATCCCGACAGATGAAGCCTTGCAGCGCATCAAGGTTTTGTCCACACAGAGCTGCAACGGTGTTGACCACGTCCCATTCTCGGAGCGACCGGATTTGTTTGAAGCCTTGTGGGACTCAGAGAAATCCGTGGCTCAAGCCTACGGACTGCGGGCCGTGGATTTGGAGCATCTTCTTACCACCTTCCCTGTGTTTGCGAGAAAGCGCCCGGCCTTCCATCAGTTTCTGCGCGAGCGGCTCGCGGAGTGGAAAGCCGAGGAAGGCTGAGGACGGGGGTATTGCCTCCCGTCCTCGCGAGGTGCGGATTATCGCCGTCGCTGTCGCCGCGCCAAGGCGCTGGCGGCGATGGACTTTGACTGTTTGCTGCTGTGGGGATTGCCCAGCACTCGGGCGGCTTTACTCGCCACTTTCCCGCTCGTGACCTTACACCGACTCAACTCCCTCACCTCCTTTCGTTTGGCCAGACAGGGAGCAATACATTGCAACAAATACATTGCTCATTTTTATTGCAATCTTAGTTTGGCGCTGTAGATTCTTCTCGACCGAATGAACAAGACCTCACAGGAACAGTTTCAGCGGATCGTCGGGCAGAGGGTGAAGCTCGCTCGGGAAGACGCCAGTCTGAGTCAGGATGAATCGATTTTGCGGAAGGCATGCTCAGAAAAACGAAAGGGGCCTATGCAGTTCACTCTTGCCCGTCCTTGGGTGCGATTTCGTGCAGGCCTGGAACCGAACGGGTTGCGAGCCTCGCAAGAGTGAACTGCAATGGCCGAAAACGAAATTCATAGGTTGGTTATGAAAGGAGCCTCGAAATCGGAGGGAGTGAATGAAGCCAATCCACCCAGATACGAAGTGGACTTGGTGGGCCGGGGAACACTCGACGAGGGGAACATTCTGGAGGCGGCGAAAGCCGCGAACGATTACTCCGTAAGCTTGATTAACGGAAACGACCCCAAGGGTTCGGCGACCCTTGCGAGAATTAAGGGCATTCACGGACTCTTGACCGCCGACCATGTTTGGCAGGCTCTCCGCAGAGGAGACGATGAAGAGCACTTCTGCATGGTGTTTGGCCAGCATCTCCACCGCTTCGAATACCGTTTCGAGGAATGCACACCGACCATCGTGGGGGCGTATTCACGAAACCACGAAGAGGAAGGGCCCGACTTAGCATTCATCCGTCTCGACAACATGGTGAGAGTTGGAAACCTCAAGAGTCGCAAATCGTTCTACTCGCTCGAACGTGAGAACCTTCAGATCTTCGACCAAATTCCGTATGCTCGGTGTCCTTGGTTGGTGTGGGGTGCCCCTGCTGAACAGTCCTCCAGGTCAAAGACTGAGGCTGGAGAATTAGTTGTGAGACTCGGTCACTTCACTGGCGTTTCCCATTTCAAGAAGTGCGTCAAACGAGGGAAATTCGATTACGTGGAGGCAGAGATTCCAGCCGGAAGCCACAACTTTCCGAACGATTACGGCGGTGTCAGCGGTGGTGGAGTCTGGATTCCTTATCGGCTTTCCGAAGATTCCGAAGGCAAGATCTTGAAGCCGATGATCAGTATTCTGTTGGCCGGAGTCGCCTATTACCAGTCGGATTTGGTGTCCGGTCACAGGACTCTCTTCCTGCACGGTCCGCGGTCAATTTACGAACACGTTATCGAGTGCGTTTCGCGGTGAGCTCAAGAATTAAGATGAACGACACTTCGCAAGAACGATTTCAACGGCTCGTCGGGCGGCGCATTCAAATTGCCCGGGAAGAATTGGGTTTGAGCCAAGAGGAATTGTCCAAGCAATTGGGGTTTCCCGTGCGCCAGACCCTCTCGAATATTGAAGCGGGGAAAAGGAAGGTGACCGCGGAGGAGTTGATGAAGTTCATGGCGATGCTGAAGAAGAACCTCGATTACTTCACCGATTCGTTTCTGATGATTGGCGAGGCGTCGGTTTCCTGGAGGGCCAAGGAAGCGCCCCGAACTCTAAACGAGTTCGAGAAGAAAATGTTGCCGGTCGTGGCGGTTTACCGCGAGCTGATGGCGGATTTCGGAGGAACTCGCAACGCTTTGGTGCCGCAACTGCCATTGACTTCCAAGAGTTCGTTTGAGGAAGCGATTGCGGCAGCGGACCGTTTGGCGGAGGAATGGAAGTTGGACAGAATCCCCGCGAAGACTCTAATTTCTACGGCAGAGGAACGGTTGGGACTGTTAGTTTTGATGGTGGATGCCCCCGCCGAGATTTCGGGAGCCGCGGTGCATCTCCCGGAGTTCGATGCCATCCTGATTAACCGCAATGAGACCGCCGGACGCCGGAATTACGATTTTGGCCACGAGCTATTCCACGTCCTCACGTGGCACAGCATGCCGCCGGAACATCTGGATCAGGAAGGAGGAAAGAAGAAACGGGTCGAGCAACTGGCCGATGCGTTCACTTCCACTTTGCTGATGCCCGCCCAGAGCATTCACCCAGCATGGGAGAGCCGGAATAATGCGGATGTCGAGGGCTGGCTCAAGGAGGTCGCCGAGCTCTTAGGTGTTTCTAGCAAAGCATTGTTCTGGCGGTTGGTCAATCTCGGCTATCTAAGCAAAGCCGATCTGGTGGACATCAATCTCGATGCCCTGGCTGCGGAAGGCCAGGCTACCCGGCCTAAACTCTATTCGCGCCGCTATGTCGAGTGTCTTCACAAAGGCTTGGACAAAGGATCACTTTCAGTGCGGAGGGCCGCGGGTTTGCTCGATTGTACGATTGAGGACTTGGAGGACTTGTTCCGCGATTACGGCATGGAGCCGCCCTTCGATCTGTAGCCGGCATGAAGAAGGGAGATCGAGTTCTCATCGACACGATGGTAATCATTGAAGCCCATCGGATCTCATGCTGGAACGGACTGCGTGCCTTCTATTCCCTGGAGACTGTCGAGCCATGCATAATTGAGTGCGCGACGGGCGATCGGCGGAGAAAAGAATATGTGCCGGTCGATGGGGAAAAGGTCAGAGCAGAGATTTGCGTCCATACGATAACCGAGGCGATGCGAATCGCGCTGCTCGTGAGGGATCCCAAAAGCGCCAGGCTTGATCCGGGAGAAAGGGACTTGCTCGCCTTCGCATTGAGTCTGGAAGCAGCTTGGCTCTTATGCGATCCAGACAAGGCAGCGATCCTATCGGCGCACCGGCTGGATTATTTGGATCGAGTCGTCGCGCTGGAGGAGATGGCTCTGGCTGCGGGTTTGCGGAAGGAGGGTTACGCAATGAATCACACCAAGAGATGGTTGGGTGAATTCAAAACGAAGGTTCAGTTGGGGATGGTATGAGCTTCTCCGTCGTCGGCAGCGTCAACCATCTGGTCGCCGAGTATCGGCGCTTCCTCCTGAGCACGTACCGGCTGGCCGACCCGCGCCTGCGCGAGCAGTTCGAGTCGCACATCAAGCAGGCCGACGTGCTGGTCAAAGGCCCGTACGTGACGTTGGCCAACGATTTCGCCCGCGAGCACACGCTCAAGCAGCTCTACGAACAGGGCGTTGGCCACAAAGACCTCCAGCGGCTCAAGTGGAGTTTCGGCGAGAACGAGCTTTTTCTCCACCAGGAGCAGTCGCTCCGCCGCGTCGAGACGCTGCAACGCAATGCCATCGTGAAGACCGGCACGGGCAGTGGCAAAACCGAGGCGTTCATGCTGCCGGTCATTTCTGCCGTTTTGAAAATGCGGGCGGAAGGCGTCAAGGGCACGAAAGCTTTCCTGCTGTATCCGATGAACGCCCTGGCCAACGACCAACTGTGTCGTCTTCGCAATCTGATTCGCGATTCTGGCGTGGGGGTGACCTTCGCCATGTACACCGGGGAGAGCGAGAGCGTGGCCGCAACTTTGGGCGAGCCGGTTGAAGGCAACGAGTTCATCCGCCGCACCGAGATTCGGGAGCAGCAGCCCGACATTCTGCTCACGAACTATAAGCAGTTGGAGTTCCTGCTGGTGCGAAAGGAAGATCGCACGCTGTTCAGTCCGAGCCTGCGCTTTCTCGTGTTGGACGAAATCCACAGCTACCGTGGCGCTCTGGCGACGGAAATCGCCTGTCTCATCCGCAGGCTCAAAGCACGGGCCGGAGTGGGCGAGGGCAGCCTGCGCTGCATCGGCACTTCTGCCACGGTGTCGCAGGGTGCCGGTGGAGACGAGGCCCTGGGGGAGTTCGCGGCGTCCCTGTTTGGAGAACCATTCTCGCCGGAAGACGTGATCGGCGAGACGCTGGTCGTCAAGCCGCCGCCCAGTCGCACCTACCAACCACCGTTGGCCAAGCTCAGACCAGAGGAAATCCTGAACTTCGACCACGAGGACGATGCCAAGCTGGCGGACTTGGTCGCCAGGATTACCGGTCAATCGCTCAGTTCGTCCGGCTCGATGCCGCAGAAAATTCGTGCTGCGCTTGAAGGCAACCAACTGGTCGCCTTGCTGGAGCGCGAGTGCCGACAGCCGCGTTCGTTGGGGGAATTGATTGAAGTGCTCAAGACTTGGCCCGAGTCAGCGAAAGCGTTGACCGACCAGGAGCTGCGTACGCTTATCGAGGCTTACCTGCTGGTGGGATCAGTCGGGACGGAAAAAGACCCGCCCAGTCTGCGTCCGAAGCTGCATACTTTCTTCCAGGGTGTCTATGACGTGGGCCTCTGCATGAATCCCGCCTGCCGGACGCTGGTGAGAGATGGCTCGGAGACCTGTCCCAAGTGCCAGAGTGCCGTTCGGCCTGCCGCCCTGTGCCGAACCTGCGGTCAGGATTTCGTCAAGGTGCGGTTCGATGAAGCTGACCCGACCAAAACGCATCCCAACGACGAGTTCAGCAGCGATGAGGACACCGGTTTTATCACCCCCTGCGTTCACGTTGAACAGGCGAGCGACGACGATGACGATGACGACGAGGAGAACGGTGAGAAGACGCGCAAGCGTCAGTCGCACACCAAATCACGGCTGAAGCTTCTGCCGAAATTCGTCTGTCATCAGACCGGGAGGGTTTACGAGGAAATGCCGAGTGGCAGCGCCGCGTCAACGGTGACGGTTCAACAGGTCATGCGTGGCCGGGGCAACACCTGCCCGGTCTGCAATTCGACCTACACCAGGGGCGACATCCTCACGCTGTTGCGCTCGGGCGCGGCTTCGTCCAACTCCGTTCTCGCGACGCACCATCTGGACAAGCTGCCCGCCAAGGAGCGCAAACTGCTGATCTTCGCGGACAACCGGCAGGAGGCCGCGCATCAGGCTGGTTACATGGGCGACCGGCATCGGCAGTTTGCCGTGCGCCACGCCATCGAACAGGTTGTGCGGGATACTGGCACTACCGGTCTCGCCCTGAACATCATCGCCCACAAGCTGCTGGAGAAATTCCAGGAAATGGGGCTGGCGCGGCGCAAACTCAGCTCCGACGAGCAGAGGTTCTGGCGGAAGGCGCTGGAGTTCGAGGCGGCTGGAGAGTTCTGTCGTGCAACCCACCAACGCATTTCCCTGGAGAACCTGGCCCTGGTGGAGGTTCAGTATGAGTTCCTCGACCAGCTCGCGAGCGACAGCCGTTTCAAGGAATCGTGCGAACGCGTCGGTTTGAAGATCAGCGATGGCGCGGTTTTGGTTCGCGCCGTTCTTGACCTCATGCGCCGCCACCGGGCCGTGGCATTCGATTTCTATCAACGATACCTCGATCTGACGAAAGAACCGTGGTCAGTCCTGGTCGCCGAGCCGTACTCAGTGGCAATCAGCGAGCATGAGCGGACAGCCCAGTATTTCATGTTGGATCGCCCTGAGGCCGTTCGCAGCGCGTCGGTGAGCGGCTGCAAGTTCAAACCGCTGGTGAAGGACTCTGACCGAGGCGGACTTGGCGGCATCATGCGGCTTGTGGTGAAGAAGGCTCGAGTGCCGGACGCTCAGGCTGAGGGATGGGTGCGGGCGCTGGTGGATTTGCTCCGCGAATACGAAATTCTTGAACCTGCTGCCATCCTTCCCGCGACTGTCCGGCGCGCCATTGGCGGGCGGGTACCGCTCCAGATCGCCTCGCGCGTCATCCGGCTCGTGTCGGCCACGACCGGCTTCAAGTGTGCAAAGTGCCAAATCTGGCGTCCCTACCGGAGCTTGGCGTGCTACGCCACGAGCCGTTGTTCTGGCGGTGTGGACGATCTGAAGCCAGCCACGGTCAACAAGGAAGGCTATTACGAGCGGCTTTACACTTCCGACGTGCCGCGCCGGTTGATCGCCATGGAGCATACCGCGCAAATTGACCAGGGTGAACGGGCCAAACGCGAGAATGCGTTCAAAGAGGGCAAGATCGAGACGCTCGTTTGCAGTCCAACACTCGAACTCGGCGTGAACATTGGCGATCTCCCGACCGTGCTGCTCCGAAACTGCCCACCAGCGCCCGCCAACTACTTGCAGCGGGCCGGTCGAGCAGGACGCACGCTTCGCATCGGATTCATCTCCACGTTCTGCGGCGCCGGCCAACACGACCGTCACTGTTTCGATGATCCCGCCTGGCTGGTGCGGGGCGAGTTCCGACCGCCAGCGGTCAAGCTGGACAACGGGCGCATCCTGGAGCGGCATGTCCGGTCGTTTGTCCTGGAAGAACTGTCCCATGAGTTCCCGAGGATGATGGCTGAGTTTGTTGACGATCTGGATCGTCCGTCAGCCTTGACCACGGAGAGGATCACGGGGCTTCTCGAAGAAGTGAAGACCAACGCGAACGCTTTGGTCGCGGCCTCACTCACCACTTTCGGCAAGCACGACGAAGTGGACCAAGAGTTTTTCAGTGGGGTTGTTCACAAGATGCCCGAGGACGTTCAGCGCACGCTATCAAACTGGTTCGACCGGATTAAGCGGATTTTCGAGGAGTTTGAATTCTATCGGCGCATCACCGCTGATCGGCAGGCAAAACAGAAGGCTGCGTCTCGGGAGCGGGCCTATCGGGAACTGACTACCGACAACCAGACCGCCTATACGCTCAACTACTTGTCGAATGACGGCCTCCTTCCGTCGTACCAGTTCCCGACCGATACTTTCTCGCTCGAACCAGGGGTAAACGACACACCCACGCTCCGACGACCTGCCTGGGTCGCACTGTTCGAGTTCGCGCCCGGCAACCTGGTTTATGCGAATGGCCACAAGCTCAAGAGCATCCGTGCCTATTTCGAGGGGCGCAACCGGGCTGCTGCCGCTGGAACGGAGGCGGGCAATCTTGAGGCATCCGGTCGCGTCCGCCCGTTCTGCTTCTGCGGCAAGTGTGGTTTCGCAAGCGAGGAGGTCGTCAACTCGTGTCCACATTGCGATGAACCGAATCCCATGAAAAGGGACGTGGCGTTCATCGAGTCGTTTGAGGCGGAGCAGAACACGCAGATCACGTCTGCCGAGGAGGCCCGCCAGAGGGTTTATTTCGAGCGCAAAGAGAACCTCGTTCGTGACGGCGGCAACAAGGCCATCATCCATCCGTATCCGTTCTCTCACCTGGAATACCGCAAGCACAGCCGACTTCTGGTCAGCAACTGGGGCAAGAAAAGGGGCATGGATGGGGACGGGGAGATGTTCGAGTTGTGCCCGAGTTGCGGCAAGCACCGCCCAGCACACATGACCAACCGGGAAACCGAGCGGTGGGACGAAGACCACGCCAAGCGGTGCAATGGTCATCCCAGGGCTTACGTCCTCGGGTACGAGTTCTCCGCCGATGCCCTGGTGCTGCCCGTGGCCAAAAGGTTGTTTCGCGATGATGAGACGCAAGCTTTTTGCCGCACGCTCGGGACTGCTCTCGTCGCTGGCGCTGCCGAGTTGCTGGAATTGGAAGCAGATGAAATCGCCTTCTTCAGCCATCCCGAGCCGGGTGCAGGTGCGACCATTACTTTCTACGAAACCGTGCCTGGCGGGGCAGGATACCTCACGACACTTGCGGCTCGGCTGCCCGAGTGGGCGAAGGTGTCCGTGGACAGGTTGTTCGCCCATGAGTGCTCAGGAGCGTGTTACGGCTGCCTCAAGAGCTACCGGAATCAGCCGTTCCACCATCTGCTCAACAAGAACCTGGTACGCGATGCCCTGTTTCAGTTCTCGACGCATGAGCGCCTTGGAGAGCCGTTCGAGGCAGCCGCCAATCAGGGTCTGAAGTTGTCGAACAAGTGGATCGAAGGGAACGTCCCTGCCCCCGAGGAAACGCCCACGAGAGATACGGTCATCGAGCGCAAGCTGTTTGAGGCAATCGCGAATGGCGGAAGACTGCCTGTGCCCGTCAAGCAGCGAGAGTTCCGGTCAGGCGATGTGCTCGTCACCGTCGCAGACCTCGCATACGAGGCGGAGAAGATCGCGATCTACTGCGATGGCTTTGCCTTCCACGAGACGCCCGAGAAGCTGGCGGCTGATGCCCAGAAGCGAAACCACCTTCAGAGCCAGGGCTGGCTGGTGTTGACGTTCTGGGGCCAGACGATCCTGCGAAGCCCCCAGCGTTGTGAGGAGCAGATTTGGCGGGCTTTTCGTCACCGTAAGGGAGAGTGAGACGTATGGGAATTGGAGAAGTATTCCAACAGTTTTGCGACAACCTGAAGATCACAAATGGTGAGTCGATTTCCTACCCCTACAGGCGCATCACCAACCAGCTAAACAGGACGTTCTTTGGATACGAGAACGATACGTACCACAGCATCTACACCGGCTCGTACGGACGCGATACTGCCATCGAGGGGATTCAGCAGCAGGCCGGGAGTTCGCCGTGCCTCTTGACCTTCCGGCGCGCCAGACTCTTGGTCCGCTGCCCCCCCATGATCCTCGCTGACGATCAAAACGCGCCTACGGCCATCCTGGCGCGCAACGTCAACGTGGATTCACGCCGAGGTTGACGGCGAGGCCCAGGCCGCACCCGACCGGCCCGACCGCCCACCGACAAGCCTGAGGTTGACGGTGACACCCCCAAGGCCGCCTTGGCCGGACCCAGCCCGCGCCCGACTGACCCCGAGGTCTTGACGCTTCGAGGCCTTGCCGCGCCCCGCAGGCGACCGCCCCGAAGCCCGAGGCGGTCCGCGCCTGATTCCCGACCGCCCGCGGCGAAGTGGCCAAGAAACCCGACCCCCGCCGCAGAAAGTGGCCAAGAAGTGGCCAAGAAGCGTTTGGGCTTGTCGGTTGGATTCTCTGTAAGTCCTTGTGGCTTAGTGGCGCGTCCGGCAGGACTCGAACCTGCAACCTTCTGATCCGAAGTCAGAAGCTCTATCCAATTGAGCTACGGACGCGCTCGGACGCCAACGTGTACCCGATCCGGGCGGTTATGCAATCCGCGATTTTACCCGCCACGGCTATTGAAGAATGGCCAGCTTCAATCCTTGGGCCAGTTCCTGAGGAAGAACTTCCTCGACCCGCGCCGTGCCAACCGCACCTATCCGTGTTGGTCGCGGCTGGTGTTCATCGCCATGGCCCTGTTTGCCGGCCGTGACAACCTCGCCGCCGTTCAGCGCTACGCCCAGTTCCTCATTCAGGCCCAACGCGCTTGGCTTGGCTTTCCGCGCAAGAAAGGCACCACTTTCCGCAAAGTCCCCAGCTACTCCGCCCTGCGCAACCTGCTCATCCGAATCGATCCTCACCAACCGGCCGACTGCCTCAATGGTTGGCTCCAGGCCAACCTCGGCACCCTTCCCCGCGCCCTGGCCCTCGACGGCAAATGGATGCGCGATCGCGCCCTGAGCCTGTGCCTGGGAGTCCCGGCTTCAGCCGGTTCTCGCCGGAGGCCCAGGCCAAAATGAGACTGCTGCGAGGACGGTAATCCCCATTGAACCTCCGCGTCTTCTATGTTGATCTGTTCTGAAACACACTCCAGTGTTGAAATGCCTGGAGTTTGTGGGCCATTGCCAAAGGACTTGCCATGACCGCCAACAGGCAAACAGAGAAACCGCAAGCCGCAACGCGGTCGCGAAAGCCAGTCGCGGGAACTTCACGATCCTGGAATCTGGTGTTTGTCACAGCACGCGGAGTATCCAGGAGGCCGTGATCGCCTGGGAGATCATGGCGTCGGCGCGGGAGAAACACCCGGAGGCGCAAGTCTGACAGCGCAGCCAAGAATCAAAACGCAGTGCCGCTCGGAAATAAAGGGAAGGAAACGATGCGATGAGAAAAGCGCTGGTTCTTTGTTTTGGGTTATGGGTAACCGTTCTGGCGTCCGCCGGGGAACGGGCTGCGCTGTGGCCAGAGGGGAAGATTCCGGATTTCCAGCCCCAGCAGATCGCGGCGACCACCGAGGAAGTGAAGGCTCCGGGATTCAACGCGGCGGAACACCTGATGCCCTATCTCGACTGGTACGAGGCGCCGGCGACAAACAACGGCGCCTGCATGCTGCTCATTTCCGGAGGCGGATATCAGAGTTGCTGCGACGGGGTGTGGATTGACTGGGTGGCAAAGAAGTTCACGGAACTCGGATTTGTCTGCGTGAGCCTCACCTATCGCACGCCGCGTCCGGAAGGGTTGCCGATCTACTGGAGCGCATGGCAAGACGGGCAGCGCGCTGTCCGCCTCGTCCGTACCGAGGCGCAGAAGCGCGGCTTCGACCCGGAGAAGATCGGCGCGTTCGGGTTTTCGGCGGGCTCGCACCTGACGGTCCTACTCGCGACGAGCGCGCTCACGCCGGCGTACGGGCCAGTCGACGCGCGTGACGGGCTTCCGTGCCACGTCAACTGGGCGGTGCCGATCTACACCGCCTACGCGCTCACCGACGGACTCACCGGCCCCAATGCGCGCGAGGGCGACGCGATCGACGTCCGGCTCTCGGACGTGTTCCAGTTCGATGCGAAAACGTGTTCCATGGCGCTCTTCCACGGCGGGACGGACGCCTATTCGCCGAACGGTTCCACGCAAATCTACCGCCAGCTCCGCAGGATGAAGATTCCGGCCGAGCTCCACCTCTTCGCGGATCGTCCCCACGGCTTCATGGGCGACGCGAACAAAGGCGAGGACGGCACCGCCTACGACCATTGGTTCGACCGCATCGCCGAGTACCTCCGCCAGATGAATTTCGACGGGCGTCTGGGCGCGGAAGAGGATTTGATGGCCCGCTATCCGAACGACGACGCGCGCGGCGAAACGCTCAAGGAGCCGCTCTGGCCGGAAGGCCGGATGCCGGACGCACAGACGAATCAGTGCCTGCCTTACCTCGAGTGGCACATGCCGATGGAGCGTAAGACAAAGGCAATCCAGATCATCTACTCCGGCGGCGGCTACAGTGGCAACAGCCCGGAAGGATTCGAAGTCGCGCCGACGCGACGTTACCTGAACGAGAAGGGGATGACGGTCGTGACGCTGAAATACCGCACGCCGCGTCCGCTGGGCGGACTGGCCAAGCACACGACCGCGTGGCAGGACCTGCAGCGCGCCGTGCGGATCGTCCGCGGCCGGGCCGCGGCCAAGGGGCTTGATCCCGACCGCATCGGCATCATGGGCTCCTCGGCCGGCGGGCACCTGACGCTCATGGGCGCGACCAGCTCGAAACGCCGTTCCTATTGGCCGATCGACGATCTCGACAAGCTCTCTTGCAGCGTGCAGTGGGCGATCGCGATCTATCCCGCGTACGCGCTTACGGACGGCGCAGATAAACCGAACGACCAGGGCGGCAACGAGGACGACGCGCAGCTCGTCCCCGAGTTCTCGTTCGACCTCGCGACGTGCCCGATCCTGTTCATCCACGGCGACGCGGACGGCTGGGCGGCGATGAATTCGGTGAAGTGCTGGGAACAGCTCCGCCGCATGGGCATCCAGTCCGATCTGCACACGCTGGCCACACGCGAGCACTGCTTTCAGAACAAGGCCGCCCCCGGAACCGGCAGCTACACTTGGATGGGGCGCATCTGGGAGTTCATGAACCACAAGGGATTCAACAAGTAGCCGCTTTGGCCGTGCGCCGTGGAGGGAGCCTCGATCGGTTGTTCCAAGACTGTTTGCTGCTTCCGGACCAGCAGCAGCGTCAGAGTCGCCCGCGACGCGTGCAATGGCTTGCGCGGGACCGGTTGGGTCAAGTGCGAAATGATGCCCCACTGGTGAAGCGCTTCGGCATTCGCCTGCTGCCGGAGCTTTACGCGCGCCTGAACCCCCTGCCGTTCGGGGCGGCAGCCCAGATGGAGATCGACTTGGCTGAGGACCTACGCCGGGCCGGGTACACGGTCACCGGAGGGCATTGATCTTGGTCCGGGCCGGCGCGCTCCCGATTCGCATTCCTGATTCGACATGCGGCGCGGCCGGCCTCATACTCGGGTTCGCATGAAATCAATGACGGGGTACGGGCGGGGCGAGGCGAGTCGGGATGGATGCAAGGTGACGGTCGAGATCAGTGCCGTCAACCGGCGCCAGGCCGAGGTTTCCCTGCGTTTGCCGCCCGAACTCGAGCCGCTCGAAGCGCGAATTCGCGAGGAGATCAACTGGCGCGTGGCGCGCGGGCGCGTCAATGTTCGCATGACACTCCACCGCAGCGCCAAGCAATGGGCGGCGTCTGTCCGTTTCAACCGGCCTTTGGTCAAGGCGTACGCCTGCGAGTTCGAGCGCCTGGCCCGCGAACTCGGGATCGATGAGCCCGTCAGCCTGCAGGCCCTGCTGCGCATCCCGGGCGTGGTCGAGTCCACGGGCGCCGACGCGGATCCCGAAGCCCTCTGGCCGGCCGTCGAGGCCGCACTGGGCAAGGCGCTGGCCGGGCTGGGGCGGATGCGCGAACGCGAGGGGGCGCACCTGGCGAAGGATCTCAAGGCCCGGACAGCCGCCTTGCGCCGTTTGAGCCTCGACATTGCGCGACAGGCCCCGGGGGTGGTCGACCGCTACCGCAAGCAACTCCTGGGACGCATTCGGCAGGCGAAGCTCGATCTGGGCGCCGACGACGACCGCCTCCTCAAGGAGGTTGTGATGTTCGCGGATCGGGCGGACATCAGCGAGGAACTCACACGCCTTCAGAGTCATTTCCGACAGTTCGACGACTGCATGCGGAGTACCGAGCCCGTCGGGCGGACGCTCGATTTCCTGGCTCAGGAAATGAACCGCGAGGTGAATACGATCGGATCGAAGGCCAACGACAGCGGCATCTGCCAGGCGGTCGTCCGCATGAAGGCCGAACTCGAGAAAGTCCGCGAGCAGATTCAGAATCTCGAATGACCTCGTCGTCGATGCCGATCGTGCTCGTCATCTCTGCCCCTTCGGGAAGCGGCAAGACAACCGTCTGCAGCGGCCTCCTGGCCGCCGCGCCCGGCCTGGCCCGGGCCATCACCTGCACAACCCGCCCGCCCCGCCCCGGCGAACGCAACGGCGTCGATTACCACTTTCTCGACCCGGACACCTTCGGGCGACGGGTTGCGGCGGGCGACTTCCTCGAACATGCGATCGTGTATGGACACCGGTACGGCACCCTCAAGACCGAGTTGTTCGACCGCCTGAACGCGCGCCGGGACGTGTTGCTCAATGTCGACGTCCAGGGCGCGGCCGCCGTCCGCGCCGAGGCGGCCCGCAGGCCGGATTTGGCTGCGGCGCTGGTCACAGTGTTCCTCGCCCCCGTCTCGATCGACATCCTGGCCGAACGTCTCCACAGCCGCGGCCAGGATTCCGAATCCGCGATCGGGCAGCGTCTCGCCGCGGCGCGGATGGAACTCGAACGCTGGCGCGAGTTCGATTACCTGGTCGTGAGCGGCACGATGAGCGAGGATTTGGGCTGTGTCCAGGCCATCTACACGGCCGAGAAACTGCGTTGCGCACGGATGCTCCGGCCGCCGATTTCTGGGGTTCAACTGTAGAAGTACCCCAATTCGCGCAGCGACACGAAATCGTGGCTGCGCTCGGCGGTGCGCCGGCCCAGGATCACATGGTCGACCACCTCGATCTTGAGCAACTGCCCGGCGCGGATCAGATCGCGGGTGACTTTGATATCCTGCTCGCTGGGTGTGGGATCGCCGCTGGGATGGTTGTGCGCCACCACGATCGCGGCCGCGCCGGCCGCAATCGCCGCGCGAAAGACCTCGCGCGGGTGCACCAGCAGCGTGTCGAGAGTGCCTTGAGAGAGCTTCTCGACCCGCATCAGCCTCCGGCGCGTGTTCAAGAGCACAACCTGGAAACACTCGACTTCGTACAGACGGTTGTCTTCTCGAAGCAGATCGGCCACGCGCTCCGGGGTGTCGAGCAACGGCGATTCCGCCGCCATGTCCCGCGCCATCCTCTGGGCCAAGGTGAAAGCGGCCTTCACCGCGATCGCCTTGTCCTGGCCGATCCCGCGCACTGACCGAATCTCGGCAAGCGAAGCCCGGGCGAGATTGTCTAGCCGACCGAACCGGGACAGCAACTGCTCGGCCACGGACACGGCCGATTGGCCGCGCAGACCCGTCCGCAGCAGAATAGCGAGCAGGTCCGCGTTGCTGAGGCTTTCGGCCCCGTGCTGGGCCAGGCGCTCGCGCGGACGTTCGCTGATCGGCAAATCCTTGATGCGACTCCCCGGCGTCATCGCGCGAACAGTCGACCAGGATGAGCGCAAAAGCAAGCGGGGCCGGCCCAGGCCGGCCCCGCATGGTGAAACCTGCAAGTCGAACTGTCGAACTGGATCAGTAGTCCATGTCGCCGCCACCCATGCCGTGACCGCCCGGACCCGACGTCTTCTTCTCCTTCTCCGGAATCTCGGTGATCAGGCACTCGGTGGTGAGCAGCAAACCGGCGATGGACGCCGCGTTCTGGAGGGCGGTGCGGGTGACCTTCTTGGGATCGACCACGCCGGCCTTGACCATGTCTTCGTACTGGCCGGTGGCGACGTTGTAGCCCTCGTTGCCCTTGCGACGCTTGACTTCTTCGACCACCACGGAGCCCTCGACGCCAGCGTTGTCGGCCAGGGCGTAGGTGGGGAACACGATGGCCCGTTTGACGATGTCGATGCCGATCTTCTCGTCGTCATTGGCGCCCTTGACGGCATCGATCGCGCCAAGGCAGCGGACCAAAGCCACGCCGCCACCGGCCACGATGCCTTCTTCCACCGCCGCGCGGGTCGCGTGCAGAGCGTCCTCGACGCGCGCCTTCTTCTCCTTCATTTCGGTCTCGGTAGCCGCGCCGACGTTGATGACCGCGACGCCACCGGCGAGCTTGGCCAGGCGTTCCTGGAGCTTCTCGCGGTCGTAGTCCGAGGTCGTCTCCTCGATCTGGCGGCGGATCTGGTTGATGCGTCCCTGAATCTCGGAAGCCTTGCCGTTGCCCTCGACAATGGTGGTGTTTTCCTTGTCGACAACAATCGACTTGGCGCGACCGAGGTCGCTGATCTCGAGGTTTTCGAGCTTGATGCCCAAATCCTCGGTGATGCATCGCCCGCCGGCCAGGATCGCGATGTCTTCGAGCATGGCCTTGCGGCGGTCGCCAAACCCGGGCGCCTTGACGGCGCAGACGTTGAGCGTGCCGCGCAGCTTGTTCACCACCAGCGTCGCAAGCGCTTCCCCTTCGACTTCCTCGGCGATGATCAGGAGCGGCTTGCCCACTTTGGCGATCTTCTCGAGGATCGGCAGCATGTCTTTCAGGCTGCTGATCTTCTTCTCATAGATCAGGACGTAGGCGTCTTCGAGCTTGCACTCCATCGTCTCGGCGTTCGTGACGAAATAGGGCGACAAATAGCCCTTGTCGAATTGCATCCCCTCGACCACCTCGAGGGTGGTCTCGATCGACTTGGCTTCCTCGACCGTGATGGTGCCGTCTTTGCCCACCTTGTCCATCGCGTCGGCGATGATCTCGCCGATGGTGTTGTCCCAGTTGGCTGAGACCGTGGCCACCTGCTTGATTTCCTCCTTGTCCTTGACCTTCTTGGCGGTCTTGGCGAGCTGATCCACCGCGGCCTCGACGGCCTTGGCGATGCCGCGCTGAATGCCGATCGGGTTGGCGCCCGACGTCACGTACTTGAGGCCCTCGCGATAGATCGCTTCCGCCAGCACCGTGGCCGTCGTCGTGCCGTCGCCGGCCGCGTCGCTAGTCTTGCTGGCAACCTCGCGCACCATCTGGGCGCCCATGTTCTCAAACGGGTCCTCGAGCTCGATCTCCTTCGCGGCCGTGACACCATCCTTGGTCACGGTCGGCGATCCGAATTTCTTGTCGAGCACCACGTTGCGGCCTTTGGGCCCCAGGGTGGCGGTGACGGCCTTGGAGAGTTTGGACACGCCCTTCAAGATCGCTTGACGGGCGGCCTCATCGAAAAGGAGTTGTTTTGCTGCCATAAATCAGTTGTTCGATACGGGGTTAAAATCGTTGCGGGACTCGAATCAGTTGAGGATCGCCAGAATGTCGTCCGAATTCAGAAGTTTGTACTCCTTGTCATCCAGCTTGATTTCGGTGCCGCCATACTTGCTGATCAGAACGCGGTCGCCCACCTTGACTTCAAAGGGCACTTTCTTGCCCTCGTCGTCGGTCTTGCCCGTCCCCAACGCGCGCACGACGCCTTCGGTCGGTTTTTCTTTTGCGGAATCGGGAATGATGATTCCGCCCTTCTTGGTTTCCTTCTCTTCAACCGGCTCCACCAGGACACGGTCGCCTAACGGTTTGATGTTCAGTGCCATATTCAGTTATGCTCGGTTTTGGTTCGGTTTGATCTTTGGAATCAAATCCCGCCACATTCGTGGGCGGGAAAACTCGTTAAATCCGTCAGCTCTTCTTCTCATCCACCACCTCGGCGTCAATGATCGGCCCTTCGCCTTTGCCGCCGCCTTTCGTGTCCTCGCTGGGCCCGCGCTCGTCGCCCGGCGCCTGGGAGCGGCCAGCTCTGGCCTTCTCGGCCGCCGCCTTGTAAAGCACCTCGGATACCGTCCGCCACGTCTCGTTGAGCCTCTCGCTGGCCGCGCGCACCGCGCCGATGTCGCTGCCCTTGAGCGCGTCCTTGGCCGCCTTGATTGCCTCCTCGAGCTTCGCCTTGTCCTCGGCCGTGAGCTTGTCCGCGCTCTCGCGCAGCATCTTCTCGGAGCGATACACGGCGTTGTCTGTCTCGTTGCGCAACTCGACCTCCTCGCGCTGCTTGCGGTCTTCCTCGGCGTGCAGCTCGGCGTCCTTGCGCAGCCGCTCGACTTCGTCCTTGGATAGACCGCTGCTGGCGGTGATGGTGATCTTCTGCTCTTTGCCGGTGCCCAAGTCCTTCGCGCTCACGTGCAGGATGCCGTTGGCGTCGATGTCGAACGTGACCTCGATCTGCGGCACACCGCGCGGAGCCGGCGGGATGTCGGTCAAATGGAACTTGCCGATGGTCTTGTTGTCGCGGGCGAACTGGCGCTCGCCCTGCAGGACGTGAATCTCGACGCCCGGCTGGTTGTCCGAAGCCGTCGAGAAAATCTCCGATTTGCGGGTCGGGATGGTCGTATTGCGCTCGATGAGACGCGTGAACACGCCGCCCAGTGTCTCGATGCCCAGAGACAACGGGGTGACATCGAGCAAAAGCACGTCCTTGACCTCGCCGACCAGCACGCCGCCCTGAATGCCGGCGCCAACCGCCACCACCTCGTCGGGATTCACCCCCTGGTGAGGCGGTTTGTTCACCAGGCTGTGTGCGGTCTGAACCACCCGCGGCATCCGCGTCATGCCGCCGACCAGAACCAACTCGTCAATCTTCTCGGTGGCCACGCCGGCATCCTTCATACAATTCCGCACCGGCCCCACGGTCCGCTCGAACAGACTGTCGCACAATTGTTCCATCTTCGAGCGGGTCAGCTTCACACTGATGTGTTTGGGACCCGATGCGTCAGCCGTGATGAACGGCAGATTGATCTCATATTGTTGGGCGCTCGAGAGAGCGATCTTGGCCTTCTCGGACTCCTCCTTGATCCGCTGCAAGGCGTCCGGCTGCCGGCGCAGGTCGATCCCATGCTCGCGCTTGAAGTCGTCCAGAATCCAATCCATGATCTGGTTGTCCCAGTCGTCACCGCCCAGGTGCGTGTCCCCGTTGGTGGCCTTGACCTCAAACACGCCGTCGCCGATCTCGAGAACCGAGATGTCGAACGTGCCGCCGCCCAGATCGTAGACGGCGATCTTCTCGTCTTTCTTCTTGTCCAACCCGTAGGCCAGCGATGCGGCCGTCGGCTCATTGATGATCCGGAGCACTTCCAGCCCGGCAATTCTCCCGGCGTCCTTGGTGGCTTGACGCTGCGAGTCGTTGAAGTACGCCGGCACGGTGATGACCGCTTTAGTGATCGGCTCGCCCAGACGCACCTCGGCATCGCTCTTCATCTTACCGATGATCATCGCCGAGATTTCCGGCGGGCTGAATTGCTTGGGCTTGCCGTCCACTTCGACCTCGACGGCGACGTCGCCGTTGGCAGTGCGCACCACCTTGTACGGCACCCGCTTAATCTCTTCCTGAACCTCCTCGAACTTGCGGCCCATGAAACGCTTGATCGAGTACACGGTGTTGCGGGGATTCGTCACAGCCTGCCGCTTGGCGGCATCCCCCACCAACCGTTCGCCGGTCTTGGTGAATGCAACCACCGACGGTGTGGTCCGCTTGCCTTCAGAATTCTCGATGACAAGGGGTTCGCCGCCTTCCATGACCGCCATACACGAGTTGGTGGTCCCTAAATCGACGCCAATTACTTTTGCCATAGCCTGAATCGCCAACGCCAGCCAATGAGCATCCGCAGTGCCGAGTTTGTATCCAAAAATCTATCCATTTGATTATCAATTGATTGCATGCATTCGAACGAGATGCAGAGTCCCGGATTCAAGAGACGCAAATGCCAAATTGGCACACTTGTGCGCATGAGGTTGCAAGGCTTGGCACGATCGCGTCGAGTCTGACCCGGCTTTTTCATACGCTTCGCGCGAGCAACCGCGACGGGGCTAGTTGGCGGAACCGCGCCAAGAAAGGCGAGCAGGAGCACTCTGTCGGTCGTGAGGACTCTCTTGTTAAGTATCGCCAGGGCGCGCGATGATGTGATACGAGAACTGCATGCGATTCGTTTTTCGCTGGCTGTTCCGATTGCTGGTTGTGGGGCTTGTCCTCTCGATCGGGGTGGTGCTGCTGAAGGACCTGCTGCTGAAGGAACTGCTTGCCAGCCATATCGAGCGCGAGACAGGCCTCGAGACGCGGATCGGACGGCTCGAAGTCGGCATTCTCTCACCGAGGCTCACTGTCGAGAACCTCCGCCTCTACAATCCGCCCGAGTTCGGCGGTTCGGTGTTCCTGCACGTGGCCGAGTGTCATGTGGAATATGACTGGCTGGCGCTGCTTCAGCACCGGGTGCATCTTCGCCTCTTCCGACTGAATCTCGCGGAAGCCAGCATAGTTGAAGATGTCGCGGGGCAGACGAACCTCGAGTCGATTCACCGGCGACTTCGCCGCAAACAAGCGTCTGAACCTCGAAGCGACTTCACGTTCGGGGGTCTGGACATGCTCAATCTCTCGCTGGGCCGCCTGCATCGCCTCAACCTGGCGGCCCCGGGCCGAATCCAAACCATAAGTCTCGGTGTCCAGAATGAAATCTATACCAACCTCGACACCGAAAAGGACGTGTTATATGCCCTGGGGCGTCTCGCTTTGCGCATCGGCGTGAGCCAACTCACGAATCATTTCCCGATCGCTCCGGATCTCTCCCGCCCGCGCTCGACGGAGAAGGCCCCCGCCCCTCTGAGACCGCCCGCGACAACGCCGGCTCCCGGACGCCGTTAGAATCCATGGCCGGTGAAACTTGTTGCGGACAAGTCAAGTTTCTGTGCTGCGTTAAACGGGTCAAGGATTCTACTGAGCGAGGCGCGCCTCGCTATACGGATTCCCAAACGCCTGCCGCAAGTATGCCAGACTCCGTGTTGCGATCGCTTCCGGACCCTCCGTGAAATCGAATACCTCGACCGAGACGTATCCGGCGTATCCGACCTCGCGCAACGCAGCGGCAATCGGACGAAAATCGACATCGCCGAAGCCGGGGCCTTTGAGGTTGCGATCATTTGCGTGAAAATGGGCGAAATGCGGCCATGCCTCGCGAATGATGTCGGGGATAGGGCGCGCCTCCGAGCACATCGCCTTCACATCGAGGATGATCTTGAATCGAGGCGACTCGAACCGTTGCACAAGAGACACCGCCTCGGCGGCCGTGTTGATGAAATCCGTTTCGGCGGGCGCCAGAGGCTCGAAGCAGATGGTCACCTCGCGCTCCTCGCCTCGGCGCACCGCATCGCGAAAAACCTCGAACGCGCTCTCTCGAGCCTGCTCGAAGCTCACGCCCGGCAGAAGACTGCGCTGTTTGGGGGAGCCAACCACAATAATGTGCCCCCCCAGATCGGCGCAGAAATCAACCAGGTCGATGAAGTAGCGCGCCGTGCGTTCCCGCACCGGGCGTTCCGAATGCGTCAAGTGCATGCCTTCGGTCTTGAGCAGAACCCAATGAATGCCCGCAATGGCAATCCCGGCCCGGGCCGCCGCATCGCGAATCTCGCCGCGCCGGGCGGCTGGGACATCGGTCACGTGGTTTGCGAGCGTGAACGGCGCGATCTCGATGGCGTCGTAACCGGTCTGAGCGGCAAAGCGAAAGGCCGCTTCGATCGGCCAATCCCCAAATATCTCGTTGCAGATGGCGAAAGGCATAGTCAAAACTCTGGTGAGAATCAGTTTGGTCTCGTCGCCCGGTTTCGTCCAGCCGCGAGTGTCCGCACCATGTGATACGATGCACGGACCAAGCAGGACACTCCGCTGAGCGCGATCGCGACCGCCCGTCGGGCGTGGCGGGCGGCGCCGCGACCGTGCGGGTTTCACCCGCGCGTCCACGGACGCATCACCGAGCACGAGGGCACGCGCCGGAACTGCTTATGATGAACCGACTCGCCCGTCTCCTCTGTCGTCTGGCCTTGGCAGCGTGGGCAACCTCGATGGCCCTGGCTGCTGACTCGATGCAAGGTTCCGAATGCATGGACTGTCATGGGAATCCGGATTTGACCGCGGTTAACGAGGCGGGACAGACCGTGTCGTTGCATGTCGACGGGGCGAAGTACGGCGCCTCGGTGCATGGGGCCATGCCATGTGCCGCCTGTCACGGCGACATCTCGAGGCAGCATCCGGACGACAATCTTGCGGCCAAACGGGTGGACTGCGCCGCGTGCCACGAAGGCCAATCCTCAAGCCACGGCGCCCGCCTGCACGGAGCGGCAGCCAAAGACGGGGCTCGAGCGGCACGATGCAGCGACTGTCACGGCAGCCACCAGGTGCTGCCCGACACATCCCCCGACTCGACCCTGCATCACTCGAAGATCAGCGCAACCTGTGGCGCGTGCCACCCTCGAGCCGCGCGGGCCGTGGCGGAGAGCGTGCACGGTCTGGCGGCCATCCGGGGCGAGCGCGATGCCGCCCTATGCACGGATTGTCATTTCGAGCACGCGGGCGCCGGGGCAGATGGCGCTTCCGCGCGCCGGCTCTCGGCCCAAATCTGTGGCAAATGCCACGCAGCCGAGCCGATCACCGCGAGTTTTCGCCCCGCACCGGACCCGGTGAGGACCTTCTATCAGAGCTATCACGGCCTGGCCGTGCAGTACGGTTCGACACGCGCCGCCAATTGCGCCAGTTGCCACGGATACCACCGCATTCTTCCCTCCCACGATCCCGATTCCTCGATCCATCCCAATCGCCTGGTCGAGACCTGCGGGAAATGCCATCCCGGCGCGACCGAGAACTTCGCGCGCGGCAGGATTCACGGAGACGGTGGCCTAGGGAGAGACACGGGGGCGCTTGTGAATCGCTGGGTGCGATCTGTCTACATCACAATCATCTTCACTGTTGTGGGCCTGATGGCCGCCCACAATCTCACGGTCTGGCTCCTCAAAGCGGCTGCCGCCCGCCGCGCCCCCGGACGGTCGGTGCTGCGTATGGACCGGACGCAGCGCATCCAGCACATGCTCCTGTTTGTCAGCTTCATTGCCCTGGCCATAACGGGCTTCGCACTCAAGCACCCCGATTCCTGGATGGCCTGGGTCCTGGGGGCCGACGACGCCATTCGCCGGGGGCTTCATCGCTTCTTCGGTCTTCTTCTCCTGGCCACTGCGGTCTGGCACGTTCTGTACATCCTGACCACCATCGAGGGAAAACGTCTGTTCCGCGATCTCTGGCCGCAGCGCGACGACGTGCGCGACGCAAGGGACCGGATCCGTGCCCTGGCTGGCAAGACGCCTGTCAGGCCGCGCACCGGACGCTTTGACTATGCCGAGAAGATCGAGTATTGGGCTGTGGTGTGGGGGGTCGTGATCATGGGGGTAACCGGCCTGATGATCTGGCTCAAAATCGACGTGACCCGCATCCTGCCCAGATGGGCGGTCGAGGTTGCGACCACCGTTCATTACTACGAAGCCATCCTCGCGTGCCTGGCCGTCGTCGTCTGGCACGCCTACCACGTGGTTTTTGACCCCGGCGTCTATCCGATGAATTGGGCGTGGTGGGACGGCCGAGTCGCGGATGAATCCTGTCGGGAAGAGAGTTCTCTCGAGAGGCGCGCCTCGGACCAATCCCAATCCTGAACCTCATAGTCAACTCGACGTCTTCCCGAGTCTCCTCTTCCGTCTTGCTCGATTGAGACCACCGAATGCGGCCCGACCGCGTTCCCCGAGGGTCTCGCTCCCGAGTGGCCGTCAGTTTTGGCTGTCGATACGTCAATTTCCGCTGTCGATTTCCGCTTGACACAGGCGTGCAAAAGCGAATCATCCTCCCATATGAAGGCAGGGGAAGTCCTGCGCAGACAACGTGTTGCTGAGGTTTACGAGCGGGCGAAGAACACTATGAAAAAAACGTCAGTATTGGTTGGAGTTCTTGGGCTGACCTTTGGAATCAACGCTCAGACAGTCTTCTACGATAATTTCGACAGTTACGCCGACCAGGCTGCCTTCAATGCGGTGTGGAATGTGGGCGTTGCCGGCGGAGGACTGATCCTATCAACAGACCAGGCCTCCAGCGGCTCTCAGTCAGTCCAACAGGATCTCACCGCCAAAGCCAGCGGCATCGACATCGCACCGATCTCGGGCTCGGATGCAGCGCCGCTCGAGTGGTCGTTCCGCTTCTATGATTCGACGCAATCGGCCAACCTGCGTCAGTTCGCCACGATCCGCGACAACGCGCCTGCCCTTGCTCAGCTCGTCGCAATCGGCGCCTATAACGATACAACGCTGACCAAGAATCTCATCACGAGCGAGCCGGTGACGGCTGCCGATCTGAACACCTACTACGCCGCCCGCGTGGCGTTCTCTCCAGGCCCAAATTGGTTCATCCTGAATACGGATGGCGTGCCCACGCGCAGCACCGGTTGGCATGAACTCAAGGCCGTGTTCTACGACACAACCGTGGATTTCTACGTTGACGGAGTCCTGGGCATGGCGGGCATCGAGTACGCCGCCGCGGCTGGAGCAGTCACCTTTGACCGACTCACGGTTGGATCGGGCCTCAGCTCCGCCAACGGCGCCGCCTTTTACGACGACGTCAAGGTGACGGTGATTCCCGAGCCGACGACCCTCGCTCTGCTTGGACTGGGCGCCCTGGCGTTTCTGGGCCGCGCCCGGCGCGAGTAACTCGGCAACCACAACTGATTCAGCGAAGCCGCTGCGAACCCGCCAGCGGCTTCTTCTTTTCTCCCGGATTCCTCCCTCCTGCATATGCCCACCCGGAAGGCCGTTTCAGAGGCCGCGGGGGGAGGGTGATTATCACGCCTTCACGCTCCTCACGCCTTCACGCCTTCACGCTCTCCCGGAGGGCCGATCCCGCGGCCGCTGAAGCGGCCCTGACGGTTGACGCCGATCGTCTCAAGTACGCGCCCTCGCGCTCCATCCCGCTCTACCGATCAAGCGCGATGCCCTCGAGGCTGACATAGACCGGCATGGGCCCCAGACCGATCCCGAGGTTGTCGACGGTCAAACGCAACATGGCGTCCTTGTCCGGCTCGCACCGGGCGTACAACTCCTCCTTGATTCCGTCGTCGCGCTTCGTCTCGAGCCCGAGCGTGGTCTCACCTGAGCCGAGAGTCGCGCGAACTATCACCCGCCCTTGCGCGCGCGCGGGGACCCTGACCTCATGCGGCTCACCGATGGTCCACGCGACGAGTTTCGCCGGGCCGCCGTCCGTCTCGCACAGGAGAACGTAGTCCTGGCTGTTTCCGGTCTCCAACCGCCTCGCGATACGGTACCCATTCAGGGCGGTCGTCATCGTCCGAATCGCCGTGTAAGCCGGTTTCGGTTTGAGATCGGGCCAGACGGTGCCGAAGTTGTGCTCCCGCTCCTCGGGATCGGAGCCGTCGTTCTTCCAGTCGTACCAGATCGAGACCGGGATGCCGGCCAGGAGGTTCGCCAGTTGTTGGCGGACGATGTAGGCGGCTTGCGTCTCCGGCGAGACGCCTTTGGTATGGCTCGCATAACCCCACTCTCCGCTGATGATCGGGAGTTCCTTTCGCCCGTCCGGCGCATACCGCCGAATCAGGTCGCGCAGCTTGGCGTAATCTTCAGCCGCGGTCTCGGGCGGTCTGGTATAGTTGCGATAGGGATGCACGCTGACGGCGTCAAGGTGCGCAAGAACGCCCGAGGCGAAGAACTCTTCGAGGAACTTGACGGGCACTTCGGACGTTGCCGGGCCGATGATTGTGGCGTGCGGATCGGCCGCGCGGATGGCCTCGCAGGTGGCCAGCGCAAGTGTTGTGTACTGACCCACGTCAGGTTTCGGTTTCCAGAACGAGATGTTCGGTTCATTCCAGATCTCCCACACCACGCGCCGGCCCTTGAAATGCCGAGCCGCCTCACCCGCCCACCGGGCAAAGGCCGCCACACTCTCGGGTCGCTGCGGCGAGGCCGTCGCCCGGTGGTCCCGGCCGGAAACCGGATCGCGCGTCGCCACGGTCTCTTCGTAAAGTGGATTCGAGTAATCCAGGATGTAGAGCGGGCGAATACCCCGCGCCTCGATGTTTGCAGTGAGTTCGTCGTAGGCCGACCAGTCGTAACGCCCCCGTTCGCGCTCGATGCCGGACCACCCCAAATCCATGCGGATGAACTTGAACCCGGCGGCGGCGATCAGATCGAGATCGGCATGATGCCCGCGATTGAAGTGGATGTTCACCCCGACGCCTCGCGGCACGACCAGGGGCGGGAGATCGGCAGCGGCCGCCAGCCACGCGAACAGAACCGGACCGAAGAGGAGAGTCTTCATGGAACGTTCCATCATGGAGTTTGCAGGTACAGCAATTCAGAGGCCGGGTCAACATGGATCCTCGAATTGGATCCTCGAATCAAAGTGGACAAAAGAACGGACCTCGATCAGGACGAACGCCGAACCCAACGCGATCCTGGACGTCAAGTCATATGGCACCTGCGGACGTTGACCGCTGCCGCGGTCTCCGCCACACTTCCGACTCCAACTACGACGCAATATGATTGATCTGGCACGATCTCTGGCCATCCTCGTGGGCCTGGAAACCGTCCTGGCATGGGCCGCGATGCCTGCACCCGAGCCCGGCCCCGATGCCGATGCGCCCGCGGCGAATTCGCCCGCCTGCCTGGACCGAGCCGCCGCTCCGCAACAGCAATCTCAGCAACAGCGGCAGCGACGGGAGCGCGGAACGCGCGCCGCCGGGCGGATGCCCGGCGTGTATCGGGCAAAGGTCGTGCCCCACTGGTTCGCGGACAACACACGCTTCTGGTACCGGAACGACCTCGCCGACAGCCGCGAGTTTATTGTGGTGGATGCAAGGCTCGGCACGCGGGCGCCCGCGTTCGATCATGAGTCGGTCGCGCGCCAAATCGGCGAGGATGGCGCGAACGAACTTCTGTCGATCGAGGAACTCCGGTTCTCGCCCGACGGCCTGACCGTGCAGTTGGTGGGCGCCTCGAAAACCTGGTCCCTCGACCTCGCAACCGACAGGGTGCAGCCTGCACCCGCTCGGGAGGACGGACCGCCATCTGAAGGCTTGCCGGCCGACGATCGCGAGCGGCCCTCGGCCTGGACTGGGCCGGAGACCGAAATCATCTTTGACAACCGCCTTGATCGCGAGGTGCGGCTTTTCTGGCTGAATGACGAGGGCGTCCGTCAAAGCTATGGCGCTGTCCCGCCCCGCAGCCGCAGGGTGCAACACACCTACGGCGGACACGTCTGGCTTGTGGCGAACGAGCAGGGTGAGACGATCGCGGTCTTCGAAGCGGCAGACCGTCCGGAGACCGCGCTCATCACCGGCGCGCGCCCCCAACCGCCCTCGTCGCCGCCCGCGCGCTCGAGGGAACGACGCAGGAGCACGGACCGCTCGCCAGACGGGCGATGGACTGCCTTCGTCAAGGACGCCAACGTGTATTTGCGCGACGAGGAAGGCGGGGAGATTCGCCTGAGCGAGGATGGCCGGGAAGACAACGCGTACCGCGGACTCGAATGGTCGCCGAATTCCACGACGCTAGTGGCCTGGCGCGTCCAGCCGGGCGATCGGAAGGAGGTCTATCTCATTCGATCCTCCCCGCGCAACGGCGGCCGAGCGCAATTCGAATCCCGTCCCTACGCATTGCCTGGCGACCGGTTCGCCAGGCACGAACTCAACATCTTCGATGTTGCCACGCGCCGCCAGATCAAGCCCGAAGTCGACACTTTCGAGCACGAATGGGAATCGCCGCGTCTGAGGTGGCGTCTGGGCGGTCAGCGTTTTGCGTGGCAGCAGGTGGACCGCGGACACCAGCGTCTGAGGCTCATCGAGGCCGAGTGCGTCACCGGCAACACGCGGACCATCATCGACGAGCGCACGGAAACATTCATCTGGACGGCTCACACGGAGAACCTGGGTCTCGCCCATGTCAACTGGCTGGAGCAGTCCGATGAGATCGTCTATGCGTCGGAACGCGACGGCTGGCGGCATCTCTACCTGGTCGATGTCAACGAAGGCCGGATTCGCAACCCCATCACCCAGGGCGATTGGGTTGTTCGCGGCATCGATCGCATCGACGAACAGGCGCGGCAGGTCTGGTTTCGGGCCAGCGGGCGCAACCCCGACCAGGACCCCTACTTCATCCACCATTACCGGGTGAACCTCGACGGGACCGGCCTGGTGGCGTTGACGGAAGGCAACGGCACGCACACGATCGAGTTCTCGCCCGACCGCGCGTGTTACATCGACTGCTGGAGCCGTGTGGACCAACCGCCGGTGAGCGAACTGCGGCGCTCTTTCGATGGCGCGCTGGTCTGCCTGCTTGAAGAGGCCGACATCTCGGAACTCAAGAGCAGCGGGTGGGAGGCGCCCGAGGTCTTCGTAGCCAAAGGCCGCGACGGCCAGACCGACATCTGGGGGATTGTCTGCCGCCCGCGGAATCTCGATCCGGCCAAGAAGTACCCCGTCATCGAGCATATCTACGCTGGACCGCAGAGTTCCTACGTGCCAAAGAGCTTCTCGCCCGAGCCTCGGTTTCGCGCGTTGACCGATGCGGGCTTCATCGTCGTCCAGGTGGACGGCATGGGAACAGCCAATCGTTCCAAGGCGTTTCATGACGTCTGTTGGCGAAATCTCAAGGACGCCGGATTCCCGGATCGCATCCTCTGGCACAAGGCCATCGCCGCGAAGTACCCCTACTACGATGTGAATCGCGTCGGGCTTTACGGCACATCCGCCGGCGGACAAAACGCCGCGGGAGGACTTCTGTTTCATCCTGATTTCTACAAGGCCGCGGTGGCGAACTGCGGATGCCACGACAACCGCATGGACAAGGCGTCGTGGAACGAACAGTGGATGGGCTATCCCGTAGGGCCCCAGTACGCCGAGTCGTCGAACATCGAGCATGCGGCCCGGCTTCAGGGCCGCCTGTTCCTGGTCGTGGGCGAGATGGACACCAACGTGCCGCCCGAGTCCACACTGCGCTTCGTCGATGCGCTCGTCCGAGCGAACAAGGACTTTGAATTGCTCATCGTCCCCAACGGCGGCCATGGCTCGGGCGGCGAGTACTATCAGCGGCGCATGCGCGATTTCTTCGTCCGAAATCTTCAGGGCGTACAGCCGCCAAACTGGAATGCGGAAGCATCGCCGCCCGGGCAAGGCTGAACGGCAAGGCTGAGCGGGCTTGCTTTGGCGGCTGCGGATGTTCATGACTCCCCCCGCCACCATGAACAACAACCGCCATCCCGTGAAAGGGGATTTCGCTGCAAAGTTCAAGGTCCTGCCGACCGACAGCGTGTTCGAGGCCATGCGGCAGCACGACGTCGGCATGTTCGGCATCAAGCCCTTCGCCTGCAATTCTCTTAAGTGACGGTCAACGGCCAAACGGTCGCAAACACGCGCCCCAGCGGCTACTTCTCGCACGCCGTCTTTCTGGGCGACGACCAACCGACAATGATTGTAGCCGTCGACCACAACGGCGCGCAACGTGCTGTGTCCAGGACATTCCCGCTTGCCGATTGAGGCGGGCACCGCGCGGCGCAAGGATGGTTGGGCAAGGATTTGCGTCCGACAGAAAAGGCCGATTTAGTCTTGCGGGCAAGCGCCTGATAGGCAAGGAATAGCACTGGTCAGCCCTGAATGGCCAACCCGGGGCTGGCGTCGATGAATCTTACTATGGCGAAACCTGGCGGATCTTGGCGCATCCGAGTCGGGTGCGGAGCGCTGGCACTCTTGCTTGTCACCTCGTGTTACCGGTCCACTCAATCGTCTGGCGCGAGCAATCCTGCCAAAGCCACGCCCACTGCCTCGAAGAGCGGGGGCCGCGCCACGAGGGCGCCCAAGGTGGTTTACACACCCTCGTACGACGAGGAAATCAAGAACATCTTCGAGTTGGCCAAGCAGCAGCGTTGGGAGGAGGCCGAAACGCAGGCTGCGGCCCTCTGGGCGCGCGATCCACAGGATTCAGCCGCGATTCGTTTGCGCGATTGGGTGCGGCAACGGCGGGAGCGCAGTCGGGAACAGGCGCTCGAAGACCAAATCCGCTCGATCGAGGCCAACACCTCGGTGTTCAATCCAACCCTCAAGGATCTCGCCACGGAGAAGAAGGACCGCGGGTTGCCTCCACGCAAGGACGTGCGGGACGCCATCCAGCAGATCAAGGCGACGCCCTACATCCCCGAGACCTACGGACGCACGAATTACCTGCGGGGCTTGATGTTCGATTTTGAGTCGCGCCAGGGCCGCATGGCCAAGATTCTCGAGAAGGAAGTATCGATCGTCCTCGAAGACGCCACGCTCGAGTCGATCATCTTCGAAGTCGGCCAGAACGAAGGGATTAATTTTGTCGCCGACAAGTCGCTTCCCGCCTTCCAGACCAAGCTCAGTGTGAACATGAAGCAGGTGAAACTCTCCGAGTTTCTCCGCTACATTTCGCGCAATCTCAATCTGCAGTTCCAGATCGGCGAGGATCTCATCTGGGTCGTGGACAGCAAGGACCCGACGAAAGTGCTCGAGGAGACGCGATTCTACCGGCTCCAGCGGGGTTTCGTTCTGCCCGCCGAGTTCGGGCCGCCGGAGGTGCAAACCACCACAACCACCGCCAACAACGTCCGAACCGTCACGGAAGTTCAAAAGATGAGCAAGTTCGTCAACGACCAGGCGGCGGCCATGCCATCGATCGAACAGGCCATCACCAATTTCTTCACCGGGACATACCTCATCGATTTCGAACGTAATGTCATCGTCGCCCGCGGCACGCCCGAACAGCTCAACATCCTCGAGAGCGTGATCGAGAACTTCGACCAGCCGATCCAGCAGGTGCTGATCGAAGCCCGGTTCGTCACGGTCACCCAGGCCGCCTTCCTGCGCTTGGGAATGATCTGGGGCACGGGCCTGGCAACCACCACCGTCGAGCCCACCTCCGATCAGACCGGCATGGCCTTTCTGGGCGTCGCTCCAGGATTCCAGTGGAACTGGACCAATGTGTTCGGAGTCTCGGAACTGACGGCCACCCTGACGGCGCTCGAACAGAGCGGCGAGAGCCAGACATTGAGCGCGCCACGCCTCACCCTGATCAACAACCGCCCGGCCATCATCAACGACGGCAAGGTCCAGTACTACTACGAACAATACCAGGTCAAATCGACCATCCTCGAACGGCGCTCCACATCGCAACTGGTCCCCGACGGCAAGCCGACCAAGATCACCTCGGGGGCCTCGCTGCAAGTGCTGGCAAGCATCGGCGGCGACGGCAATACCATCCTGCTCGCGCTCAATCCGAAGGTGAACTCGGATGTCAAAATGGCGCCGTTCATGACCATCACCGACACCGACGATGCGGGCAATATCGTGAGCAAACAGGACATCAATCTGCCCGAGTATCGCACCCAGGATCTCTCGACCCGCGTCGCGGTCCGCTCCGGCCAAACCGTGGTCATGGGCGGAGTCCTCGAACGCCAACAAACCACCTTCGTCGAGTCCGTGCCCGTCCTGGGCAATCTGCCCATCCTGGGCGCACTGTTCCGCCGACGCAGCGAGATCGATCGCCCCCGCTATCTCCTCATCTTCGTGACGGCGACGCTCCTGGGCGAGACAGGCGAGTACCTGATCTACGAGGAGGCGACCGGACGGAACATCCCGGTCCGCGGCGACAGCCGGACCAGTTCCGCGCCCGCCCCAAGCAACTAATGGCCCGGCTCCCGGTACCCATCTTGCACCGAATCTTCCCGGTGGCGGGTCGTCGCGTCGTCGTGATCGATCCAGGCACCCGCGCGCACAAGCTCCTGGCTGTCGAGTCGCATTGGGGGCGCCTGCGCATTCTGCTCCGCCAGACGATCGAGGTGGACGACGGCGATCCGGAGACTCCCCTGAGCCTGAGAGAACAACTGGCGGCGGCCATGCCGGAGATCGAGTCCGAACGCCTCGCCCTGGTGTTGCCCCAGCACCGGACCATCTCGACCGTGCTCGAGGTCCCGCACGCGACCGAGGACGCAGGCCGGTTCATCGAGTCGGAGGTCCGCAAGGTAAGCGGCCTGAGCGAAGAGGCACTGTTCCACGCGCACGCGCCTCTCGAACCATTCGCCCGTCTGCACAACCCCTGCTCCGTCACGCTCTGCAAGCGCGAGGATGTCGACGCATTCGTCGATCGCCTCGTCCCCGCGGCGGAAGACGACGCGGAGGCGACGGATCGTGAGGGCCTGGCCGAGATTGTCACCACCGGCCAGGCCATGTTCGCCGCAATCCTGGCCGGCGCGAACCCGCCGCCCCACGCCGTCGTAGTCGATTTGGGAGCCAACCACACCGTCGTCGGCATCCTGCTCAACGGCCAGGGAGTCCACGCAACCAGCTTCGACGGGGGAACGAGTCGCTTCACCGATGCGATGGCCGCCGAGCACTCCCACGATTGGTCCGCCGCCGAGACGCTTCGCCGGTCGAAGGATGTGCTCGCCCCTCCCAACGGATCGCCCGCATGCGTTCAGGCCGTCGCCAAGTGGTACGCCGATCTGCAGCGCGCAGTCGTCGAGTGGATGGACGACTACCCCGAGTTGAGAATTCCGTGGCAGTCGCTGCCAGTGTACCTCTGCGGGGGAGGCGCTTCCCAGCCCGGCTTGTTCGACCATTTGAACCGCCTGGGCAGCCTGCGTTTCCAGCCCTGGCCCAAGTGCCCAGGTGTCGATCCGGACCTGGCGATGGACCAATACTGGGTTGCCTACGGAGCCGCGCGGGCTGCCCTGGGCCGCGCGCGATCAACCGTTTCGCTGCTGCCGCCTGAACTCAAAAGCCTGGCGCGGCGCCACCGCCGGTGGGAATGGCTGCAGACCGCCAACATTGCGCTCCTGATGCTCATCGCGGCCGCCCTGGGCCTGGCCACATGGCAACAAAGCAAGTTGCTCGAACGTAAGGAACTCCTGATCGCCAAAACCCGCGCCGCCCTGCTCTCCGCCGACACCGTCGTCCACCTCGCCCAGCGCCTGGACGCCGGCTACGCCGCGCTACGCCCGGTCCTCCAACGCCAGCAGCACTCCCTCGATACCATCGCGGCCCTGGCCGCCATCCGCCAAATCCGCACCAACGACGATTTCTGGCTCGCCCTGTTCGCGGACGCCGCCAGCTATGCCACCGCCCCCATTCTTCCTCCGCCAACCAATGCGGTGATTGAACCCGCGCCCCCGCCCTCGACCAACGGCTTTCCGCCGCGGCGCGAGTTCATCGCCGAACTGTGCATTCCTCAACAGGGCGATGCCGCCCGCCGCATCCTCAGTCAGGTGGTCAGCGATCTCAAACAAAAGCCGATCTTCGAGCGCGCCGACGCGTTGCCACCCGAGCGCAAGCGCGCCGTGGTCGATCCACGCGTCGTCATCACCAACCGCCTCTTCGCCATTGCAATGGAGGTGGCGTCGAGCCGCACCAACGGCGTGATCGACGCCCTGCTCCAACCGAATCGAGCCCTCCCTCCGAAACGTCCCGGACCAGCGCCGCGACTTCGCGACGGAGCGTCGCCCGGCGCCACCGAACCGTAACCATGGCTTCCCGCGCGCACTCGAGCCGACTCCCGATCGCGACCGCCCTGGCGGGGCTGGTGCTGGTGCTCTATTACGCTTCGGTGTTCAAACCGTTGTCGCGCCGGGTCGACGACCTCGACGGGCCGCTCACCAATCTCTGGCATAGTTTCGTCACGACCAATCGCACACACGAGGCATGCGCCGGCCTCGATTTCACCCTGGTCGACCAGCGGGTCGAGGAGCTTCGTGGCGCTCTGAAGCATCTCGAGTCGGCCCAAAGCGCAGTCCAAACACGCCTCAAGTTGCCCCCCGAAGTCAACGCAAGACTCGCCGAACCGTTCCAACTCATCGACTTCCAGAACGATCGCAGCCGCCAGGCCGAAGCCCTCACGCGCCTCGCCAAGGAGAAAGGCGTCGCCTGCGAGCCCGCTGTTCTCAACGGCCTGCCCGAGTACTCGGTCGATCTCGTCGATCCGCGCCTGCTCTGGCCGCGTCTCTATTTTGCCAACCAACTCCTGCTGGCGGCCGTGCACTCGAAGGTCGCCGGCCTGCGCAGCCTCACCCAACTCCCCTCGATCAGCCATCGGAAGGACAGCGTCGGCGACGGACTCCTCGAAGAGCTGCCCATGCGCATCGAACTGTTCGGCCCAACCCCCGCGGTCGCCCAGTTCGTGACCAGCCTCCCCCTCCGGGGCGAAGACCTCAACCTCGTCGGTCTGGACACTCTCCTCACCAACAAACCGGTCTTCTTCGCTGGCCGGATTCTCGCCCGCAAACACTCGCCGGAACGACCGGAGGATGTCTTGCTCGAACTGACGGTTTCTGGTTGGGTCGTCGCCGCCGGCGGACCGTCGGAGTGACCGATCTCACAAGAACTCGCTGCATGCTCGGCACCCTGGAAAGAACAATCTGGTTTTCAGCCCTCCTACTGGCGGGTCTGACGATCTTGCTCGCGCTGGTCCTCTTCGGTTTTGGCGGTGGGCTTCCGGATCTCAAATCGCCCGCCGGGCCGCGCGCTTCGGCAAACCCGCCTCTCGCCGAGCCCATCCCGGACCTGTTCGCCACCTCGGCGGTGCCGGCGCTCGAGATCTCGAGCAACGCTATCAACCCATTCTTCACGCTTTACTTTCAACCACCCGCGCCGCCGCCGACCAAGAAGGTCCCCCTCCTCTACCTCGGCTGTGTCGAGTCGTCCACCCGCGTGCTTCGAGCTTACGTGCGGGTCGCTGACAAGCTCCAGATTCTGCCCTTGGGCGAAAAGGTCATCGCCGACTACGCGATCCAGAACATCTCGCTCAAGGCCCTGGTCCTAACCAACACGGCGGGGCAGACAAGCGTGTTCGGCTTCAAGACCAACGCAACCATTGAAGTGCCGGCAAACTGACCTGTGGATTCTGATCCTGCCAAACGAGAAGTCGGAGATCTGCTCCTGGCCGCCGGCCAATTGACCCAGGACCAGCTCGAAACGGTGCGCCGCCGCCAGCAGCGCTGGCGCGTCTCGCAACACTCCGCCATCCTGAGCCTCAGCTACGCCTCCGAAGAAGACACCTACCGCGCGCTGGCCACACTCCACAACATCGAGTTCATCGACCTCTCCAAGACCTCCCTGCCCCCCAATTTCAAGGAACTGGTCCCCGTCGCGGTCATGCTCAACCACCGCGTCGTCGCCGTCGCCGCCGAAAACGACACGCTCGTCCTCGCCTTCTCCGAGCCCCCACGCCAGGCCGAGGTCAGCAACCTGCGGCTCCTGCTCAATCGCAAGATTCGCCCCCTCCTGACCACCCCAAGCTGCCTGCGCGCCATCATCAAACAGCATTTTGGTCTGGGCGCCGAAACCATTCAACGGCTGCGCGAGGACCGGGGCGCGACCGAACCCGCCCAGGAAATCGTCTTCGATGTCGCCAAGGCGGAATCGGACGGCGACGATGCGGTCGACGCCAGCATCGCGCGTTTTGTCGACCAGATTCTCTCCGAGGCGCTCCGGCTCCAGGCCACCGACATCCACATCGAACCGTACAACGCCACGATCAAACTGCGCTACCGCATCGACGGCGTCATGCAGGCCGTCCCTGTCCCGTCGGAACTCCGCCAGGTCTATGGTGCTCTGGTCTCGCGTCTGAAGGTCATGGCGAGCCTCAACATCGCCGAAAAACGCGTCCCCCACGATGGGCGCATCACCATGAAGACCGAGGACGAGGAGTACGATCTGCGAGTCTCGATCGTGCCAACCAAGCACGGCGAATCGGTCTGCTTGCGCGTTCTCGGACGCCAGAGCCTCATGCTCGAACTCAAGGAACTCGGTCTCGAAACCGCGCAGGAAGCGCTCATCCAGGAACTCACGCAATTGCCCCAAGGCCTTGTCCTGCTCACCGGCCCCACCGGCAGCGGCAAGACCACAACCCTCTACGCCGCCCTCGCCCATGCCAACGACGAAGGCCGCAAGATCATCACGATCGAGGACCCCATCGAGTATCAACTCGAGGGCGTGGTCCAGATTCAGACCCGCGAGGAAGTGGGCCTCTCCTTTGCCAGCGGATTGCGCTCTGTGCTCCGACACGATCCTGACGTTGTATTGATTGGCGAGATTCGAGATTCCGACACCGCCGAAATCGCCGTGCGCGCCGCCCAGACCGGCCACCTGGTCTTCTCCACCCTCCACACCAACGACAGCATCAGCGCCATCACGCGTCTCTTGGATATGGGCATCGATCCGTTCCTGCTCGGCTCCTCGCTGGTCTGCAGCATCGCCCAGCGCCTGGCCCAAAGGATCTGCCCCCACTGCAAACGGCCTGAACCCGACCTTCCGACCGATCTTCGCCAGGAGATGGCCGCGGCTCTCGGCCTGGCTCCCGAATCGGTCGAGGCCTTTCGCGGCGAGGGATGCATCGAGTGCCAGCTCAAAGGCCATCGCGGACGCGTCGGCATCTACGAGTTCTTCGTCATGACCGACGAAGTGGTCGATCTCCTCGGCCCGAGCATCAAGACCGGCCAGTTGCGCGCCGCCGCCCGCGTCCATGGCTGGCGGACGTTGCGCGAACACGCCTGGTCGAAAGTCCAAGCCGGACTCGTCTCAATCTCCGAAATCCAACGGCTCACCCGCCGCATCAAACCGTCCGCCCTCGAAGTCGCCCGCTAGTCCGACACTGCCCCCGCCCGCACACGAACCGCTTCCCAGTCGCGCGATGGCGCCGATGCCCCAGACCCCGCCCTCGACTTCCCCTTGATCCGGTCACCCGTGATGACGCCCTCGTATCGGGTCGTGAACCTCTTCCCAACAACCAGCCGCGTGACCTCGAATCGCAGCCGACCCTCCTTGAATTCGATTTTCTCAAGAGGCAACTCCTTTCGATCGGCCCCCACGGCCACACCGACCAGTCTGGCGTCGACCCTGCGAAGTCGAATCTCCGCTTCCAACACGTTGCCCGTCCCGACCGCGTAACTCCATTTCCAGATGCCGGTCGGGTCCACCGCCTCCCCCTCCGTGTCCGCGCACCGCACCGTCAACACGAGAAAGAAAACGAAGACCGCCCCAAGCGCCTTCAGCGCGCTCAGGCCAACCACGGGCGTCCAACCGCTCGCTGCGCTTCGTGGTCGTGAACCTGAAGCGGCGGGAGGTGCGGACGCGTCAGCGCCGTCTTTCACATCGAGTTTCATGGTCTGTCTCACCGCAAGCCCAATCCGATGACCTCCTTGCAGTACTTGAGACTGCGTTCGAGCTCGCTCTTCTGATACTCCTGCTCCGCCGCGTTGTCCGGAGAACGATGGGGCGCCAGCGGCTTTCCCCGCTTCGCCAAGGCCAGAAAACGCGCGAAGTCGGCCCCCCGCGCCTTGGGCCAGGCATCCCAGAATCCGGGCTTGAGATAAGGAAAATCAACAGCGAACCCGGAAATGATTTCGATATGGACCGGCATGCCCGGGCAAAGCCGGGCGAGCTTGGCGAAGAACGCCGGCGAATCGATGCATCCTTCCCCAATCGCCGTCCACTGCACCTTTGCGCCATCTTCATACTCCCAAACCATCGAGTCGCGGATGTGCGTGCTGACGATGTAGGGCGCGAGGACCTCGAGGCTCGCCATCGGATCCTCGAGCGCCCAGGTCGAGTTCCCCGAATCGAACGTGGCGCCGACATAGTCCTTGCCCGCGGCCTCGATCAGCGTGACCAACTCCCAAGCCTGCATGTCGCCTGCATGGTTTTCGACCGAAATCTTGACACCGGCATCCAGCGCCTGGGACCGGGCACTCTGACACACGCGCACCGTGTCCGCGATCCGCGCCTCGATGCCGCCCTCGGACTTGCGATCCTCGCGCGTGCCCAACACAACACGAAGCACGGGCGAACCGAGGGCCTTGGCTGTCCGGATGCCCAGGGCCAAATGTTCCTCAGCCGTCCCCCACTTCTTGTTGAACGCGCGTGACGTAGGGCAGATGCTCCACGTGCCAAGCAGAATGTCGATGCCCAGGTCCGCCGCCTTCGCCCGCACCTCCCGCAGATATCGCTCCTCGAGACTCTCGAGCGCATCCAGGCTCGTGATGTAGAGCGAGTCGAGCTTCTGCGACGCGGCGTAATCGAGCAACCCGCCCGCCTTCAGCCCGAGGGCCCGCACCGAGAAATTGTCGAAGCCCAGTTTCACCCCTAGCCGGGCCGGCACCTGGGCGCGCCCCCCCGCGTTGATCGCCAGCCCGGCCCCGGCCAAAGCCAGGGTCCGACCAAACTGACGCCGATTCAGACCATTTCCTGTAGACTCCATGAGCAACTCCATCAACGGTCGGGCAGTCGGCTCGAACCCGCCCGGGGGCTACCCGGCTGTCTCAGCGGTCCATCCGCCGCCCGCTTCACCGCCCTTGGTGGCATAGATTACGCCACGCTGGCAAGCGTGATCCACTCTGGGAGTTGAGAGTTGAGAGTCCAGAGTTGGGAGTTGGAGGTCAAACGTTTCTCGTTCATTGTCTCCGTGCGCATTCAACCGTTCAATGTCATCGATTCCCATGAAGCGCTCCAGGCTCCGAGAGACTCCCCCCGCACCTGCCGTACACATCCGGCCTCACTCTGTAATTGCGCGGACGCTCGATTCGCTGTTTCCTCGCACCCAACAATGAACCCCGGAAGGCAATCATGGCTGTAAACACTTTGAATCTGTCGGTTGCCGGCCCGATCTCGGCGGCAGTGGACCGCGTGCGGCTCGTCCTGTTCCAACCGTTCGACCTCGAGAAGTGGCTGACACTGGGCTTCTGCGCCTTCCTCGCCAACCTCGGGCATGGGGGCGGCGGGGGCGGCGGCGGTCATTGGGGCAGGCATGGGGGCGATATTCATGTCCAACCCATGATCGAATGGATCGAATCGAATCTGGCCTTGGTGGTATTGGGGGCCCTGGGCATCGGCGTGATCGTCCTAGCCCTGATGCTGCTGTTCGCATGGCTGAGCAGCCGGGGCGAGTTCATGTTCGTGGACGGTGTCGTGCGCAATCGCGCCGCCGTTAAGGAACCGTGGGCTGTCTACGCCCAATCCGGAAACCGCCTGTTTCTGTTCACGTTCCTGCTCTGGCTGGCGCTGTCCCTGTTTGTGGCGATCACGTTGGGGTCCAGCCTGGCTTGGGCCTGGCCCGACATCCAGGCCGACCGTTTCGGTGATCGCTCCCTCGTCGCCATCCTCTGCGGCATCGGCGTGCTGCTCCCAACATTGCTCGGTTCCTGGATCGCACATGTCGTTCTGCGCGATTTCGTGGTTCCCGCAATGTACCTGCGGCCGCAACCGGTCTTGGCGGGCTTCAGTTCGGTCTGGCAGGAGATCATGCGCCCCCACCTGGGCATCGTGCTCCTCTACTTCCTGGTGAAGATTCTTCTGGGCTTGGTCATCGGCCTGCTGGCCGTCATCGTCACGTGCCTGACCTGCTGCCTCGCAGCCCTTCCCTACATCGGCACCGTCATCCTCCTCCCTCTGCTGGTCTTCAAACGCAGCTTCTCGCTCTGTTTCCTCCAGCAGTTCGGCCCGGCTTGGGATTGCTTCGCCTCCGCGCCTTCACCAGCCCAGACACACTGATCGCGACCCGCGAAGAGAGCCAGAGCCCGGACATCAAACTCCGCGAAGCCTGATGAAGTATCCGGCTAGGGATTCCGCTCCCACAGATAGTCCAAACCCACAACACCGGGCTCGATGCACTCGATGGCCACAGCCCTTGATCCGGCTTCGAGATGCACCGCCTTGAATCCGACGTTGAGCATACGGGGGGCGTGAGCCGACTTCAGCGAGACGACCTCCGCCCCACTTCCGGTCGCAAGAGGCCTGTCGTCAACCAACACTCGCACCGTCGCCGCATCCGGACGATGCAGCGCCACAAAATGGATGGCGTAGCGCCCGTCCTTCTCGACAGGAAGATTGAACTTCAGCCGAGCACCCTTCTCCGCCTGCCACAAAACCAACCGTAATTGCGTCGCCAACGGGAACGGCACGGTCTGGATCCGGCCCGCCGTGGCTTCGAGACCGAGCTTCTCGAAGTAGTGAAAGCGCGCGCCAGTAGCGCCGCCCGCCGCCTGCGGCTCGCGTGCCGGCAATAAAGGTATTCTCAGGTCGGCAGGCATGAGTCCGCGATGATCGTCGATTGCGTTCGGACGCGCGTAATGGTAGACAACGCGGGCGTAGCTCAGGCCGGGCGTGCGATTGTGCGACCAGAGTTCGAGGAACACGGCCGCGGATCGTTCGAATGGGACCGCATCGAGCACCTGAAACCTGTGGTTCGAGATATAACCCGCGGTGTCAGGACCCGAATCTAAGGGCTGACCGCAGTACGGGTGATCGAACAGGTCCGGTCGGCTCCACGAGTAGTTGAAGTAGTCCTCGGTGCCGGTCCCGAACATCGATGGCATCAACTCGCCGTCGATCAGAATCTTCTCGTCGCCTTCACCCCACCAGTTCCCTCCGGCGGTCGGAACGCCCGACGGATTCATGATCATCACCGCGCAGCCCGCAAAGACCCCTCGGCCAAGAGCAACCAGGCACGGCAAATCGATCACTCCCGCCCCGGCGAGCAGATCGTGATCGGCCCGCCATTTCGCGCGGAAATAGAGCGAGCGTTCGTCCCAGCTCCATCGGGAAAGGCGGACCGAACCGGTGAGACGCACCGGGCGGCTGGTGTGGTTGACGATCTCGATCCGAACCGACTTCTCGAACGGCATCACAAACCGGCTGGTCAGCGCGCCGTCCGCATCCACACTGAACGGCAGGCTCGAAAACGGATTCACACCCGGGCCGGAAGCGAAGAAATCGCCCACCGGCGCCTCGACTTGCGGACGTTGGGATCCGTCGAACGAAATCCTCAAAAGGCAGCCCCGCAGCGCTGCGTCCAGCGGATCGGATTCGACACGCAGCTTGAACTCGCGCACGGCCGACGGCCCCTGACCGGGCGGCGACCATGTCCAGTTGCGTCCCGGCTCGATCGCGCCTTCGAGTGCCACTGGTTCGTCCCCCAACACCACTCGAGGCCGGGTTAGAGCCTCGACCGCGGCGCGAATTCGCGCTTCCGCCTCTCGCACGTCGCGCTGCGGATCGAAGGTCCGCACCGCGGTGCCAACCGGGTACTGCCGAATCTGGAGATGATAAAAGTGCAGATCAGACACCTTCCCTTCCCACGTCACCTTCATCCCGTTCTGGAATGGAATCGGAAAGTAGTCCGCATCCTGCTGAATGAACGCGTCCCTCGCCTCGAGATCGACCCCGGCCGACTTCATGTAGTGAGCCGAACGCCGCGCGAGAAACTCGTAGGCGTCCCCTTCCCAAACCGGCATCTCCTTCCCAGCCTCCGCTGTGTCGTCCGGCGGGTCCAGATAAACCCGCAACACGCCTCCCATGCCGGCCGACCAGCCGCGAACGATCGCACCCGGGCCGGACGCCTCCGCCACCAGGTAGAGGCCGGCCTGGCCATCCTGAGGCGGACGCAGCACTTTCAGAAAACCAGGAATCGGCTCGCGCCCGAAACCGTCCGCGTTCGAGAACCATTGGGGCGCCTCCGCGGTTGTCGAGCGCCGGTCATAACTCGAAAACTGCACTGTGCGATAGGCGGGCGCAGGCCATCGGGCCAGACGTTCCAAGTCCGCCATCTCGTCGACCAGGTGGCCCAGTGTAATGGGCGTCGCGCCGGATTCGCCGGCCAAGGCCGGCAGCACGAGCAGGGCGCAGACAAGAAGAGTCGAGGTGTCTTGCATGGGAATTCCTTTCAAACGGAGGTCGAGCGACGAAACCGCAAAAGGGCCTTGTACACCGGCGGCGGCACGTATTGACGAACGACTCTCTGCCAGCCTTGTGGACCGACCAGGCCTTTGACCATGCTCGAACTGACTTCGGCGACATCGCGCGGCGGCATCAGGAAAACGGTGCAGATTTTGGCGTCCAGATCGCCGTTGATGTGCCGCATCGTCCGCTCATACTCGTAGTCGCTCTCGGACCGGATGCCGCGCAACAAATGTGTCGCTCCAACCGACTGCGCAAAGTGAATCAGATAACGCTCGGAGAAGGTCACAACCGACACATTCCGAAATTTCCGCACCGATTCCCGGAGCATTTCGAGCCGCGCATCGAGCGAAAACGTGCACCGCTTTTCCGGATGCAGGCCCACCGCCACCACCAACCGGTCGAACAAACGCACGCCTTGGTTGATCATCCACAAATGCCCCACCGTGGCCGGATCGAAGCTGCCTGCATAAACGCCAAGCCGAAGGGGTCTTCTGGTTCGCATCCGCCCGACTCTACACCGACTCCCGATCTTGTCAGCCACCAACCGCATGATGCAGCGATCCCAGCCCGCGCACACACGAACGACGTGTTGGCAACATCCGGTTCCAGCCGCGGCTTGTTGGCGGCGGCTCCGTCGCCCCCGATAACACGCGGGCCATCGAGGGCAAGACCGCGACCGTGTCCCCCGCCGCTTACACCAGATGGTCCGGATACGGACACGCAGACGGCACCCCGGCCGTGTCGCCGCGCTGATCCTCCCGGAGGAACAGCGCCTCGCACTTCTCGGCCAGGACCCGCAGTTCGTCCTTCTCGGCGACTGTCGCCGGCTTATAGCTCTTCGCCGCGGCAATCGACATGTCCAGCAAATCGAGGTAGGAAGGCGGAATGCCAGTGATCACCCCTCGCAGCGAGAGGGAAAATCGAAGGGCCAGCGACACCTCCTCGGGCGTCTCGGTCGTGCGATACCACCAGGACCGCGTCCGCGGCACGTCCTTGGGCCACGCGCCCATCGACAGCGGTTTGATCGCAATGACCGCCGAACCGCGCTTCGCCGCCGCATCGATCACCGCACGCCCGAAATCCCGCAGGTAGTAGTCGGCGAAACTGATGGGAAACATCACGGTGTCGAACGCATAGGCTTCGAGCGCGGCGAGCGCCGCCTTGGTGCTGTGGGCCGAAAAACCAAACCACTTCACCTTCCCCTCGTCGCGCGCCGCCAGGAACGTCTCGAACGCCCCGCCGGGCCCGAACGCTCGCTTGACTTCATCGACCGTCACCAGGTGATGAAGCTGGTACAAATCGAAGTGATCGGTCTGAAGTCTCTTCAGCGAGCGTTCGAGTTCGGTCCGAGCCCCTTCCTTGTCGCGGGCCTTGGTCTTGCACCCCAGAAAAACCTTGCTGCGATCGAGTTGCCGCAAGGCGGGGCCGAGCTTGATTTCGCACTCGCCGTCGTTCCCGTAAGCGGGCGCCACGTCGTAGTAGTTCACACCCCGATCGAAGGCCTCGCGCACCGCCTTGTTCGCGCCCTCCTGGTCAACCCGGATCAGTCCCAGGCCTGGAAAGCCAACTATCGAAATTTGCTGCTGCGTTCGGCCGAGGACGCGCCGCGGCAGACCCGCAACGCGCCCCACAATGTCGTCGTCGGCCTTGAAATCCGCCAACAGCCGTTCGAGGCCCAGACCACCGGCGGCCGTCACGCCGCCGACCATGCGCAGGAAGTCTCGTCGTTTCATGGGGATACCGGTTTGAGCAGGAGATAATCGAGTCCGAACATGTACGCCTTCTCTGCCTTGTCGTTGGCGCCGACAATCGTGACGGAGAACTCGTTCTCCCCCTCCTTCAACGTGTAAACGCCCAGATCGATCTCCTTGCTAGGTTGGACGGTGGGATTGTAGAAATCGATCGGATCGCCCGTCTTCTGCCCGTTGATCGCCAGTTGATGCACGCCGTAGTCCCGGGCACGCAGGAAATGGCCCATGACGCGGTACTGGCCTTGCTTTGGTGCCGGGAAAGCAACGGTGAGAACATCCCCGGGCTTCATGCCCGCATGCCACCAAAGGTGACTCCCCCCGCTGACACCGTCCCAACCCTGCGGCTCGACCGTGCCCGTCACGCGCACAATCCGCATCCCCTCACCCTCAATCGCACCCGCGACGCGCGGCACGACATAGACGGGCATGGGACGCAGTTCGGTGTCCTCGGCACGGATGGCTTTGAAGCGGTCGGTCGCTCCGGGACGGGCGTACCAGTAGGCCACAACCGCCATGTTGACCTTACAGGTCTCGTTCCAGTGCCAGAGTTCCATGTCGAACTTGAAGTCGCGCATGAACGGAATCCGGTCCAGGATGTGAAAGCGGTTCACGCTGGTCCGCCCGTAGTTGTTGGGACCGTCGCACCGTGACTGGGCATGGTAAGCGTGCGTGAAAAGGCCGGGCCAACACCACGCATAGCCAAAGTAGTCCTCCGTCCCGGTCCCGAAGTGGCTCGGAAAAACCTCGCCATCGACGTAGATTTTCTCGTCGCCTTCACCCCACCAGTCCTTCACCGGATTGTCGATGGCGAACGCGACCCCGACAAACACCCCGCGCCCTTGCACCGTCAAATAGTTCCAGTCCTGCATCGGACGCGTCGGCACATCGAACTCGACTCGCCACTTGGCGTGCAAGTGCATCGACGACTCGGTCCAGCGATAGTCGCTCACGGTTATCTCGCCCGAAAGGGTCACGTCCTGCCCGCTGTGGTTCGTCAACTCGATCACCGCCGAATCCTGGAACGGCGCGACCCAGTGGCAGTACATCTCGCCGTCCTCGGTCATGCCCAGCGGCAGCGAAGCATATGGATTGATGCCGGGCGCGCTGCCAAAAAAGTCGCCCAGCGGGCTTGCGATCGTCTCCTGGCCATCGAACGTGACTTTCACAACCAAACCCCTCAATGCGGCTTCGACATCGGCGGCCTGCGCGCGCAAAACAATCCGGGTGATCGCCGCAGGGCCATAGAACGTGTGGCGCAGTTGATCGCCCGCGCCCACAACGATCTCGAAAGGCGTCACCTGCCCATCCGCCGCGGTGACCGAGCGCGGCTTCTCGAGCTGGGCGGCCAGCCGTTCGAGGCGCGACGCCAGAGTCTGCAGATCCCCGCGATCGAACGTCTTGACGCTCGTCCCCTGTGGATAGGTGCGGTAGTTCACATGATAATAGAAACCGCCCTTGTCGCTGGTCACCTTGCAGCTACGCGCGTACGGGATCGGCAGGTAGAGATTCCACCCCTTGCTGTACTCGCCCGCAATGGGGCGTGGCAACCCGGGGAACTTGCCGCCCAGAAGATCGGGCATCGCCGCTTCAATCACCGGCTCCTCCGCGCCGTCCAGGTAAACCCGCACCGTGCCCGCCGGGTTGGCCGACCAGATTCGCACCAGGGCGCCCGGACCCGCCGTGTCGACCATGACGAACTCCTCCCGTCCGGCCCGTTGCTCCTTCCTCAGAAAATGCCCCGCGTCGGCATTCGCAAACCAATCCTCGGTCGGCGACTTCGATTTCCGGTCATACGACGAGAACTGTTTGCAGGTGTAGGCCGGATTCGGGAACTCCGCCAGACCCGCCAGGTCGGTCATGTCCTCGATCAGCGACGCCGTCGTGATCCGCTGCGAACCTGCCGCAAGCATGGTCGCCGACACCAGGCAGGCCGCGGCGGCCAATAGCCCACCCGCCCCAATCCGGCTCCGGCGGCGGCGCGGTGTGAGAACGTGTCGGTGCCCCACGCCGGACGCGGCGGCGGCGAATGCAGCGAATGGATTCATAGTGGGCGCAAGTCTGAGGATTCGAGCGAGAGAATCAAGACTCGAGACGCGTTTCATGATCCGCAACCTCGGGGAGCCCATGCGGCTCGCGCCGGGAGCCCGCCATGTCGGCCAACAATCGAGTCTCGAGATCCTTGGCGGGATTGTGGCCCGCGAGTCGAAGCTTGACGAGGAATGCCGCCACCTCGACCAGCCTTGCCAGATCCCGGCCCGGGGCCACGGGAATGGTCACATGCGGGACCTCGATGCCCAGCAGGGGAATCTTCTCCTGATCGAGGCCCACCCGCTCGACATTGGCAACCTCGTCCCATGGCTTCAAGGTCACCACCAAATCGACCCGCTTGTGGGTCCGAATGCTCTTTACGCCGAACATGTCGGCCACGTTGATGATGCCGATCCCTCGCACTTCCATGAACTCGCGAATCCGCCGGTGCGCCGTTCCGATCACATGCTGCCCGCCGCTGACGTGCAGATGCGTGATGTCGTCAGCCACCAGACTGTATCCGCGCTCGATCAAACCCAGCACGCACTCGCTCTTGCCGACACCGGCCGCGCCCCGGATGATCACCCCGATCCCCTGTATGTCCACCATGCTCCCCATATCGGTCCCCTGCGGCGCGCACAGCACGTCCAACAACAGCGTGGCCTGGTTGATGAACCGCATCGTCACCTGCTGGCTCCGAAAGACCGGAAGGTTCGACCGCTCCGCCATCTCGAGAAAACCACCATCCGGCCGATAGCCGCGACAGAACACAATGCACGGAACCCGATACGAGAGAAGCCGGGCCAGACGCTCGTTGCGGTCCGCCTCCGGCACTGACTTCAGAAAGTGCATCTCGGCGTTCCCGAGGACCTGCACCCGGTGCTGCGCAAAGTACTTGGTGAATCCCGCCAGCACCAGCCCGGGCCGGTTGACGGTCGGCTCTCGGATCACCCGCAGCAGCCCCCTCTGCCCCGCCACAAGATGAAGATCCAATGCCTGCCGGTGCCGTTCGTAGAAATCGCGCACCGTGGCCTTCGGACGATGGGTCTGGCTCGACGATTCCATGGTCGCCTCCACTCACAGGTTGAACTCGGGTCCAAGATAAATCTCGCGCGCCTTCGGATCGTTCACCAGGAACTCCGCTGACCCCTCGCACAGCACCTCCCCCCGATGAATCAGGTACGCCCGATCCACCAGCTTGAGCGTCTCGCGCACGTTGTGATCGGTCACCAGTATGCCCAAGCCCCGCTCCCTCAATAGGCGCACGATCTTCTGCACCTCGTAGACCGCAATCGGATCGATCCCGCTGAACGGCTCGTCCAGCAGCATCAGCTTCGGGCTGGTCACCAACGCCCGCGTAATCTCCAGCCGCCGCTTCTCGCCGCCGCTCAGCGTGTAGGCCTTGCTCCTGGCCAGCCGCGTGAGGTCCAACTCGTCCAGCAAATACTTCAGCCGCAGTCCCCGCTCGTCCACCCCCAAACGGCAGGTCTCGAGAATCGCCAGCAGATTCTGCTCGACCGTCAGCTTGCGAAACACCGAAGGCTCCTGAGTCAGGTAACCAATCCCAAGCCGCGCCCGCTGGTGCATCGCCAGACGCGTGATCGACCGCGCCTCGAAACGCACGTCCCCAGCCTCCGGATACACCAGTCCAACAACGATGTTGAATGTCGTGGTCTTCCCCGCCCCGTTCGGCCCCAGCAAACCCACGACCTCGCCCGCGTCCACATGGATCGATACTCCGTTGACCACGCGGCGCCCCCGGTACTCCTTCACCAGGCCTTCGGTGGTGAGCAGGCGGACCCTCGCCGCCTGCCCTACTGCGGTCTCGGGTCGGGCAACTGCGTTCTCCGGCTGCGTCTCAGTCGTCGTTGCGGGCGTCATGGAATAATCGAGGGCAGGTTGATGAGGTTGGTCGCGCCAGGCAAGGCTTTCCATTGCGACTTGAAGCGCCCGGCAATCCGGTACAGACCCGTCGCGCGATTCCAGGTAATCGTCTCCGCCTCCGTGATCCGCCCCTCAGGCAAAATCACCGTCGGCCGCCCAAACAGACTCAGCAGGTCATTGGTCCCCGTGAAAACGGCGTGCTCGGCCTGGACAATCCGGTCGTCCTGCCTCACCACGACATCGCGCTCCGCCGTCGCCATCTCGACAAGATTGCTTCGGCCCCAGAACCTCGCGTCAAGAGCGTCGCACTGCAACCGTTTGACAACCGGATCGCGCCGCCCCTCCCGAATGTCGGTCTGCCGCGCATCCACGCCGCCCTCGGCCCTGAACCGCTCGAGCTGGCCCTCCGCATCGAATCCCGCCGTCATCGCCTCGCACTCGACCAGCTTGGCCGTGGTGCCCCCCCCCTTCCGAACCGCCGGCAGTTGCTCCAAACGCACGCCGCCCGAGGCCCGGACTTCACGAACGGAATTGCTGTAAAGCACCCCGAGAGCCGCGCACTGCAACTCGCCCAGTTTCGTCCGCTCGTCCAAATAATCCGCGCGCGTGCCCCCCTCGAACTGCAGCCAGGGCTCCCGATACTCGAGTTCGAGACTGCGAATCTCGACCACCTGGTTCGTCGCGAGCCCCAAACCGCCGCCCGACACTGCGTCCTCGAGACCGCGGACCGGCCCGGTGAGCGCGGTCGCCGGCAGCCGCACAAGCACTCCTTCGGTCACACGAAACACCTGCCCCGCCGGATCATAGCGCATCGCCCCGCCCTCGAGGCTCTGACCGCCAGAGGACCAGACCGGATCACCCGTCAACTCGAGTCCGATGCCTTCCTGATAACTGGCGCGCCGCGCCGTGGCGCGACTCCCCTGCTCAGGATTCAACAACACCACGTTGGTCTCGGCCACAACACCGCGCACCGGCCCGTTGGTTGCCGGCAGGAGAATCGTGATCAGATCCGCCGAAAGCTCGATCATCCGGTTTGTCGCACTCTCGGTCGGCCTTGGACCAGGCCCCGGAATCGCCAACAGCCCGGAGGCTCCCCCACCCCCCAACGGAAAAACGATGCGCGCGTTTCCTACCGCTTCGAGCGCGTCGCGCCTGCGATCGAGGACAAAACGGTCCGCCGTTCCCTCATGCACACCCTCGCGATACCGCGGGTTGCCGCTCAACTCGACCGTCTCCCGCTGCCCGTCAACCTGATAGACCGCCTTCCGCGCCGTGGTCTCCCCGCCCGTCGAACGGTCCACGATCTTCACATCCTCTTCCGCCACCATCCGGGCGATCCCGCCCTCCGCCGACGGCACAATCGTCAGCCAACCGCTGCTCATCCGAACGCGCGCATCCTCGACGCGCACCCGGCCGGAATAGACGATCAGATTCGACCGATAGTTGAACCGAAAACGGTCCGAGGTCACACGCAGGTCCTGCCCGCCCAGCGGATCCGCCACGCCGCCCAGCGACTCGGGCCGCCGCACCCGAGTCTCGATCCGGTTCGAGATCACCAGGTCGTTGTTGGTCTGCCACCAGGTGAAGCCCTGCCCTTCGAGATCAAGCTGCCCGTCCCCGCTCATCACCCGCAACGTCCCGGGCGACTCCGCAATCCTCCGACGCGCGTCGTACACGCAATTCGTCCCCGCAAACACCAGGTTCGTCCCGCCCTTGCCGTCGTAGTACTCGACCCGGACGGTCTCGAGTGGCTGCCGCCCGCTCAGGTCAAACTCCGCCATCGAACCGCTCAGCAAAGCCACCATCCGATTCGGATCGTCCCGGTCGTATACCGGCACCGTAAAGGGCGCCGCCTTCTCCGCCCCGCTCTGGGCCTGGCACCGGAACGCGCCCCCCCAACACGCCAGCGCAATCGCGAGCATCGCCGGCCTGAGGCTCTCCATGAACCGTGGTTCCGTAGCCGCGGACGTGAGTCCGCGCCATCTCGCTCCGTCAACAGCAGAAATCAGCGCCGACTCACGTCGGCGGCTACAAATCGGTTCATGGTCCCCGTGCGCATTGAACCGTTGAATGACAACGCTCTCCATGAACCGCCTGCGCAAGCCGTTGATAATTGACAAAAGGGGTAACCCGAACGTCCAACGCGCAGCGTTCAACGTCCAACTTTCAACGAACCGCTTCGTTGAACGTTGAGCGTTGGAAGTTGGGCGTTGAACGTTCCCCGGTTCATGGGGGCAACGCGCATTGAACCGCTGAATGCCAGCGCGTCCCTCGGACGGTAGGATTGTGACCACGAATGACACGCCCGGATTTCTACCACCCCACATGGCCAATGTAAAAACCGGTTTCTCGAATCTTCAGGCTAGGCAAACGCCATCGCCCTGTCTATTTTCCCCGCCTCATCGGCGCGGCGTGTTGAGGCGGCAGCCCCAAACCCAACGCGCCGAACCGGCAAATTCATGGCCCTTATCGTCCAAAAGTATGGCGGCTCGTCGGTCGGCAATCCCGACCGAATCAAGAACGTGGCCTCCCGCGTCGCGCAGTACCGCGCCCGCGGAGACCGTTTGGTGGTGGTCGTCTCCGCCATGAGCGGAGTCACCGACAACCTCATCAAACTCGCCAGGGAAATCATACCCCTCTCCAGCGAGCGGGAAATGGACATGCTCCTGGCGACCGGCGAGCAGACGACCATCGCGCTGGCCGCCATGGCGCTCCACGCCCTGGGTGTCCCCGCCGTGTCACTCACCGGCGCGCAGGCCGGCATCGTCACCGACGGCGTGCACACCAAGGCCAAGATTCGCAATATCACCCCCAAACAGGTCCATGCGTGGCTCGATAGCGGCCACGTGGTGATCGTCGCCGGCTTCCAGGGCCAGACCCCCGAAGGCCAAATCACAACCCTGGGACGCGGCGGCTCGGACCTGACCGCGATCGCCCTGGCGGCGGCCTTGCGGGCCGATCTGTGCCAAATCTATACCGACGTCGAAGGCATCTACACCGCCGATCCCAGGATCGTCCCTGGAGCCCTCAAGCTCGATCAGATCACCTATGACGAACTGCTCGAACTGGCCGGCGCCGGCGCCAAAGTCATGCAACTCCGCTCGGTCGAGTTCGCCAAGAAATTCTCCGTCATCTTCGAGGTCCGTTCGAGTCTGAACGACAACCCAGGCACCATTGTGAAAGAAGAAAACAAGAGTATGGAGGACGTCGTTATCCGCGGCGTTTCTCTCGACAAAAACCAGGCCAAGATCACGCTCATCGGCGTGCCAGACCGCCCCGGCATGGCCTCGCGCGTCTTCAAGGCCCTCGCCGACGCCGCGATCAATGTCGACATGATCGTTCAGAATATCAGCCACGGCGCCGCAAGCCCCACGACGGACCTGTCCTTCACGGTCGACAAACCGGACCTGCTCAAGTCGCAAAAAGTCATCGACGGCCTTAAGAAGGACATCGGCTTCAGACAGGTCATCCCCAACGAGGCCATCGCCAAGCTCTCCATCGTCGGCGTCGGCATGCGCAGCCACTCCGGCGTCGCCGCTCGCATGTTCGAAACCCTCGCCCTCGAAGGCATCAACATCGACATGATCTCCACCAGCGAGATCAAGGTCTCGGTGGTCCTCGACCTCGCCAAGGGCGAACAGGCCATGCGCGCCGTCCACGCCGCCTTCCTCAAGAGTTGAGCCCCGCGCCCGCCGGGGCTTTCCGCATCCAAGCCCGGACCTGAGATCATCCCCAGCCTTGTGAAATGCATGGGCTACCGGCATCATGAGCGCGCACCCCGACACCCCAGGCCCCGACCGCCCCTTCGGATACAACCCGTTCGAAGACCTCCAGTCCGCGGGCCTGCCACGAGGCCCGCAGTCGCCAACCACACCGCCCACCACACCCGCCACGCCCGCCCCCAAACCAAAATCGCGCGGTCGCGTCGAAATCCGCCGTCAGAAGGCCGGGCGCGGCGGCAAGACAGTCACCGTCGTCAGCGCCTTCGTCGGCATCGGCTTGCCAGAGAAGGAACAACTCGCCCAACGCCTCCGCAAGGCCTGCGGCACAGGCGGCACAGTTAAAGAAGGGCGCATCGAAATCCAGGGCGATCAGCGCGAAACCGTCGCCCGCATCCTCGCCGAAGCTGGCTTCCGCCCCGTCTTCGCCGGCGGATGATCCCCGATCCCGAACCTCCGAACCAACGCGTCATACTCGGCGCGCCGAATCGGGATCATGCATCCGTGCCGCACCTTGGCTGGCAGGCTGTACTTGTCCCAATCCCGGTAGTTCGTTCCACCCGAGGCCTGGAACCAAGGCCCCTCGAGCGTCGAGGCCACCGACAAACCGTAGGCAACCCCTGGATACTGCTTTCCCCAGAGCGTGGGTCGTGTGCCAGGTCAACAGATACTGCGCACTGACTTCGTCGAAGAACAGCTTGGGCGCGCCGATCCGCGCCATCGCTTTCGGATAGTCTGGCACCCGCGTCAGGTCCGGAACGTAATCCCCGTGCTTGGTCCACGTGATGAGACCCTCCGAGACCCAGAAATTGATGTCCGGCTGGTCGTCCCCGCGGTTGCCAACCAGGTAATAGCGTCCGTCGTGCCCTCGGGCGATGTCGGCATGGCCCCGGTAATCCTCGAAAACCCGCTTGCCACCGTTGAGGGCCTTCCAGTGCAGGCCGTCCAGGCTGACGCTGTAGTACAGCCGCCAGTAGTCGCCATGCATCATGTGGGCAAATAAATACGCCTCATGCTTGGGCGCAACCCCCTGAGCCGGTTGGCCGGGCGGATCCGGCATCTGGGCGCGCCCCGCCATTCCCACGCCCAGAACCAAGGCGGCAGCAAACACGCATCGAATTGCGTTACAGGCGGCAAGTTTCTCGGTCGTTTCCATACCTTCAAATCACCCTATTCGAATCCTGCTCTTAATCCCACTCTGAATCGTGATTCCAGATCGAATCCCGCTGTCGCGTTTGGGGCTTGTGAGCAATCTCCCATCTGCTCTACCCTCCCTCCGAAAGTGTTTCCGAAGGACCAGACGCACACAAACCAATGAAAGCTTCGGCCTCGCCTCGCACCTTCGCCTCTGCGCTCGCCGCAGCGGTCGTCCTCGCCTCAGATTCCACGACCCAATCGCAATCCGCCCCCCAACCTGCCATGTCCATCGAAACCTCCTCGTTCGGCCAGATGCCCGACGGCACCCCGGTCAAGCTCTATACCCTCCGCAATGGCGGCGGGATGACGGTCAAGGTCACCGATTACGGGTTGATCATCACTGAAATCCGGGTCCCCGATCGGACTGGCAAAGCGGGCAATGTCGTGCTCGGATTCGACAATCTGGACCGCTACCTCAAAGGCCATCCGTTCTTCGGCGCCATCGCCGGGCGCGTCGCCAACCGCATCGCCAATGCCCGCTTCATCATCGACGGCAAAGAGTACACCGTCACCAGAAACAGCAACCCCAATCACATCCACGGCGGGGCCAAAGGATTCGATAAAAAGGTCTGGGCATCGACGCCGCTCCCAGTCACTCGAGACGAGGCGACGGTCGAGTTCTCCTGCCTGAGCCCCGACGGCGAGGAAGGCTATCCCGGCAACCTCACGGTCACGGTCCGGTACACGCTGACCGCCCGTAGCGAACTGCGCATCGATTACTTGGCCACAACCGACAAGCCGACCCCTGTCAACCTGACCAACCATAGCTACTTCAACCTGGCCGGGGCCGGCGACGTGCTCGGACACGAACTGACCCTCGCCGCCGATTTCTATACGCCTTGCGATGATGCCCTCATCCCGACCGGCGAGATTCGCACGGTCAAGGGCACCCCGCTCGATTTCACTCAGGCCACAACCATCGGCGCGCGCGCCGCCCAAACCGGGCTCAAACCCGGCGGCTACGACCACAACTTCGTCCTCCGCAGCGGCGGCCAATCCCTCGCCCTGGCCGCCACGGTCTATGAGCCGTCAGGCGGGCGCGTGCTCGAAGCGATGACCACCGAGCCGGGCGCTCAGCTCTATACCGCCAATCACCTCGACGGCTCGATCGTGGGCACTGGCGGCGTCAAGTACCCGCGCCACGCCGGCTTCTGCCTCGAGACTCAGCACTACCCCGACTCGGTCAATGAACCGCATTTCCCATCGGTCGTGTTGCGTCCCGGCCAAACCTTTCGCTCCACCACCGTCTTCCGTTTCTCAACGCGTTAGCAACTCATCCACACGCACGCACGCATACCCGCGCCCCTCGAGCCAATCAAGAAACGCGTCGAAGCGACTGTGCATCTTGTCGGCGCGCCCGGGTCCCGCGCCCAGGTGCAGCACCTATAGCCCTCTTTCGAGTCAGAAATGAGGCCGTCCGCGCCGCATCCTTGACCACCATGCCAATGTCGATGCGGGGATTGGAGAATTCGACAGATGCGACATGCCCTCGCCCACCCACCGACAACGACGCCGATTCGACTGGCACCGTACGCGCATGCTCACTACCTTTCCAACAAATCGAACCATGTCCGCGCCCTTCCTCTCGATCGTACCGCACGCTCCGCGGCGGAGAATGCGTCACACCACAACCTCCCTCCTTTCGCCGCTCCTCGGCACGTTCATCGGAGTGATGAGCCTCGCGCAGGATTTGGCAAAGGACTTCGCCAACCCGCCCGATTCGGCCCGACCGGGCGCTTACTGGTACTTCATGGACGGCAACCAGGACCGCGAGGCGATGACGGCCGACCTGGAATGCATGCACCAGGCCGGCTTGCGCAAGGCCCTATTCCTCGAAGTCAACATCGGCGTGCCCCGCGGCCCGGTCGATTTCATGAGCCCGATCTGGCAGGAGAATTTCGCCCACGCCGTCCGCACGGCAGACCGGCTCGGCATGGAGATCATCCTCGGCACCGGCCCCGGCTGGAGCGGTGCCGGCGGTCCCTGGATCGATCCACCCCGCTCGATGCAGCACCTCTGCGCCAGCTCGGTCCGGGTCGTCGGCCCCGCCCCGTGCACCGCCATTCTCCCGGTTCCTCCCCCGCGCGCCCCATCCCAATTCGCCGGCCTGTCGCCCGACCTAGCCGCCCAGCGCGACGCTTGGCACGCGGATGTGGCTGTCCTGGCGTTTCCGACGCCGGCTGCGACCGAACCGCCGGAGAATCTGGCCGTCAAGACGCTCTATGAGACGCAGCCCTACTCGATTTGGAAACACGTGCCGCGCTTCATCCCGGCCCCGGCCAGCCACAGCGAACCGCCCGCAGGCGCCATCATTGACCTGAACCAGGTTCTCGATCTGACAACGCGCTTGCGCACCGACGGCTCGCTCGACTGGACTGTCCCGCCAGGCGATTGGACAGTGATGCGATTCGCCGCCCGAAGCACCGGGGCAACCACCCGCCCAGCCCCCACGCCCGGACACGGCTTCGAGACCGACAAATTCGACGCAGCGGCATTCGCTTTCCACTTTGACCAGTTCCACAAGAAGCTGCTCGAACAGGTCGGCCCACGGCGTCCCGGACGCGGCTGGACAGCTCTGCACCTCGACAGTTGGGAGATGAGTTCCCAGAACTGGTCAGCCCGGTTTCGCGCCGAGTTCCAACGCCGGCGCGGTTACGATCCACAACCGTTCTTCCCCGCCTACACGGGGCTGATCGTCGGCTCGCGCGAGAACACCGAGCGTTTTCTCTGGGATTTGCGCAAGACAGCCCAGGAGCTGGTGATCGAAAACCACGCGCACATCATCCGCCGCCACGCCCACCAGAACGGCTTCTACTACTCGAATCAGCCCTACGACATGAACCCCGCCGGCGACATCGAGTTGGGCGCGGTCGCCGACATTCCGTCCTGCGAATTTTGGATCGCCGAGGTGGACACGGTCTATAGTTGCATCGAGGCGGCCTCGATCGCCCATACGATGGGCCGCCCGGTCGTCCGCGCCGAAGCCTTCACATCGCCGCCCCGCCACGGTTACCCGGATAACCCCAACGATCTCAAAAACCAGACCGACTGGGCGTTCGCCATGGGAATCAATGACCTCATCTTTCACACGTTCCAACATCAGCCGCTGGGTCTCGACGCCCCCAAACCAGGCATCGCCATGGGACCGCACGGCATCCACTGGCACCGCCACCAAACCTTCTGGCCCATGGTCCGCCCATATCACGATTACATCGCCCGCTGCGGCCAAATGCTGCGTCAGGGTGCCTCGGTGGCCGATGTCCTCTACCTGGTGCTCGAGGGCGCCCCGCACATCTTCCTGCCGCCAGACGACGCCTTCGAGGGTCAGGGATTGCTCCGCGAAAAGAAGGCCTACGGATTCGATGCCGTCAGCCCCGGCATCCTCATGTCCCGCGCAAAGGCGGACAACGGACGCATCGTCTTCCCGGAAGGCACGACCTATCGCCTCTTGGTCCTGCCGATCGTCGAGACCATGACTCCGGAACTGCTCGCCAAACTCGAAGACCTGGTTCATAAGGGCGCCACGATCCTCGGCAATCCCCCAGTCAAGTCCCCCAGCCTGTCCCAGTATCCCCAGTGCGATGCTCGCGTCCGCGCCCTGGCCCGGAAGATGTGGGGCAAACTCGATGTCCCCGACACAGCCGTCGAGCGCCCCTATGGGAAAGGCCGGATCGTATGGGGCGGCCCGGCAACCGCCCCGGAACGGCCCAGCCATCCCAGCCTCATGCACCAGCGCAGCCACTGGATCTGGACGCCCCAGGACGATCCCGCCACACACGCCCCAGCCGGCGTGACGCGCTGCTTCCAAAAGACATTCCAACTCGAGAGCGGACGCACTCCGCGGACCGCGCGCCTCCACGCCACAGCCGACAACGGATTCGAAGTCTGGCTCAATGGCGTCGCCGTCGCCTCAGGCAATAACTTCAACGAAATCCAACAGGTCGATATCCGCCCCGCCCTCAAACCGGGAACCAACCTGCTCGCCGTGGCCGCCTCGAATGCCGGGTCCGAACCCAATCCCGCCGGCTTGATCGCACTCGTTCACATCGAGTTCGAAAACGGAGACGATTTCTTCGTGGGCACCGACTCCGACTGGCGTGTCGCGGACAACCCCGAAGAGGCCTGGCAGGGCGAACCTAAGACGGGTCCGCACTGGCGCGCCGCACGGGTCCTGGGGCCCGCCTCGATGGCACCTTGGACCAATGTCATCCCGAAGTCCGGATCAGCCTCCCTTTACCCGAGCTACGAAGCCACTGTCGCGTTGCTGAAAACATGGGGTGTCCCGCCGGCCTTCGACACCACCGGCCCGCTGCGCTATCACCAGCGCCGCACCCCGACCCGCGACATCTTCTTCGTGGGCAATCGCACTGCCGAACCGGTCGCAATCGAGTGCGCGTTCCGTACAGACGGCGCCGCCCCTCAACTCTGGGATCCGATCACGGGCGCCCGCCGCTCGCTGCCCCGCTACACCAGCCGCGACGGCATTGTGTCTGTGCCACTGCAGTTCGCCGCGTGCGAGAGCTGGTTCATTGTGTTCGATCGCCGGGCAAACGGCACGGCGGCGAATGTCCAGGGCGAGAATTTCTCGGCCGAAACGATCCTGGCGACACTGGATGGACTCTATGAAGTGACGTTTGATCCCGCCTGGGGCGGCCCTGCCAAGCCGGTTGCCTTCGACACTCTGCTCCGATGGGACAAACACGCAGACGAAGGCATCCGCTACTACTCGGGCCAGGCCGTCTACCGCAAGACCGTCAACCGCCCGCACGACCTGTCGGACGCGGAGCGCGTCGTTCTGGACCTGGGGATTGTCCACAAGCTGGCGGGCGTGAAGCTCAACGGGAAAGACCTGGGTATTGCCTTGACTTCCCCGTTCCGCGTCGACTTCCCTGCCGACCTGCTGCGTCCCACGGGCAATCTCCTCGAAATCACGATCGTCAACACCTGGGTCAACCGGTTGATCGGAGACCAACAACCCGCGCACAAGGCGGTCCGACAACTCGAGTGGAAGTCCGGCTTGCTTGGCGGCGTCCCGCATGCGGCCGGCCGCTACACCTTCACAACCGCCGCAGGCGACTACACGGCCAGCTCGCCTCTTGAACCATCCGGCCTGCTCGGTCCGGTAACGCTGCGGGCCGTTCGATGACGCATCGGGATGCGGAAATGATGTGCCGAGACCAACACAAAAGCGCAGCGCTACCCCGCATATTTCACACCCCTATGGCGCACAGGGCACTGAGACTACGCAAGAGGACTGCTCGATTACTTCGACCACACGCTCGACCGCGACTTCCTGCAGAACACCGCGCTGCCCTTCGCACGCGAGATTCTGACCTTCTTCGAGCAACACTATCCGACCAACGCGCTGGGCAAGCTGGTCATGCACCCGTCCCAAGCGCTCGAGACCTGGTGGCACTGCACAAACACCATGCCCGAACTCGCCGGCTGCGTCGCGGTCACCGAGCGAGTCCTCGCTCTGCCAACCCAAGTGACCTCCCCCGCCGACCGTGGACTTTCCCAACCGGTGCATCAGCGTCAGAAGGATCGCCCGATCAACTTCGAATTCCCGCCGGATCACCCCCTCCGGTTATCGGGCCGTGAGACTCTTGCAGTCCAGGGTGTTGCTGGCGCCGAAAGGCCGGAGGAATTGGCTCCAGAGAGAGGGCTCGAACCTCTAACCCGCCGGTTAACAGCCGGCTGCTCTACCATTGAGCTACTCTGGAACTCAGAGAGCGCATAAAATATCGACGCACCCGCCTCGCGTCAACCGATTTTCGCGCTTGCCAGCCGCCCGGCGACCGGTATGGTTCTCAGTCTTTAACGTATGCGTGACGGGATTCATCCGAAGTATCAGGAAGCCGAGGTGCGATGCGCTTGCGGCAATAGTTTCAAGACCCGGTCGACCCGACCGGTCATCGTCCTCGGCATCTGCAATGTCTGCCACCCCTTCTACACGGGCCAGCAGAAGTTCGTCGACACCGCCGGACGCGTGGACAAGTTCCAACAGCGCATGGCCAAGACCAAGGCAGCCCAGGACGCCATCGCCGCCGCCGCTGCGTCCAAGAAAAGAAAACGTTAGCCTTTTGCCGAGCCTCCGCCCGTCCGGCTTCCCGCCGAACGGGCGGACTCTTTTTCTGAGCCTGTCTCTCCCGGTTGATGGTTGATGGTTCATGGTTGACCGTTGCTAGTTGAACGTTGGACGTTGAACGTTCCTGGTCCACGGTCCCCATGTGCATTAAGTCGTTGAATGTCGATGCTCTCCATGGACTTACGCCCGTACATCGCGCAGTTTAACCAGCGCCTTGCCGAGATCGAGAGCGCCTTGAGCGATCCCAAGGTCTTCACCAACACCCAGCGTACCCAGGAACTGGCGCGCGAACATTCCCGGCTCAAAAACCTCCAGGACCAGGGGACGGCTTACCTCAATGCCCTTGCCGAACTCGACGCCAACCGCGCCCTCCTCGCCGCGGAGACCGACCCGGAACTGGTCAGGATGGCCCAGGACGAAATCGCCCGCCTCGAACCCGAGGCCCAGCGCATGGCGCAAAAAGTCCAGGCGGGCATCATCCCCCCCGACCCCTCCGACTCTCGCAATACCATCGTCGAGATCCGTGCCGGGGCCGGAGGGGCCGAGTCCGCGCTCTTCGCCGCCGATCTCTATCGCATGTTCAGCCGATACGCCGAGATCCAAGGCTGGAAAATCGAGACCATCGACGCCAGCGGCTCCGACCTTGGCGGTTTGAGGGAGGTCGTCTTCAGCGTCACAGGCACGGACGTCTTCAAACGCCTCAAATACGAGAGCGGCGTCCATCGCGTCCAGCGCGTCCCTGCCACCGAAGCCCAAGGACGCATCCATACCAGCACCGCCACCGTCGCCGTCCTGCCTGAAGCCGAGGAAGTCGACATCGAACTCAACGACGCCGATCTCGAATTCACCGTCTGCCGCGCCTCCGGCCCGGGCGGACAGGGCGTTAACACCACGGATTCCGCGGTGCAACTCGTGCACAAGCCCACCGGCACGATCGTTCGTTGCTCCGACGAACGCTCCCAGCAGAAGAACAAGGCCAAAGCCCTCAAGGTTCTCCGATCGAGGCTCCTCGACCAACGCGTCGCCGCCGAAAACGCCAAGTACGCCGCCCAACGCCGCGCCCAGGTCGGCACCGGCGAACGCAACGAGAAAATTCGCACCTACAACTTCTCTCAGAACCGCGTCACCGACCACCGCATCGAGTTGAGTGTCTACAACCTTTCTGCCGTCATGGACGGCGACCTCGACTGTCTGATCGAGCCTCTGATTGCCGATGACGTTCAGCGCCGGCTCGCCGCGCTCAAGACTTGAACCTGGGCATTTAAGACTTGCGCCCGCGCGCAGCCGTTTTACCTTCGGTCTGTCACGGCGGCGGGGTAGCCAAGTGGTAAGGCAGGGGTCTGCAAAACCCTTATGCGTCGGTTCGATTCCGACCCTCGCCTCCAACTCCAAACAAGTTGTTTTTCAACGAGTTGCAGAATCCAGGGGAGACGCCAGCCAGACCCGTTGCCAGACGGGTTGAAACTGGCCATAACTCAATAATCACTCGGTAAATACTGGCAAAAAACGCGATCGCTACCTGCAAGGTTATTTCATTTAAATTCCTGAAGGGTTGCTGTTGTTGAGGTTGGAAATAACGCTTATCAATTGGCGTGGTTTGGTGCGTTGTAGGCGTGCGATGATCTCGACAAACCACTGTCAAATTAAGAACCTGTCTCTTTCTCTATCCCACGACATTCACCTTCAAATCCCGCATCGTCGCCAACTCCCCCAACGCTTCCAAGCCCCGCATCGGTCGCGCCCCGTCACGCCGCCTCGCCCCAAACCGATCCCGGAACTCCCGGAATACCTCGTTCACGTAGTTCCGCGACCCCAGCACCACTCCGTCGCTGAAATACCTCACCCGCAGCCGCAACACCTGGCCCAGCTTCAACTGCCCCTTCCTCTTCAACTCACGCCGGATTCCCTCCGCATCCAGCACCACCTTGCCCGCACTCCCGGCACTCCCGCTGCTCACCAAAAGCACCTGCCGATATTCCCTCCCCACCCTCTCCCAATCCCCACACCCATAAATGCTCTCCAACCCCTTGCGCGCCAATCCATTCCCCCCAACTGCCTCCGCGTACCCGCACCACCGGTACTCCTTGGGATCCTTCACCAGCCCTCCTCGCACACCATTCAAGTCCACGTACGCCGCCACAGCCTGCACCGCGCTGGGTTGATCCTCCACCAACACGCTCTTGAACCGCTCCGCCCACAGCGTCCCGTACCGGTTCTGTTGCCGGTTGTACCACTTGCTGAACCGCTGCTTGAGTTCCTTCATGAACGCCGACACATCCCCCATCCGCTCCCGCAACCCCTCCCGCAAATCCTCGGGCAGCGCTCCCTGCTCCTCCAACGCCTTGCGCAGCGTTTGCACGTAGAGGCTCTTGTTGCCGTAGAACTTGAGCGCCCGATCCACCAGTTGCGCGTCGCTGGCCCTGTTCTCGGCCCCTATGCGCACCAACAGATGGATATGGTTGGACATCAGGCAGTAGGTGATGATCTCCACCCCGCTGAAAGCCGCCTGCTGCCAGAGCATCTCTCGCAGCTTCTCCTTCTCCAGCGGCCCCAAAAGCCTCTGCCCGCCCACCACGCGCGACATGCAGTGATACACCGCCCCACGCCCGCTGATCTTGATCCGCGCCATCCGCATAGGAGACCTTTCGTTCAACTCACTCCACCACCACTGCCCTTGCCGCAGACACATGTACGCCAAAACAGAAGGCGTGTCAATAATTACGAACCTGTCACTTTATACAATTGCAACCTCTCGGCCCTGCGCATCTGCCTGATCGCGCTCAAGGCGGACCTTCACCCCGAGCCTTCTTGGCCGGCCCTGCAGGAGCGCTGCCAGAACAATCCCCAAATCCCTTTCCAGATAATCGTCAAGCACCGCTCCAAATGAAAAGACCGTGGTCATTCCGGTGCATCCAATAGTTGTTCCTGAAAAGGGGGGTCTATGCTGACTCAGAGCGGCTGAAAGTCAGCATAGAGTCTGACCAGGCGCGGGTCTGTCCGACGAAGGCCCGGCCTGTCCGGGCGGGTCCTTTGTGCGGCCCGAGGACGAGGGTTGGGTACGGCGCCTCGAGGCGTTGAATCGGACCCAGGACTATCGGGAACTCGGGGCCAGCCTCTGATCCGCATATTGCATACCCCGTGAGTGCAAAGGGCGGTCAGACGCCGAAAGACGACTGCTATGCGGGTTGGAAAAGGCTCTCACACACCGCGTGATGTCGGATGATGCCGAGTCGCGCGGGGGGGAGAGAGCCGCGGTTGTCAAGCCAGCCTGGATCAGGTCGAGCGCGGAGCCTGTCAACGAACCGGGCTATGGGGTTTTCGGCTCGTTTGCCTTGTCGAGGGAACCGGGAGGGGCCTTGGCGTTGAGTTCGGTGAGGACCTCCTCGGTCAAATCGGGGGTGCCGGAATTGAACAGGATGACGGGCGTCTGGCTGACGCTTTCGGCTGCGGTGTCGAGGACCAGGTTGTAGGCGCCGGCTTTTGCCTTCGACGTGACCACATCGATGATCTCGCGCATGATGTTGTCGCGCATCCGCTTGATCTGGTCGGAGATCTGCGTGCGGAACTGCCGATCGAACTGCTGGATATTCTGCTCGATTTCCTTGATCTCGGCCAGTTTGCCCTCGGCGGTCTTCTTGCGCCGGTCGCGTTCATCGCCCGAGACCGCGGGGTCGCTGGCGCTTTCGCTCATCTTGCGATACTCGTCATTGGCCTTTTGGTAGTCCTCGACCATCTTCTTCCGTTCCTTCTCGAACTCGGCCTGGCGATCCTTGATCGAGACGTCGGACTGTTTGGTCTTCCAGTAGCCGTCGAAGACGGTCTTGAGGTTGATGACAGCGACTTTGGGTTGGGCCTGGGCGGTTGGGGTCAGGCCGGTCAAGGCGAGGCCGAGGCAGAGTGCGCTAAGGGAGGGGATGAGCGTTTTCGTGAGCGAGAGGTTCATTCGATGCAGCATTGGATTGCGGTTTGGGTGATTAGTAATCCTCGCGGGTGAAGCCGACGCCAAACTGGAACCGGCCCGAGTCACCCGTGTAGTTGTCGTGGGTTAATGGCCAGGCGTAGTCAAGGCGCAACGGGCCGAGCATGGGAATATTGAAACGGATTCCCACGCCCCAGTTGTCGCTGTAGGCGCCGTATGGATGTGGTCCATAATTGTCGGGCAGTGTGTCAAAGCTGTACGAGAGCGGATACACGTTGCCTATGTCATAGAATACCGCAAGGCGCAAACGTTCAATGAGAGGAATGCTGTATTCGGCCGAGCCGAACCAGTAGGTGCGTCCACCGATCGGCTCCCTGCCGCGCGAATCGTAGGGGCCGACCTCGCGGAACCTGTAGCCGCGCAAGGTGTACATGCCGCCCAGGAAGAACCGGTCAAAGAGATGCACCAGATCGTCGGACCCGTAATTGTCGACGACACCGATGCGCCCGCTCAGTTCGAGCACATGCCCTGGGGCCAGACCGCGGATGTAGCGCGCGGAGCGGAGTTGCAGCTTGTAGAAATCCGTGTCCCCGCCCAGCGGCCCGCCGGCGATCTCGGATTCGAGCGCGGTGCGCTGGCCGCGGTTGGGAAGCAGCACGCTGTTGCGGGTGTCGTAGGCGATCGAGCCAAAAATCTTCGAGACCAGGGTGTACCCTTCCTCGGCCCGGATTTCCTGCGGCACGCGATCTCTATCGGGATCCTCGGGCTCCCTGGGCATATCGACAATGCCCACGTTCTGGATTTCGTAGCCGATGCTCCCCAACCAGAAGTCGTTCCAAAGCGTGCGGGTCAAACCCACCCGGACGCCACTCAGCACGGTGTCGTAGAGGTCGCTGTAGTAGCTCAGTTCCCGATGGTAGAAATCGGTCGAAAGCGCCAGCTTGCGGTTGAGGAACCAGGGCTCGATAAACGTGAGCAGGAAGTCCTTGCGCCGAGTTCCCATCTGCACCCGAGCCCGGAGTTTCTGTCCCGCGCCCGTCCCGAGGAAATACGGCCACTTGAAGAGGTCGAAATTCCCCTGGCTGACTTCGACGAATCCCACCAGTTCATCCACCGAGCTGAAGCCGGCGCCCACGCGAAAATCGCCGGTGTTCTTTTCTTCGACCGCGATCACCAGGTTCTTGCGGTCAGGCACTTCGGTCGGCTCGGGCTGGGCGTCGATCTTGGCGAAGTAATTCAGGCCGTACAATCGGTTGGTGCTCAGCCTCACGCTCACCATGTCGAAGACCTCGCCCGGATGCACCGCGAGTTCGCGTCGGATGACCCTGTCTTTCGTGCGGGTGTTGCCCTTGATGTCGATCTTCTCGACGTAAGACTTCCTGCCCTCGTCAATCTTGTACGTGAGGTCGATGGCGCCCGCCGCGGTGTTGGGAACGCGCGCCGGAGACACCTGGGCGTCGATGTACCCGCGCGAGCCGTAGAAGTCCTGGACGGCCTCGCGGTCCTTGGACAACCCTCGAGGCGTGAACACTTCGCCGGGCCCCATCGAGAGGCCGCGTCGGACCTTGTTGCCCTCGCGGGTGACGGCCCGGGTCTGGATGTCGGAGGCCGTAAAGAGCTTGTTGCCCTGGAAATCGACGGAGCCGACCTGGTAGCGCGCGCCTTCGTCCGTGTAGATGCGGATCAGCATCCGCTTCGGATTGGTCTCTTCGAACTTCACCTCGCGGATTTGGAAATCGATATACCCCTCGTTGCGATAGAACTCGGCCAGCCGATCCTTGTCGTCCTCGAACTGCTCGTCCTTGAACACGCCGCTGCCGGTCAGCCAGGAGAACATCCAGTGGCGCCGGGTCTTGATCACCCGGCGCAGCTTGCTCTGCTTGAACCCCTGGGCGCCCACAAACACCACGTCATCGATTTTGACCTTGGGCGCCTCGACGATCTCGAAGGTCACGGTGCCTTTGCCGAGCGCCTCGTCGATCACCGGCACGTACTTGACCTCTGTCTTCTGCAGGCCGGCCTTCTGATAGCGCTTGAGTATCTCCTGCGTGTCGGCGAAGAGCTTGCGCTCGTTGAGAGGCTCGCCCACCTTCGAGGTCAGCTTCTTCCTGAGCTTCCCCTCGCTCAACCTCCGGTTGCCGTTGAAATTGATCTGCGTGAGCGTCGGGTTGCCCTGGACCAGGTAGATAAGCTTGAGCCCCGCGTCCGAAGGCTCCTCGATGACGCGGATGTTGTAGAAATAACCGGTTCTCCAAAGGCTGTTGACGTCGTCCGCGACGCTCCCGGGCTTGTATGTGTCGCCCTCCTTGACCCGAATCTGAGCGCGGATGAGCCCGTCGCTGGCGGCCGGGGGGCCGACATGTTTGATTTCGATCGAACTGACCCGCGGGGCTTCCTGGGCTTGGAGCGCCAGGTTGTTCGCCACAAGCAGCACCGCTGCTCCAAGCGCAAGGCTCAATCTCGGCCGACATCTCATGGCTTTGGTCACGCTAGGCCACATCTTCCGGAATTCTCGACGCACTTTCGAACCGGGTGAAGGACCGCAGGAATGTCAGAAAAACATCCCCAACCGGCCCGTTGCGCTGCTTGGCGATCAACAGGTTCACCGGCACCCCGTCCGCTTCAGTCGCTTCTTCGTCCTCATCCTCAGCTCCGGCCGCCTTCTTGGGATTGGACGGATCCGCTTTGTACAGCAGCCCCACCACGTCCGCATCCTGCTCGATCGCCCCCGATTCGCGCAAGTCCGACAGTCGGGGCTTGCGGCTCTTGTCACGTTCCACTTCGCGATTCAACTGGCTCAGGACGATGACGGGAACATTCAGTTCCTTTGCCAGACTCTTGATCCCGCTCGAAATGTCGGAGATTTCCTGCTGACGGTTCTGATCGGCCCGGCGCGCAGTAGAGTGGAGCAGTTGCAGATAGTCAATGACAAACAGTTTGACCCCAAATTGTTGCCACATCCGACGCGCCCGCGCCCGCAACTGCAAAATCGAGAGACCGCCCGTGTCGTCCACGTAGAGCGGGGCCCCCGAAAGCTTCCCCGTCGCCGTGATCAGCTTGGGAAAGTCGCGCTCGGACATGAAGCCCTCGCGAATGCTCCTGAGATTGACCCGTGCCAGGGAGCAGAGCATGCGCATCACGAGCGACTCGGCCGTCATCTCGAGGCTGAACACCCCAACAGGCTGCCGCAGTTCGGACGCCACATGCTCGACGATGTTCATCGCCAACGAGGTCTTCCCCATGCTCGGCCGGGCCGCAATCACAATCATCTCGCCCTTATGCAACCCACCGGTTATCTTGTCCAGGTCGGCCAGCCCCGTCCCCAGCCCCCTCAGCGCCCCCCGCCGATGGAAGTAGTCCTCGATGGTCTTGACCGAATCGGCCACCAGGTCCTTGATCGTCCGCGACGGGGGCTCGATCCGATCCTCGCTTACCTGGAGGATGTCCCGTTCCACCTCGTCCAGCAGCCCGTCGACGTCGCTCTGCTCCTCGTAGGCGCGGGTGATGACGTTCGTGCACGTCTGGATCATGCGGCGCAACACGAACTTCTCGCGCACGATGTCCGCATAGTAGTCGAGGCTCGCCGCCGAGGGCACGCTCTCGATCAGCGTCGAGAGGTAGGCGAAACCGCCCATCGCATCGAGCTGGTTGCAGTCCTTGAGGTGCTGTCCGACCGTGACGACATCGATCACGGCCTGGCGATCCAGCAACTCGACCAACGCATTGAAGATCACCTGGTGCCGCAGGTCGTAGAACACCATCGCGCCGTGTTTGAACCGCTCGATGCAACGTCCCAGCGCTTCCCCCGGCGCCATCAGCGCGCACCCCAACACCCCCATCTCAGCCTCGATCGAATGCGGCGGCAATCGGTCGGCCCGCACTGCCCCCCCCGAGCCAGAACGTTGACGTTGGGCCACCTTCAAGTCCGGTGTCGCACTGTTGACGGCTGCTTGGTTCGCGGCATCTGCCATGCCACAAGCAGACACCGAGAACCGGCGGCAGACAATCCCAAGTTATTGCCAATTCCCATGAACCGCCTGCGCAAGCCGTTGATAATTAACAAAAGGGGTAACCCGAACGTCCAACGCGCAACGTTCAACATCCAACTTTTAACGAACCGCTTCGTTGAACGTTGAGCGTTGGAAGTTGGGCGTTGAACGTTCCCCGGTTCATGGGTCCAAGGCGCATTCGACCGTTGAATGTCAATGCTCTCCCATGAATTGTTGTTCCGGAGCCGCCCCGCGAGCCCTGGATGGCGACGCTGACCGTCTCGAGTCGGGGCTCGCGGGGCTTGCCGAGCCGCCGGGTTCGAATCATTCTCCAGTCTGATGGACGACAACGACGCCCCGCTCGACGGCTTGCTGCAGAAGGTCTGGGATGGCCGGCGGGTGGATGCTGCCGAGGCCCTGCGTCTCTACCGATTGCCGCTGGCTGAACTGGGGTTGGTGGCGAATCGCAGACGCGAACTCGCGAAGGCCGGCGCCTATGACGGGCGCGGCAACGAGATCGTGACCTACATTGTCGATCGCAACATCAACTACACCAACATCTGCGACGTCCGCTGCAAATTCTGCGCATTCTTCCGCCGGGAAGGGCAACCGGATGCCTATGTGATCACCCCGGAGGAGATGGATCGGAAGATCGAGGAAACGGCGGCCCTGGGCGGGACGCAGATTCTCTTGCAGGGCGGGCATCATCCGACCCTGCCGCTTTCCTGGTACCTTGATCTCATGGCACGGATCAAGGCGAGGTTCCCGCGGATCAACATTCACGGCTTCAGCCCGAGCGAGTTCGTTCATTTCCGCAAGGTGTTTCAACTGCCGCTCGACGAAATCCTCCGGCAATTCCGGGCGGCCGGGCTCGGCTCGATTCCGGGCGGCGGTGCGGAGATTCTTGTGGACCGGGTGCGTCGGGCCGTTTCGCCGCGCAAGGCGATGACGGACGAGTGGCTCGAGGTGATGGACACGGCGCATCGGCTGGGGCTGCGATCGAGCGCCACGATGATGTTCGGACACGTCGAGACGATCGAGGACCGGATCGAACATCTCGATCGGCTGCGTCGCCAGCAGGACGCGACCGGCGGGTTTACGGCGTTCATCGGATGGACCTTTCAACCGGAGAACACGCGGCTCGAAGCCCGCATGGCCGGGAGCTGCGATTATCTGCGCACCCAAGCCTTGGCCCGCATTTACCTCGACAATTTCGAAAACGTGCAGAGTTCGTGGGTGACCCAGGGACCGGAAATCGGCCAGGTCGCTCTCAAGTTCGGCGCCAACGACCTGGGCAGCATCATGATCGAGGAGAACGTCGTGGCCCAGGCCGGCGCCACCTTCCGCATGACCGCCGACGACATGCGCCGCCTGATCCGCGACATCGGATACGAGCCGCGTCAGCGGGACAACTGGTACCGGCTGGTGTAGCGGTCGACACGCCGGGGCAGGCAGTGTCCGGCTCGGCGAAACAAGGGAACGCGGACTCTAAGAGAAATATCGCGGCATTCGGATAATAGGTGGGGCTGAGTGCGTTCGTTCAACCTTGGAACAGGGGTTAGGTCGGATGTTTGCGGCCTTGTACTCAAGAAGCGACTCAACGCTCAAGACTCAACACTCTGCCGGATCAGGTCCCATGCGGCGCGGACGTGGCGTTCCTCGGTGCAGGTCTGTCCCACGCAAAGCCGGAGAGTCAGGCGCCCACCCAGCCTGGTGTGCGTCAGATAGAGCCGACCTGTTGCGTTCAAACGGTCCATGAGCCGCTGATTGACATCGTCGCCTCCGCGATGCCGGAAACAGACCAGGTTCAAAGGGGGGGGAACGGCCAACTCGAATCGGTCGTCGGCCCGGACCCAGCGGGCGAACGCGTGCGCCAACTCGATGTGGCGGCGGACATGATGGCGCAGGCCCTCGACCCCGTAATGGCGAATCACGAACCACAGCTTGAGCGCCCGGAAGCGCCGTCCGAGCGGCACGTGCCAGTCGCGGTAATCGATCACCGCGCCGCTTTGGGTCGCCTGGTTGCGCAGGTACTCGGGAAGGATCGACAGCGCGCGGATCAGCGCGGCGCGGTCGGCGACGAAAAAGCAGTCGCAATCGAAGTTGGTGAACATCCACTTGTGCGGATTGAAACAGTAGCTGTCGGCCGCATCGAGGCCGTCCTGAAGGAAACGGTACTCGGGACACACCGCGGCCGTCCCGGCCATCGCGGCATCCACATGCATCCAGAGCTGTTCTTCTCGGCAGATGCGCCCGATCGCCGGCAGGGGATCGACCGCGTTCGAGGACGTGGTGCCCACTGTGGCGCAGGCGAAACACGGCGTCAGGCCTGCCGCCCGGTCGCGTCGAATCTGCGCCAATAGAAGATCGGGACGCATTGCGAAGGAGTCGTCCACGTCGATCAGGCGCAGATTGTCGCGTCCCATCCCCACGACGCCCATCGCTTTCTCGATCGAGGAATGGGTCTGGGTCGAGCCGTAGGCGACGAGTCGTCCGTCGCACCCTCGGCGGTTGCTCTCGCCTTGGGTCGCGCGCTCGCGAGCGGCCAGCAGAGCGCAGACGGCCGCGCTCGAAGCGGAGTCCTGGATCACCCCGCCGCCGGCGGCATCGGACTTGAAATGGGCGGGCAGGCCCAGGATGTCGACCACCCAATCGAGCACGTGGGTCTCGAGTTCCGTGCAGGCCGGGCTGGTCGTCCAGAGCATTCCCTGAACCCCCAGGCCCGAGCAGAGCAGGTCTCCGAGGATCGACGGCCCCGAGTTGTTCCCGGGGAAGAAGGCGAAGAAACTCGGCGATTGCCAATGCGTGATGCCGGGCAGGATCAACTTCTCGACGTCCGCCAGCATTGCCTCGAATGGTTCACCCTGGGCCGGAGGCGACGGCGGCAGGCTGGCGCGGATCTGCCCGGGCGCAACCTGCGAAAGAACCGGGTACGAGTCGACGCGCTCGAGGTAGTCCGCGATCCAGTCCACAACCGCATGACCGTGCCGGCGGAAGGCGTCGGGCGCCATGTGATAGGAAGTTGTCGGCATGGGCTCCATGCAATCCCAAACCACCGGGGTGCGTCCAGCGGGAAACTGGAGACACACACCGGCTGCCGGGCCGGGGCATGGGGTGTGCCGATGTGCTTGACTGCCGTCTGAAGGCGGGACCCATCGCCGACACAGCGGTTCTCATTTTGGCCACGAGCCGCCTGCAGGTGGTACACCGAACACTGCGCCGAAGCGTCGGACGTGGTTGGGAATCCAGGCTTCAGCGGTTCTCGCCGGACAACGAGAACTGCTGTTGCCGACAACGACCGGCTTGAGTCCGCGGCCGGGCTCTTGTTGAACGTCCCCTTGTCCGAAGCGAACCCTGCTATGCCTTTTTCTTGAAGATGCGATAGAGGATCAGCAGCACGATTGATCCGCCAAGTGCCAACAACAGACTGCGGATATCGAATCCGGTCACCCTGCCCAGGCCCGCGATCGAGCCCAGATACCCGCCCACGAATCCGCCGGCGATGCCGAGCAGGATCGTGACGATCACGCCTCCGGGGTCCTTGCCTGGCATGATTAACTTGGCGAGCGCCCCGATGATCAAACCCAGAACGATCCAGGATAATATGCCCATGATAGACCTTTTCTCGTTCCTGCGGTTACACCCGAAAGGAGAGAAATTGTCAAGAGAACCGCTGCGTCAGTGTGTCAGGAGAGATTGTCGGTGGGAATCGAGTTTACGCCGTGTGGGGCCTGCCCGCCGCGCCTGCCTGTGCCGTGCCCGACACGGCAGACAGGCCGCGGCGCTTTGCGGCGCAGGCATGGCGTGCAGACTGCCGTGCTCTGTTCGCGCACTCGAAGGCGTTGGTGTGGGGACGTCCTCGTCTCCGGCGATGAAAGCTGCAGACCCTCTTTGGCGGGAGAGTGCGGCGGTCTACCGCCGCTTTAGACAATTCCCTCGTCGACATACGCTATAGAGGGTAAAGGTGAGAGAACTCACGATGCAGCCGCGCGAGATGAACGGAGAGTGGCGGGATTTGTGGGCGGAGTACGCCCCGCGACTCCTGCTCTTCGCCCGTCAGCAGACGCCTCGCCTGAGCGACGCCGAGGACATTGTCCAGGACGCCTTCGTGCGGTACTGGCGAGCGCAGCAGGCCAATCCGTCGCTCTCACCCGACGTGCTGTTTGTCATGATCCGAAGAATCGCCATCGACTACGCGCGCAAGAACCACGGGCGCTTCGTCCGGGAGTCCGAAGCGGGCGCGCTGTCCGGCCCGGCCGAGGTCTGGTTCGTCGATCCCGCCGAAGAGCAGGAGCGCAAGGAGGAAATCGAGAAAGCGCTGCGGTCCTTGCCGGCCGAACAGCGCGAGGTCCTGGTGCTCAAGGTATGGGGCGAACTGACATTCGAACGGATTGGCGAGATGCTCGAGATTTCACCGCACACCGCCGCCTCGCGCTATCGCTATGGCCTGAACCAGTTGAAACGAGTGTTGTCTGGCAAACAGAGCACCGCCCTCGACGGGCACTCCTCCCTCGCCCCATGCATCAGCCCCGCCTCGACCGGGGCGAGTCAAACACCGGCGTGCGCGGCGAGTGAAGGGCAATCGACAAGTACACAGCATCGCTATGACTGCCACGAACGATCCGCTAGATGATATTGCCGCCGAGCTCGAGCGCCTGCGACCCATTCAAGCCAGCGACAGGTTGACCCGCCGGTTGGAACAGGAACTCGAATCGCTGCCCCCATCTATCACGGCCCGTGCTGTGCTCCCGGTCCGCTTTCGTTGGGTTCCGGTGGCTGTAGCTGCCGGCCTGGCGTTCCTGGCGATCGTCACTGTCACTTGGCAGGCGAGACTGCGGCGTCCCGTTGCGGGCGTCGCCTCGAGTGCCCTCGAAAACAACCGGGCGGAACCGGCGGCGGGGCGAATGCCGTCCGCACAGGCTTTGCGCTGTGTCGATCTGGCGAACTACCTTCTGACTGCCGAGGAGGATGGCCTGGTTTACGCGTCAGAGACGGCGCCGTGGCGGAAGGTTCGATGGCGGTATCTCTCCGCAAGCGAATGGCGCAATGACCAGGAGCACACGACGTTCCAGGTCCTGGTGCCGCGCGAGGAAGTCGTGCTTCTGCCCGTCAACATTCATTAGATCCAAAGGTCCACCCCGTTACGATTCGTCGATTCGTGAATACTATGAAAACAAAAGCAATCTCGTGCGTTCTGCTGGCGGCCGTGGGTGCCGCCCTCACCCTCACGCCGCCCACCCGGGCCCTGCCGGCGGCAGAGAAGGAGAAGGAAAAGGCAACCTATCTGGGCATTGCGGCCGGCGAAGTCGATGACACCCTGCGCGAACAACTCAAACTGGGCAGGGGAGCCGGTATCCGCGTCGAGGCTGTCGTGCCCGGCAGTCCGGCAGACAAGGCTGGGGTGAAGGCGCATGACATTCTCGAGAAGCTCGATGCGCAGGTCCTGTTTAATGCGCAACAACTGGTAGCGTTGGTGCGCAGCTTTGCGCCCGGGGACAAGGTGACTCTCGCGTTGGTCCGCCAAGGCGACCGCCAGACGCTCGATGTTACACTGGGCGAGACCGAGATCGCCCCGGCCGGCAAATCCTTGTCCGATGTCTGGGATGGAGCCAGAGACGCGACCGGCATCGGGAGATTGTTCGGGCTCCCCCTCGACAAGGCCATCATTCCCAACCTGACCATCCAACCTCCGGACAAGCCGTCAGCCTATTTGGGAGTGGAACTTGGTTATGTCATTTCCCCACTGGCGACTCAACTCGGTCTGGAGGACGAGTCCGGCGCGCTGGTGAACATGGTGGTTGATGAGAGTCCCGCCGCCAGAGCCGGGCTCAAACGGCACGACATCATTGTCAAGCTCGATGGCAAGAAAGTTCGGGATCCAGCCGACCTCAGCGCTCGCATCGACAAACACAAGAAGGGAGACAAAATCACTCTCACCGTCATTCGCGGGGGCAAGCCGATTGAAATCACGGCGACTCTTTCCGAGAAGGCGGCCACCGATCCGGCCAGGCTCCAGAAACTCCTGCGGGAATACTACCCGATTGTGCCTGGCATCCGGATGCTGCGCACCGGGCCGGATCGGAACGAGATCGTGGTCCGCCTGGATTCCGAGAACGATGGGAACGCATATCACGTCGAGCGCCGTATCGTTGTTGACCCCGCAAATGCCAGGGCGACCGCCGAGAGCGCCATCGTCAAGCCAGGGCACTCGACGACCAGCCAGGTTTCTGTCGAGCAGAAGGTGATCGTGATGAAGACCGACGGGGGGATGAGCACGGTTCTCGAGGAGAAGGACGGGCATCGCCATGTCACCGTCAAAGACGCGGAGGGAAAGGTCGTATTCGACGGTCCTGTGAACTCGGACGGAGATCGGCAGAGACTGCCGACCGAGGCGCGCGAGCAACTGGATCGAATCGAGCAGAGCCTCAAAGCGGGATTGGACAGCGTGGGCAAGGACGTGATACACGAATTGCGGCTTGCGCCCGGTCCGACCGTTCCGGACGTCATTTAGGGCGATCCGATCGGGGGAATTCCGTCACGCGGCCACTGTGTCTGGGTCGGAGCGGGCGCATTCGACGAAACACATCGATGAAAACGCTTACGCTTTGCGTCTGGGTGGTGCTCGCCCTCGGCTTTCCCTTCAACGAACAAGGCCAGGCGGCCGGTCTGGTCTGGCATTCGTCGCGTGCCGAAACGGTGACTGCAGCCCGCAATACGGCCAAGCTTATCCTGTTGCTCGCGGGGCGAGACGCATGCGGCAACTGCATGTACATGAAGACCACCGTGTGCGAATCGCCCGAGGTGCGCGCGCTCATCGACGGCAACTACGTCTGCTGGTATTGCCAGATCGATTACTCGACCGAATGGCAGGCCTACAGGGGCGGACTTGGGGGGTTCACGTTGCCTCTGATCTGCGCGATTGATCCTGGAGATTCCTTGAACTATCTGGACCGATCCACCTCGATTCAGACGATCTCCGTATTCCAACCTCGGTTGCGCAGCCATCTGCCCACCAGCGAGATCAGAGCCAGCCCAACCTTCGAGTCCGGAGCGCCGCGCCTGCTCTGGCATGGCGAGAGTGGATTCCGGTATCGAGTGCTCGAGTCGGCGGATTTTGCGGCCTGGAGTCTTGTCGGCGCGCTTGTTCGCGGAGACGGTTCGCCCATCGAGTTCACAGACGTCTCGGCCGACACGCCGCGCTTCTATCGGATCATGGGTTTCAAGTAGCGCCAGCCCGGACATTTCTCAGCGCGGCAAAGCCACAACCAAATTGGGCCATACCTGACAGCCAAGGCCTATTCATGAAGTGGAGCGGCGTCGCCGACATGCGCCGTCTTCACTTGACATGGCGGGGGACGAGGCGTCCCCACTCCGACCTTCTCGACTTCATGAGTTGGCGCTGACTGGCAGCCTGTGCGGCATGAGACTTCTTTCAAAAAGAAACGAAGTTGACAGAGAGTGGGACAAGGCTGCGCGCGATCTAATGTCCGGGCCGGCGGGCAGGCGTCGTCGAGGCGGACGGTCGGTCGCCATCGGTCGGTCGCGGGGCGCCGCCCAGCCAGTGGAAGTGGCGTTTGACCTCGCCGTAGAAACCGTGTGCAGCGTAGCGGTTGGCTTCGGATTCCGTCGCGTAGCCGCAGAGCCAGGGAGCCGCGGCACGGCGTTTAGCCCCTCCGAGTTTCGAGAGGATGCGGACCAGCAGGAGCATCACGCCCAACACGCACGCCAGCATCACGGGGGCGAAGAGGGCCGTGCGATTCACCGTCTCGATGCCGCTCAACGCCCCGATCGTCATTGGGGCCGCCGCGGCGAGCGCTGTCCCGAAGCCTTGCTGCGCGGCTTCGAGCGCGGCGGTCATGAGATGGAAGGCGAGCGCCGGCACGACGCCCAGCGCCACGCACAGCAGCGCCAGGAACACCTGCGGCCCCTGCATCAGCCCGCCCACCTCGAGTTTGCGCTGCGCGGCAACGCGGGCCTTGACCAGGGCGCTGGCCCGGCCGAGAAAACTGACGCCGAAGAACTTCATGAACGAGGCGAGCGTGAGCGCGCTGGTGAGAATGGCCAGGACACCGCACACCGGGAGGTACTTGGCCGCGACTGAACCCTGGATGGTCGCCACGTAGATGGTCCATTTGCTGGCGAAACCGTTGAGGAGCGGCACACCCGAAATCGCCAGGGAGGCCACCAGCGCCGTCGCCGCCGTCAGGGGCATGAATTTCATCAGACCTCCCATCTGGTTGAGGTCCTGGGTGCCGGTCACGTGACGCAGGGACCCGGCGTTGAGAAACAGCAAACCTTTGAACAGGCCGTGATTGATCACATGGAAGAGCGCCCCGAGGAACGCGATCGCTGCGAGTCCCGCGGCTCGGGGATCGGATGCGGGCAGCAGGGCCATGCACGCGCCGGTTCCGAGGAGGATATAGCCGATCTGACCGATGCTGTGGAAGGCGAGCAACCGCTTCGATTGCTCCTGTTTCAGGGCCTGCATCGTGCCGGTGAACAGCGTGATCGTGCCCAGGATGGCCACCACCCAGCCCCAGCGCGCCAGCGGGTATTGGGCGTGCGCCTCGGGCGGCACAAGCCAGAGAAAATAGCGCATCAGGCCGTACACGCCGGTCTTGATCATCACTCCGGAAAGCATCGCGCTCACCGGCGAGGGCGCCGCCGGATGCGCGTCTGGCAGCCAGACCTGGCCGAACGGCCACATGCCCATCTTAATGCCGAAGCCCAGGAGGAACAGAAGGAATGCCACGCCCGTGTCGAACGGCTTGGCCTGGAGCATCGCGGGCAGGTTCGCGCTGACGGTATCGAAGTCGTACTTGAGGCTTGCGCCGCCGCTGGTCAACGCGCCCATCACCGCGAGGAACCATGCGCCTACCATCGTCGCGGCGCAGGCGATCTGCATCATGACGAGGTATTTGTTGGCCGCCCGGATGTTCTGCGACTGCTTGTGTTCGTAGCGGATGAGCGCGTAGCCGGGCAGGGTCATCAACTGCCAGAAAATGAAGAAAAACCACATCATGTCCGTGGTGCTCAGCAGGCCGTACATCGCCGCCAGGAACAGGAGAAAATACGGGTAATAGCGCCCCACTCCGTACTCTTCGTAGTGCTTCATGTACGGAATCGAGTATAGGGCGGCGGGCACCGCCACAGCCACAGCCAGCAGCAGAAACACCGCGCTCAATCCGTCCACGTAAATCCGCAACGCGAAGCCGAACGCCGGCATGTGGAGAAACAGGGTGGGATGGCCCGGCCCGTGGATGAGCACGCGCATGGCAGCCCAGACGATCAGCCCGCCCGTGGCCGCTGTAATCGCAAAGGACAACCAGCCCGCCGCCGTCTTGTTGCGCGACACCAGCAGAGTCAGCACCGCTCCCGCGATGCAGAGCAGAATCGAAGTGACAACGGATTGTTCAGGAGTCAGCACGCGGTCAAAGCTTCGGTTGGATGGTTGGGACGCCGCCGTGGGTCCGCGGGGAGCGCTGCGTTGGTCCGCGCGGCAGCGTTCGCTCGAATTCGTGTTGGTCTGCGTTTATCTGCGACATGGCCTGTAGCGCACGGCAAAAGACGCCGGGAGCGTGCCCGACCTCGATTCTCACTTCAAGGCCAAATGGGGGCGGACAGATTCCGAGAATCCTTGACCCCTTCAACGCAGCACAGAAACTCGACTTGTCTCCAACACGCTTCAGCGGGCATGTTCCCTCGTCGCGCCTCGCCAGCGAGCCGAATCTCCTCCAGCAAAACCGGAATTGCAGAGACCCTTGATACCATCTCGGTCAGGGTTCAGTTTCAACTTTCGACAGTCCCCACATTCGAATCCTTCGGATCGTTCGAGGATTTGCCGGCTTGAATCCGGCGCCCAAGAGGCCATCCTCCACCCATGAACTCCAAGCTGAATCGACGCCGTTTCATTGCCCGCACGCCTTTGGCAGCCGCCAGTGTGGCAGTTGCCCGCTCGTCCTTGTCGGCATCTTGTGATCGACAACCCGGCTGACAGCTACTCGAGATGGATGCCGACCAGACGGTCCGGTTCATGCGAGGAGTCGAGAAGCCGTGGATCGCGTTCAAAGTGCCGGCGTCCGGCACTGTCCAGCCTGAGCCCGGCTTCAAGTCCGCCCTCGAAAACGGCGCGGATTTCCTCTGCCTGGGCATGTTCGATTTCCAGGTCGAGGCCAATGCGAAGCTCATGAACACTCTCCTGGCCTCGAACGAAACCCGGAACCGGACACGCGCCTGGATGGATTGGTCAAAGATGACACACCGCTGGTTCTGCCTCTCCCTGGTGTGGTGCGTCGCGCTGGGCCTTCGGGCGGGCGACACTCTCGCCGCGCCCTCGGTGGTCCGCGTCCAGGCGCGGGACGGTGGCTATTGTCTCGAACGCAACGGCGCTCCCTTTTTCATCAAAGGGGCCGTGGGCTCGTACCGGCTCGATCTGTTGGCCGCGGCAGGCGCCAATTCGGTTCGGATGTGTCCACAGGGCCTGGATGCGGCCCACAAGGCGGGCCTGACCTGCCTGGTGGCTCTCCCGCTGGAGAATCCGCGACATGGATTCGACTATCGTGACCGGGCTCGAGTCGAGGCCCAGTTTGACACGGTGCGGTCCATCGTCCGGCGCCACCGCAATCACCCTGCGTTGCTGGCGTGGAATCTGGGCAACGAGCTGGAAATCAGCACCACTGCGGAGCAACGGGTGGCGCTGTGGCAGGAGGTCAACCGACTCGCCGTGATGGTGAAGCAGGAGGATGCGAATCACCCTGTCATCGCCGTGTTGGGCGATGCCTATCGGCGCATCCTAAATGAACTCGACGCGCTGTGCCCCGCCCTGGACGCGGTGGGGTTGAATTCCTACGCTGATATGTTGACCTTGCCAGAAGACATAGCCCGTCAAGGATGGAACAGGCCTTACGTGGTCACAGAGTTCGGACCTCGAGGCCATTGGCAGGTGCCTAAAACGCCGTGGCGAATGCCCATCGAGGACACCAGCAGCGCCAAAGCGGAGTTCTACCTCAAGGCCTACCGTCATGCGGTCGAGGGCCGTTCGAATTGCCTGGGCTCATACGTTTTTTACTGGTCTCACAAACAGGAGAAGACCCACACCTGGTACGGCATGTTCCTTCCCGACGGGTCTCGCACCGAGTCAATCGACGTCATGACATTCCTCTGGAGCGGGCGATGGCCGGCCAACCGCTCTCCGCGCATCGAAGAATCCGGCATTCGACTCCTCCGGGACAACCGGCAGAGTGGCGCATGGGAGACGCTGCTCGCGGGTCAGCGGGCGCGGTTTGGCGTGACCGTGACGGATCCGGAAGGCGACGCAGTGAAAGTGACATGGGATTTGCGGACTGATCTGGCGGACAATCCGGGCGTGGGCGGGAATCCGGAGCCGGAAACAGCGCCGATCCAACGGGCGATCATCGAGACCTGGCAGGGCGGGCAGGTCGTGGAAATCCAACTGCCGCGGAAGCCGGGTTTCTACCGGCTCTTTGCGTATGCCCATGACGGCCAGGGCAACGCCGCGACTGCCAACCTCCCCATCCTGTCGGTGATGCCCGATTGATCCCGAGAGCCCGGATCGATCAGAGGCTCCGTGCTGAACCTGATGCGGGCTAACGTGGAAACCGCTGGCGGGGTGCAGGACAAATTGGTGGGGGTTGAGCATGGAATCAGGCAGGGAAGGCGAGCGTTTGGTGTGCTGTGGCGTAGTGTTTCCAGAAGTCGTTGAACCAGCCGCTGAGCAGGGCGCAGCGGATAGCC